>ERZ1292633.6232-Hain-H41-02um-R1-6232-length-10493-cov-5_pt1 | contig 10493 bp, 7 predicted proteins | sample MGYA00564406_ERZ1292633 | MGnify/ENA primary metagenome ERZ1292633 (study PRJEB36523, sample SAMEA6512639) | groundwater metagenome | collected 2019-01-08 | study: AquaDiva: Metagenomics assemblies of 32 groundwater samples
CCGAGCTGCCCGCCCAAGATATCGCCGAGCCCCGATGAGGCAGCGAGGTCGAGTAGCGAAGAGGACGCGGAACTCGGCGAGTGAGGCATGATCTTGGCAGTTGCGCGATACGACTTTGGCATAACCAGAGAGGTGAGTCCGGCGACCATCGCGGCAGCAAGTGCTACAATCAACGTCCTACGTATCCAACGGGGACTCCGCAATAGCGCATCAAGCGGAGGCGTCCGTTTGGAATCGGCCCTCACTTTGACGCCTCTCTTGCGATGAAAATCGTCGTCGCCGCTCCGCTCAGGATCGTCACAATCGTCGCGATATCCTTAAGCGTCTCTTTCCTCTCCTGCGGCCCCCTCAGCGGCACGATCACCAGCGCCCCAGCCTCTGGCGAAGGATCGAACCACATACTCCGCGGCCCCCGCACCCTTCCGTTCGGCTGAATCACCTTTACTCGTCCCTTATCCGCACTCTCCGTATACCCACCGGCCTGTTCGACGTAGAACCCGAGTGGCCTTCCACGTTCATAGAGCACGCTAGCCGGGAATCCAACCTCCCCAACAACCTTCACCGTCTTCGGCTCCCGGGGAATGAACACTTCATCCCCATCCTCCAGCACCAAGTCGTGCCGCCGCCCGCGCTTCAGAGCCACATCGGCCACATCCACCGCCAACCTCCCGGCCCCATCCTTCTTCCGCGTGAACTTCGCGGCTCTCGGATAGGCCGTCGGCTTCAGCCCGCCGGCACGCGCCAGCACGGACGAAAGCCGCTCGTCCTTCGATCGAAGCGAGTAGGTCCCCGGAAAGACCACCTCACCCGAGATCGAGACGTTTCGCTGCAACATCCAATCGGGAATCTCCCGCACGAAAACCTGGTCCCACTTCTGCAATACGAACGACGTCTCGGGCGCCACGCCCTCGTAGGTGTAATCCCTCGAAATCGGAGCCTTGAAGATGTTCGCGCCCTTCTTCGTGGCCATGGACGTTGAGTCGACCCGGGCCACCTCCGCCTCCAGGGGCGACGCCGACTCCAGCAGCCCCCCGGCGCGGAACACGAGGTCCATCACCGTCATTCCTTCCAGGTACTCGTAGCTCCCGGGCTTCCTCACGTTCCCGTTGATCGCCACGGTGTGCCGGTCGCGGATGTCCCAGATCGACTGGACCATCAGCTCGTCCAGCGGCTGGAGTTCCAGGTCTGCCGCGGGATCCCCTTCGACAGCCCGGCCCACGTGAAACGCCAGCGACTTCCTGATGCGATTCTCGTCGGTCCGCACCACCAGCGCGCGGTCGAGGTAGGCGTCGGGCTTCAGCCCGCCCGCCTCGCGCACCAGGTCCGAGGCATGCATCCCGGGCCGCCAGGCGAACAGGCCGCCGTGGTACACGCCGTTCCCGGCCACCTCGACCGTGTTCTTCCGAATATCTCCCACGCGGAAGATCCGCACGATGTCCCGGTCCACCATCTCGGGATCTCGCGTGGAGTCGGCCAGCGCCTCTCGCAGCGGAAGATCCAGCGCCACCCGGTCCTGCCCCGCCAGCGAATCGCGCTGCGCGAACGGCACCATGCGGTCCACGAGCGCGCGGGAGATCAACGCGGTCGACTTAACACCGCCCGACAGCCGAAGCAGGGCCTGGAACCGCTCTCCCGGCGCCAGCTCGTAAATCGCGGGCCGATGGATCTCGCCCAGTACCGCGACCACCTTCCCCACCGGCGGGACGAAGACCACGTCCCCGCTCTGGAGCCGCACGTCCTCCGCCTTCGATCCGGTCAGGATGTAGCCGTAGAGGTCGACGTTACGGTAGACCACGTTGTGCCGGATGATCCGCACGTCGCGCATGGAGCCGCGCGGCGTGGGGCCGCCGGCCGAATAGAGCGCGTTCAGCACGGTGGAGACGGAGGAGATGGTGTACCCGCCGGGCCGCACCACGTCGCCCAGGATGAAGACCTGCACAGTCCGCAGCTTCCCGAGCGTCACATCGACGAAAGTCGTCGGCCGCCGCGCGCGGATTCCGGAATAGACCGCGCCCAGCCGGTCGGTGATGGTCCGCTTCGCCTGCGACAGCGTCAGCCCGTTCAGGACCACCTGCCCGATGTCCGGCACGCTGATTGTCGCCTCGCGGTTCACGATGGCGGCGTGCGTGAATTCGTTGTCGCCCCAGAGCGTGACGATCACTTCGTCGCCGGGGCCGATCGGATAGTCGGGATCGACCGGGCCGGCCGCTAGCGGCTCGAAGGTCGTGGGCGAGTAGGAGAAGATCTCGTAGCCGAAGGGGCGGATGGCCGCTGCGTCTGTCCCGCCCATGCGCCGCGCCACTTCCAGCTCGAAGTCGGAGCGGAGTTCGGCGGCGGAGGGTTCGCGCGGCGCATTGGGATAGGCGGAGGGCGCCATCGGCTCGGTGGTCAGCGCCCCGCTCGGCGGCTGCGCCACCATGCCCGGAGTCGTGGCGCCGGTGGCGGCCGCCGACCCGGTGCCGGGCATGTAGGAGTTCAGCGCGTCGGGGCTATAGCCCGCCTCGCGCAGGGCATCGCGGATTTGCTGGGGCGACATCTTTCGCGATCGGATCTCCTCGCGAATCTCCTCGGGCGTGCGGCCTGTTTGCGCGATTCGGGCCTCGAGTGTGGAGGCGGATTGCGCGCTCGTGGGCGGCGCGGAGAAGAGCCCCAGCGCCACCAGGGTCAGCGTGAATCCCCGTGTCGCGGAGAGGAACGTCGAAGGTCTGCGGGTGGGCCGAATCGTCTTCAACTCCATCCCTGGTGTTGGCGGCCGAAAAGGACATCGGGCAGGGGCCGGCACGGAGGTGGCTCTCGTCTCCCTAACCCCCGCAAATCACGTGAATTGGTACCACGCGCCGCCCCGGCGCGTCAACGCTCTCGGATGAAAATTGGCCGGCGGCGCCTGCTGGGCTCAGTGCTTGAGCGCTGGGTCGGAGGCTACGTGCAACTTCTGGGGCCGACATCCGCTTCGTGCACCTCGACGCGGGCGCGATTCGGCAGACGAAAAAGGCCGTGCTGCTGAAGTAGCCGAGTGGCAAGTGGCCGAGGGGCCGCCCGGAGGAGAGTGTATCCTCCCGGGGGAAGTGCAACTGGTTGGTTCACAAGCCTGTGAACTACTTGGTTGCAGGTCCGGCCAACCTCTCGTCCTCCCCAGAGACCCTGCACCCTCCTCCGCTCCGAACATTCGGGAGATCGACCCGGACCGACTGATCGACAGGGGAAAATTGTGGTACCGTAAGCCTGTGAGCGCAGCGAACATCCCCTTCCATCGCCCCTCGGTCACCGAGGCAGAAGTTGCCGCGGTAACGGCCGTCCTCCGCTCGGGCTGGCTCACGACCGGCGCGAAGGCCAAGGAACTCGAAGCTGCGATCGCGGCCTACGTCGGCTCCTCCGGCGCGGCGGGCGATACGGAACCGGTTCCGGCGCTCGAGCCGTGCGGCTACCACGCCGTCGCGCTCTCCTCCTGCACTGCGGCGCTCCATCTCTCCTTCCTCGCACTCGGATTGAAGGAGGGCGACGAGGTCGTCACCACGCCCTACACGTTCGTCTCCACCGGCGAGACGATTCTCTACACCGGCGCGCGCCCCGTCTTCGCGGACGTTGAGCGCGCGACGAAGAACATCGATCCCGATGCCGTGGAGCGCGCCATCACGAAGAAGACGCGCGCCATCGTCACGGTCTCCATGGCCGGGCATCCCTGCCGCGCCGCCGAGATCGCGCAGATCGCGAAGTCGCACGGCATCCCGGTCGTCGAGGACGCGGCCCACTCCCTCACCGCGCGCATCTGGTCGGTGCCGGTGGGGACGCAGGCCGACATCACCTGCTTCTCCTTCTACGCGACAAAGGTCGTGACGGCGGGCGAGGGTGGCATGGTCGTGACGGCGCGCCAGGACTGGGCCGATCGCGTGCGGAGTCTCTCGCTGCATGGTTTGTCGTCGGCCGCGTGGTCGCGCTACGGCAAGGGTGGATGGTGGGAATACGACGTCACCGAACTCGGCTGGAAATACAATCTCACCGATTTGCAGGCGGCTCTGGGCCTAGCGCAGTTCGCGCGTGCGGAGGAGATGCGCGACCGGCGTGAGTCGATTGCGGAGCGCTACACGGCGGGATTGGCCGGGATTGCGGGACTTTCGACGCCCATCACGCAAAAGGGGATGCGCCACGCATGGCACCTCTACCAGATCGACCTCTCGCCGACGGCGGGCGCGCGTCTTGACCGGAACGCACTGGCCATGGCGCTCCGTGAGGACGGCATCGGGACCAGCGTCCACTTCAAGCCGCTTCACCTCTTCCCCTGGTATCAGGAGCGGCTGGGGGTGAAGCCCGGACAGTTCCCCGTGGCGGAATCTGTCTTCGCGGGGACCCTGTCGCTCCCCATCTGGCCCGACATGAGCGATGCCGACGTGCGGCGCGTGATCGCGCGGGTCCGCTTCCACCTGACGGGCAAGGAATAGCGAGGGTGCCGGTGACCACGATCGACGAAGAACTCGAATGGGGCCTGCTGCACGAAGCGACGTCGCGCGGCGGAATGCGCGAACTGGCGCGGCTCGTCTTCGAACGCGACCCCGACACGCGACGCTCGCTCTGGCGACTGGCATTGAAGCGGCTGGACGACCGCGAATCGCCACTTCGGAATTTCGAACTGTTGATCGATGTGGCGCAGGCGGGCATCGATGACTCGATGACGCTGGCCAACCAGGCAACCGACGGCGACGCAGCCAAGTCCTGGGCCGACGCCGCGAACATCCTCTCCTACAATCTCTCCGCCGCGCTGGCCGACTGCTGGCCCGACGATCCCGGCCCGCGCGAGACGCACCACTTCGAGATCGGCCTCCGCGCCGCCGAGGACTGCATCCGCTGGCGATGGGAGTTGAGCAAGCCGCCCGATCGCCGCGGCATGGCCTACTGGGCCGCCGGCATGCACCACCTCTCGCTCGGCAACCTCGTCGAGTCGTACGGCGCCTTCGTCACCGCGGAGAAACTCGCCCGCGGCACCACGAAGGGGAACCACGGCGCGGGCGTGGAGCCGGAGGGAAACTTCGGCGTGATCCTCTACCACGGCTACGCCGGCATCGCCCGCTGGTTGATGAACGAAGACGAGGGCCGCCGCGACTACGAGCGCGCCTGCCGCGCCTTCGAGCACACCGGCGCCGCCGATCCGGAGCGGAAGGAAGACGCGCAGTTCGGCCTGGAACAGTTGCGGTGGGTGGAGAAGAAGTTCATCGTGAAGAAGTAGCGGCAGGCTAGGCGGCGAAGAAGCGCCGTGCCGCCTCCACCAGCACGTCCGCGGTTCGCTCCACCGAGGCGATGTCGACCCACTCCACCGCCTCGTGCGCGCCTTCGCCGGTGGGACCGTAGTCGACCGCGGGGATTCCCGCCGCCGCGAAGATCGCCGCGTCCATCCAGTACCAGACGCCGCGCTCCCGGGGGGTTGAGCCCGTCACCCTCTCGATCGCGCCTCGCATCGCCTCGGCTACCGGAGCGCTGGGATCGCAGAGGAGCGATGGACGCGAGAACTCGATCTCGACATCCGCCTCCTCCCCCGCTGCCGCCACGACCTCGCGAATCTCCCGCGCCACCTGCTCCGGACTTTCGTCGGGAAGCGTCCGCCGTTCCACACGAAGCGAGCACTCCGGCGCGTAGGTGGAAATTCCAACTCCGCCGTGGATCATCGCGCAGTGCATGGAGGCGGGACCAACCAGGGGATGGACGCGCCCGCGGAGCGTCTCCCGATCGTAGCGCTCCAGCGCGTCGACGACTCGCGCCATGGAACCGATCGCGCTCCTCCCCAAATCCCAGCGGCTCCCGTGCGCGGCGCGTCCGCGAGTCCGGATCGTGAGCCAGACGAAGCCCTTGTGCGCCACGATCAGATCGCCCTCGCTCGACTCGGTCAACACGCAGCCGTCGGCGCGATGATTCGCGACGAAGTGGTCGGCGCCGAGACTCGTGTACTCCTCGTCGGCCACGAGCGCGAGGAGGACAGTGCCAGGCGCTCCACCCGGCGCGGCCTTCCACGCCTGCTGAAGCCGCGCTCCCGCCACCATGACCGCGGCCAGTCCGCCCTTCATGTCGAACGAACCGCGGCCGTACAGCCGGCCCTCCTCGCGTCGAGGCTCGAAAGGCGGAATGGTCATGCCGGCGGTGCCAACCGTGTCAGTGTGCGCGCAGAGGACGAGGGTCCTTCCATCGCCGCGACCCACGGTGCCGACGACGTTCGGTCTGCCGGGCGCCGCCTCTTCCAGCACCGCCGGCACGCCATGCGCGATCAGCCAGCCGCGAATGAATTCCGAGATCGCCAACTCCCCCGTCGCCTCATCGGGCGCCAGGGATGGATTCACCGAGGGAATGCGGACCAGTGCTTCGAGGAGCCATCCGACATCGAGACGGGTCACTACACTCGGGGGCCGTACATCACGGCTGATGACCGGGGAAGAGATACAAGTCGTTCGTCCGGTGGCGCTGGCTCCGGGAGCGCTTCAACGTACTAGGACTCGGCCGCGCCTCTACAGGGGCGTCAAAACTCTGGGATGTCATCGATCCTCCACAACCCTAGGTGCTTGTCGCCCTGGTGGTCAACCGGGCACTCTTCATTAACTAACCTTTCAGGCGGCGGGAAGTTGAAGGGGGGGAGTTCCAAATTGATGGCTCTCCACGAACCTGTAGGGATGTCCTCGTTGCTTCGCCTACCTATGAATGTCGTTGTAAGAAGGTACGTGCTGCCCGAGTCCTTTATGCTCTTGATTGCCCTGCGAATATGCCGAGTGGAGAAGTGGACAAGGCAGTCTCGGCAAAGCACCACGTCGACTCTTGGCGGTATGTCGTTTAGGAGATCCAGGTCAATGAATCGACGATCCTCGCTTCCGTACTTCTCCTGGTTCTGCGCTACTATCTCACCAACAATATCGGCACCAATATACTCAACCTCTATCTTGACCGTTCTCATCCAGAAGAAGTCCCCGCAAGGAACATCTAGGAAACGCTTACAACTCAGTTCTTTCAGTAGGTCAGGCAACACTCTCCGGACAGCTTCCGTTTGCGCGAGATTCGATCCGGGCCCAGAACGTGAGTCGATGTCTCCCCATCGATTCCGATTAAATATTTCGGTAAACAACCGTCGCGGAGGTTTCCTAGTTGATGCAAAAGTCTTAAATCTTCTCAAAGGGGGAACAAGGAACGGCAACCTGGCCTTTATGATGCGCTTTAGTTCCCAGGTCATGCCGAACTCTCGATTGGCAAGCTGAGCAGCATGGTGATCGGCCTCTTTCCGGCGTCAGCCGTTCGGTGCCCACGGCATCCCTAAAGGAATCGGGACAGTTCGAGCTGGGATACTAGTTCGTTCGCGACATGCCCACTGTCAAGAGGCTCCAGGCGTCAGACTCACTCCACACAGTACCGAGTCGCCAGCGAAGTTGATTTCCATCGGATCGTTAGCCTGAAAGACGCTCCTTAGGTGCCGAGAAGCGCCATAACCTTCGCCACGATCCGCTCCGACGCGTGCCCATCGCCGTAGGGATTCACGCGCGTCGCCATGGCGGAATACGCCTTCGGGTTTTCCAGCAGCTCCGCCGTGTTCTCCACGATCGCCTTCCGGTGCGGCCCGACCAGGCGTACCACGCCGGCCTCCACCGCCTCCGGGCGCTCCGTCTCATCGCGCAGCACGAGCACCGGAATCCCCAGCGAAGGCGCCTCCTCCTGGATTCCACCGGAGTCGGTCAGGATCAGAGTCGAGGCGCTCATGAGATCGCAGAAGGTCTTGTAGTCGACCGGTCCCAGGAGATGCACCCCCGGCGTCTTCCCCAGTGCGGCCCGCGCGGGGCCGTCGACCTGGGGATTCCTGTGGACGGGATAGACGATGTCGATGTCGCTCCAGCGCGCGGCGATCTCGCCGAGCGCCGCGAGGATCTCGGCCAGCGGCGCGCCGAAATTCTCCCGGCGATGCGCGGTCACCAGCACGAGCCGCGACCCGCGCCGCGCGAACGGCGGAAGCGGCCGCGGCGTCTTCGCGGTCGCGAGGAGCGCGTCGATGACCGTGTTCCCCGTCACTGAGATCGCCCCCTCCGCGACTCCCTCCGCCAGCAAATTCCGCCTCGCACGCTCCGTCGGCGCGAAGTGATGCGCCGCGATCACGGAGGTGATGCGGCGATTGATCTCCTCGGGGTAGGGATACGACGGATCGCCGGTCCGAAGCCCCGCCTCCACGTGCGCCACCGGCACGCGCGCGTAGAACGCCGCCAGCGAGGCGGCCATGGTGGTCGTGGTGTCACCCTGCACGAGGAGAAGATCGGGCTTCACCTCGCGCAGGTAGGGCTCCAGGAGCGCCAGCGCCCCCGCGGTGATCTGCGTCAGCGTCTGCCCTTCGCGCATGAGGTCGAGGTCGTGATCGGGGCGGATGGAGAAAAGCCGGAGCACCTGGTCCAGCATCTCCCGGTGCTGCGCGGTCACGCAGACCAGCGAGCGGACCCCCTTCTCCGCGGCAAGCCGCTGGAGAACAGGCGCCATCTTGATCGCCTCGGGACGGGTCCCGAAGACAGAGAGGACTGTTCTCATTCCTGCGCCATCCCCAGGAGGAACAAGTGAAGCGGGACGCAGGCGATCCGCTCCTCACGGAACTCTTGAGCATTCATCGATACGACTAGTCCGAACGACTTGGGAAACTGTTCCAGGAAATAGTGGAGTCACCCCAGGTCGTCAAGGGTCCTCCGATACTTGACCTCGATGCCGAGATACCGCCCACCCCCCAGCGTCACTACGAAGTCTGTCTCCTTTCCGCCCCTTCCCCGATCGCGGTAGTATGAAAGGGAGACCACCCCGGGCCACCTGGAGAGCGTGTTGAAAACGACATTCTCCGCGTATTGTCCGAGCGCGATTGAATCGTCCAGAACCCGCCGCCCCAGCTTCAGAACGGCGTTTCGAAGCGCCAAGTCCACAAGGTAGCACTTCACGTTACCCCGACGCACCTTCAGGACGCGCTTGGAGAACTGTGGGAGACGCTTCACCAAATCGGTCATCTCCAGCAACGGGAAGTACTTCTCGAGCATTGGCCTGCTCACCCCGAGTTCTTCGGCAGTGCGCTCCAGGCTCAGTTCGCGACCCGGCTGTTCGATGAGGGAGAGATAGAAGGCTTTGATGTTTTCCGGTTTTCGGAACTCTGTCGCGAGCACGAGATCCTCGAAGATCACCTTCTGGACCTGGTTGTCATAGAGGTACTCCTGCTTGCGAACCAGGTCGAGTATCTCCCACGTTTCAGGGAATCCGCCTTCCACGAAGTAGTCGCCAAGCAGCGCGCGGAATGACTCGTCCAGTCGAGCCGTGGGGCTGCGGGGTAGGAGCACCTTTGCCATGCTTGGTTCGTCGGTCTCAAGCGAATCCCGAAAGGCCGCCCCCTCCCGCGCCGCTGAGTCCAGGTAGGCGAGTACCAAGGGGTCCTCGCGGCGGTGATAGAGCACGTACTCGCGGAAAGAAAATGGCAAGACGTGGAAATCCTTGACCCGCCCGAGCAGGCTCTCGCGACTCTTCTTGAAGATCGGCGATGATGCCGACCCCGAGATGACGAATCGCAGCGGGTATCCGAGATCGTAGTATTTCTTGAGAAATAACTCCCAGCGATCGTACCGCTGAATTTCGTCGAGGAATACGAAGTGCGGCTCGCCTTCGTGGCGCGGCTTTGCCCCGAGCCAGCCCACGAGCAGATCGAAGAAGCGCTCCCGGTAAGGTTCGCGGAACAGGAGCGGATCGTCCATGGAGAAGTAGACGATCCGAGCCGGATCAACTCCCTCGTGAAGCAGTTCCTCGACGAGCTGCCGCACGAGGGTCGTCTTTCCGACACGACGCGGCCCGGTTATCGAGATGACCTGCTTGATACCGTGAAGGTCCGCGTGGATCCGGGCGAATACTGGTCGGCGAAATGCCGGCGGCGGAGTGGCAGGGAAGAGGGTGTCGCCCCACCACGGATTGTAGGGAGCCAGCAGGGTTTGAATGTTGGCGTCGGAGTCCTTGATTCGGCGTGGCGGCATGGCGTCGCACCCCCTAGTCGACGCACTATGATCGGTCATCTGTAATTTATGTCAAGCATGATTAGCATAAATTACAGCAATTTCCTAAAACTATATTAATTATGAAGTTACGGCTCGACCCACAAGGCCGGCTAGGCGACGATTAACCGTACTCGCGATGAAGGAAAGGTCGTGGTCTGGGCGGATGGAGAGGCGCCGGAGCCGGTCGGCCGGCTGGGGATGATGGTCGGCTCGGCGGGTCATGTATAGCGGCAGGCCAGCAAGTCACGATTTACGGTACTTTTTGGATCGCGACTGTAATCACCCCGCGGAGGAGAGGGTCATCCCCCGCCGGCACCCGGGCCGGACCCCACACCGAATCCTACTCCCCCGCCACTCGCCCCCGCGGCAAGGAAAACGAGAACGTCGACCCCTGATCCTGGGCCGACTCCACCCAGATCTTCCCGCCATGCTGCTCCACGATACCCTTGGAGATGACGAGCCCCAGGCCGGTGCCGC
>ERZ1292633.6233-Hain-H41-02um-R1-6233-length-10489-cov-6_pt1 | contig 10489 bp, 5 predicted proteins | sample MGYA00564406_ERZ1292633 | MGnify/ENA primary metagenome ERZ1292633 (study PRJEB36523, sample SAMEA6512639) | groundwater metagenome | collected 2019-01-08 | study: AquaDiva: Metagenomics assemblies of 32 groundwater samples
AAAACCCCCCCCCCACACGCCCCCCCCCCCCCCCGGATCTAAGCGGTCGTAGTGACCGACACCCTTAGTACCTTGAGCGGGACGACACTTTGTGTTGCAGTGTGGACGGAGACGCAACGCTTGAAACAGGCGTGGGGGAAAAATGAAATGAAGATTTGTGAATGACACCACTGCTCTGCGCGCTCGCGCGGGCTGCGATGGATGCACTGAGAGAGTCAAAGCCATGGCCACACTCATCGCACACCGCGGTCCACGATGCGCATCGTTTCTCTCGAATAAAAAAAATCATTTTGTTCTTGACTTTTCGTTTACTATCGGAACGACGCCGCTCGGTGGTGGTGGTGGAGGAACAGCGTCGCGGCGACCGCTCCGATGGCCAGCCCGGCCGCAAATGGCACCCACGCCGGTCGCTCACGAAGGGCAACGTCGGCCATCGCGTCCCAGACATCCAGGGCCGCGTGGCTCACAAAGGTGACCGGATGAGTCACGGGGCACACAGGTGGCCGGGTGTTTTTTTGTGGCTGACGAGCAGGGGCGGCGACGTCGGCCTGGACCTTGCCGGCCTCACTTTGCCTGGCGAGCACGGCCTGCCGTGCGAAGTACGGGCATTTACCCCCCGAGGGGTCGTTCACGACGGCCCCCCCCGCTAATGCCGCGTTGCCCGCATCGTTGGTCGTAGGCATTGTGACGGCCGGAGCCTTCTGCGCGTGCGAAGGTGGGGCACGGAGGAGTTGGTGCACGGCCAGCTGTTCCTCGCCGGCTTTGATAGTCGGCCGGAGAGTAGCTTTGATGCGTTGCATCGCCGCGGCCTTCACTGCATTCATGAGCGCCATCCGATCCGCATCGAGCGCCAAGGAGAGCTCGAAAAGACGCCGACTGGCTGACGATACCGCCTCCTGCTCCTCCGCGGAATGGATGCTGGTGTGCGCATCTTCGGCCATTTCTGATGGGGGAGGACGTCGTCGCGACGCACAGAGGGCGACGTGCGTACTCTGAATCATGGCACGCAACAGCCCATCGATGTTGCTGTCGTCGACGGCCCAAGTCGCCTTTTTCACGGCGTGGAAGGTTCGTGCCGCTTCCTTCAGCCGACGCATGAAGGTAGGGGCCATCACCGCCGTTGCCACGAGTGGCGCGTCCTCCGTGCGCCCCGACGACGACGACGCAACCGACGGCGAAGGCGATGAACGCAGAATTCGCGCGATGTAGTCCGACAGCGACGCGATGAACGGCCGCAGTGACGGGACGTGGGGATCGTAGCCCGCGGCATCGCAGGCAGCGTTCAGTGCGGCCAACAGCTTATCGGAACAAGGAGGAGCGGGCGGCGAACCAACGTCGCTACGGAGCTCCACGGCTGCGGTCCGGCGGCCTGCGTCCGACGATCGTCCCGCGATGAATAGCAACGTGAGTACGTCCAGACAGGCATCGGGAAGCACGTATTGGCCGTCAAACCCTTGCGCGACGGACACGTTGAGCGCCTGTTCGAAGAGTCGTTGACTCCCCACGGTATTTGTCGGAAGCGGCGCACCCAGCTGCAACAGCGCGAAGATGGCGTCGCGGTCACCCTTTGCGGCGGCGACGTCCAACGCCGTTGAGGTCATCATCATGCCACCAGCCGTCGACGGAGGGGCGGCGCCTGCTGCGGTGGCCTCCCACCCCAGCAAATCGAACCATGCGTGTGAGCGTCCAGGAACGGCTCCTGCCCCCTCCTCGCCGCCTTCAATCTCTTCGGCGTCGCCGAGGCTGCATTCATGCGCCAGCCAACGCAGCACGTCCAGCCGTTGCCCAAATACGGCGGTGTGAACGACCGTCCACCCGGTGACCGCGTCTACCCCGGCGGGTCCGACAAAGTACTTGCTCGTCAAATGACGCCGCCGCCGACCGTCACCACCACCACCTCTATCATTGTCGACGCGATGAGGGACATCAACGAGTGATGGTTTTCCAAGCGGAGAGCCGATGCGGCACACCTCCTCCTCTGCAAGTTTCGAGAGACTCGTCACATCTCCTTTACGGGCGAAGGCGTGCCACCGATCCGCCGCTGCCGCTGTCCCACCAGTTGTAACTGCAGGTTGGCGGTGCATCTCCGTCAGAACCACAACGGGGAAGAGAGAGAAAGAAAAAAAATATGAACGCGCGTGCGAAGGTTCTATTCTTATTGTTCAATTCAGTTGCGTGCAGACGGAGGGCGCATAAACCTTGTCAAAAATCGCGAGAGCACTGAAGCATCAAGGGAATGGGTCTTGAACGTCAAAGACGCCGGGTCGCGTCCGGCACGTGCTTGCCGAGGTGGTAACAGAAGGTCGCGAGTGCCGCTACGCGCGAGCCCCAGTCCCCTTCCCGCTTCAACTCGTCCCGGTGGCAAGAACACATGGTCAGCGGAACGGGGGCCACCGGCATCGCAGGTGCAGCGGCGGCTCCTTCGGCGACCACTTCGGCTGTCGGTTGAACGTCGCGCAGAAGCTCGAGCACGTCACCACCACCCCTTAAATAAGTGTCCGACAGCCATTCCGTGAGGGCCTGATTCCTCGACGAGGAGAAGCGTGCAGGCGGCGGCGGGACGTGGGCGGTGCTGCTGTCGAGGTGCAGCGGCAGCAACCGCGACGCCACTGGGATCGAGTGATTCCTACGGCCGCCATGTGGTGGATAAGCGACCGCCACGGATCGCCTGGCTTTGCTCACCACATCAACCGCCGCGTATGAGAGCAGGCGGGAGCAGCTGCCATCCAAGCCCAGCGCAGAGGCGATAGGAGGATGCGTCGACGAGCGATCTGCCGATGGCGTTGAGAGGTTCTCCCCGGCTCTTCGTCCTTCGTCAAGATGCGGCGGGCTGGAGGAGCAAGCCGAGTCGCGAATCCGGTCAGTTCCGTGAGGACAAATGACGTCGGTGAAGAGCATGCGGGTCAAGCTCTCGAGCATCGTGTCCAAGTAGTGGTGACCCAAGCCGTCCACATGGGTGCGGGAGAATGCGTTGGCACTGGAGGTTGCCCCTTGCGGATCGAACAGCGTGAAGGAAGAGGAGGAGGAGGAGAAGGAGGAGAAGGATAGGTCGCCATCCACTCCACCTTGCTTCTGCGATTCGTCGCCGTAGTCGTGGTCGGAGCCGCTTTTCCGCCGGGCGGTTGTGGTGGAAGCCGCGAACAGCTCTGCCGCACACAAGTTCACCAGCCGCATTTCGCCCTGGCGTTCCACCGCGTAACACTCTTTCCGCCAGGCGAAACGCTCTTGCGCGGCACGCGACTTCGCCGCGGCTGCGGAAGCGGACGACGAGGTCCGCACGGGAGGGGGGTCCTTGACGACGTAGTGCTGCTGCGGCAGCTGCAACACGAGACGGGCGGCGGGGAACACACCTCGCAACATCGAAAGACCCCGGGACAGTTGCACCGCGGTCGACAACGGGTCGGCGTCCATAAAATTCATGTCCCACGCCCCGCGGCTCGCAACGATGTGGCTGTACGCATCCTCGGCGGCGATGAACCAGCCACGAGGAACACGAGGAAGAAGGAGGGATCGTCGCGTCTTGTCCAAGTTGGGATCCTCCTCGCGGCATGCGGTTCGGAGCGCACGGACGATGGCAATGAACCGGCGCTCCAAATCGAGCGTCTCGTCGCGGAACCCGCCTGAGTGGGGGTCTGAGTTTGAGGCCATTGGGTCGTGGTGCGCTCCTGCGGCGCCACGCGGTTCTCTCGGCGCTGCCTTCTCATCGCTGACATTGGCCGTGGCGGAGGACAAGGCGTCCTCCGACGAGAGAAGAGAGGGCCGGTCACCGCGCCACGTGAGCCAAGAAAACCGTCGTTTGCCGCAACCGGTGCCGCGGCGGTGCGTCCGCTGCGGCGGTGCGGAGAGGCCGTTCGCTCCCCCATGTCGGGCGCTTTTTTTGTCGGAGGGCGCCGCGGATCGCCCATCGCGTCGCGTTGCTTGCAGCGTTTTGGTTCGCTGCCACCTGCAGCCCGCCGCGTCGTCGTCGTCCATCCGCACCGTGGTGCCCACGGCGGGGGAAGCTTCGGCGGGCGGCGGCTCTGGGCGCCCATCGCCAAGAAAACCAAGAATAAAATCGACATCTCTGACAGTCAGCTTTGTCGAATCAGCACCGGCGGCTAACGCCCCCTCGTCGTCGTGAAGGACGCATGATCCAAGAAGGCGAGATCGCCAGGTGGCCACGGACATGTCATCGGCCACGCCTGGGGCATCGGCGGCGGAAGGGCGCCACGACACTGGCGGCGAAGGCCGAAGCACTGCATGGAGGATCCGGTGGCGCCAGTCGTAATTGCTCTGCACGAAGACCAGCCGCCTCCAGCGATGAACCGCATCGCCAGCGTCTCCGGCCGCCGCGGCTTCCGCCTCCTCCTCGGTTTGGGGTAAGTAAGCGGTCGCCGCCTCCGTGGCGTGCGACCCAAGTGCCTGGCAGTTGAATGCCCCCACCATATTGCACCACATGGCGGCCAAGTAGCGCGAGTGCGAATGGCCGAAGAAGAGCAGGGCTGGGCGATGATGCCCCCTGGGATCATCATCCCGGGACGTCGTCGCATTCACGGTCGCCCTGGCTGTTCCCCAGCACGATCCGAGGTTCAACGCCGTCGCCACCCTCCATCTGACGGTCCCTTCTCGATGTCCTCCCCCTCCTCCTTCAGCAACCAGGTCCTGGGGCGAAGAGGAGGAGGCGGAGCCAACGTGACGCGGATGTCTTCGTCGCAATTCATGTGCGGGATCCACCCAATATGCTGCGCTTCCCAGAAATCGGCCACGGCCCAGCGGCGGAAGCGCGACGCCCCGAGGCCGCTGCAACAATTGCCGCATTTCGGCCTGCGAACCGGCGATGGACGTGAAGCGATCGCGCGCGTAGCCAGGGAATGCCTCCCTCGTCGAGTCATTCAAATCCGAAAGGCCCCCCGCCGAAGTAGATTCAATCATATTATCCCCCTCTTCGTCGGTCCCTCCTCCTCGCCGCCCACCGGTCGCGCGGAACGCACGAAACGCGGCGCCCCACGTCACGACGCCATCGTCGTCATGGCCGCCGCCACCGGAGCGACGACTGTCCCCCGGCGGTGCACCCGTGGCGACATCCGATTCCATCCGCCGCGTCTGCGGCGACGACGACGACGAGGAGGAGGTGCGGGTGGTTCCACCTGCCGCTGCTCCTCCAGCATTGGTGGGAGGGACGCGACGTCGTCGTCGTCGATGATGCCGCCAGCGGTTGGCCACCCAGAGCCAACAGCCCGAGGCCACGCAGCGTCGAAGTACGCCACATGGCAATCGTCGTGGTTGTCGTTGCGGTGGTGGTGGCGTCGTGGCTGTCGCAGCCGCCGTGACATTACTGCCATCGGCCTCCTCCCACGCGGCGGAGGCGAACTCCGCCGGTGTCACGATCCATGACCAAGTGCCGGTGAAGCCGCCGGAGTACAACGACACGCGCTCCGCCGACTGCCCTAACCGAGGAGGAGAGGCAGCAGGTGAGGAGGCGGCCGTGGTGTACATGGAGGACCGCTGCGGCACGATGCCATGCGCGCCAGATAATTCGAGTGTCATGCGCTGCACGTCGCGCAACGAGCCAATGACGATGATGGGCACGACGATAGTGGAAGACGACGCGTTGACGTCGCCAAGGACAACATGATGATGTTGTTCGTCGCAGGATCCGACCAACGCGTTGTCCTCCTCCGCAGGCTGAGCGTCGACCGCTAGTGACACGGATGGACGGTCGTAGAGGACCGCGACGCCCACCCCACCATTCACAGCGGCATGCACAGTGTCCGCGGCGCTCACCTCCTCTGTGGTCGACGGCGGTGGCGGCGACATTGCGACGCGGCGGCCATCGGCCCGAGTTCGGATGGGTCGGAACGTTGATACTAGCCCTGTGAGGACCTGCGCCATGGTCGATCCCGTCACCCACCGAGATGCATCGGCATCATGAAGAGCCGCTGCGCAACTTCGGCGGCGTGGCGTCGGCGCGGTCGATTCGCGAGGATCGGCGTCACGTGATGACAACCTCTCTGGGCCACGAGGTGACGCGGCGGTGGGGACCACCACGCCGTCGCGGCGACGTGTTTCGGGTCGCTGCCCGCAGGTCGACCACCAGCGAAAGGCAGGCGAGCACGACGACAAGATGCGTCTTCCATCTTCTTGCACGAACCACAGCCAGACCAGGAGCAACAGAGTTAGCAGTGTGCAAATGAACATCCATGACGACGCTCGCAACGGACGGCGCATCGTTCGTCAAGAAAAGGCTCACCGCAGTATCCGACGTGAAATTTTCAGCCGCCAGCGGTTGTTGAGTCGTTTTTTTTCTGCTACGCCCTGGAAGCCATTTCTGACTGACTAAAACTCTGACGCAAAAGCCGAGGGCTACAAGACCCACCCACGAGACGAGAATGTCGCTCTCTCGTCGTCCCTATGGCTTCAGGAAAGATGGGTTCGAGAGGGGCCAACCGGGGGAACGTGCGTGTGAATTGTAGACATCGGAGAGTGAGGAGCACGCAGAGGTTGGGGAGGCGAGAGGAGGTCTCTTTTCCGAGTTGGAAACTGTATTTCTAACGAACCCGCGAACATCCGGAACGAAACGGGGGGGAATAAAAACCGCCGACGGTTGAGGTTCGCCGTGTGTGGGAGCTACTTGTTTTCCCGCTGCAATGAAAATAAAATGAAAAAGGGCTCGAGGAGGACGCGGGGCGCAACTCGTCGGTCGACTCACAGAAGCGATCTACTACATGGCGACGTTGGCCTGAAACTTGTCATAGAAGTCGTCGTCCTCTTCGTCTTCGTCGTCCTCGTCATCGCCGGCTGCCGCGGCATCGCGGACGTCTTCGTTCTTCGTGGCCACGTACACGTGATAGCTGGACACCGGGCTCACGTCTGTGGTAAAGACAGGCTTGTCAATCGTGCGGTGCTCCACGTCGAAGTGCAGCCGCTTTCGTCGGTAATGGTCGATGCGAGTGTCGGGCTGGCCGTAGGTGATGATGATGTACTTCCCCCCTCGCTTGAGCACGCGGGAGATTTGCTTGTTCATCGTGTAGACATTGTGGAAGGAATTGCTGCCGCAGAGCAGCGAATCGACCGTCCCTTTGTCGATCACCACGTCGAACTGATTTTCGGGAAATTCTAATTTCATCGCATCCATCTTAATCCATTCCATGCGGTCCATTTCGCGGTAGCGGCTGCGCATTTGACCAATGACCACTTCGGAGATGTCGATGTTGGTGATCTGGAAAATCCCCGAGTCATACAACTGCGGCGACACGCGGCTGTTGCCGCAGCCGATCACGAGAACTTTGTGTTCGGGTTTGATGAGGGACGCGAAGATGTCCTTCAACGGTTCGAACGCTACGAACCAGTCGAACGTGGTGTCGTTCGCCTTGTAGCGCTCGTCCCAGTAGTCCGCTTTTCCGTATTCCGGCATGTTGCAACGGAGCGCGACCACAGAAAAAAAAAAGACCCGAAGAAAAAAGAACACCCTTTCGCTGAAACAGCAACCAGCCAAAAAAAAGAGACAACTCATGCATCCAACACTGATAATACTGCCACATGAGCGGCCCTACTCGCGGAAGCAAGGAAGGAAGGAAAAAGCATGTTACACAACAACTGTTAAAAACGCTATAAATTTTAACGTTTTTCGGTTACGACATTCGGCGGCGCAATTCGGCCGTCAAAACGTTCAGGACGACGCGGAGCGAGCCACCGTTGACGTCGTCGCGGCACTTGAGCCCCGATTCGAACAAAGCGGATTGCCCACCTTCCGCCGACGGCTGGGCGAACATGCACTGAAAGTGTCCATCCATGCCAGCGTTTAGCATCGCCTGTTGAAGATGCCGCGGGTAGGAGGCCGCGATGGACTGCAGGTCGACGACATTGGCGCTCAACCACGGTGGCGGCGGTCTTAGTGAGATGTCCCCCTCCTTTTCCTCGGTTTCCTCACCGTATCGTCGTCGTGGTCGTTTGCGGGAGGATTCAAAACGTCTCGCCGACAAGGAGGCCGCTTCCTGAGCCAGCCGTTGCACTCGTTCCCGCGCGACCTCATCCCGCGACCGCAATACATCCTCGCGCGCGTCGCTCTTCAGAGGCGTGGTGAGGTGAATGTAGTGAAACTGAGCGGCGGACGGCGGCGGCCACTCGCCTTCGACCGCATCGCGCCACGACGACGACGGCGTGGGTGGTTCATCAGACGCTTCCTGTTGCCGCAACGGCAACGTGCCGTTGATCCTCCTCCCATGCGGTGGACCCAAGGCGTCCCAGGACAAGGCGGCCGCATCCTCCTGCATGGCGTCCACGACGTCGAACCAGGCGTGGGTGGCTGCGGCCATGGCCGCCGCTGGAAGGAAGTTCGCGCCCCGGGAATGAAGCGGAATCGCCGACCAGTAGTGGAAGCCGGTGATGAGCAGCGCGGGCAGCTGCGTCGCGGGCAGTAACCCGTCGATCCTACGGCCGGTGGCTGCCGCCGTCGTCCCGGGGGGCATCACCACATCCATTATGGCCGCCGATGTGGTCGCCTCTTCTTCTCGCTCTTGAAGACCCCCACGGCGCTGCTGGCGGTGGGCAGTGGTACTCTCCACGCCGCCGCGACGATGGACGAGGAGCGTCGCGTTCGGCCAGTCATCACTCGTGTCATGGGGTTTGACCACCCGCCTAAAAAACGTTGGAAAATGAAGCGGTTTTTCGGCAGGCGCCCAGACGAACTGAATCATGAACAAGCAGTCGCCTGCTTCCTCCTCCTCCGTGTTGTTCCTTCTTCTCGGTCCGTTTTGCTGTCTGTGGACGATGACCGACGACTCCGATGATGACGTCGTGCCCTTGTCGAACCCCATCGTTGGGCTGGTGGCCGATGAGGAACCCACCACGCCTTTTTTGTCGTCGTCGCCGTCGGCGTCGCTCGTCATTTCCGGAAGCCTATCCCCAACCTCGCCGATGCGCCTCCTCCTACGGCTCGGCCGGCAGTTGGGGGCCAACGCAAGACTAGCCATCCCTTTGTTGAATGGATCCGGGAAGTATCGCACTTCATCCACGCCGCCCTCGCCGCGGAGCACGTAGTATCGGTGCCGCGCGTAGCGATCGCTCTCGTAGTAGGGCACGTCGGTGAAGCTCGGCGGCAACTCCGAGGGCAACACCGACAGGATGGGGAATGGGTCATCGCGGTGGTCGATGCGTCGGCACGCAGCGGCAACAGGGCCTTTCAGGGAAGGGGACAGCGACGATGTGGCGTGAAGGAAGGGCGGAAATCGGGCTCGCGGGACGCAGGGCGGCGACGAAGCGGTTGAGTAGTTCGCGGTGGCGTGGACGAGATCATCACTGCGACGTCGTATCATCGGATCGTCGGATTCGCCCTCCGCCGCGGAGGCTGCGGTTGAAGGGGGAGGCACAGATTGTGATGATGATGCGTTCTTTCGCCGGTCTCCAGACGCCATTCTCTTGACGAAGGGGCCGTCCGATCCCACCGACACACCTCCGAAGCGCATGTGATGCACCAGTCGGTTGAACAGCTGCCGCGTCATAGAGTCGCCGACCATTACAATCGGCCGTCGGCCCTCGTCGGAAATGTAGTGAAGCAGCGCCATCGCCAGCAGCGGCCCGCCGGCATGCATCGCGCAGGAGACATGCTCCAAGGCGAACGCGTGGGACGGCGCAAAGCTCTCGGCGTTGAGGCAACCCCAGGCGTAGTCAGAGTCCGCGGGAGAGGCCTGCGGCGTGAGCGCCGACGTCGGTCGATTCGTTGAATTGTTCGAAACCGCGATGATACCATCGCGACACACCGTCGCGTCACCCCGGCCCAAGGCAGATCGACGTCGCGCTCGAGCCGACTCACCCACTCCTCCGCTCTGGTGACGCCGCAGAGTATTTTGTCGCGGAGAACAATCGTCATCGTTTTTGGTGCCAGTCATCGTTGCCGTGTTCCGGCGGCGCGATGACCAGAGCGCGTCTCCTGGCAGCAGCTACTCACACCCGCCATCCACCCCTTGAGTGGTGTGCCGTGACGAGTCCGCATTAGCGCTTGCGCCGGGACGACCACATCCCTTTGTCTGATCCTGAGGAGGCCCCGCTGCTGCCGCCGCCGCCGCCCCCCCACCATGGACTTCGTCGGTGCCATTGGACAAACAATTGATCGCAGCGATGGTGAAGTTGTCGGATGGACGACCGTCTATCCACGGCGGTGTCTCGGACGCGCGCACGTAACGCACGCGGGTGGGTAAGAACAAAAAGGGTGGTTGCGAAGCCGACACCACACTTGGCGGCGACATTCTGTCGTCGGTTGCGGTGGTGATGGGAGCCGCCGCGGAAGGGGTGACGTCCCAATCCGACGTGAGGCACTGCCGTAAGAATATATCCGCTCGGGGGACAGACTCCTCTTCTTGCGTTGAGGTGGAGCCGCTGCGGCCCCGGGGCCGAATCGCTTCTTCGCACGTTGATATCAGTGGAAGACCAGACATTTCTTGGACATACTCCGCGAGCGTCTTCCGCAGCAAGGCCCGCGTCAAGCGGCGTCCGAACCGAACATGCTTCCACT
>ERZ1292633.6234-Hain-H41-02um-R1-6234-length-10489-cov-5_pt1 | contig 10489 bp, 9 predicted proteins | sample MGYA00564406_ERZ1292633 | MGnify/ENA primary metagenome ERZ1292633 (study PRJEB36523, sample SAMEA6512639) | groundwater metagenome | collected 2019-01-08 | study: AquaDiva: Metagenomics assemblies of 32 groundwater samples
GAGGCAAAAAAATTCCCGACTTAATCGGGAATTTTTATTTGGTGCTGTCGTCGAATGTCATTTTTTTTGTCATTCCCGCCCCCGTCTTCACGAGGGTAAACTCCGGCGGGAATCCACAATCACTTTCGACAATTTGTCCGTTCGCCTGGATTCCCGCCTACGCGGGAATGACAATTGCCGATTGCTTATTTGTCGTTTTGTTTCAGGATTTGGATAATTTCTTCTTCCGCTTCTTTCAAGGTTTTGTTTTCCGTTATTTTGAAGGTGGCGTTATTTTTTTCTCCTTTCGGTTTGAATTTCGCCAAGACGGCGTGAGAATCAAAATTATTTTTTTTGGTCTGGAATAATCCTTGAATGGCGTGTTTGCCGGTTTCATCGGCTTCCGGACGTTCGTACAACAATAAGGTTGATTGGGCGGCGGCGGAGTTGGCGATCAATTCGTCCACAATCGGTTCCAGATCGTTTTCCTTGGCTCCTGTCCGCGCGAAATCATCACGGGTAATGATTGACCAAACCAGTCCCAGGCTGTAATCATGTTGCAAATGCGAGAGAACCGCGCCCCACAATCGGAAAGCGGCGATAGATTTGGTTTGATAAAGATTTTTGATAATGTTGCCGCGGTCGGCGCCGAGATTGACGAGTTCGCTCGCGATGGAGAGCGCCGCCGGTCGGACATTGGGTTTTTTGAAGCTGTTGGTGCCGGCGATCATTCCGGCAAGGAGTGCATTCGCGATTTCCGGAGTGACGCGATCCATCGCCATTTTTTGGAAGAGGCCGTAGCTTAATTCCGCGGTGGTGGAGGCGGTAATGTCAACAAAATTTATGCCACCGAAATGTTCATTTCCCGCCTTATGATCAATGTTCACGATCGGCGTGCGCGCGAAGAAATCGGTGTTGTTAAAGAATATGTTGCCGAGGGAGGCCGGGTCGGGAGCGTCAAGCGCGAAAATCAAATCATACTTGAATTCCGATTGCATGGTGGTGATATCTTCTTTGGAAACGGATCCTTCTTTGGCGGTAATGAAAATCCGCAGTTTTTCGTCTTTGACATCGTAGCTTAATTCTTTGATACCGGCTTTTTTGCCGTCCACCAAAATAATGAATTTTTGGAGGTTGCCGAGTGATTTTTTGATTGATTCTGCTCCTTTCAGAAATTTGAAGGAATCCGGCAATGCGAAATCGGCGCAAACCACATCGGCTTGTTTGCCGTGTTCCGTTAAATATAATTGCCAAGCAAGCGCGCTTCCGATGGCGTCGCCGCGGCCGTCGGCGCGAAAAACAATCAAGATATGCTTCTTATCTTCTATTATCTTTTTGAGTTGTTCGATTTCAGTCAAGGCCACAGTCCGAAATTAAGCCTAAAATAAGCAAAAAACAGATTCCCGGTAAAGGAATGGATTATTGTACCAGCCCCGGCCGAATATGTCAATCGCGTCCAATTCGGCGGTTTTTTATTCAGATCGACCGGAGTTGCCATTTTTGGCTGGATTTAGTAGAATACTTTCATTAAACAAATCAAACGGAAACGGTTAAATCAAGATTTTATGAAGGAATTGCCCAAGGCCTATGAGCCGAAGCGGTATGAGGATGAAATTTACCGAAAATGGGAAGAATCGGGTTTTTTTAATCCGGATGGTTTGAGTGGTGAGCCATACTCCATTATGATGCCACCGCCAAATGTAACCGGTGTTTTACACTTGGGTCATGCTTTGGAAAATGCTTTGATGGATACCATGGCGCGCTACCAACGGATGCGAGGTAAGAAGGTTCTGCTCGTGCCAGGGACTGATCATGCGGCTTTACCAACCCAAGCGAAAGTGGAAAAACTCCTCATGCAGGAGGGTATAAAAAATCCCCGTCAAGAATTAGGCCGGGAGAAGTTAGTGGCTAAGATTAAGGATTTTGCGGAAAATTCAAAATCAACAATTCTTGGTCAAATAAAAAAAATGGGAACGAGTTGTGATTGGTCACGACTGGCTTACACTTTTGACGGGTATCGAAGCAAAGCGGTAAATGAAATGTTCAAGCGGATGTATGATGACGGCCTTATTTATCGCGGTTATCGCGTGGTAAATTGGTCGGTCAAGGGACAATCTACCTGTTCGGATGACGAAGTGATTCATGTTGAGAGGCCGGCAAAATTATATACATTCAAATATAGCAAAGATTTTCCGATAATGATTGCCACCACGCGACCGGAAACAAAATTGGGGGACACGGCGGTCGCCGTAAATCCGGGGGACGATCGGTATAAAATGTATATCGGTAAAAAATATCAGATTGACATTGGCGCGGCTCTGCCACTTCAAATAAAAATAATTGCTGACGAAAATGTGGAAATAAATTTTGGAACCGGCGCACTTGGGGTTACGCCGGCGCATAGTCCGACTGATTTTGAAATATACGAAAAACAAAAAGCCAAAGACGATCCGATTGGTTTGATTCCGGTTATCGGTTCCGACGGTTTGATGACCGACGCGGCCGGTATTAATTATCAGGGCTTAACGGTTGAGGTGGCGCGAGAAAAATTTGTTGCTTGGCTCAAAGAAAATAGTTTGCTGGAAAAAGAAGATGATATTATTCAGAATGTCGGGACATCGGATCGTTTTGGCGATGTGATTGAAGCGATCCCGATGACGCAATGGTGGCTTGATATGCGCAAAGAAATACCGGGGCGGGATAAAAGCCTCAAAGATTTGATGCGCCTGGCCGTAACAACCGGTTTGAACAATGACCCCGCGCAAAAAGTTTTTATAACACCGGAACGATTCAAGAAATTGTATCTTGATCGGATTCTCAATCTTAGGGATTGGTGTTTGTCACGGCAAATTTGGTGGGGACATCGTATTCCGGTGTGGTACTGTGTTGGCGATGGTGCTTGTAAAATTGAATGTAAGCAACCGATTGTTACATTGGAAAAACCGGATTATTGTCCGCATTGCAATTCAAAAAATATTATTCAAGATGAAGATACGCTTGATACCTGGTTTAGTTCCGGCTTGTGGACATTTTCAACATTAGGCTGGCCGGATAAAACCGAGGACATGAAAAAGTTCCATCCGACCAGTTGGATCCAGATGGGGTATGAAATTCGTGATCTCTGGATGATGAGAATGATTTTAATGAGCAGTTACGCGCTCAAACAAATTCCATTTAAGAATGTTTATTTTCATGGAATGCTACGGGATGAATCGGGGAAGAAATTTTCGAAATCATCGGGAAATAATATTGATCCGCTTGATGTCATAAAACAATATGGAGCCGATGCGTTGCGGTGGAGTGTCCTCGGCGGGATTGCTCCGGGGAATGATTCAAAATTTTATGAAGAAAAAATAGAAGGGGCGCGAAATTTGGTAAATAAATTGTGGAATATTTCGCGATTTATGGTGGCACGCATTTCGGAACCGGGAAAAGACATCGTCGAGCCAAAACCGAAAACATTGGCGGATCAATGGATTATGTCTCGTTTGGCCGGAACGGTTGAAACCGTAAAAGAAAATATTGAGAAATATAATTTTTCCTACGCCGGCGAAGCCCTGCGCGATTTTACTTGGAATGATTTGGCGGATTGGTATCTGGAAATCGCCAAGGTGGAAGGGGACAAAAGCGAGACGCTTAATTATATTTTGAATACCATTCTCAAACTCTGGCATCCGTTTATGCCTTTTGTCACGGAAGCGATCTGGAACGAAGCCTACAATGGGAGTATGTTGATGGTGGAAAAATGGCCGGTAGCGAATCAAGAAAAAATCAGTTTGGCGGTGGAGGCGGATTTCGGGATCATTCAAAAAATCATTGTTCAGATCAGAAATTGGCGCGCGGAGCATAAAATCGAGCCGAAAGAGAAAATTAAGGCCGTGATAACTTTCGGGAGAGATTTGATACCGGCCAATGGGGGTGTCATCAAATTTTTCGGTCGGTTGGAAACGCTCGCTTTTGTCAAAAAAACTGTTACGGGCGAAGCGACTGATTTTGAAATAAAATTTGACTGCCAAGTTGACGCCAATAAAGAAATGGAGAGACTGCGCAAAGAAATCGCCGCGATTGAGCCGTATGTCGCGAGCCAAGAAAAAAAACTGGCCAACGAACAATTTGTCGGGGGCGCGCCCGCGACCGTAGTGGCGGGCGAGAGAAAAAAATTAGCCGAGGCCAAAGAAAAATTGGCTAAATTAAACGAGCAATTAATTAAGTAAAACAATATGACTGAATCTATGGACGCGACCCAGGCCGACAGAAGAGATGTCGGTTCGCATGATTCATTGGCTATCATAGACGAATTTGACGCGGAAATTTTGGAAATAAATAAATTGCTTTTATTACAGAATGATTCAACAAATGATTTAACGGGCAACGATTTAGCCGATAAATTGAAAAGATTGGATGTTGGTTTGAAACAATGGAAGGATAACTTGCCAGCCGCGGCCAAGGAATATCTTGATCATGACGCCAAGAGGTTTATCGACACGGTAATGGGATGTTTGGAAATGACCGATTTTAGGTTTCTCCTTGAATTGAGAGAAAGAATGATGAAAAATTGGGAAATTTGCCGACTGGTGATGCAAGATGTGGCGATCCGAGGAATTGACGGCGAGGATAAGATTTCCGAAAGAAGCAAAGAAATGGATAAAGACCGCAATTTGGAACGGCTGATTGAAGTCTTGCAATACCTCATGCTCGGTTATAATAAATCCATAATCGGGCTGTCAATGGTGGAGGTTGACGAGGAATTGACAGAAAATAAAAATATTCGGATCGCTTTCCCGCATGGAGTGATCGCCAATTTGATAAATAATTTTATCACCAATTCCGCTGATTCCTCGGTTCATCCGCCTCACCATCAAGGAACATTGAAATTGGAATTCGGCGTCGGCGGCGCGGAATTAATACTGTCTTTTTTTGATAATTGCGACGGCATGGATGGGGAAACCATGGAAAAAATATATGAGAAAGGTTTTTCCAAAGGAAAAAAAGGTCATGGGCATGGATTGGGGTTGGCGTACGCGGATAGAAGAGTTGAGGGTGGCGGTGGAAAATTGTTTTTGGCTTCGCGCGAAAAGAAAATAATTGACGGAGAAATCAGTTTTGGGGAAACAAAATACAGTCCGGAAAACATGAGTGACGAGGAAAAAGCGGGAATAGAATTGGATGAATTGTTGCATGAACATTCCACCGGTTTTCAAATCAGAATACCGCTTTCCGCGAGCTAGAGCAAGAAACGCGAACGCCAAAATTATCAATTAATTTTTTTGAAATATGCCGATCAGCGTTAATAAACAAAAAATTGAGGAGTTGCTCCTCCGTGGCGTGGAAAATATCTATCCGCGGAAAGAATTTTTGGAAAAAGAACTGTTGTCCGGACGACGACTCACTCTTTATGTCGGCTATGATCCCACGGCGTCAACATTACATATCGGCCATGCCATTACAATATTAAAATTGCGTCAATTTCAGGAGTTGGGTCATGATGTCATCATGCTGATTGGCGATTTTACGGCCATGATCGGTGACCCCACTGATAAATCAGCAGCGCGCCAACGGTTGACTCACGTGGAGGCTTTCTCTAATTCAGAATTATACCAGAAACAAGCATCATCAATTTTGAAATTTGACGGAGAAAATCCGGCGCGGGTGCTCTACAATAATGATTGGCTTGGTGAAATGAAACTTACAGCGGTGCTGGAGTTGGCCGCTAATTTTACCGTGCAGCAATTGCTGGAAAGGGATATGTTTGAAAAACGCATGCAGGAAGAGAAGCCGATTTATTTGCATGAATTTTTGTATCCGTTGATGCAAGGGTATGATTCCGTTGCCATGAATGTTGATGGAGAAGTGGGGGGGAATGACCAGACTTTCAACATGCTGGCCGGTCGGACGCTTATGAAGGCAATGCTTGGTAAGGAAAAATTTGCTCTCTCGACCAAGCTTTTGGTGGACAATACCGGCAAAAAAATGGGAAAGAGTGAAGGTAATATGATCGCGTTGTCGGATACGCCGGAAGATATGTTTGGTAAAGTAATGCGGTGGACTGACGGGATGATTGCCCGCGGTTTTGAATTGTGCACTCGCGTTCCGCTTCAAGAAATTAAAATTATTGAGGAATCAATCGCCGGTGGCGCCAACCCCAAAGATTACAAATCGCGATTGGCCTATGAAATTACCAAAACTTTTTTGGGCGATGAAGCGGCGGAAAAAGGAAGAGAATTTTTTGCCAATGTAATCCAACATAAAGATAAACCGGAGGAAATACCGGAAATTAAGCCTAGCGTCTATGATATTGCGACTGTGCTGGTTGAAGGGAAATTAGTACCGAGCAAATCCGAAGCTCGTCGCGCGATTGAACAAGGTGGAGTGAAATTGAATGATGAAAAAGTCGAGGTGTACACGCAAGAAGTTAAAGCGGGTGATATCGTGCAAAAAGGGAAAAGGTTTTTTGTAAAAGTGGCGTAATCAATTACGAATTAAAAATTTTCAGTATTGTCATTCCGACCGGAACGACTGAAAGGAGTGAAGTGGAGGAATCCCCCGCTTAAATTAGATAAACCGTGGGATTCCTCCACTTCGCTTCGCTCCGGTCGGAATGACATTGGACAACGCCACAATTCGTAATTTTTAATTCGTAATTGTCTAGCGATTATGCTGGGAAAAGTTTTGGAGGAAATAAAGAATTTGTTAAGAGAAGCCGGGGTTGACTCAACCGAGGATTTTTCGGTGCCGCCGGATCCGTCCATGGGGGATATCGCTTTTCCTTGTTTTGGTATTGCCAAGGAACAGAAAAAAAATCCGGCGGAAGTGGCGAAGGAAATTGAATTACGAATAAAAAATTACGAATTACGAATTGTGAGTGCGGTGAAAGCGTTCGGACCTTATGTGAATTTTTATTTGAATACCGGCGAATTGGCGAGGTTGGTGATTGAAGAGGTCAAGGAAAAGGCGGAAGAGTATGGAAATAATGATGATGGTAATGGCCGAAAAGTGATGATTGAGTATCCGTCGCAAAATACTCATAAGGAATTTCACATCGGGCACCTGCGCAATATCTGCATCGGCAACACCCTGACCCGTCTATACGATAAAAGTGGCTATAAAATTTCGCTCGTTAATTATGTCAATGATTTCGGCGCCCATGTCGCCAAATGTTTGTGGGGTGTCATAACTTTGCGTCGTGGAAAGGAGCCGGAAGATAACAAACTGAAATGGCTGGGGGAGGTTTACGCCGAGGCCGGTAATTATTTGGCGGAGCATCCGGAAAAAAAAGACGAAGTGGAAGACTTACAAAATAAATTTGAGGCTCATGATCCGTCCATTTGGCCATTGTTCAGTCGCACCCGCGATTGGTGTTTGGAGGGTTTTGAGAAAATATATCGGGAAATGGGCATCAGTTATGAGCGCGTTTTTTATGAAAGCGAGCTGAAAGAACGAGGTCAACAGATCGTAGACGAACTTTTGGCCAAAAAAATCGCGCAAGTCGGCGAGCGGGGGGCGATCATCGTCGATTTGACAGAATATGGATTGGACATCGCTTTATTACGCAAAGGGAACGGCGCCGGTTTGTATATTACGAGTGATTTGGCACTGGCCGAGCAAAAATTCAGCGCGCCTGATATTGATGAAAGCATCAACATCACCGGCGACGAGCAGAATTTTTATTTCAAACAATTATTCAAGATTTTGGAATTAAACGGGTTTCGGCGCAAGCTAACTCATATCGGCTACGGCTTGGTGAATTTGCCGGAAGGCAAAATGTCTTCGCGTCAGGGCAGAGTGATCCTTTATGATGATTTACGCGAACAGGTGCGCGCGCATCTGACTACCGAATCGGCGGAGAGGCATCCTGATTGGAACCGGGAAAAATTAGCGGACATTACCGACACGCTTACCATGGCCGTGCTCAAATTCACCATGCAAAAGCATGAAGCCAATAAAGTAATCGTTTTCAATTTCGCCGAGGAGGTGAGCTTTGAAGGATATAGCGCTCCGTATCTGCTCTACGCGGTGGCGCGAATAAACAGCCTCATCCGAAAATCGGAATTGAAAATCAGCCATTCAAAAATTAAATATGAATTGTTGAAAGAATCGGAAGAAAAACAATTGCTGATCCTCATCGCCAATTATCCCGAGGTGATCAAAAAAGCGTTGGCGCAGTATAATCCCTCGGTAGTCGCGAAGTTCTGTTTTGATCTGGCGCAGAAGTTCAGTGAATTTTATAACAAACATTCGGTATTGAACGCGGAAAACGAAGAATTGACGGCGGCGCGCGTGGCTTTGTGCATGGCGGCGAAAAATACCCTGGTCAACGCTTTGGGTGTATTGTCCATTGAAACCGTGGACGAAATGTAAATATTTCGGAGCATTATCCAAGCCGAGTTATCCACAGGTGCACTTTACAGTGCACCTTTTTAGGTATATCGTTTAATTATCTGCTTATTTTAGCCAAATTATGAGTGGTCAAGAAAAAATTGAAAGAATGGTGATCAAAATTCCGGCGAGCGTGGCGGATTATTTTCGCGAAGCGTTTCCTCATGGGCGTCGCAGCGAGTTTGTCGCCGCTTGCATATTGGATTACAAAAGAAAAAAGGAAATTGCCAGTGTGGAGGAACAGCTGAAAGCGGTTAGAAAAAAAAGACAATAATTATTATCAATATGAATCTCGCCGATTCCACCGCGGAAATGATGAAAGGTTTGCCGGCCGGCAAGCAGTCCTTGGTCAATCAATTTGTTGATTTTTTGGATAAAAAAACCGGAGCTTTGGATAAGGCCTGCGCGTATTTGGCCGGAAAAATCAGCGACAAAGATTTAACCAAAGATTTCGGAAAATTGGCCGGAGATATTAAGAAAATCGCTTGCGTTGAATATTTAATCATCGGTCTTTCTTCCGGAGAGATCAAGGAGGATGAAATCAAGGAGATGTATGGATTTTGACATTGATAAGATGTATTGCGGAGTGATTTCTCGGGGTGATGTATTTTTATTCGTCGGTGATTTCTCGGCCGGCGACGGTAAGAATGAAAAAAAAACAATGGTGGTTTTGCAGGATAATGTCTTGAATGAAGGAATGCCCACCGTGGTCGGCGCGGTGATTGAACCATATGAAGAAGGTGATGATGTTTTCGCCAACGAAGTGCTGTTGGCGCGCGAGGAGAGTGGCCTCGGAGTGGAAGGAATTTGTATGACCCACAAAGTGTTCGCGGTGGATAGAAGGTTGATAATGGAAAAAAGAGGGAATTTGAAACCGTTTCGGTTGCAAGATATTTATCAGGCTTTGGATATCAACCTCGGTCGGTTTCGGGATCGGCATATCAATGATAGTATCGCGGATATTCTGGATCAATGATTTTTGGATTTTATTTTTGAATTGCCCGATTGTCGGCGGGTTTGGTTGTGGTTCAGTAAATCGGTAATTCCGATTATGATCAATTGACAAAAAATCGTCAAAGCAGTAAGGTATTTGACCGTTCGGGATGGAGTTACTCTCTTCTTTCGTGAAGCGTTCGTGGCCGAAGAGAGGGATATTTTCATCCCCACTACCGCCTCCCCGGGCAGACGGAGGCAAGCAGGAGGAGTCTTGGACTTTCATCAGCATCCCCCCCGCCCGGGCGATTGGTCGGTGCGGAAAAAGTGGGCTCGTGTGGCTTTCATCGCCCACGGTCTGCTGTCTGGCTACCTCTCTACGGCGCTCATCAGTGAGCGTCTCAGAGAGTACGGTCGGGAGTGGCCGGGTTCTGGCGAGGACCCCGGCAGTATCCGTTGGTTTGGCTTCCCCGTGGTCGGACCGGAGCCGGTGTGGGTTGATTTCTACATCATCCCCCTGCTGGCCGGCGCCTTCATGAAGGCGCTTAAGAAAGGTCTCGCCTACGGCTACGCTGAGGCAGTGGCTCTCGCCGCCATTGCCGAAGCACAGACGGACGGTGTCCCGCTCACCATCGGGTGGGGCGCGGGCACCAAAAACGCCACCGGACATGGCGCGGACTTCCTGGAACAGCATCCGGAATTCGCGGGCGTGGTGAACTCCACGCACGGCGATGCCGGAACCGCTCAGCTGGTTCTGCAGATGATCAAGGCGGCCGGCGTCAAGCCCGGCGCGCGTCTTGCCATCATCGGCGCGAGCGGTGTCACCGGTGGCGCGATCAGCCGTGGCGTCGTAGCTTTGAAACCGAGCAGTATTTTGCTCGTCGGTCACAGCGACGATCCCGGTCAGACCAGAAGGCGCGATCGGCTCGTGGCCCTCCGTGACGAAGTCCAACAGACGGTGGGCAAAGACACGGAAGTGGTGATCCATCAGGACAAGGCGCACGCCTGCTTGGAACACCGGAGCCAGGTCGTGGTGGTCGCGACCACCGCGGACCTCATGGTCCTGGATCCTCAGGATGTGCCGACCGGCGCGCTGATTCTCGACATGACCACGCCGTCCGCCTGCCGGCCAGCGCCGGGGTGGAATGGCCGAATGGTCTTGACGGCCGGATGCGGGGAACCCCCCGACGCCATCCTGCCG
>ERZ1292633.6236-Hain-H41-02um-R1-6236-length-10488-cov-5_pt1 | contig 10488 bp, 7 predicted proteins | sample MGYA00564406_ERZ1292633 | MGnify/ENA primary metagenome ERZ1292633 (study PRJEB36523, sample SAMEA6512639) | groundwater metagenome | collected 2019-01-08 | study: AquaDiva: Metagenomics assemblies of 32 groundwater samples
GACATATTCGTATCCAAAGGGAATGCCTGATGTCCTCGGCTCAACCGGGCAAGCCATCCCTTCAAAATCGAGTCTACCACTGGCTTGACGAGCGTTTTCACATTGCCGAACTGACCGCCTACATGAACAACAAGACGGTGCCGGTGCATGGGCACTCGATTTTCTATTATCTCGGCGGGCTGACCATGTTTTTCTTTCTCATTCAGGTAGCAACAGGGATCATGCTGTTGATGTATTACCGGCCCGGGGCAGACTCGGCCTATGAATCGGTGCGATTCATTATTTCAGAAGTATCGTTTGGCTGGCTGATTCGCGCCGTGCATTCATGGTCGGCCAATTTGATGATCTTAGTGGCCTTCCTTCATATGTTCACAGTCTTCTTCACCTGCGCCTATCGCAAACCCCGGGAGATGACGTGGTTTTCGGGTATGGCTCTTCTGGCACTGTCGATGACGTTCGGTTTTTCGGGATATCTTCTTCCGTGGAATGAACTCTCATTTTTTGCCACCCGCGTTGGCACCGGTATGATGCACGCCATCCCGTTTGTCGGGGAGTATATGCTCACTGTCCTTCGCGGTGGTGAGGAAGTCACCGGCGCCACAATCGGACGGTTCTTCGGTCTTCATGTCGCAATCCTGCCCGCCGCATTTACGATGGTCATCGCGATGCACCTGGTATTTGTCCAGCGTCAGGGGATGAGCGAGCCGCTCGAGTGGAAGGCAAAAGCCCAGCGTGAAAAGAAGTACATGAAGTTTTTCCCAAACTTCATGTACCGCGATGTTCTCCTGTGGTTAGTGGCGCTTAATGCCCTTGCTCTTTTGGCGGTATTTTTCCCCGATGGCATCGGTGTCATTCACTGGCCGCTTGGGGAGAAGGCCGATCCATTTGCCGCGCCGCCTGCGATTATTCGCCCCGAATGGTATTTCATGTTCATGTTTCAGGCGCTCAAGATGCTTCCGGCCAAAGTCCTCTTCATAGAAGGGGAGCAATTCGGATTGTTATTTTTCGGCATCGGCGGAGCGATATGGGCGATGGTTCCCTTCCTCGACAAGAAATCCCAGCGTGGTGAGCCTTCACGCCGCTGGTTTTGGTTTGGTGTGCTCGTGGTAGCTTTCATCATTGTGATGACTGTCGTGGGATACATACTATGACGAAACTCCGCCTTCTCATATTCATCCTCTTCGGATGTGCTCTTTTCTCTCCCTCAGCATTTGCTGTCGACCCACCGCATCAGAGCAACTGCATTACATGCCACAAAGAAAACGATGACAATGACGGGCCATCACATCAGTTTGAGAAAGACGTCCACTTCCAGCACGGTCTCGGATGCCAGGATTGTCACGGCGGTGACCCTACCCTTGATGACATGGATGCCGTCCGCCAATCAAAGGGATTCCGAGGCGCCCCTGAACGGCTGGCCATTCCGGAGTTTTGTTCGCGATGCCATTCCGACGCCGCCTACATGCATGAGCACAATCCCTCTTTGCCGACAGACCAGCTCGATAAGTACAAGACTTCTATACACGGGCAACAGTTGCTCACTAAAAAAGACCACAAAGTAGCGACGTGCGTCTCCTGCCACACTTCCCATCGCATAGCTAGCGCTAAATTGCCCTACTCGACGACGTATGCTCCCAATATTCCGGCCACCTGTGGCAAATGCCATAGTGACAAAGAGTACATGGCCGAATACGGCCTTCCCTCTGACATTGAGCACCTCTATGCCGAATCGGTGCACGGCAAAGCTCTTCTTGAGAAAAAAGATTTGGCCGCCCCTGCTTGCAACGATTGTCATGGCAACCATGGCGCCGCCCCTCCGGGGGTGGCTTCACTTGCCGCCGTGTGCGGAACCTGCCATGCCATTGAAGCGGGACTCTTTGAGATTTCGCCACACATGACTGCCTTCACCGAGAATGATCTTCCCATGTGCGAAACTTGCCACAGCAATCATGGCATCAAGAAGCCATCCGACAAGTTGGTTGGGCTGAAAGAAGGCCAGCTCTGCGCCGAGTGCCATGCCGCCGGAGATGGAAGTAAAAGTTCCAATACTGTTGACAGCATGGCCATCATGCTCGCGCATCTTGTCAAGGAGAAGGATTCCGCCGCCGCAATTGTGGCTGATGCCGGTCAACGGGGAATGATGATAGTCGACGAAGAATTTGCTCTCAAAGAGATTGACCAGTTGATGATTCAGGTGCGCTCTTCAGTTCACGCGTTCACACTCGATACCCTGAAGCCATACTATGAGCAGGGAATAGCCAAGACCAAGGCCGTGCATGAAGCTGGTGTCGGTCTTATCGACGAATACTATTTCCGGCGATACGGCCTTGGTATTTCATCGATAATCATCACTTTTCTCGCCATAGCGCTCTGGCTCAAGATCAAGGCTCTCGAGAAGCAATAGTCGCTTTTTACCTCGCCATTCCCGCGACTCCCTGCAACAGGCTTGCGATTGTGAATGTCGCGAATATATGTTGTCTCCCGTTCGCCTCTTATTATTAACGGAAGAAGGAGATAATAGCCGATGCGCCAGTCAATTTCTTTTCCAGTGCTGATCGCACTACTATTCTGTGCAGGCTCGGTGTCCTACGCCGACGAAACAGTTCAAAGTCCGGCTCAAAAGACTTTCGAAAAACTCAAGGCCACTTCAGGAAACTGGATTGGAAAGAGCACCAAAGGATGGGAGGATACGACAACTATTAAAGTCGTCGCTGGCGGTTCTGTCATCGTCGAAGAATCTTTCGGAGCGCATCCCAATGAAACAATGTATACCATGTACCACATGGACGGCGACCGGCTCCTGCTTACTCACTATTGCGTCGCAAAGAATCAGCCGAGGCTGATGGCCACCGAGTTCAGCGCCAACGGCGACACCGTCACATTCACGTTTCTTGATGGTACTGGTATGAAGTCTCGTGATGTTGGACACATGGACAAGGTTCGCATGGTATTTCTCGACGACGACCATTTCACGTCGCAGTGGACATGGTATCAGACGGGGAAGGAAGACTGGATGGAGGAGATTCTGAACGAGCGGGTGAAGAAATAAGAAAGCAAATCTTCAGCTTACGGTCAAACGGTATCCTCGGCCGTGGACAGCCACGATGCGGACTCGGTCATCAGCGGCGAATAATTTTCTCGGTCGTGTGATGAAAACATCCAGAAAGGACTATATCTCGGAGCAAGAAAACAAAAATCCCAGACAAGGTGGAATCACCATTTTGTCGTGTCCCTTGATCCTGTTATTTGACTGCCGAAGCGCTCAATGATGCAACATGCGTTCGCGCCTCATTTAATATGTCCATGAGGGCGCGAATGTCGCTTTCATCGGTTCTGAAATTGGTAATACAGGCGCGAATGACCATTCCTTTGCCGACCAGTTTCGCCGAGGATATCCACGCTTTTCCCGACGAGACAACATATTGCACGATGTCGTCTGGCGCCGAGGCCGTATCCCGACACATACCGCTGGCGTCAACAAAACAGGCGACCGGAAGTTTGGTGTCATTGACGATTCGCCAATTATTCTTCACTAACTGTTGTTTGAGCAGAACGCCCATCTCGGCCTGCCTCTCAATTATTTGAGCATAGCCATCGAAGCCAGCCACCAAAAGGGACAGAAAGACCTTCAGTCCGATAAAACGACGCGAGCACTGCATGGAGTGATTGAATGGTTCGACGATATCAAGCCCGGCCGCGTCTTTTGGCATATAGTCGGCCGAGACGGCAAAGGTTCTTCTCATGATATCAGGATGGGAGGTCAGAAAGATACCAGCCCCCATCGGCGCCGAAAGCCACTTGTGGGCATCGAATGTTATTGAATCAGATTGTTCAATACCAGCAAGAATCGGCCGCAACTTCGGCGATATCACCGCCGCGCCACCCCATGCGGCATCGACATGCACCCACATGTCATGTTTTCTGGCAAGGGTCAAAATTTCAGGAATCGGATCAACCGCCCCGGCCGCGGTCGTTCCCGCTGTCGCCGTCACAAAAAATGGTCGGTGGCCGTGGGCAACATCTTTTTCTACTTGATTGCAGAGGGCGTCGAAACACATCCGCTGGCTGTCATCAACCGGCAGTAATCGCACCGAGGCCTTTCCCAGCCCCGAAAGGCGTGCCGCCTTGGCAATTGAATGATGCGACTCTATTGAGGTATAGACGATTGGGCGCTCATGTAGCGTCCCCGCTCCCTCGGCCATGTACGAATCAAATTTTGTGGTAAGGGCGCACAACAGGGCGGTATGATTAGCCTCGGTTCCGCCGGAGGCAAAAACGCCATCTATCTGTCCGGGCTGATATCCGAACCGTTCCCCCAGCGCTTGAATGACATGGTTCTCGACTTCGCAACCAATGGGGCAGTGTCCCCACGCTCCCAGTTGCGGGTTATATGCCGCTGCAAGGGCGTCGGCAACGATTCCCATCGTCGACGAAGCCGGCACGAACAGGCCGAAACAACGACGGCTTGACGTGTGTATCTGGTGATCCCGCAGTCCTCCGACCACAAGATCGATGGCTTCCATCGGATCCATTGGAACGTCAAACTTGAGTGGTCGCAATCGGGAATGTATGCGATCCAGATTCAGGTCAGGCCCTACGTGTAATGAATCGACCGATTGTGTGTATGATTCGATTTCGTCGATAACCCGTTTCCAGAGCTTGCTACGCTCGGTCGAGTCAAGAAACAGGGGATTTTCAGGCATGGTCATGACCTCAGTGATACATCACAGTCTACACTGAGGCAAGCATGAATTGATTGACCGAAATCAACGATTGTCAAAGCCGAAAGGAGTGTCGAACCGTCTCCGGCTACGACACTCCAGTTCAGTCAATCCCAAAATGGCGGTTTCGGGTATTCAAGAGAGCTTTTTTGGTTCTACCTAACAAGCGGGGGGAGGCGGTCCACCCTGAAACAATCGACTGACCAGAAATACCAGGTCGACGACATTCACAGAATTGTTGATTACGACATCGGCCTCTTCCTTGCATGGCGGAGCGGAGCCTCCTTGAAAGAGATAGGCAACCAGGAATGTCAGATCAACGACATTGACGAGCTGACCGGCGTCACCATTGGCATTACCGCGGACTCCGATACAACAGGATAATTGTATCGCATTGCCTGAAACAGCGACTTTCCATGGGCTGGCGATAGTCGTGTCATTGTGATAGATATAGGCGGTGTCGGTCATGGCGCCAGCAAGAGTCGGTGTCCATTTCAATACGATTGAGTCGCTGAAGGCCACGGCCATCATGTGCGGAATCGCGGTTTGCGTTCCAAGTCCATTGGAGGGATTCCCGTAAATAACGCTGTCGATGGTCAGCCGAAAAGCACCGGTTCGGGCATAGTGCACGGCGGCAGTGGCGATGGCAAGCTGATTAATGGAACCAAAATTGATGGCAGCTTTGGAGGTCATCGTAGCCGCCGATGATGACCAAAGAGGAAACATGATTCGTCGCGAGCCGCCATACGCTCCCTTGTCGCCGCGAATGGTGCCAAATGAAGGATAGAGTGCAAAGCCGGGATTGCCGCCATCTTCAGGATCCCAAAGTCCGGGTGTATCAAATCCGCTGTCGATGCAGGCAGAGGGGGCGGTAAGAAGGAGGTTGAATGTATCGAACAATGGATTTTCACTCGTGTTGGCGTCACCGGCAAATCCTCCTTGAACATTGCAATCATGAACCGACATCGATGGTCCCAGTGATAACTGCGGACCCGAGGAGGCCGTGTTGCCGCGAACAATGCAATTCACTATTTCATTGGCGCCCCCCATATAGACGCCACCGCCAGCATTGGTTGTATGATTACTTACAACGGTGTTGTTCTCAAAGAGCACAGTAGAACCGAGAATCCAGAAGCCAGCTCCGCCAAAAGAACCAGCACCCCAATTTCCATAGGCAATGTTATTATAAAGTTCGCCGCCTCCCTGAAAAACAACAACTCCGGAACCATACAAGCCGGTATTCCATCCTAAGACGTTTCCCTCAATAATGGACGAACCAAATCCGGTTCGTATCGCTCCACCACCCGCGCTTCTCACTGGGGCCGCTCCGGGAAGCGCGGTATTGTGAATGATCAGATTGTTGCGAATAATGGCGTTATTGGCTTCAGTCAGGACGCCGCCTCCTTCGCGATAGACGAACCCGTCGCCGATATCGAACCAGTCGGTACCTGTGCCGCCGGTCAGAGTGAATCCTATCAATTGAGGTTGGGTTCCCTGAAACATGAGGACACAACTCCCGCTGTCGGCGTGAGTCGGGTTGGAACCGTCAATAATGGTATGCAGAATATGATTCGCATCCTTATCGATGATGTAGCGGCTGGCGAGAACAATGTTCTTCGCCTTTATCCTGACATTTTCCTGATAGATGCCATCATCGACCAATACTGTGTCACCATTCGAGGCGGCATTGACACCGGCCTGAATCGTGCTCTGGTCTGCCGGAACATGGATAACCACTCCGGCAAGAGCACTCGAGACACTGCACAAGAGCGTGAGTAGAAGAGTGAGTTTCACTGTTTTCATACGAGCTTCTCCGATTTGAATATTTACTGGCACATCCCACCTCGCTTACTCCCCTTGGCCGGTCGTACATTCTTTTGCCGTGCTATAGAAGAGCGGCCCTGACTGGTACCAGACTGTCGGGGCCTGGAGCCGGAGGAGGTACGTGAATTATGCCATCAATTAAGGAGAGATAAGAAATCGGCGTTAGCGAATTGCAGGTAATCAGTTGATTCGTGCGGTGAACCGCACAAAAGAGAGGGAGAGGAGGATCAGACCTTACCTTCGAGAAGGAGGGAAAGGCTGTCGCGGTAACTGCGACTCAACCTGAGATTGGTGGCATCATTGAGGATGACCACGTATTCCCCTTGATAATGCTGTTTCAGTTCCTTGATTCGCAAAATATTCACGATCGTTGAACGGTGGATGCGCATAAAAACCCGCGGGTCGAGTTTTGCTTCAAGGGCGGTGAGGGTCTCCCGGATAAGATGCGTCTTCTTGCCGGTATGAAGGATGACATAGTAGTCGGCGGCCTCTATCCAGTCGATATCATCGGTCTGCACAAAATAAATTCTGTCATTGGTTTTGATGGCGAATCGTCGAAGATAGGCTTCACGGCCTTCTCCCTGGTCGAGCGAGAGGGAGGCGGTGCCCATCATCGCCATCAGGCGTTTCGAAAAATCCGTGAGGTCACGATTGGCAAAATGTTCCTTGACCCGTCCCACCATTGATGAAAACCGTTCCGGGTCGATTGGCTTCAACAGATAGTCGAGAGCATGTGCGTCGAAAGCCTTGACGGCGTATTGATCATACGCGGTGACGAAGACAATGACGGGAAGGTCTTCGGGTGTCAAGGATCTAAGAACCGCGAATCCATCCATTTCCGGCATCTGCACATCGAGAAAGACGAGATCGGGTTTTAGTTTTCGAATGGCAATGATTGCGTCCTGTCCGTTATCGGCTTCTCCAATGAGAAGAATGTCGGGGTCATTGGCTATCTGGATCTTCAGCCCCTCGCGAGCCAAAGGTTCATCGTCAACGACGAGCGTACGTATCTGCTTGTTTGTCATTATATCCCGGTTAATAATATCAGCCTAATTGTTCTCGGCAAAAGGAATTTCCATTCGCGCTACCGCTCCGCCCGACTCTCCATTTCGCAGGTCGAACACGAATCCGTCGCCGTATAACAGCTCAAGTCGGCGGCGAGCATTCGAGATCCCGACTCCTTCGCGAAGTCTTGTAGCGCCTTCCGGAGGGAGGCCGACACCATTGTCGGCTACGACCATACTCAAGTGTCCATTCTCACGTGCCACCCGAACATCAACTTTACCAAGTCCGGCTTTTTTCGAAACACCGTGTCGGATGGCGTTCTCGACCAGCAACTGAAGAATAAACCCCGGGACGCGGGCGCGAAGAGTATCGGGGTCGACATGTATCTCTACCTGTAGACGTTCACCATGGCGGGTTTGCTCAATCTCGACGTATCGTCTGACAAATTCGAGTTCATCAGTGAGCGCAACTTCACGAGCCTGGTCCCGGCTCAACACATATCGCAGAAGGTCACTCAGGTTCGACAGCATTCTTGTCGCCGCCTGCTGGTCCCCCTTTTGAACCAGCACCGAAATTGAATTCAGGGTATTGAATATAAAATGCGGCTGGAGTTGTTGCTGGAGATTCTCGAGGCGGGCGCGGGTGACTTGCGCCTCAAGGCGTGAAGCGTGAAGTTCCCGATCTCGCAATTGTTTCTGATAATCGATAGCAATAGATCCGCCGACGATGCAACCGTAGATGAGTATTTCCCACGGCCCCATCCATGCGGCATAGGCGTAAACTTGATCCATATAGAACGGGAAATCCTTCCACTCGTTGAAGACTAAAAGCGATCCGCCTATTTTTACGAAAGTGTGCAGGAAAATCAGACAGGAACAAACGAACAGGTGAATCAACCCATATTTTAGCCAGGTCTTTCTATCGATCGGGAATTTCCGCGCCAGCCACACAATCGGCAAAGTAAATATTCCCCAAGTGTTCCATTCAATACCGGCATCGAGAAACCATTTGGCAAAACTTGATTCTTTTCCCAGCGACACAAGTCGCATATGGGCCAAGACAGCAACGAGGGCGGCGAAAAGAGTCCACAGCCCGAAAATGATGATGAGCTTGACCCATGTCCGGGAAAGGATAGTAGTGGTCAATGCTTCGGCCTGAGAGCTGTTGTGCATACCGTAATTATACAACGCAGGTTCGATTTTCCAAGCCTCAATGTCGCGAATAGGCATACTCATACGCTGGCGAATATCGTCATCGATTTACCATTCCAACCAGCCAATGCAGTGATTGAGTCATTTGAGGCCGTCAACCGCCGTCAATTGACGGCGACATTTTTCGACCGTCCATCATCTTTGCTCTTTGTGCGGCAATTAGTTACATTTGCAGTATGAAATCTCTTTCGACACGTCACGGATTCTGGAGCCGCCTTGCGCGTCCTGTCATGGTTCAAGCTCCCATGCTTGATGTCACCGACGCCGCCTATCGGCTGATGATGGCCAGGCATGGCAAGCCGGATGTGATGTTCACCGAGTTCACATCCTGTGATGGCCTCTGTTCCCGTGGTCGTGATGCCCTCATGAAGCAACTGCAGTATGACGAATCGGAGCGTCCTATTGTTGCTCAGGTTTTTGGCGCCAACCCGGAAAAATACCTTGAGGCCGCCCGTCTGTTGAGAGACCTCGGATTTGATGGCATCGATATCAATATGGGTTGTCCGGTCAAAACCATCGTCAAGGCCGGTTCCTGCGCCGCACTGATTAAGAAGCCGCAACTTGCCAAAGAAATCATCGCCGCCTGCAAAGAAGGAGCGGGCGATCTGCCGGTTTCAGTCAAAACTCGTATTGGCTATGACAAAATCACCCTCGAAGACTGGCTCGGCCATGTGATAGAGGCGGCGCCTGCCGCCATTACCCTCCATCTTCGCACCGCCAAAGAGATGTCGGCGGTGGCGGCGCATTGGGAGGTGATGGATAAAGCGGTGGCAATGGTACGCAAGACTGATATTCTCATTCTCGGCAATGGCGATGTGAGAGACATTCAACATGCCCGCGCTTTGGCTGCTGAATACCAACTGGATGGCATCATGCTCGGACGCGCTATGTTCGGCAACCCGTGGTTGTTCGATACCAGCCGGACTTACGAAGATGTAACGGTCGATGAAAAACTATCCGCCATGCTTGAGCACGCCCGGCTGTATGATGACATGTTTCGCGGGCGGAAAAACTTCGTCAATCTTCGCAAACACCTGCGCGCCTATGCTTCCGGCTTTGACGGCGCCAAAGAACTTCGCCTCAGGGTGGAGCAGGTCAATATCGCCGACGACGTTGAGCAGATTGTGGCCGAATTCCGCCGCTCGGCGCAGGATGCGCGCTTGTCGGCGTGAGGATTGCTATCCATCTCAGGTGCCCCACCTTTTAGGACTGTTGAAAAAACCTTTCGTTGTGTGTCGTGTCCCGCCAGAGGCGGGAGACACTCTTACTCTAAGAACTTCGCTAATTGGTTGAAAGGCAACGCATCTCGACTCCGCTCGATGCGACGTTCCGAAACACATTGTTTGTGGGCGGCAGACGTCTCGTCTGCCCCTTCCCTATGATATCTTGCACGAATTGGTACCACGCCGCTGTTCGGTGGGACTCTTAGCGTGTATATCAATTCCCACCGCGAAGCGGTGGGCTACCGAGTAGGAGGCAGCGCGCCCGTGCATCAAATACTGCACCTATGGGACTTCGCCTCATGAATCATGCGGTTCACGGGTGTGTCACGTGGCTTCACGGCATTGCCCTTTGCGAATTCCGGGTTATGGATGTTATTGGGCGCGAGTAACGGCGGCTTGTGAGGCCATCGTAGAGAAGCCCCGGCGGGGAGACTCGCTGGGGCCTCTGCATAGCTTCACCGGTCACACTTACTCTGCAGAGAACTCACTCACACGCCATTGCAG
>ERZ1292633.6238-Hain-H41-02um-R1-6238-length-10484-cov-25_pt1 | contig 10484 bp, 7 predicted proteins | sample MGYA00564406_ERZ1292633 | MGnify/ENA primary metagenome ERZ1292633 (study PRJEB36523, sample SAMEA6512639) | groundwater metagenome | collected 2019-01-08 | study: AquaDiva: Metagenomics assemblies of 32 groundwater samples
GTATTGCACCACCTAAAGAATTCTCACGTCCTGAAGTGGCTGAAATTCTGATTAAATATTATCAGAGTCTTGAAAAATAAATTCATGTCTTATTAAAGGTTGAGATAAAGACTCATAAATATTCTGAAGGCGCATAAGAATAGCAGTGTCAGTAAATCAGTATTCAGTGTCAGTGGTTAGTGTCAGTAAGATTTGTCACTGACACAGACACTATAAACTTAATGAAAAGGGGGTGAAGGAATAAGTTAGAGATTCACGGCTTTAGACTAAAGCCGATTTTGTATTAAAAACAATATCACTGAAGGAGGTTGAAAATGCCGAGTTTTGTAATCACAGAAAAGTGTGATGGTTGTAAGGCTCAGGATAAGACTGCATGCCAGTATATCTGCCCTAATGACCTGATGGTGCTGAACAGGGACCTCATGAAGGCTTACAATCAGGAACCTGAACAGTGCTGGGAGTGCTACAGCTGCGTAAAGATCTGCCCTCAGCAGGCAATGGAGGTAAGGGGTTATGCTGATTTTGTTCCATTGGGAGGCAGTGTTATCCCCCTGAGAGGTTCAGACTCAATCATGTGGACAGTAAAATTCAGGAACGGGAAGCTTAAAAGGTTTAAGTTTCCGATAAGGACAACCCCTGAGGGCTCAGCGGATCCTTTTAAGGGAAAACCAGAGGCAAATATCGCAAACATTAAGAAGCCGGGCTTCTTTACACATCAGGGTGCAGGCAAAGCAATGCCTCTCCCCAAGAAATAAGGAGGGGTAATAATGGAAAAAGAAAGTTGCACGTTTTCGTATTGTCAAAAGCCTGCAATTGTTGAACATGAGACAGATGTTCTTATCATCGGCGGAGGAATGTCAGCATGCGGCTCTGCTTTTGAGGCGGCAAGATGGGCAAACCCGCAGAAGATAAGAATCACAATGGTTGATAAGGCAGCAACTGACAGAAGCGGCGCAGTTGCAATGGGACTTTCTGCTATCAACACATATATGGGTGAGAACGACCCGGCAGATTATGTAAAGATGGTCAGAGGCGACCTGATGGGCATAACAAGGGAAGACCTTGTTTATGACCTCGGCAGGCATGTTGATGACTCTGTTGAGCTTTTTGAAGAGTGGGGACTGCCTATCTGGAAAAAGGCTGCTGACGGACACACAATGGACGGCGCCCAGGAGGCTCCGAAACTTTCAGAGGGTGGAAAACCTGTACGTTCAGGTAAGTGGCAGATAATGATAAATGGTGAATCCTATAAAGTTATTGTTGCAGAGGCTGCAAAGGTAGCTTTGAAGACAAACAGGGATGCAACCGGTGTTGCTGAGAACCATTTTGAAAGAGTTTTTGTAGTGAAACTCCTTCTCGATGAAAAGGTTCCAAACAGGATTGCAGGAGCAGTAGGATTCAGCGTAAGAGAAAATAAAATATACATCTTTAAGGCTAATACCATTCTTTCTGGCACCGGCGGCGCTGTTAACGTATTCAGGCCAAGGTCAACACAGGAAGGTCAGGGCAGGGCCTGGTATCCAGTATGGAACTCAGGCTCAGGATATGCACTTGGCATACAGGTTGGCGCTGAGCTTACCATGATGGAAAACAGGTTCGTTCCTGCAAGGTTCAAGGATGGCTATGGCCCTGTTGGCGCATGGTTCCTTTTCTTTAAGGCAAAAGCAACAAATGCATACGGAGAGGACTATTGCGTAGGTGAGAACTTTGAATATACGAAAAAGCTTTACAGCCCTTATGCAGAGAAGATGGGAACTGCTATCAGAAATCACATGATGATGATGGACATGAAGGCAGGCAAAGGCCCTATCCTCATGAACACACATCATGCAATGGCAGAGCTTGCAAAGACAATGGATGCAAAGCAGATCAAGCATCTTGAGGCAGAGGCATGGGAAGACTTTCTCGATATGGCTATCGGACAGGCAGGTGTATGGGCAGGCAATGACGTCGAGCCTGACAAGTCGCCATCTGAAATTATGCCTACAGAGCCTTATCTCTTAGGCTCACACGCCGGATGCGCAGGTTTCTGGTGCAGCGGTCCTGATGATATTGGCGCACCTGCAGAGTACAACTGGGGATATAACAGGATGTCAACTGTTAATGGTCTCTTCATGATGGGCGATATCTGTGGCGCTTCAGGTCATAAATTCTCATCGGGCTCACATGCTGAAGGAAGGATTGCGGCAAAGAGCGGAGTTGCCTTTGTTCTGGACAACAAGGGATTCAAACCCACAGTAACAAAGTCACCGGATGATCTTGCGGCAGAAATATATCTCCCGTTTGAGGTATATGAGAAGTACAAAACCTATTCAACAGCACCTGAGGTCAACCCTTATTACATTAAGCCGAAGATGCTTCAGGCAAGGATGCAGAAGATTGCCGATGAGTATTTTGGCGGTGTAGGCACATGGTATATGACTAGTGCAACAATGCTTGAATCCGGGTTAAAACAGCTTGCAATACTCAAGGAAGACGCAGCGTTGTCAGGCGCAAAAGACCTCCATGAGCTTATGAGGGCTTGGGAGAACTATCACAGAATATGGTCAATAGAGGCACACGCAAGACACATCCAGTTCAGAGAGGAATCAAGATATCCAGGTTACTACTACAGGGGCGACTTCCTCGCAATCAATGACAAGGACTGGAAATGCTTTGTCAATTCCAAGTTCGATCCCGCAACAGGCGACTGGAAGTGCTTCAAGAAAGAGTACAAACAGTTAATACCTGATTAATCAGGTATGCAGATTAAAGGCGGGGCATTGCCCCGCCTTTAAAATTAACTTACAGGTTAGAAGTTAAAAGTTAAAAGTTGTCCGCCTCAGCGGATTCGCCTGAGGCGAAAAAGTTGAAAACTTTTGACTCTTAACTCTTAACTTTTAACTTTGTTTTCTGGAGGAAAAGCATGTCAGATGGAAAAAGTGTTTTAGTTATAGGCGGAGGAATGAGCGGACTTACCGCTGCTATCGAAATAGCAGAAGCCGGCAATAATGCAATCATAGTTGAGAAGACGCCTTATCTTGGCGGCAGGGTTGCCCAGCTTAATAAGTATTTCCCAAAACTGTGTCCTCCTAACTGCGGGCTTGAGATAAATTTCAAAAGGATAAAAAATAGTGCAGATGTCACTTTTTATACCCTTGCAGAAGTCGAAAAGATCTCAGGACAGGAAGGGAATTATGATGTGGCCGTAAAGGTAAAACCTCGGTTTGTGAACGATAAGTGCGTTGGCTGCAATGCATGCGCTGAGGCGTGTCCGGTTGAAATGCCGAATGAATTTAATTTTGGTTTGAATAAGACAAAGGCTGCTTATATTATTCATAATCAGGCTTTTCCCTTCAAGTACGCGATAGATGAGAAGCATTGTAAGGGAGCTTCATGCGCAAAATGCGTTGCTGCATGTAAGTATGATGCGATTAAGCTTGACATGAAACCCGAGACAATTAATCTGAATGTGAGCGCGATTGTAATGGCAACAGGCTGGGAATTATATGATGTAACAAAGCTCGACATTCTTGGCGGAGGAAAGATTAAAAATGTAATAACCAATATGCAGATGGAGAGGCTTGCCTCACCAAATGGACCGACAACAGGCAAAATCCTGAGACCGTCGGACGGCAAAGAGGTCAAGAACATTGCATTTGTACAGTGCGCGGGAAGCAGAGACGAAAACCATCTGCCTTACTGTTCATATATATGCTGCATGGCTTCTTTAAAGCAGGTGACATATATAAGGGAGCAGTATCCGGATTCAAAGGCCCGGGTTTTCTACATAGACATAAGGACTCCGGGCATAAGATATGAGCAGTTTTACTGGAAGATAAAGGAAGACCCAAATGTAACACTCACAAAAGGCAAGGTCGCAAAGATTACAGAAGACTCTGCAACAGGAGATGTAATTGTAGTGGCAGAAGATATTCTGGCCGGGAAAAAGATAGAGGCAAGGTTTGATATGGTAGTATTGGCAGCGGGAATGGTCCCTTCAACAAAGGGAGCAAAGATACCTGCTGATGTTTCATATACACCTGATGGTTTTGTACTGCCTTCTTCTTTAAAGAGAGGCACATATGCTGTTGGAACACTTAAAAGCCCTGTTGATGTCTCAAGGTCTGTCCAGGATGCAACGGGAGTTGCGATTAAAAGCATTCAGAGCGCAAGGAGGTCGAAATAACAATGGATAAGAAATATGGGGTTTATATCTGTAAGGGATGCAGCATCGGAGAATCCATTGACATAGAAAAATTAACAAAGGACTCTGCAAAGGCTACAAAGATAGAGCCTGGATTGATTAAATCACATCCGGTCTTATGCAGTCCTGAAGGCCGTGAGTTTATAAAGAATGATATAAAGGAAGGGACGAATACCCTTATTTTGGGTGCATGTTCTCCCCGTGTGAAATATGAGGAATTTGATTTCCCGGGCACAATAACAGAGCGGGTTAACCTCAGGGAGCTTGTTGCATGGAGCCAGCCTGCAAATACCGAGGATACTCAGATGCTTGCAAATGATTATCTCAAGATGGGGATAATCAGGACGCAGAAGGGCGACCTTCCTGAGCCTAATATCCTTCAGGACCTTAGCAAGGCAATACTTGTTATCGGCGGCGGCATCTCAGGGCTTACCGCTGCGCTTGAGGCTGCTAACGCAGGGTATCAGGTAACGCTTGTTGAAAAAGAGGCAGAACTTGGGGGCTGGGCAGCAAAGCTTTATAAGGAAGTTCCAAGGGAATATCCTTACGAGAAGCTGGACGAACCTATTGTATTCAGCAAAATCAAAGAAGTCGAATCAAATCCGAATATAAAGGTATTTAAATCATCTGTTATAGAGAAGACAGACGGACAGCCCGGACTGCTGGATATAACTATAAAGAGCAATGGAAGCAGTGAGACCCTAAGGGTCGGCTCAATTATCATGGCTGCCGGATGGAAACCTTATGATGCTGCAAAACTCGGATATCTGGGATATGGGAAACCAAATGTTGTAACAAGTATTCAGATGGAAGACATGGCAAAGAAGGGGAAGATAATACGGCCGTCTGACGGTAAAGAGGCTAAGAAGATTGCCTTTATCCAGTGCGCGGGGTCAAGAGATCCAAACCATCTTCCATATTGCTCATCGTTCTGCTGTGCAACATCACTTAAGCAGGCTAAATATGTAAGGGAGAAAAATAACGATGCAGTTGCAATGATATTCTATAAAGATATCAGGACACCGGGGCAGAGCGAGCTTTTCTATAAAAACATGCAGAATGACCCGGGCGTTTTATTGACAAAGGCTGATGTTACGGGCGTGAGTGATGCGGGAAATGGCAACCTCTATGTTGAGGCAGAGAATGCATTACTCGGAGATAAAATAAAAGTTGAGGCTGACCTCGTTGTGCTGGCCATAGGTGTGGTGCCGAATACCCGCGCCCCTCAGGAATATCTTGACGGTCTTACCGAGGCTCAGAAAAAAGGCGATGATGCAAAGGCAAAATATCTGGAAGAAACTCCCAAGCCTGATTTCATTCTAAACCTTACATACAGACAGGGGCCTGAGATACCATCACTTGAGGGTTATTACGGGTTTGCGGATTCCAACTTTATATGTTTCCAGTACGAGACCAGAAGGACAGGGATATATGCAGCCGGCTGTGTAAGACAGCCTATGAATATGTCAGAGGCCCAGCTTGATGCAGCAGGCGCTGCGCTTAAGGCTATCCAGTGCGTTGAGCATGTTGCACAAGGCATTGCAGTTCATCCAAGGGCCTGGGATGCAACATTCCCTGACCCCAACCTGCAGAAATGCACTGCATGCAAGAGGTGTACTGAGGAATGTCCTTTTGGCGCTATAGAAGAAGATGCAAAAGGGATACCTTTTTATAAAATCAACAGGTGCAGACGCTGCGGAACATGTATGGGTGCATGCCCTGAAAGAATAGTTTCCTTTAAAGATTACAGCGTTGATATGATAGGCTCGATGCTTAAGTCTGTAGAGGTGCCTGAGGAAGGGTTCAGGTTTATAGCACTGGCATGTGAGAACGATGCTTATCCTGCATTGGACAGCGCGGGCATAAACCGCAAACAATTAAATTCAAGCGTCAGGATTATTCCTGTCAGATGCCTTGGTTCAACAAACCTCGTATGGGTTGCGGATGCGTTCTCAAGGGGTATTGACGGACTGATTCTCCTGGGCTGCAAATACGGCGAGAATTATCAGTGCCACTTTATAAAAGGCAGTGAACTTGCGAACTATCGTTTCAGCAAAATTCAGGAGACATTAAATAAACTGCAGCTTGAAGCAGAAAGATGCCAGCTCGTGCAGGTTTCAATATCAGAATACGATAAGCTGCCTGACATAATTAATGACTTTGTAAAGAAGATAGAAGATATAGGGCCGAATCCGTTTAAGGGATTCTAATGAAAAAGTGTCAGTGTTTAGTGTCAGTGTCAGTATAAATCTTACTGTCACTGTTCACTGTCACTAATCACTCAAAAATAGAGGAGGAATGAATGGCAGAACAAGTAATTAAACCTGATTTGAATTTTATAAACGATGTTATCGCCTCAGGCGGCGAGTCGCTGAAAAAATGTTTTCAGTGCGCAACCTGCTCGGTTGTATGCAATGTAACCCCTGAGGACAAGCCCTTTCCAAGAAAAGAGATGCTTCAGGCACAATGGGGGCTGAAGGACAAACTTTTAGCCAACCCTGATATCTGGCTTTGCCATCAATGCAGCGATTGCACTGCCTATTGTCCGAGAGGCGCAAAGCCCGGAGAAGTGCTCGGAGCTATCAGAAAGATGAGCCTTCAGGAGTTTTCGGTCCCTGGCTTTATGGCGAAGATGGTAAATCAGCCTAAGTTTCTTCTGGTGCTTCTTGCAGTGCCTGCGCTGCTCTACATATTGATTATAGCCTCCCAGGGCTTTTTCGGAGACGTCAGCATACCTACTGAGGACGGAAAAATTGTATACGGGAAATTTCTTTTTTCCCTGTATTATGTCGACACGGTTTTCACCGCCATCGCCCTCTTTGCGGTGTCCAGCCTGTTCATGGGGGTTACGAAGTATTGGATGGCCATGAGTGCGGCTGCTCCGAATACAAATAAGGTATCCTTGGTCAAGGCTCTCTACGATACAATTCTGGAGATACTCGGCCATAACCGCTTCAGGAAGTGTGAGGTAACAAAGGGCAGGGCAACGGCGCATATGCTGGTGTTTTACAGCTTTATCGGCCTGTTCATAACTACAATATTGGCCTTTGCAAAAGTCATCCCCGAGTATTTTGAACATTTCGGGACCCATTTGGGCATTGACCAGTCGCTCCTCGATGGTTTGACGGTAATATACAAAATAATAGGCAACATAAGTGCGGCTGCCATGATCCTCGGCATTCTGCTGGTGATGACTAACAGGTTCAAGAACCAGGAAAAGGCCGGGTTGGGGGGCTATTACGACTGGCTTTTTATCCTGCTTGTGGCCGGAGTAGGCGTTTCGGGACTGCTGGCCCAGTTTCTGAGAATGGCTAACACAGTGGTTGCTTACCCAACCTATGTAGTGCATCTCTGTCTGGTCTTTTTCCTTTTTGCATATGCCCCATTTTCCAAAATGGCTCATATGGCTTACAGGGCAACAGCAATGATTTTTGCAAAACAATCTGGAAGGGAATAAAGGTATCCTATGAAAATAAGAGATTTGATAAGAGATAAAGGGCTTGAGTTTATCGCAGTTGACAGTAATGCAACTGTGGATATTGCAATTAATAAAATGGTTGACCGTAATATCGGCGCCATACTTGTGATGGAAGATGGCAAGTTGGCCGGGCTGTTTACTGAAAGAGATGTCCTTAGGTGCTGGGCAACCAAAGGAGAAAATTTCTGCAGAATCCCGATAAAAGATGTTATGACAAAGGACCTCGTGATTGCAGAACCTGATGATGAAGTGAATTATGCAATGACAATCATGATAAATAAGAGAATCAGGCATCTGCCTGTTATAGAAAAAGGCAAGATAATAAGCGTAGTATCTATCCGCGATATGGTTAAGGCGCAGGTGAGCAATTTGCAGGCTGAGGTACATTATCTGAAGGATTATATTACAGGGGGATAATACCAAGTTAAAAAGTTAAAAGTTGAAGTTGCCCGCCTCTGACGGGTTCGCCTGAGGCGAAAAAGTTTAAAAACTGGAAACTGAAAACTAAAAACTGATTAAGGAGGTGAGGGTAAGTCTTGAAAGAGAAGTAAGAGGCGACTGTAATAATTTTTGCGAAACCATTGGTTTTTAGACATAAAACTTTGTAAAAAGGAGGAAGATGGATGAGTAATACAATACTTTTTGCCTTAGTTTGCGGAGTGTTAGGCATCATATATGCTGCGATGACTGCAATGTGGGTATTAAAGCAGGACGCAGGGAATGAGAAGATGCAGGGAATCTCGAATGCGGTAAAAGAGGGCGCAATGGCGTTCCTTGCACGTGAGTACAAAACAGTAGCTATGGTTGCGGTACCTTTGACGGTGCTTCTGTCTTTCCTCGGAACCTGGACAGCAATAGGGTTCGTTATCGGCACGGTCGGTTCCGCGGTCGCCGGATACATCGGCATGATGGTATCGGTGCGTGCCAATGTGCGCACAGCCCAGGCAGCCCACAAGGGCCTTCAGTCTGCACTCGGCCTTGCTTTTAAGGGCGGATCAGTTACCGGCGTTATGGTCGTTGGTCTCGGAATTATAGGCTTAGCAGGTTTCTATCTTATAGTAAAGACAGCAGCCCCTGAGCAGGCATTCCATGCACTCGTGGGACTCGGCTTCGGATGCTCACTCATGAGCGTGTTTGCACGTATCGCAGGTGGTATTTACACAAAGGCTGCTGACGTAGGAGCTGACCTTGTTGGAAAAGTAGAAGCAGGCATTCCTGAAGATGATCCAAGAAACCCTGCAGTTATAGCAGATAACGTAGGCGACAATGTTGGCGACTGCGCAGGCATGGCAGCTGACCTTTATGAAACATATACAGTTACACTCGTAGCAGCAATGCTTCTTGCAAAGACTGTGTTCAACGATGCTAACAGTCCTTGGATTGAGTTCCCCCTCATGCTCGGCGGAATATCGATTATCGCTTCCATTATCGGAACTTTTGCAGTAAGGATGGGCAAAAGCGGATATATCATGGGCGCCCTCTATAAGGGACTTGCAGTTGCAGGCGTTCTTGCAGCAGCAACATTTTATATTGTTACAGACATATTTCTGAAAGATAGTGAAGTCGTCGCTTCATTAGCCTCTCATCCGTCTTTTACAACAATGAACGTTTTCCTTATGTCACTTATCGGCCTTGCATTGACCGGACTGATCGTTGTTATAACTGAGTACTTCACTTCTGCTCAGCGTCCCCCGGTTAAACATATTGCACAGGCCAGTTTGACTGGTCATGGAACAAACGTTATAGCAGGCCTTGCGGTCAGCATGAAGTCAACCGCAGCGCCTGTTCTAGTTATTGTTGCTTCGATCCTCGGCGCTTATCATTTAGGCGGTGGATTTAACGGCGATGCATCAGGCGGACTTTTTGCTATTGCATTATCAGCGGTTTCGATGCTTTCAATGACAGGCATCGTGGTGGCTATTGACACCTACGGCCCGATCACTGACAACGCAGGCGGTATAGCTGAAATGGCAGGAATGCCTGAAGAGATCCGTGCCATCACAGACCCATTGGATGCAGTCGGAAACACCACAAAGGCTGTTACAAAGGGTTATGCAATCGGTTCAGCAGCTCTTGCAGCACTGGTTCTCTTTGCAGAGTATTCGCGCTCTTTCGTGGATCCAGTCACGAAGATGGCGGTTGACATTAAATTCGATCTTTCGAACCCGATGGTTCTGGCAGGTCTTTTTATCGGCGGTCTGCTCCCTTATTATTACGGCTCACTCCTTATGGAGGCCGTTGCTAAGGCTGCCGGCGGCATCGTTGTTGAAGTGCGCAGGCAGTTCCGTGAGATCCCTGGCATCATGGAAGGCACGGGAAAGCCGGAGTACGGCAAGTGCGTTGATATCGTGACCAAGGGCGCCATCCAGCAGATGATGGTTCCTGCGCTTATCCCGGTTGTTGTTCCTGTTGTTGTAGGTTTTCTGCTTGGCAGAGAGGCACTCGGAGGCGTACTTATGGGAAGTATCCTGACCGGACTCTTTCAGGCTATTGCCATGACAAGCGGCGGCGGCGCATGGGACAATGCCAAGAAATCCTTTGAAGATGGCGTTACTGATTCCACAGGAAAAGTTCATAAGAAGGGCAGCGAAGGACACAAAGCCTCTGTCACAGGTGATACGGTCGGCGACCCGTATAAGGACACAGCAGGCCCGGCAATTAACCCTATGATCAAGGTTATAAATATTGTCGCGCTTCTGATTGTTCCACTTCTGTAACAATAGAATCTGAAACTGATTTCAAGAGGCGGTCGATCCGACCGCCTCTTTTTATGTGCGCCCGGCATGGGCGACAACTTGAGGGTGCAAGTCCCTTATGCGC
>ERZ1292633.6239-Hain-H41-02um-R1-6239-length-10484-cov-5_pt1 | contig 10484 bp, 6 predicted proteins | sample MGYA00564406_ERZ1292633 | MGnify/ENA primary metagenome ERZ1292633 (study PRJEB36523, sample SAMEA6512639) | groundwater metagenome | collected 2019-01-08 | study: AquaDiva: Metagenomics assemblies of 32 groundwater samples
GGGCTGCCAGTCCCACGCACCATCTTGTGGATCGGTGCGCAGGGCGCACCCTACATTTTTAAATTAATCAAACCTTCCTTAAAAAATGTTTCATGAGTCGTTGGCATCGCGCGCGCGGGCGATGGACGAGCGCACCGCGAGATCGGTTTCGACCAGCGGCACGCCGAAACCCCGCGAGAAACGGCTCGCCACGCCCTGGCGGCGCATGTTGGCGACGATGTCCTTATCGAAGCAGACGCGATCGCGCTGAAACAGCAGCACATCGGTGCTGCTGCCGGGACGGAACAGGCTCTTGGGAGCGCCCTTGCGCACGATCATTCCCGGCTCCGTCGGCCGCGGCGCGTCATAGCGTTCGTCGCTGTAGACCTGCGCCACTTCTCCGATCATGAGCGCGACGATCTCGATCATGGCCACGAGCCCGACGCCGGTGCCGCCGGGAATGTCGGTGTCGATGACGGTCACGTAACGCCGGTTCTTGGAATAAGGCGTGGCAAGCGCGACGACGGCGGAGGGGTTGCAGGAATGAAACGTGCCGTCGATGGCATAGTAATCCACCACGCGACCCGCGACCGGCGTGTGATTGTAGTGATATTTCTCCGGCGTCAGGCGGAAAATGGCAAAGTCGCCGCTCTCGAAGGCGTGAAGCCATTCGCGCTTGTCGCGCCCGACAAGTTCTTCATAAGTGAAGAACTTGTCCTTGAGCCAGAGTGCCCAGCGTTCGTCGAGCGAACCTACCAGCACCTTGGCGTCGGCCGGAGAAACCACGACGCGCGCGTCCTCCGGCATCGGGCGGCAGCCCCAGTAACGGATACGGCGTTCGAACACCTTGCGCGCGGTGTTGAGATCCGCCGGGTCGTCGAGGCATTCCGCTGGATCGACGCCCAAGTGCTGCAAGAAACGCGAGTTCCCCGAAAGCCGATTGCCGAGCGGCAGGTCATAGTTCACGAACCCAAGCAGGTCCGAAACGCGGACGCTGGTCAGCGCGCGGAAGAGCCGCGGGGAATTTTCCCGCACCTGCGAGTAAATCAGGTTTACCACGCGATCGGCGTACAGACGCTCGTCGCGCACGGCGCCGGAACGGCGGTCAATATACTGATGCGGCATGGCTGTCCAGATCCGGATCGTTTTCGGTTTCACTGCCGGCGCGCGCTGCATCGCGGTGGATGCTGACCAACAGCAGCCGCAGAAGCTTGAGGAGTTCCGCCTCCGGCAATTCGGCGGCGAGCACCGCGCTGTGACACTTCCGCAGGAACGACAAGGCCGATTCATCGCCCAATACCGCATTGAGCGCTCGACGCAGGCCCTGGTCCTGATGCCGTTCGGTTTCGAGCGTACGCAGATCGTGCTCAAGGTCGTTCAGCGCCTGTTCAAGGAAACGGCGCTTGAGCGTACCGCGGTAGTGACGCTCGGCGGCGGTGTTGTATTCGCGCGCGCGCAAGGCAAACGGGCTGCGTGCCCCAGCCTCGGCGAGAATGTCTTTGTTGAGGCGCGCCGCCGCGGAATACAGCTCGGGCGCACGCACGCGCAACTCCAGGTCTTCGATGACGTCCTCCAGTTCCTGCGACGCGATGAGCGCGGCCGCGTCGACGCGCAGCAGGCTCACCAGCGCTTGCTGATAATCCTGCAAATACACCTTGAGATAGCCGCCATAGCGGGCGCTCGGGCGCGCCCGCTGGCAGTGCTTCAGAATACGTTGCAGGAAAAGATTCGGCGTGTCGCGGCGCACGTAGACCGCGCGCAGCCCCATGGCGGAGGCGAAAAAGAACTGGCGACGCTCGCTTTCGACGAAACAACTGTCGGGGATGTGGGCGTGAGTGACCACGCCGCTGGCGATGTAGTGATACGCCAGGGCCGTGATCAGCCGTTGCAGCTCGACGGCCGGCGCAAGATCGACATGGCCGTCGGCGAACTGGCTGAAGTAGCGCGCCTCGAAACCCGAGAACCCGACGCGATGGTGCTCGCGCGGTTTGTACAACATGTAGAAGGACATGCGCGGATCGAACACGCCGAGATCGGCCAGATCGCGCTTGACGCGTTCATGGTTACCCATCATGCCGTCAAGCGCGGGACTTTGATCGGTGCTGGTGAGGGCCACCAGATAGTCGAGCAGCCGGATGTCCGGCACCCAATCTCCCTGCAGGCGCAAGGTGCGCGCTATCAGGGTATCGAGCCATTCCGGGCCGAGCGGCGTGACGGTGTGTCCCAGAACCTTGAGTCGCGCCTTCTGTTTCCACGCGCCCCAGAGCTTGCGCAGGTGCGTGAAGTCGAGCTGATGCGGCAGATAGCCCAGAAGCCGTTCCGGGTGGAAATCGGTGAAATCGAGACGATAGGGGGCGGCGCTGTAGAGCCCGACAAAGAGCGGCAGGAAGTGCTCCGTGATCTTGACGACGAGATCGCCGAGCTGCTTTTCGTGGCGCGCATCGAAGCCGCTGGCCGGATCGGCCAGGGCGCGCTTCAGGCGTTCGCTGCCGAGGCTCACGTGAGTGCCGTTGTTGGAGAGGCTCGCGTTCGAGGTGTTGGGCAGCACCACCAGGTTGCGCGTGATGATGCCGGCGTCGCGCAGTTTGGCCACGGCGTTCAGGTGGCTGCGGCTCAGGACCTCGTGGCAAAGCTGCATATAGCGATGTTTCTCCTCGCCGTGTTCCCATCCGGAAAGACAGGGGCTGCAGAAGAGGTCGCGATAGAAGGCATCGGACACGCCTTCGTTGATCTGCCGCTGGCGCAGCGGCACGTGCGGCGAGAAGTACACGAGCGGGCGTTGACCATGGGCGCGCAACGCGAAGGCGGCATCGGCGTATTGCACGAGGAGTTCGGTGAAAAGAAAACGCTTGGCGTTCTCGCGCGCGAGCGCCGCGCCCAGATCGGGCTGGGTGGCGCCGCGCACCACATAGAACGACAAAATCTCCGGCGAAGCATTGTCGCTGATGTAATGATCCATCATCCGCTGCCCGGTGCGATGAATCGCGCGCGGCAGCATCGGCTCCGAACCGAGCGCCTGGGCCAGGGACAGCTTCAACAGGTAGCTGACGGGTACGCGCAGCAACTCCCCGGTCCGTTCATCGCGCGTAAAGAAACGCGCGCGGTCCGCGCGCGGCGGGCTGCGCGGGTTGCCGCGCTGCGTACGCATATCCTCGGCCAGCACCCGCAACGCCAGTTCGTTCAGGCGCGCGATGGGCAGACGCACCCAGGAGTTCTCCCATAACTTCTCGCTATTGCCCGACAGGAAGGCCTCGACCGCGGTCACCCTGCGTTGCGGAGTCTCATGGGTCGCGGCGTGCTTGACCACGTTGGCGAAGTAGTTCGAGGCGCGGATCTGGAGCGCCAGATCAACGTGCCCGGCGTCTCCGGCCACCGCCGCCTGCAGTTCGGATTCCGCGCCCAGCGTGGCATCGTCGCGCAGAAACGGGAGCTGGTCGGGGCGGTAGCGCGCGCCCGCACCGATTCCCAGGACGCGCAAGGCGCTCCGCAGCGACGGCGGATCGACCGTGTCACCGGCGGGTCCGGCGGCAACGGGCATCAGCAATGACGAGCGGCGATCGCGCGACACGGCGGTCAGGTTCGAAGGAATAGCATCGTGACCATGGCCTAAAAGCTAGACTCCGAAAATGTCAGGCGGGCTACAAAACGGCGGGGGTTTTATGACAGAACGGTGAAGATTTGATGACAAGCGGTTTGGTAAAGGCCAGTCTCGCTCGGGGGCCGCCGGGCCTACCGCCCCGCGATCGGCACGACATCCTGTTCGACCAATTCGACCACCGTCTTCGGGCTACCCGGCAGGCCGTTCACGCCCTCGTAGCGCAGGAACACACCCGTCTTTGCGTCGAACCAGTAATCCGCCTTCCAAAGGCCCGTGAGCAACCCGGTTGTCGAGATTCTCACCTTGTCCGCGAGCGTCGGGCCGGCGGCGGTGTCGATCGGCTCGCGGCCGGCGCGCTCCGCCTTGAGCCGAGCTGCATCGAGCGTATCGGGACGCAGCATCCAGAACAGCGTCGCGGCCTTGTCGGAGCGCACGAACCGGCGCAGCGAATACGACAGCGGCTGGTACCAGGGCTCGTCGCCGATCTCGATGCGCCGCTCCACCGGTTCGCCATCACGCCGGCCGACGAGGACGATTGTCCCGCCTTCCCGACGTGCCTGGACCTCAATCCGCTCGCCTTTCAGTCGCCAGTGCAGTGTCGATCCGTTCGCGTCGCAATGATTCACGAAAGTTTCGCGCGGGCTCTCGAAGGTGATCCGGTAGAGATCGCCGGCGGCCGCCATCGTCCACAGATACGTGCTCGCTGCGTCGCCGCGGGTCTCGCGATACAGATGGCGTTCCTCGGCGGCGAGCGGCCAGGCGACGACGGCGCAGACGAGACCGAGGATAGCGCGCCCTATTTTGGAATTGAGACCGGATTTCATCGAATCGGATGGTCGAGCCTGAACATGTCGATCGTCACGCAGCATGGTTGGCGTCTGCGCCTTCTAGTTTTGCTCCAAGAAGGTGACAATCAGGTTACGCTGAGTTTGTTGCAATCCCATTTCAACCTGCCATCGCGGAGTTTTGTCCGGCCGAAAAAAATGCCCCGGGCCGCGACAATGCGGCGCGGGGCAAGCCCCTGATTGGGGGCCTAGTTCAGGCGCAGAATGCGCCCTTCGATCGTGGCGGTGAACGGTTGCGGGATCGACTGGATGTACGTGATTAGCGCGTCGAGATCGACCGGTCCGCCGACGCGATTCGCGCCGGCGCGCAGCACCGTGAAGTTGTCGCCGCCGTCGGCCAGGAAGCTGTTCACCGTGGCCATGTAAGTCGCGGTCTTGTCGAGCGGCGTGCCGTTGCGGTACACGGCGACCACGCGGCCGCCGACCGGCGCGGCCGCGTTCCACTCGTAGGTCAGGCCCGAGGTCTTGAGGATGCGCGAGAACGTCTGGCCGGCCCACTGCTGCTCGAGCAAGTCGTATATCTGCTGGCCGGTGAGATCCATCTTCACCAAGCTGTTGCCGAACGGCTGCACGGTGAAAAGCTCGCCCCAAGTGACTTCGCCGGCCAGGACATCGGCGCGGATGCCGCCCGGATTCATGAAGGCGAAATCGGTGCCCATCGCCGCGCGCTGTGCGTCGGCGATCAGGTTGCCGAGTGCCGACTCGCCCGCGCCGTTTTCGGTGCGCGTGATGTCGTTGGCCGCGACGCCGATCACCTGGTTCACGAGCGGCGCCACCTCTGCTTCGGCGTCCGCGGTCAACTCCGCCGCCGCCGCATCGGGCGTCAGACCCGCGCCGGCATCGGCCCAGGTCGTCACGATGGCCGCCGACTTCGCGACCACGTCGCGCGAGGCGCGGCTGATCTCGAGGTCGATGTCGCCGTAGGCCGTGCCCGAGGAGAACGCCTGGGTCACGAGGATCGGCTTGCCGTTCCGGTTGTTGAGGATGGCGTTGGTGAAGCTGTGCCAGTGGCCGGACACCACCACGTCCACTTCGTCGTGCAGGCGCGTGACGATGTCGACGATGTCCCCAGTCACCGCCGGCGCCGTCGGCGACGTGGCACCGCCGTAAGTATTCTGGCGCCCGCCCTGATGGATCAGCACCACGATGGCGCGCACGTTCTGGCGGCGCAGTTCGGGAATGTAGCGGTTGATCGCCTCGGCCTCGTCGAGGAAGGTGACGCCCGCGACGCCCGAAGGCGTCACGATGGTCGGGGTGGCCTTGAGCACCGCGCCGATGAAGGCGATCGGCATGCCCTCCACCCGCTTGATGACGTACGGCGGCAGGATCGGCTCGCCGGTCTTGGCGTCGACCACGTTGGCCGAGACGTACGGGAAGCGCGCGCCGCGCCACGGGTCCTCGAGGAACGGCCCGTTCGCGTGATCGCCGCCGTCAAGCAGGCGCTTGAGCTCAGTCACGCCTTCGTCGAACTCGTGGTTGCCGAGCGTGCCGACGATATTGCACTCGGCGTCCCACTCCGGGTACTCGGCGTCATTGTCGCCTTCGTCTTCGTACTCGGGATAACCACAATGCTCGTTCGCGAGCTGGTTGAGGAACATGATCGCCGGTTCGTCTTGCAGCAGTGCCGATGCCGCCGGGCTGGCGCCCACGTGGTCGCCGGCGTGCACGAGGATGCTGCGGTCATCCAGGCCGGCCTGCGCGGCCTTGAGGTAGGCGGCGAGCACACCGGCGCCGCCCACCGGGCGGTTCGCGACGCGGCGCCCGGCCGAGAGCTGGCCGTGGAAGTCGTTGATGGCGAGCAGCTTGACCCGCAGCGTGTCGGCCGCGTCCTCGGCGCGCCACTCGACGCGCTCGGCCGCGACCGTACGCTCGTGCGCATCGTCTTCGTCTTCGGGGTGGTCCTGGCACTGGTGCGATTCGGCCCAGGCCGGGATGGCAATGGCAAGCGCGACCGCGAGCAGCCAGCGGGTGAAGTGGGGATGCTTGAGCATGTTCTGCCTCCTTGGCCTTGATTGGCATGCCGACTCTGGCACGGCCGCGTTGCACCGGAATGTCGGAGGTGTGAATTCGGCATGACGCTAACCGGCATCGCGCGATTGACACCGCGGCTCATTACACTCGCGCTATCGGATAGGCGGTGACTTCGTGCCCGTGCGCCACGGATCGCGGTCGGGGGTTCATGTCGACGACGAGGAAAAATGGACGCGGGCCGAGCTGGATATTTCCGGCCCGGTCTTTGTCGCCGCGCCCTCCGTCATCGTAATCGGAGACGAAGCCGAGCGCTGGAAGCGCGGCGAGAACCGGGGCGCACAACGGGGTTGGTGGATTCGGCAGTCGCGAGGAACTCTGCGATGGGATCCGGGCTTTCCCTCGTCAAGAACTTGCTGCCGCGCCATGACGCGCGCCTTGACATCGAGAACGAACTCGGAGTCGGCAGCACCTTCACCTGTTATTTTCCGCCCGCCCGCACACGGCGCGTTAACCACCCCGTTACCGGCGTCGCCTGAGGCGCTGTCACCAATCTGTCGCGTTTTGATCACGTGTGCGGCGCGGGATAGCGCCGGTGTTTCCGGCAATCCGTGCCATCGCATCGTCACCTATCTGTAACAATCGCGGGCGCGCGACGCTGCCGTCCTGGCACAAAATTTGCTTATTCATGCAAGGTCCAACAAGAATTTCACATCACCATGCACCAGCCCAACATGCCGTCTGCGCCGTTCTCCAGCGACCACGAAACTATCACGGCCGCATACCTGCTGCGGGAAGTCGCGACGGTACCGCCCGAAACAACCGTGACCAAGGTCTTCCAGCGCTTCACCGAAGATGCCAACCTGATCGCGCTCCCGGTGGTGACCGACGGACATCCCGTCGGCATCGTCAGCCGGCGCCACATGATCGAGAGCTTCGCGCGCCCCTACACTCGCGATCTGTACGGCCGCCGGCGCATCACCGAATTTATGGACCCGACGCCGTTCATCGTGGACATACGCATGGACCTGGACAGACTGAGCCGCCTGATCATGGAATTCTCCAGCCACTTCGCGTACGAGAGTTTCATCATCACCGCCAACGGGCGCTACGCCGGCATGGGCACGGGGCATGACCTGACGCGCATGATCACGGAGAACAACCAGGCCCGCCTCTACCGGCTGGCGCACTACGATGCGCTCACGGCCCTGCCGAACCGCCTGCTGTTTCTCGACCGCCTGAGCCAGGCCATGGCTCAGGCACGCCGGGCCGAACGCATGGTCGCGGTGATGTTGCTCGATCTCGACCGTTTCAAGATCGTTAATGACAACCTCGGCCATTCCATGGGCGACCTGTTGTTGCGCGAGGTAGCCGGGCGTCTGACGGAATGCGTGCGTGAGAGCGACACCGTGGCGCGCCTGGGAGGCGATGAGTTCACTATCCTGCTGCCGGAGATCACTAACATCGAAGATGCCGCCATGGTAGCGCGGAAGATTCTCGACAAACTGGCCCATCCCATCCCGCTCGACGGCCACGAGGTCTTCGTCAACGCCAGCATCGGCATTACCCTGTATCCCTTCGACGAATCCGTTGATGTGCTGCTGCGCAACGCCGACACCGCCATGTATCACGTCAAGGAACAGGGTGGAAACGGCTTTCAGTATTACACGACGGAGATGAGTACGGCCTCGCTCAAACGTCTGTCGCTCGAAAGCGCCCTGCGGCGGGCCCTGGAACAGCAGGAGTTCGTGCTTCACTATCAACCCCAGCTTGATCTCGAGAGCGGTCGCATCATTGGGGCCGAGACGCTGCTGCGTTGGCGCCATCCTGACTGGGGGCTGGTGGCGCCGGGCGATTTCATCCCGTTGGCGGAGGAAACCGGCCTGATCGTGCCGATCGGCGAGTGGGTGCTCGCCACCGCCTGCCGCCAGTTGAAAAACTGGCAGGACACCGGATTTCCACCGATTCAGATCGCGGTCAATGTGTCGGCGCGGCAATTCAACCAGGAAAATTTTATCGAGATCGTTTCCGGGATACTGGCGACGACCCGGCTTGATCCGCGTTGCCTCAAGATCGAGCTGACCGAAAGCACCCTAATGCAGAACGGCCACGCCACGATCGCCATGCTGGACAAGCTGCACGCTATGGGCGTGCAGCTTTCAATTGACGACTTCGGCACCGGCTATTCGTCGCTCAGTTACCTGAAACGCTTTCCCATAGACCAGATCAAGGTTGACCGTTCCTTTGTTACCAACATCATGTCCGACCCCAACGACGCCGCGCTGGCTTCCGCCATCATCGCCATGTCGCATAGCCTGGGCATCCAGACCATCGCCGAGGGTGTGGAGACCGAGGCCCAGCTCAAGTTTCTGCACGAGCGTAACTGCGACCAGATCCAGGGCTACCTGATCAGCCGGCCGCTGCCCGCCACGGAGTTCTCCCGGCTCTTCGCCAACACCACGGCCGGCTGCGTCCGTAAACCGTTGAGTCACGGTCAAATCTGTCTTCCGTTGCCTTTCCATACCGCACCCCCTGTCTGACGCCGCGGTTGCCGAGCATCATCTCTGCCTCCCGCCTCCCTCTGAACTGTTACCAATCTGTCGTTTTGATCACGCGCGCGTCATGGCGCGCCGCTAGTGTCCTGAGTCATTAATTCGCTTCATATATGTAGGGTGCGCCCTGCGCACCGATCGACATAAAACGGTGCGTGGGACGCACCCTACGGCCGTCATCGACTGGCATCGGGGCGCAATAATATTCAACGAATTTCCAACTCAGTACACCAGGCTCCCACAAGGAGTCACAGTATGATGATTTTGTTGGGTCCGCCGCTGGCGCGGCTTGACCCAACATGAGAAGCAATTTTTAGAGGTTCCCTTTACTTGTTTACTTGAGACCCATGCAGTTCGCGTAATAAGTCACGGTCGCCGGCCAGTCGGAGAAGATGCCGCGGATGCCGACATCCTTGGCGAGCACGTGCAACGCCTCCATCGTCGCGCCCTCGTTCTTGAGCGCCGGGTTGATGGACTGGTAATACCAGCCGCCATCGCCATCCGCCAGGATGCCGGAACGCTCCAGCGTCCAGGTGATGATGTCGAGCCCGGCGGCCTTCGCGTCCAGCGCGTACGGCGAGGGCGCGATCTTGCCGTCGTGGTCCAGCGTCAGCAGGGCCCACATGGGCGGCGCGATGATTCTCACTCCCTGCGCCGCGAGCGCGTGCAGCTCGGCCGGCGTCGGCGGGACATCGTTGCTCGGGTTGCCGTCGGTCGGGTCGATGTCGTCGAGGAACACGGCCTGTCTTCCGAACGCCGGTTCATGGTTGATCCAGTACAGCACGTCCGGCAGGCTGAATGACTGCGCGAACACGCTGCGCGGCGAGACCCCGGCGGCCTTGTATTCGTCGATCATCTTCTGGGCGTAGTTCTCCTGGGTGAAACCGTTGAACGGCATCGGTACGCTCGGCGACTTGAGTTCCGGCGTCATTTTTACGCCCAGTTGCTTGAACAGCTCGATGCTCTCCTTGTGACTGAGCAACGTGCCGCTACTGGGGCCGGCGTACAGATCGGTGCGGAAATTGGCGGTGCCGCCCAGGTATTCGGCAACGGTCCGCGCCCGGGGATTGGACGCGTCCATCTTGCCGCGCAGCGTCTTGAATTCGTCCAAGGTGATATCGCTGGTGCAGCACGTGGCGGAGGCCGGCTGAATGAGATTGCCGCTGGCATCGAATTGCGCCGGCGTGAATGGCACCGAGCACTTCGCCGCGAGCGGCGTGGCGAGGATGTTCGTGGTGGCGTGCAGGTCGCACTGCGAGTGACGACACACGAGCTCCTTGTCCTGGGTGAAGGTCACGTCGCATTCCAGGATGCCGGCGCCCATGCGCGCGCCCGCTTCGTAGGATTCCTTCGTGTGTTCGGGAAACTGCAAAGCCGCGCCGCGGTGGCCGATCGAGAAATCGCTCTTCTTGAACGGACCTTCCGAACAGGACTTGAGCTTATTCTTGAGCGGGCCGGGGGTCATGTCATCTACGAGGAAAAACGGGCGCGGTCCAAGCTGAACGTCGGCGCTATTGAAAGAGTCGCCCGCATGGTCTTCGG
>ERZ1292633.6240-Hain-H41-02um-R1-6240-length-10483-cov-7_pt1 | contig 10483 bp, 11 predicted proteins | sample MGYA00564406_ERZ1292633 | MGnify/ENA primary metagenome ERZ1292633 (study PRJEB36523, sample SAMEA6512639) | groundwater metagenome | collected 2019-01-08 | study: AquaDiva: Metagenomics assemblies of 32 groundwater samples
AAAAACGCAAAGAAGAAACCGACGCGGAAGTTTTTGATTTCACGCAAACGGAAGGGCAACTTGCAGTCGACGTGATCGAAACCCCCGATCGCGTCATTATTCGGTCTGCGATCGCGGGAGTTTCCGAAACCGATCTCCAAATCACGATCAACGAAGACATGGTGACGATTCGTGGAGAACGAACCATCGCCAAACTCCCTCTCAACGCGACGGTCCATTACGAGGAATGTTTTTGGGGGGCATTCTCGCGGTCCGTCATCCTTCCCTGCCGCATTAAACCCGATGACGCTGACGCCAACCTCAATAACGGCATCCTCACCATCACATTGAACAAAGCACGCGGCGACATCCGGGTTCCCGTCCGCAGCACCCCTTCCGTATGACCAAACCTGTTGCTGCGCTCGTGATCGTTTTAGCCGTTCTTCTCGCAGGGTTACTCACAACGGGCGTATTTGCGGCTAACATGCACTACTCGTATCAAGGCCGTATCGTGCCGCACGTGTATATTGGGGGCGTTGATGTTTCTGGCCTGGATCACCTTGCTGCCACAAGCACCTTGCAAAAAACATACGACGCCATGATTACCGCAAGCCTTACCGCCGAGGTAGACGGCAACATGGAAACGATCGATCTTTTTTCATCATCAAACAACAGTGACGTCGCTTACAACCTTATCGAATGGGATCCGGAAGAAGCCGCAACGCAAGCCCTCACCATCGGTCACAGCAAAAACGTCATCTGGGACAGTCTTTTGACGGCATACTACGCCACATTCGGACGCAAGAGTTACGGCGCGAATGTCACGCTCAACACAAACCGATTGAAAGAGGCGCTCCTTGCCGCTTTTCCTGATGCACAGATCGCGCCAATCGCAACCGATTTTTCGGTTGCCTTCTCCCGTCGAACAGAGCCCGTTGTTACGATTACCCCTGGCACCGATGGCCAAACGCTCAACCTTGAACCCGCTTTCAACACCATTGATCACGATGCTGGCGATCTTTCCCTCAAACCAGTGATAATCGACACCATGCCGACCGAACCTCCGGTGAACGTGGCTGATGCGCAGTTCCTCATACCCGATGCTCAAATCGTTTTGGCTACTGCGCCGTACACCATCGAAGGAACAGATACCGAAGGTGAAAAAAAACAGTGGACCATCTCTGAAAAAACGATTGCCGACTGGATCACTCCTGCCAACGACGAGAATGGGAATCTCAAACTCGGTCTCGACGCCACCAAGATGATCGATTTCTTAACCGATCTTCACGACACGATTGATATCAGCGCGCAAAATGCCCGCTTCACCATCGACGGCGGAAGAGTGAGCGAATTCCAGGGGAGCAGCCAGGGAAACGTCGTTGATGACGACGCATTCTTTGCGGCTTTTGAATCGGCGCTCGGCGTCGACACCAGCAAGGAACCGCTCATGGTTGTAACGCGCATCGAAGAACCGAGTGTCACCACCGAAAATGTGAACTCCCTCGGTATTAAAGAAATCGTCGGCGAAGCCACCACAACGTTCGCCACGTCACATGCAGCTCGTAAATCGAATATTAAACATGGTGCGAGTAAATTGAATGGTCTTTTAATCGCTCCCGGCGAAACCGTGTCACTCCTTGATCATCTGCGCCCGTTCACGATTGCTGATGGGTACCTCCCGGAGCTCGTTATTAAAGGGGACGAGATTAAACCGGAAGTTGGTGGAGGACTTTGTCAGATCGGAACCACGGCATTCCGCGCAACGATGATGAGCGGCCTCGAGGTGGTTGAGCGACGGAATCATTCGCTCGTCGTTTCGTACTACAGCGATCCGTCAAACGGCAATCCAGGAACCGATGCCACGCTGTACGACCCTGCACCGGACTTTAAATTCCGAAACGACATGCCGACGTATCTTCTTCTGACGACAATCTTTGATGATGAGAAGAGTTCGTTAACGTTCCGTTTTTGGGGCAGTACCGATGGCCGAACAGGATCATATTCTCCCCCGGTTGTCCTTACCCGAACCGGTGCAGGCGAAACGCAGTATAAAGAAACCGACTCTCTCGCTCCTGGCGTCGAGCAATGTCAAAACGCCTTCCCGGGCGCAACAACGAATTTTGACTACAACATCATCTACGCCGACGGCAGCATGAAAACCATCCCTTTCTTTTCGAGCTACCGAGCACTCCCCCGCATCTGTTTAGTAGGAAAAGCCGTGGAAACCGTCGCCACCCTCGATGTGGGCACCCCAATCGAGGAACCTGTCCCAACGGAATAAAACAAAAACCTCCCGAATTCCAGGCTGCGGTCAAGAAGATACATGTACTGGAGCAGTCCAGCCGAGGCCAGAATACACAGAAATATATATCCCCATGCTTGTCGTGACCGCAGGCTGGAACACGAGAGGAGGTCCCTTTTTACCTTTTAGCTGATCACTTTGTCAATAAGCCCATATTTTTGGGCCTCTTTTGCGGTCATGAAATTATCACGATCGGTGTCTTGCGAAACCTTATTCAAGGGCTGACCGGTGTGTTTTGCCAGTATTTCGTTCAAGTTTTCCCGAACCGCCAAAATACGCTCGGCGTGAATCTTAATATCCGACGCCTGACCCTTCACTCCCCCAAGCACCTGGTGAATCATCACCTCGGCGTTCGGAAGAGCAAATCGCTTCCCCGAGGCACCAGCAGCCAACAAGACCGCACCCATCGATGCTGCCATGCCGATACAGATCGTCGAGACGGGAGGTTGGATATACTGCATGGTGTCGTAAATCGCGAGCCCAGCCGTCACCGATCCCCCCGGCGAGTTGATGTAGAGCTTAATTTCCTTTTCCTTGTCTTGGCTTTCTAAAAAGAGGAGCTGAGCAATAACCGCGTTTGCAACGCCGTCATCAATCTGGGTGCCAAGGAACACAATGCGATCCTTTAACAAACGGGAGTAAATATCGTAGGAACGCTCGCCATACGACGTTTTTTCAATCACCGAAGGGATCAAATAGTTATTTTGGAGTTCAGACATACTCTGCCCAGTATACCCAGTTAGCAGTCATCTGTGAAGAGTGCTAAATAATAACGATCCTCGTCGGATTTACGGCCTGAACAAAGGCATCAGAATGAGTGACGATCACAAATCCCATCCCCTCTTTCCTCATATTTGTGATGATCTTCGCGGCTAAATCGCACGATGCGGCATCGAGTCCTGAATCGAGTTCGTCGAGGAGAGCGTATTTTGGTTTTAGCAAAACAAGCTGAAAAAGCTCTGCACGCTTCTTTTCCCCTCCGGACATGTCGCCGTGAAGTGTCTTTTGGACGAAATCATCGGGTAAACCGAGCGTCGAAAGCGTTTCACGAATTCTGCGCTGTGCTTCCGGCACGTCGGTGATGCCATGAATCGCCTCGAGCGAGGCACGGGCCATAAAACTCAGCGATACCCCATCGATCACCGGTGGTTCTTGGTGCGCTAAAAAAACTCCCCTTCGTGCACGTACGTATGTTTTTTCCAAAAGGATCGATTCTCCCTCAAGAACAATATCGCCCGTTGTCACGGCAACATCTGCGAACCCCATAATCGCGGACAGAATCGTACTTTTCCCTCCTCCGTTTTTTCCTCGAATCACCACACACTCACCTGATGCACACTCCAACGAAAAATCGGAAACAATTGTTTTGTTTTCGCGGGTGATCGAAATATTTTTCACCAAAAGACTCATAGACTGGAAACCGCATTCTGCAGCGCTTTCAAGGCTGTCGTCAAACATCGCTCACGAAGCAGCGAGATGTCTGCACCGAGAAGTCCTCTCATATCATCCCCGTTCATCGTTCCAATCACCTCGATTCGATCTCGCACTCGTTCGGCAAGAATCGCAGCAGCGGCTCGACTAATCACACAGCCCTTCGCAACAAACGACACGTCGAGAATCGTGTCGTCCTCGATCCGGACCCAGACGTCACATTCATCGCCACACGATGCGTTCGTTGCAAAACCATGCGCCGAGGCATTTGGAAGTTCTCCTTGATGCTTCGTCGACTTTGCCAGTGCTAGAAGCGTTTGATATCCGATAGACATATCAACGAAGTTGGGCGGTAACGCGAGGAAGCGCCTCGAGGAGGCGATCGACATCCTGTTCGTCGTTGTACACGCCAAGACTCGCACGCAACACACCGTTTTCCGATAAACGTTGCACCAGTGGAGCCGCACAGTGATTCCCTGCCCGCACACAGATTCCCTCAGCACCAAGAAAATCAGCAACGTCGTGCGGATGCAATCCGTCGATCGAGAAGGCGACGATACCGATGGCGTTTGGAGGGTTGAAAACTGTTACACCAGGAATCGATACAAGGCCCGAGACGAGTTGTGATCGGAGCGAGACCTCCCCTGGCCCCTCCTTGGTAAGGAGGGGGAGCGCTTCGGCCGCTGCCGCCCAACCAATGGCCGCCTCAACATTCGGCGATCCTCCTTCGAACTTTTGAATCCCTTCGCGCCACGTTGTGGTTTCATCGGTGACGAGATCAACCATTCCTCCTCCCAAGATCATCGGCTCGAGGGACTCGATGAGTTCCGGAGCCATGACTAGCGCACCGATGCCGGTTGGACCGTACATTTTGTGCGCTCCAAAAACGATCGCATCAACTCCGAGGCTCCGCATCGAGACAGGAATGTGGGCGACCGCTTGAGCGGCGTCGACGATGAGAGTTGCGCCGGCCTGATGGGCGAAATGGGCGAGTTTGGCGATCGGAAGAACCGCGCCGAGGACGTTTGAGACGAGAGTGACCGCAACAATCTTGGTCCGTTCGTTGATCATCGCCTGCGCACCAGCAAAATCCAGTTCAAAATTTTCCATCATAGGCATCACACGAACCGTTGCTCCACGTTCTTTGGCAATCCGTCGCCACGGCAAAATATTCGCGTGATGCTCAAAAGGACTGATCAAAATCTCGTCGCCAGAACCAATTCGCGATCGTAAACCGAACGCCAACGTATTCAACCCCTCGGTGACACTTTTCGTAAAAACACACTGCGAAGCATCGGCTCCAACAACTTCAGCGATTGTCGTTCGTGCTGATTCGTACTGTTTCATCGCGCTTTCGGCCAAAGGATACAAACCTCGCCCGACGTTAGCCCGCCCTTGTCGCCAATACCCCTCCATCGCCTCGATTGCAGAACGATGCATCTGGGTGGTGGCAGCATTATCCAAATACACCACGTCGCGCGTGATGCCAGGAAATTGATCGCGAATGGTCGAAATATCAATCATAATCGGCTAATCGGGCAAAGCAGTTGTTCGGCCAGGAGCGTCATGGCTTCTTTACGAGGGATGCCTCGCGTTGCAAAGTAGGCGAGTGTTTCTTTTTGTGGACGAGTAATGGAAACCGCATGTTTTGCCTGAACCGTATTCGATCGAATATCGAGCTCGGGAATCGCTCGAATACTTCCCTCCTCTCCGCTAATCATGCCTCGGATCGCCGTCGAGACAGCTGAACGAGCAACATCTTTTTCGACGACCACGCGATGACGAACGATTGATCGCGATCCATCTTCCGCAACCAATCGATCATCAATTTCACATCGCACGTCACTCGAGGAGACTCGAATATCACTATCAAGCGTCACCTTCGCCCCTTCGCACACCCGAATCGCTGACAAAAAACGAATCGACGATCCGGCACCTGCTTCATCGATCATGCGGACGATCGAGATCTCGCCTCGAACCTCGCCGAGCGCCAGAATAGTGAGCGACGAACGTTCCGCGAGTGTCGCGCGGATAAGGAACGATCCTCCAGCAGAAACATCGAGGGGGACACGAAGATCTTCGCCCTCGGCAAGATGCAAAACCTGCGATGCAATGCGATCGACACGAATTTCGGACAATGGTTTTTCGCGTTCGTCGATCATACGTTAGGCGACAGCACCATCCATCTCGAGGGAAACCAGCTCGAGAAACTCGACGGCGTATTCAAGCGGTAGTTCACGAACAATCGGATCCAAAAAACCACCCACGATCGTGCGCCGCGCTTCATCAACGGTCAATCCACGCGTCGCTAAATAATTCATCTGCGCATCATCAAGCCGACCAACCGTCGCCTCGTGGGTGACCGTCATATCCGGTGCTCCATCCTCGATAATCGGAATAGTGATGGCACGCGAAAATTCGTCGAGCATCAACGTGTCACAAACCACAGAAACTGCTGAATTTACAGCACTTCTCGTGGATTTTACCAACCCTCGATACGTCGAAGTTCCCCCACCAACCGCAATACTTTTCGATCGCACATTTGCCGAGGTATTTGGCGCAACCAAGGCAACTTTATGACCCGTATCCTGCTCTTGCCCTGGCCCCGCAAAGGCAATACCAAGGTAATCACTCTTCGATCCCGCACCACGCAACACGCTCATGGGATACAACATCGTCACACCGCTCCCCATATTGCCATTCAACCAGACGATCGTACCATCTTCGTCGACGAGTGCTCGTTTCGTATTAAGGTTGAACGTGTTCTTGCTCCAATTTTCGATGCTCGTGTACCGAACCGTCGCATTTTTCTTCACATGGATCTCGACACAACCCGCGTGCAGCGCTGACGAATCATATTTCGGTGCTGAACAGCCCTCGATGTAGTGTACTTCGCTTCCTTCATCGGCGATGATGAGCGTGTGTTCGAATTGCCCACCACGCTCGGCGTTCATCCGGAAGTACGCTTGAAGCGGAATCGTCACTTTTGCGCCTTTCGGCACATAAATAAACGTCCCTCCGCTCCACACTGCTGCATGAAGCATGGCAAAATAGTGATCGTGAATGGGTACACAATTCGTCATGAAATGTTCACGAACTAGCTCTTCATGCTCACGAACCGCCACATCCATATTCAAAAAAAACACCCCTTGATCCGCAAGATCTTTTTGCAAGTTGTGATAGACCATTTCAGAATCGTACTGCGCACCAACGCCTGCCAGACCATTCCGCTCCGCTTTGGGAATACCAAGCTTTTCAAACGTCCCTCGAATCTCTTCTGGCACGTCGTCCCATGTGCGATGCTCCGCAGAATTCGGTTGTACAAAAAACGTAATCTTCGAAAGATCGAGTGCATCAAGGGAAGGACCGAATGACGGTCGATCCGAAGACAGCAGGTGTTCGAACGCTAAAAGTCGTTTGTCCGTTACCCATTGCGGTTCGTTCTTTTCCGATGCAATACGAAAAATACCTTCGCGTGAAAGGCCGATGGGAGCTGCATATTTTGGCACGTGAGTGCTTGGTGTTTCTAACACCTCCCGAAGGGCGTCCATAGACCCCTATCCTATCGTTGGACGGCCGAAAAAACAACGTTTCGAATTACGGCGCAAGAACTAAAATCATCGTCCCAACAATCATCGCGACAATCGCTAAAACAAGTCCAATTTCTAAAATGGTGACGCGTGGCAACTTCGAATCGGCCTTCTTCGGTAGCATAGTGCTGACAGTATATCACCCGTGCCAAAAACTAATACGATGAATCGGCGACAAGCCTTGCAAACGAATCGCTTCGACGTGCTTTTTTGTTCCGTATCCCTTGTGCGACGAAAAATCGTATCCCGGATGCTCCTCATCGAATTTTTCCATCAACGCATCTCGATACTCTTTGGCAACGAGCGACGCTGCGGCGATCGAAAAGATCTTCGCATCACCATCGATGATGGTTTCTTGAGGAAGATCGAGGTGAGGGATTTTTTGATTGCCATCGACGAGTACCCTCACCTCCCCCCGACCCCCTCCTTCGTAAGGAGGGGGAGAACACATCTCCACTGCCTCCCTCATCGCACGCAACGTCGCCTGCAAGATGTTGATCTCATCGATAATCTTTGCATCGACCTCGGCAATTCCGATTGCTATCGCGACTTCACGAATCGCTGCTGCCGCTTCTTTCCTTCGTGGCCTCGACAGTGTTTTACTATCTCGAACTGTTACTCGTTGTGCGAGGTCGAGAATTACTTCGGGCTTTGACCAATCAAATAACACCGCCACAGCCACAACCGGACCAGCAAGACACCCTCGACCGACTTCGTCGACGCCGATCGAAAGGATGCTCTGCTGAGTAAACCGGGAGAACTCTTCATCGAAAACTAACGATGGTCTCATGCGAGCTTTAAAAGTTGCTTTACCATGCGCGTATCCCGATCCAAATCAGAAATCTGAGGAAGAATTGCGGAATCGATGAACTCGGTAATTTCAGAAACAATTTCTACCTTCTGTGCTCGAAGCAATGAATGCATTTCGTCACGAATCTCTCGTTTCTGCGTTCGACCATGTTCATCGAACATTTCTTGAAGCTCTGTCCTGAGCACCCCATGAAAATTATCAAACATCCCACGAAGGAGGTGAAGGTCGTTCTTGCTTAACATACGAAGACACATAAAAATAAATCGTGGGGAGATATTTTTATGCTATCACAAAATTTGTTTACCGAAAATCGTCTACTTCGTGGGAACATTTGCGAGGATGGTAGCGATACTTGCGGTAATCTTTTGGAACATCGGAATGTGGAGGAATTCGTTCGGACCGTGCGCATTCGATTCTGGCCCGAGCACGCCGGTAATGACGAATTGTGCCTGCGGGAATCGCTGGCCAAGCATGTGCATGAACGGAATTGATCCACCTTCGCCCATGACGGCCGGGGCATGTCCAAAGAACTCGTTCGATGCGGCATCAAGTGTTGCCGCGAGCCACGGAGCTGTTTCCGGCGCACTCCAACCCGCAGCAGGCGATTCGTACGTGAAGGTAGCTTTCGCACCGTACGGCGGATTGCTTTCCAGTAAACTCTTCATAAATTCCGACGTTGCTTTGGCATCAACACCTGGAGGAAGGCGCATGGAAAGTTTGAGTTCGGTAAACGGTCGAAGCACATTTCCTGCTCGATCACTCGGTGGAAAACCAGAGGCTCCCGTCACCGATAGTGCTGGTTCCCAGGTATGCGCACGAATCGCGATTGCGACATCCTCCGTTACCGGTCGCATTCCCGGCACAAACGGAAAACGATCGAGCCATTCTTTACCAAGCACCACTGCTGCTTCTGCAATCTGACCCTGTCGTTCTTGCGGAATCGTCACCCAGAATTCTTGAGGCAACACACGCCCAGTCTCGATATCCTCGAGCCGAGACAACACTTGTCGGGCAATACGGAAACTCGACGGCACAATACCGCTCGCGTCTCCGGAGTGCACACCGTCCTTCAAAACCTCAACGCGCAGCAATCCACCGATCACTCCTCGAAGTGAAGACGTCAGCCACAACCGCTCATAATCACCGCATCCCGAATCAAGACACACGATGAGGGACGGTTGGCCGATTTCTGGCGTCAACGTCTCGATGTACGCCGGCAAGTTGTAACTACCACTTTCCTCACATGCCTCGAGAACGATCACGCAGCGCGGGTGCGCAACTCCCTGCTCTTGCAGTGCCTTGATCGCGGTGATTGCGCTAAACGATGCGTATCCGTCATCAGCAGAGCCTCGACCATATAAACGATCACCCTCGAGCGTTGGAGTGAATGGATCAAGCCCCTCGCGCCAACCGTCGAGTGGTGGCTGTTTGTCGATGTGGCCGTAGAGAAGAACAGTCTCAGAGGTTGTGCCAGCGATCTCGATAAAGATAAGCGGTGTCTCGCCTTCACTCTGAATGATGCGTTTCGTGAGACCGGCGACGTTCTGTTTGTCGATCCAATCACTAATCAAATTCGCCGCCCGAAGCATGTGACCATTCGCTTGCCAATCATGGTCATAATCCGGTGAAACGTTGGGGATTCGAATGTATTCCTGCATCGTTGGCAAAATACTTTCGCTCCATCGCGATGCAATGAATGTGCGTAACTGATCGTTGGCAATGTTTGGCATACACAATCGAATGTAAACCATGTGTATCGTTCAGAGCAAGTCAAATGATTTACTTCCGACCAGTTTCGGTGCGCGATCGAAGACGGGATCGTCAAGGCGTACTGCATGGTACGCCGTCGATCACGTCGAGGAGCAAGCCGAAAATGGGCGAAATAAAATCATTTGATCCACAACGAATTTGCCAAATAAAAAACATGTGGTATGTTGGGTCCATCACTTCTATGGAACGAACCTCGTCCCACAATATGAAGAAGACGTCGAGCCTCACCAGCATTCGCTGGGGTTTTTGCTTTACGTATGTCCTTCATCTCATTGGTGGCGACAGATCGTTTCATCGGAAATAACTGATGCATTTCAGCCAGCGAATTACACGCTGCGTCCGTACGAAACGATCTGTCGCAAGACAGGTCGTTTCTATTTTATCCCTATCAATATTATGCCAAACGCATCAAAATCTTTTCTCAAGCGGCGATGGCGTTTCGTACGTATTTTTCTCCTTCGTCACATCACGATCAAAATTTATCAAAGTATTCACACGTCAACATCTTTTCACTGGACAACGCGGACACAAACAATTTGATGGGGACCCCCTTGAGAGCTTCGGTGGAAGAAGTGCTCCAGCGGGTTTCCATCACGGACA
>ERZ1292633.6242-Hain-H41-02um-R1-6242-length-10479-cov-6_pt1 | contig 10479 bp, 10 predicted proteins | sample MGYA00564406_ERZ1292633 | MGnify/ENA primary metagenome ERZ1292633 (study PRJEB36523, sample SAMEA6512639) | groundwater metagenome | collected 2019-01-08 | study: AquaDiva: Metagenomics assemblies of 32 groundwater samples
TGGCAGCAATTTTACCGGCGCCAGTGCGGTGAATTTCAATGGCGTCGCGGCGTCAACTTTCACAGTGGATTCGGCGACGCAGATTCGGGCGAACGTTCCATCGGGAGCGAGCGCCGGCAAAATCAGCGTCACCACTCCGGGCGGCACGGCCCTGAGCGCGACGAATTTCATCGTCGGCACCGCGAAAAGTGCGAATGACCAGACACTCGCGGTCCCGTATATGACTCAGGACGCATCCGTCGTCATTACGGCGCCTTTCATCGATACGACTCTTGCGCTTAACGGAGATGCGAGTGCGAATGCGGTAGTCACGCCGGGAAGACGTCAGAGCGTTACCTTTTCTTATGCTAACACGCTCCCGACGAGCATTACGAACGCATCGGTTGCCATCACGCTGTCGGGTTCTGCGGTTGACTACGACAGTATCCAGACAACGAACGGTTTCTATCGCTCAAGCGACCGTACCGTTGTGTTCAGTCAGGATACCGACCCCTCGCTCGCCACTCTTGCGCCCGGCGCCTCCGGTATCGGGGCTTTCACTTTCTTGACGAGAGAGGCGGGGGTTCCATCGCCGACAATAACGTTTACCATCTCCGTGTCCGGCACGCGTGTTGGGCAGACGAATGTGCCGGAGCAGGTACGAGCCTCGCTCGTCAAAACTGCGAAGGTTGCGACTGTGGTTGCATTCTCGGCATCCTCTCTTCATAGTTTAGGGTCTTTGAGCAATAGCGGCCCTATCCCCCCGCGTGTCAATCAACCAACGACCTATGCAGTTGTTTGGAACGTGCGGAACGAAGGAAGTGCCGTCGCGGGCGGTGTTGTCTCGGCAACGTTGCCGGCGGACTATGTTTCGTATACCGGTCTTACCTCTGGAACGGGGTCATTCTCGTATAACGAAGTCTCTCATACGGTCTCCTGGGACACGGGCGACCTCGCGCAACGCGCAAGTGCCCAGGGCGCTTTTCAAGTTTCTTTCACCCCATCAACCTCGCAGAAGGGGACTACCCCGCCTCTTACAGGCGCGGCGTCTTTCTCGGGATATGACCGCTTTGCGGGCGTACAAGTTTCTGCGGCGGCGGACCCGGTCACCACCGAGACGGAAGGCGACCCGGGGTATGTCAGTGCGAACGGAGTTGTGCAATAATGTCGTTTCGTATGGCTGACGTACATCTGATGGAGAAAATCGTCTCTCTCGTCAAGCGCCGCGGGTTCGTGTTCCCCGGTTCCGAGATTTATGGCGGCTTGGCCGGCACGTATGACTACGGCCCGCTCGGCGTCGAGCTCCGCCACAATATCAAACAGCATTTTTGGAATAAATTTATTGCCGAACGCGACGACGTATATGGAATGAGTGCGGCAATTCTCATGCCCGAGCGTGTATGGGAAGCATCAGGACATTCCACATCGTTTGCCGACCCGATGGTTGAGTGCAACATCTGCCACGAACAAATGCGCGCCGACCAGCCAGAGACTCTTGCTGAACATGAGGCAACCCACAAAGGCAAAAAAGTAGAATGGTCAAACTCAACGCCTTTCAATCTCCTCGTCCCGACTCGGCTCGGCGCTTCAGAAAAAAGTGCCACCACTGCCTATTTGCGCGGAGAAATAACGCAAGGGGTTCAGGTCAATTTTAAGAATGTTCTCGACTCTATGCATCCAAAACTCCCGTTTGGAATCGGGCAGATTGGAAAAGCATTTCGTAATGAGATTGCCCCGCGCGATTTCCTTTTCCGCCAGCGCGAGTTTGAACAAATGGAATTGCAATACTACATCCGACCGGATGAAGAAGAGGGGAAGAAGCAATTTGAATACTGGAAACAATTTGCGTTTGACTGGTATACAAGTCTCGGTATCAACAAAGACCATCTTCGCTTGCGACAGCATGCGAGCGACGAGCGCGCACACTACGCGAAAGACGCCTGGGATATTGAATACAACTCACCCATGGGATGGAAAGAGGCATGGGGAATCCATCATCGGGGCGACTGGGACCTGCGCCGCCACCAAGAGTATTCTGGCGTCTCAATGGAATATGCCGACTCGGAAACGGGAGAAAAAATTCTCCCATGGGACATTGAATGTTCCGGAGGTGTTGACCGCGCAGTGCTGTTCGTTCTTCTTGATGCCTACCGCGAAGATGAGATTGGTGGAGAGGTACGGAATTATCTTGCATTTCACCCACGAATCGCTCCAATAAAAGCCGCTGTGTTCCCGCTACTCAAGAATAAGCCAGAACTCGTCGAGAAGGCGAGAGAAGTGCGTAAAGAATTACAAAAAGTGCACCCGGCCATCGCATGGGACGACAACGGCAACATCGGCAAGCGGTATCGCCGCCAAGACGAGATAGGCACGCCCTTCTGCGTCACGATAGATTTTGATACCTTGGGAGAGAAACCTGAACTTAAGGATACCGTCACGCTCCGCCACCGCGACTCGGGCGAACAAGAGCGCCTCACTATTCCCGAAGCTGCCGAGCGCATCCGCGAAGCGATTTCATAACTATGGACTTGAAGATGACCTGCGGATGTGGGATGATGCAAGCGCGGCAGATTTGGTAGCGTTCGAACACTCTCTCGCGTGAGCGCTATGCGCGTCATAACAAAGTTCAACCTTGTACCAAAATAAGCCGTATATACGAGCTCGTTCGGCGACCCGCCCGGGCGACTTGACAAAATAATACGTTCGTGTATACTGTAGAAAGTTAACTTGGTTTTTGAGACCAGCGTTCGCCACAGCAGAAAGCGGCTTGCAGAGGCAATTTTCTGCTGTGGCGAAGTCAATTGATAACGCCGTAATGCCGTGTGGCAACAGCAATTGAAAAGGAGATGACGCCATGACGCAAGTCGTGTCCCAATTCGTGTCCCAATCCGTAAACAGCATCACTGCAGGACAGATCGGCAAAGTTTGCGATCTCTTGACCGCCGCACTGCGCAAATCCGGTCTGCAAAGCGAACCAATGCAACAGGTTCTTGAAAGTCAGGGCGGTGCTCTGGCCGACGAGTTCGTGATAGCAGTTCGCAAGCGCGTGGAAGCGGTCAGTAACATGATCATTCGTCACGCGAAAGTGAATCGCAACCGCACGACCCAGCAAGTGCTCGACGCCACGGGTCGGAAGCAATATACCGACAGCAAGGTGGTCAAGACCATGCCGAAGGGCGAAGGTGACGAAGCCGACGTGTTCTTCTTCAAACTCGGCCGCTACGTCAGCGATGCCGACTTGGAGAAGGAATACGAATTGCGCGGGCTGAAACCCGCCGATTCATATTCACTCGCGGTAATCAACGAAGCCGACCCGGCTTTCGCTGACGACCACCCTAACGGTACGCACTGGAAGGATGCGAATGGCAACTGGTGCTATGCCGCGTTCGACCGGTGGGGCGGTGGCGGGCGTGTCGTGGACGTCCATCGCAGCGTCGACGACTGGGTTGACGACTGGTTCTTCGCTGGTGTCCGCAAGTAGCGCTCGGGTCTCAAAAACTTAGAACTTTTGGATCCTTTGAACTTTGACCTCGCATCCGCAAAGGGTGCGAGGTTTTCTGTTATCATACAAAACGGTAATAGGCGAATAGGGAAGTGATTACGGTTGCTTCCTGCCGAATCCAGTATCCATACATTCAGAATATCCGCGATCACGGTTTCGGATAGCGTAGTGTGTGCAGACACTTCAAAAATGAAGATACTTGGTATGGAGTGCTCGGCGATTCCTTATCGCGGATGCGGTTCAACCCCGAGAGCATTCGAAGGGTGGTGGCACAGATGGCACTTCATACAATTCAGCCGCGTTCAACCAGTGGAACGATGACGAGCGTAACGTGAACGTCAATCGCAACGACAACGACTGGAATGACAACTGGTTCTTCGCTGGTGTCCGCAACTCTCTTCATCACATGTCCGCGCCTCACGGCGCGGACATGTTTTATCTCGTCAGTTGTCCATTCCAACCACCAAGCATTTTCCCGACTTCTTCAAGCGGCACGGAGAGTGCGGCGTATTTTTTCGTGTCAAGCGATTTTGTTTCCCAAAGCATCAGTAGCAGTATTTTCACTGTATCAAGTTTTCGTATCGCGAGCCGCACCCACGGCTGTTTCTCTGTTTTGGAAAGGAATGTAGCTGAAGCAATCGCTTCAATCATCTCAATAAATAACCCGTCCACTTTCTCGCCGAGGGTGTAACGATGTTCTTTCGGTAGTGTCTGATAATATCCATACCACAGCAGATATGAGCCCTTCAATCTTTCAAGAACAGGTAGAAGTTTCGCCGGGGGGGGGGTTATTCATGGAATCTTACTTACGAGGATATCATTTCCATTGAAAATCTGCTCGAAGCGTGGCAGGAGTTCATAAAGGGGAAGCGCAAACGCGCCGACGTGCAGGAGTTTGGGAGACACCTTATGCAGAACATTTTAGAATTGCATCTCGTCTTAATGGACGGAACGTATCGGCACGGCGGGTATCATCATTTCAAGATTGCAGACCCGAAGCCACGCGATATCCACAAAGCGAGCGTGCGCGATAGACTTCTGCACCACGCTCTGTATAGAAAACTCTACCCGTTCTTCAACAAGACCTTCATCAGCGACTCGTATTCGTGCCGCCTTGGGAAAGGAACGCACAAAGCGATGAATCGTTTCAGAGCTTTTGCATATCAAGTATCAAAGAACAACACGCGTACTTGCTGGGTGCTCAAGTGCGACGTACGAAAATTCTTTGCGTCCATTGACCAGCGGATATTGCTTGATATTTTGCGGAAACATCTTTCCGACGAACGCACTATAACTCTACTGCAGAACATAATTGAGAGTTTCCATTCAACTGCTTCCGGCAAAGGTTTGCCGCTCGGTAATCTCACGAGCCAACTTCTTGTGAACATCGACATGAATAAATTTGACCAGTTCGTGAAGCACAGACTAAAAGTAAAACACTATATCCGCTACGCTGATGATTTTGTTGTTCTCTCGCATGATAGAAACCATCTTCTAAAAACACTTCCATATATGGAAGTGTTTTTGCGTGACAAATTGAAGTTGCGATTACATCCAAACAAGGTTTCTATCGAGACACTTGCTTCGGGTGTGGACTTCCTCGGCTGGGTACACTTTCCTGACCATCGCGTATTGCGAACAAGCACAAAGCGGAGGATGTTTCGCAGGATTAAGGAAATGGGCAGTAAAGAGGAAACAGTACAGTCGTATCTCGGACTTTTAAGTCATGGGAATGCGAGAAAACTTCATGAGAAAACAATTTCCATTACAGGTATGCTAGGATGCCCGTATGGGTAAGGATATACGCATTTTCATCACACCGGGGACCATTATTGCCGCCCTGTTTATTTTTGCGGGCGCGTATGTGCTGTGGCTCTTGCGCGACCTCGCGCTCCTCGTCATTACCGCCATTGTCATCGCCTCGGCCATCGAGCCGGGCATCGTGTTTTTCATCCGATGGCGCATGCCGCGCTTTATTGCCGCACTCCTCGTCTATGTGCTCGTTTTCGGTTCGGTTTCCGCACTCCTCTACTTCTTTTTCCCGCCCATCATCGCGGACGCAACGAACTTCTTCTCCGCGATGCCGCGCTACCTTGATACATTCAATGCTTCGTCTTCGTTCTCGAGTATTACAAACGCGACCAGCTTTGTCAGCGGTCAGGAAGGGATACAGTCATTCATACAAACGCTCCTTTCGTTCCAATCAATCTTTACCGCGAGCTCGGGCGGCGTGCTACAGCTCTTCATTGCTTTCTTTGGCGGTATGTTCTCGCTCGTGCTCATCATCGTCCTTTCCTTTTACTTCGCGCTTCAGGAAACAGGAGTCGACGACTTCCTCCGTTTGGTGATACCACTCCAGTATGAGGAATATTCCGTTGACCTCTGGAAGCGGACGCAAAAGAAGATAGGCCTCTGGATGCAGGGACAGATACTGCTCTCGGTCATCGTCGGCATCCTCGTGTATCTCGGCCTGCTTATCATCGGCGTTCCTTATGCGCTTCTTCTCGCCGTTTTTACCGCGATGGTGGAAATTATTCCCATCTTCGGCTCTCTGCTCTCCGGCGTGGTGGCGGTTATGGTCGGCTTCGCCGACGGCGGCGTGGCGATAGCGGCCATCGTCGCCGGCCTCTATATCGTCGTGAACCAATTTGAATCCAACCTTATCTATCCGCTCATCGTGAAGAAGATTGTCGGCGTGCCGCCCCTGCTCGTCATCGTGGCGCTTATCGCGGGCTACACGCTCGCGGGTTTCCTCGGCATTCTACTCTCGGTGCCGGCCGCGGCGGTTCTGCTTGAGTTCATTACGGACTTTGACAAACGGAAGCGCCGCGAACACGCACAGACCTAATCTTTATTCATGAGTGCGCGCTACATTACCACCACGCTCCCGTATGTAAACGCGGACCCGCACATCGGCTTCGCGCTTGAAGTTGTACAAGCCGATGTTCTCGCACGTATGTGGCGCGCGGCGGGGGATGATGTTTTTTTCTCAATGGGCACGGATGAACATGGCCAAAAAGTATTTGAGGCCGCACAAAAGGAGAGGAAAGAACCGCAAGCCTATGTCAATCACGCTGTCGTTGAGTTTCAAAAATTGAAGGAAGAACTTGACCTCACCAATGACGCTTTTATCCGCACTACCAGTTCGGCGCACATCGCAGCGGCGCAGGAGATGTGGCGCTGCTGCGCAGAGAAAGGGGATATTTACAAAAAAGCGTACACTGGACTTTACTGCGTTGGTTGTGAAGCGTTTAAAACAGAAAAGGATATTGTTGATAGGAAGTGCCCGCTTCATCCGGACACAGAACTCAAAGAAATTTCCGAGGAGAATTATTTTTTCAAATTCTCAAAGTATCAGGGCCAACTGCTCTCTTATTTGGAACAGCCGGGCGTCATAGTACCCGAATGGCGCCGCGCGGAAGCAATTATCTTCGTAAAGAACGGTCTTGAGGATTTCAGCGTTTCGCGCGAGAAATCACGTCTTTCGTGGGGTATTCCGGTCCCGGACGATGACTCGCAGATAATGTATGTGTGGTTTGATGCGCTCACCAACTACATCTCTACACTCGGATGGCCGGATGATGGGCACGGGAATTTCAAAAAGTTTTGGGAAGAAGGGACAACGCTCCAAGTGGCAGGGAAGGACCAAGTGCGCTTCCAGTCGCTGATGTGGCAGGCGATGCTTATGTCGGCGGATATCAAGAATACCGACAGCATTTTCTATCATGGATTTATCACTTCGGGCGGACAGAAGATGAGTAAATCGCTCGGCAACGTCATCAGCCCTTACGAACTCGTAAAGAAGTACGGAACGGACGCAACGCGCTATCTGCTCCTGCGGCACATCAATCCGACCGAGGATTCTGATCTCACACTTGAAGCCATCCACGAACACTACACCGCGCACCTCACCAACGGCCTCGGTAACCTCGTCGCGCGCGTGATGAAGCTTGCCGAACAATATTTGCCGCAACCAATCGAAGAACCGAATATAGAAGGGACATATCCGCCTGAAATTTCTCACTACATTTGGGAATTTCACTTCAACGAAGCGATGGATTTTATTTGGGAATACATTCAAAGAGGTGACCAGAATATTACCGAACGAGAACCGTTCAAAGTTATAAAAAAAGACCAGCAAAAAGGCGTACAGATGATTTATGAATTTGTGCAGGAACTGTATCTCATTGCACATTTTCTTATTCCTTTTATGCCGATGACAAGTGAGACGATAAAAAAAGCCGTGCTCGAAAACAAAAAACCCGAGAATCTGTTCCCGCGCCTCGACAAAATCGCCTCGTAAAGGTATTGTCATATCGGAACTCGCGCGCCGCGTGAGACACGTTTTCGGGAGGGAGAGATGGAAAAATTACGTTCCTGCAATATCTGGATAGGGTTATTCCAACTCATCGGCGCGTTGCTTCTTGGAGGTGGCAAGCCGATGAACAGTATGGATTTCGCGATACCGGCCCTTACTGGAGCGGCGATTGGGGCGGCGGTGTACATGATTTCCGTCATCTTGAAGAGTATGACCGGAATCAATCATGATGCCCGTCGCGTCGAAGTCGTTCTTGTTGCGCTTTCCCTTGCGGGATTGACCGCATCGAGCGTCGTTCTCAGTGCCCTGTCCTTTCCGGCAATCGCAACGGGTTTTCTGGTCTTCCTGACACTGGGGCTCATGTTTATTGCAGCCGTCTTGGTCCAAAGCGACTGTCCGGGAGAGGATGAGCCATTCATTCTGCTGTTTATCGGCGCAATACCGCTCGGCATCGGCTTCTTGGTGAGTACGGCAACTCTGCTCTACCGGAAAAAGGGATTGGCGACATAGAACTTTCATCGCGGGCGGCTCGGAAACGAGTCGCCCTAATTGTTTGTATGCTACGCTCGGGACATGGAATTCAAGTACGTTGATGCGCATTGCCACCTGCAGTTTGATGCGTATGACAGCGACCGTGACGCGCTTATTGAGCGGATGCGCGAAGAGGGCGTCGCGGGCATTATCGTCGGTGTTGATTATGGGTCATCAAGAAAAGCGGTTGCACTCGCGGAAAAATACGAACACTTCTTCGCCTCCATCGGCCTGCATCCGAATAAAGAGAAGGATGAATGGTATGACATAGAGAAATATCGCGAGCTCGCAAAGCATCCAAAGGTCGTGGCGATAGGGGAGTGCGGACTGGACTATTTTCGCCCGGCAGAGATGAATGACGAAGTAAAGCGCAAACAGAAAGCAATACTCAATGACCAAATCGCTCTTGCCAGCGAGCTCGGCAAACCGCTTATTATCCACTGTCGTCCTAGTAAAGGCACTCAAGACGCGTATCACGAGTTGATAGAAATTTTGAAAGAAGCAAAAGTCGAACATTCAACATTGCGCGGAGATATTCACTTCTTCGTCGGCGGCATACAAGAGGCAGAAGCATTCTTCGCGCTTGATTTCACTGTTTCTTTTACCGCAGTCATCACCTTCGCACGCGACTACGATGCGGTTATCCGTGCCGTGCCGCTTACCAGTATTCTTTCGGAAACCGACGCCCCCTATGTTGCGCCCGCTTCCCGCCGCGGAAAGCGCAACGACCCGCTCGCAGCCATCGATGTTGCCCTCAAAATCGCTGAAATCAGAGGCGACGACCCCGAAACCGTTCGTCAGGCCCTCCTCGCCAACGCCGACCGCGTATTTGCTCTACCGATGCTCTCGTGATAGGATGCCGCTATTATGGCGAAGGATAAGGACCTGCCTGCCGGCAAGGCAGGCGCAGAAATGCGGGTTGGTGGGGCGTTTGAAGATACGGGTGCGGAACTTCGCGTCTACGAGCTCGGCTTCCATCTTGACCCAGAACTTCCTACCGAAGAAGTAAAGAAAACATATCAGGCGATACGCGAGCTCATTGAGAGCAAAGGCACGCTCGTTGCCGAAGGCGAACCAGAAAAGATTCAGCTCGCGTACACCATCTCCATTCAAGAGACTTCCGGTCGACGTGATTTCGACTCTGCTTACTTCTCCTGGATTGTCTACGAGACGACGGCCGCCGCCCACGCTGAAATACTTGCAACAGCGAACACTAACAAACACATTATTCGCTTTATTGACCTATTGACGACGAAGGACGCCGCCCGTCATTCGGTCGAGATGCGCGAACTCTCTTCGAAGATGCCGGAGCGCGAGAGGGTCGAAGACGAGGCGACCGCCAGTGCGGAACTCGACGCTGCGCTTGAGAATATTGTTGTATAATTGGCGTATGTATCTCAACAAAGTATTTCTCTACGGCAATCTTACCCGCGACCCGGAGCTGAAGGCGCTGCCGTCCGGAAGTCAGGTCGCGAACTTCGGCATTGCGACGAATCGAACCTACAAGGATAAAAGTGGAGCGAAACAGGAAGCGACTGAGTTCCACAACATCGTTGCATTCGGCCGCACCGCAGAAGTCATCGCGCAGTATATGAAGAAGGGTCGGCCTATTTTCGTTGAGGGGCGCATCCAGACGCGCTCGTGGGACGATAAAGAGAGCGGGAAGAAGAATTATCGCACCGAGATTGTCGTGGATAATTTCCAATTCGGCGCTGATGGCAAAGGTGGTGGAAGTGGTGCAGGCGCTCCGCGCGCTGGACAAGAAGAACAGCTGGCACCAAAAGATGACGAAGCAATCAAGTATCCAGACGAAGAGATTAATCCCGAAGACATACCGTTCTAAATTTTCAATTTACAATTTTCAATTTTACAAACATGGCGTATCAAGCAGAGAGGGAAGAAATAGAGATAAAAAAATTCATCGACTACAAAGATGTCGCCTATTTGAAGCTCTTCACCAATCCGCACGCGAAAATGCTTTCCAAAAAACGCACCGGCATTCCCGCGGGGAAACAGCGCGACATTATGCAGGCCATCAAGCGCGCCCGCTATATGGCGCTCCTCCCCTACGTCTCCGCATAATTTTTAGGCTTTATTGACACGTTCCGTGTAGGTGCCGGTATCGGTGTTGATGCGGACGATGTCGCCC
>ERZ1292633.6243-Hain-H41-02um-R1-6243-length-10479-cov-5_pt1 | contig 10479 bp, 10 predicted proteins | sample MGYA00564406_ERZ1292633 | MGnify/ENA primary metagenome ERZ1292633 (study PRJEB36523, sample SAMEA6512639) | groundwater metagenome | collected 2019-01-08 | study: AquaDiva: Metagenomics assemblies of 32 groundwater samples
CCAACAAGATGACCAACTGCACGATCAGCGGCAAACAGGAAGCCAGCGGATTGACCTTCTCCGTTTTGTAGAGCTCCATCAACTCCTTGGCTTGTTGTTCTTTTTGATCTTTGGTGCGAGCTTTAATTTCGTTGACCTTAGGCTGCAAATCCTGCATCGCCTTTTGTGATTTGAGCGACTGGCCAGACATCGGCAAAAGCGCCAAGCGAATGATGACGGTCAAAGCGATAATGGCAAAACCAATATCATTGCCAGGAACAACGTCATACAACCAAACCAGCAGGTTAAACAGCGGTTGATAAAGAACGATGAAAAAAATGTTCATACCTCCTTACTCATTACTCTTTACCTCTTCTTTAACTTCTTCTTTTTCTTCCAAAGATTTCCCTTCCTCCTGCACGTTGATCTTCCAACCGGTCAACTTGGCGGCCAGACGGACGTTTTGTCCGCCACGACCGATGGCCAGAGAAAGTTGATCAGGACCGACGGTGACCACCGCTGATTTATCCGCCTCTTTCAATTCTGTTTTAACGACTTTGGCCGGCGAAAGGGCGTGAGCGATGTATGACGCGGGATCATCGCTCCACTCGACGATGTCAATCTTTTCTCCGCCGATTTCGGAAATAATCGTCTGAATCCGCGTGCCGCGCTGACCGATGCAGGCGCCAATCGGGTCGATCTGGTTATCGTCGGTAGCCACCGCCACTTTAGAACGCGAGCCGGCTTCCCGAGCCAATCCATTAATGCTGACAACGCCTTCGCCAATCTCCGGAATTTCCGTTTCAAACAAACGACGAACAAAATCTTCCGAAGAGCGCGAGAGAACCAACTCCGGCCCGCGCGGACCAATAGCCACTTCGCGAAGCAAAAACTTCATCCGCTCTCCGGCGTTGTAGCGCTCAGTGGGAATCTGATCTTCAGCGCGCACCACCGCCGTAGTCCGTCCGATATCAACCAAAACGACTCGGCCTTCTTTACGCTGAATCGAACCCATAACGATCTGCCCTTCTTGACCTTTGAACTCGGCGTAAACAATCTCCCGTTCGGCCTCACGCAACTTTTGGGTGATAACTTGCTTGGCGGTTTGGGCAGCCATGCGACCGAACTCGCCCGGCACTGACAAACCGATGCGCATCACGTCGCCAAGTTCAGCGTCTGGCTTAAGCTTTTTTGCTTCCGAAATCATGATGTCCATTTTGGGATTGAAACGCTCTTCCTCCTCCCCTTCAGTGGCCGCGGCTGGGGATGCTTCCGCGCTCGGCTTAATACCGGCATCACGCGCCGCTTTAGCCGCCTCGCGCCGCTCCAAATCGGCTTGTTTGATCGCTTCCAATTCTTCTTCGCTGATATCTTCAACTACTGTTTTAACGTCAAAGACTTTGATCTCCCCGGACTCTGGATCAAAAACCACTTCGGCATTCTGATTTTTCTCACCGAAATCTTTACGGTAAGCGGCGGCCAGGGCGATCTGGATCGTCTCTAAGACAGACTCGTAAGCGAGCCCTTTTTCCTCACAAATCTGACGAATAGCTTGTTCGATGGCTGATGACATAGGTGGTTCTTAATAAACTGAACCCGTCATTCTGACGAGTCCATCACGAAAAGAAGGATAACACATCAAAAAAAGTCTGTCCACATCCAATAATCGAGCCTTGCCAAAGATCTTTATGGTCATGGTCGCAGAGGTTGGGTCTGCCGAAGAGGCTGAAGGAATACAAAGCGATTAGATCACATCATCAATTCCGTCCGTGCCCTCAATAGTTTCTTCCACATCGAAATCGCTTTCGTCATCAATATCCACTCCGAACGAATAATTACCGTAAAACGTATCTTCTATATCATCTACGTTTTGATTCCAATTCTCACCGTATATCGCTTCGGCAGTTGCTTCGCTATCAATAGCGCGAAGTTCTCCATCGCTTCCAACGCCATAAACGGTTTGCACTGTGATAAATTTCACCATCTTTTTCCCCGGATGATACGTAACATTCTTGCCAAGCGAAATTGATGCCATCATGCCGTCAGTGACGATCTGCAGATCATCAAAGCCGTCATACCATGTGAAGTAGACTTTCTCGTTTGGAAATGCGTGGCGTTTGCCATCTTCGCCATAATAATAAACTGCGCGACAAGGATCGTTGACATCCTCACCACCAGCGCATGCCAGTTTGATCAACGAGCCCTCTTCTGCAGTATCAACTGCTGCTTCTTCCTCCTCATCCGATGTCGCCGCACTCACGGTCACTGTAGTTGCACTGCCAGTGCCTTTATTATCAGATGCATCACTGCATGTGACATAAGTGCTGTACGTTCCTGACGTATCAAACGTATAGCTTTTGCTCGCAACGCCGGATGTAAGAGTCATACTACCTGCGTCCGTCCCATCAACATACAACGAACAGCTTGTGACGCCGACAGCGTCAGAATAACTGGCGGAAAATGTTGTAGCCGTTGATTGCGTTGCGCTTGTTGGTGTTACGCCACCAACGCTTGGCGCGGTTGTATCCGTCGTCGTTGTTGTATCCGTCGTCGTTGTTGTATCCGTCGTTGTTGTATCCGTCGTCGTTGCAGTACCTGTAACCGCCACCGTAACCGATGTGCCGGTGTTGTCGTTCCCAGCATTGTCGTAGCATCTTGCGTACGCGCTATAACTGCCGGAAGACGAGAATGTATGCGCGTAATAATAGTCGCTTGAAACGCTATCATACGACATAGCGCCAACGAGGCTCGAGTTCAAGTACAAGGAACATGATGCCACTCCAGACAACGCGTCGCCTGTCTCAACAACAAATTGTGTCGAGGTTCCTGTCTCTGCGGTGGTCGGTGTAAGCACGCTGACGACTGGATCAGTAGCGTCAACCGTAAATGTTACCTCTGCGGTATAGCCGGCATTCATGGTCTCATCAGTGGCGATCAAATACGCGGTATGCTCTCCATCAGCAAGAGTCGCCGTAGATGTGTAGTATTCTACAGACGGTAAAACTTCCCACGAACCGCTATCAATTTGTATTTCATAAAATGAAATCTCCGCCCCCTCATCATCTACGGCCGCGTCCCATGTGAATGACGGCGTCGTGTCGTTTGTGTAATCACCGTCATCCATAACAAAATTCTCTGGCGCGTCCGGTCCATAGTTGTCATACACAAGAATCCCACCGGCGGCGCCAACCGCATACTGCACGCTAGCGGTGACTGCGGAAACATCATACACGCCACTTAATGTGTTATTCATCGTGGGCTCCGCGAACGTCAGACCATCCGTCGTTCTCACGACAGTTCCGCTATTTCCAACGATGGTGCCGACGGTCGAGCTAACCATCGCAATATCAGAAACAGTCTCGGAAGTACCAAAATCAGAAAGCGTAATTTGCGTCCACGTCGCGCCACTGTCAGTGGTTTTCAATAAGAGGCTGTTTTCACCGGCAACGTATGCTGTTGATGAACTAACCGCGTCAATTGTATAGAAATCGTCTGTTGTTACATACGACACCTCCGACCACGTCGTACCGCCGTCCGTTGAGCGTTGAATTCTACCGTTTGTGCCAGCAACCCAAACAACGGATGTTGAAACAGCATCAACAGAACGCGCGTCTATGCTAGCCGTGGCTACGTTCGTCCATGAACTTCCAGCATCCGTGGTCTTCAAAATCATGGTGTCTTCGCCAACTGCCCAGCCAATGCTTGATGATGCCATCTGCACGTCATAAAGCGGATCCATACCAGATGAGTAGATATTGCTCCACGTCACACCATCATCTGTTGACTTCAAGATCGTCGCATTTTCACCAACAGCGAAAGCAAGACTTGATGAATAAACATCAACGTCATTCAAAATAATACTCACGCCAGAAGTGCCACTAAACCAATTTGCGGCATCAGTATTATAGATCACTGTCCCACCATCGCCGACTGCAATACAGGCATGCAACGCAGAGCAGTCAAGTCCATACAGACCGCTTGTTGTCGGAGACGTGGCATCAATCCATGCCGCCGCATGAACGTTGCGAGTGGACATAAGAAACCCCGCAAAGAGTAGACAGCTCATAACGGCTATCTGCGTTGTTCTAGTATATTTCATAAAAAATAATTACTTAACTCATTTGAATGATAGCAGATAAAACCAGTTTTCCACAGTGGCGTTTCAAAAATGTTAAATTCCTTGCAAATGGGTGATCTCGGGCTTAGCAAAATCATTGAGAATAATGGCAACGACGTCGAAACGATACGGCTTAGCCTCCCAAGCCGACTGACGCAAAAACCACTCCCCGACCGCCTCTAAACTCTTGCGCTTCTTGGGCGTGACCGCATCTTCGGGATAACCGCTCTCCAAAGATTGTCGCGTCTTGACTTCAACAAAAACGACCTCTCCGCTTGCGGGATCCAAACAGATAAGATCGACTTCTCCAAATACGCAGCGCCACTGTCGTTCCAAAATCTGGTAACCCAACTCTGTTAAAAAATCGAGAGCCATGCCCTCCCCTAAGTTGCCGAGCTCTCGCCGATCATCCATATCAACGACTGGGTTTGGGCAAATATTTTTCTTTCTCTTGGCGAGCTAATATCGCCGCCCTTTCGGCCGGGATTACTTTCACCACGTAACGCACGATCAATGCCACCCAAACGCCAACACCCAGCGCCCAAATGAGGTACCAAAACCGCGCTCCAAGCAAAGGAATCTCTTCAAAAGAAAAAAAGAACAACATCAAACCGAGGATGCCCATGGTAACTCCTAGACGCCCCAGTCGACTAAAAACCTCAGTTACTTGTTTGTCTTCGTGGCGGTGGGAGGCCACCATCCGGATAATCGCCCCAAAAACCAAAAAAACGGCAAAAAGAATGAACAACACTCTCTCGCTCCCGGTGGTCAACGGGGCGGGGGCGGTATTCAACCAGAATGACGGGCGGACTAAGGGGCGCAGGTCGATCATAGTGGACGAGTTTTATCACGAGGTCCGACGGAAGACAAGACCCCAGTGGTACGGCCCGGGAACGAAAGCGTGGTCAAGGGAAAATCCGTGTTTGACGAATAAGCTCTCAGCCATGGCAGGACTGACCCGCTCTCTCGGCGCCGGACCAAGCGGAGAAGCGACTTGGCTCCAATCCGCCACCACCACCGTGCCATCAATTTTGCAAGTGCGTCTGGTTTCCTCGGCGAGATCGTCAGCGTGTTTGACCATGAATAAATTGTTGACAACGAGCACAAGGTCAAACGTCTGATCAGCCACGCGCACGCCGTTTGGTCGTTCGATGTCGGCCCACAAGGGATCGACGTTGTGCAGGTTGTCCAAACGCGCCCGACTTTGGATCGAAGAGAGAACATTTTTTTGAATGTCTACGGCAAAGACTCGACCATCGGCGCCAACCAAGCGGGCGGCGGGAAAAATAAAATGCCCAACCGCGCCACAACCGAAGTCGGCCACAGTGTCGCCTTCTTTTATATCGCCCTCTTTAAGAATCAGGCTAGGATCAATCAGATGAGTGTTAACTGTTTGCTGGATCATAAACCTATAAACTACTAAAAAGAGGACCGAAGACTCCAATGATGATGCCTTGAATGACGTTAGTCATAACCAAAATTCCCAGAAAACAAACAAGGCTTCCAAGCAACTTGTAAAACAGGCGCGTTCCGCCAGGGCCAATCTTCGTCTCAGCAAATTCACTGCGCCCGAGAAAATCCAAATAGAACTCAGTTTTCCAAACCATGTGAAAACCAACGAGCACGATGATCAGTCCAATAATGATGCGCCACATGTCCTTACAGTATAAGCGAAAACGCCGCTGAAAACAAAAATCCGCCTGAAGGCAGAATGGAAAATCCCCAACATAGCCTGAAAGGCGACGGTGGAATGGCGAAGTGGGATGGTGGGCGCTGTAGGAGTTGAACCTACGACCTACTGCGTGTAAAGCAGTCGCTCTAACCAACTGAGCTAAGCGCCCATGGCAGGCAGGGTAGCAAATTTATCTTTTCTTGACTAGTTTGGTATATGCTTAAACTTGAGGTACAATAAAGGCATGGCCAAGCCAAAGGGTAAAGTAAAAATAGAGTGGTCACCTGATTTTGCTTACGCGATCGGGCTGATTACGACGGATGGCAATCTTTCTCCAGACGGCAGACACGTCAACTTCACGTCAAAAGACCTTGAACTCATAAAAAACTTTCACCGTGGACTTAGGATAGAAAATCATATCAGTAAAAAAGCTCGCGGCTGTGAATCGGATAAAAAGTACTTTGTAACGCAATTTGGCGATGTTCTCTTTTACCGATTTCTTGAAAGCATCGGTTTGATGCCAAATAAGTCGCTGCGCCTTTGTAGCGTGAGTGTTCCAGATGAATACTTTTTTGATTTTCTTCGCGGGCACTTTGACGGTGATGGGACGTTTTACAGTTATTGGGACCCGCGATGGAAATCAAGCTATATGTTTTACACGGTCTTTATCTCGGCAAGTCAAAACCACATCAAGTGGCTACAAAAAGAAATCCATCGCCATTTGGGTATTCGTGGCCACATCTCGATCTCGAGCCACATGGCCACCACAAAAATGTCGATTGCCTATCAATTGAAGTACGCCAAGGCCGAGTCCCTTCTCCTTCTGCCACACATCTACCCAACCACTGATGTGCTCTGCCTCAAACGCAAGCACTTGAAAATTATCAAGGCTTTATCTATACTCGTGAAGCTGTAAATAGGCGGACGTGGAGAAACTGGTAAACTCGCTGGCTTGAGGGGCCAGTGACTGCAAAGTCTTGAGGGTTCAAGTCCCTCCGTCCGCACCAGAAAAATTCCGAATCATCTTCGGAATTTTTCTTTTGCGCGAAATCTAAAACATGCGTTCACGACCAGTAATGACTTTGAGCCGCAGAGGCTCAACGGAAATTTCAAAACGCTTACTTTGCACCAGCTGGCCGTCGCAAAAAGCGCTGATCATCGACGGCGCGTCGATGGAGGCGAAACGCACCGGCAGTTTGGTGGCGTGCAGTTTGTGACTAAAAAATCCACTGCGTTTGGACACTGCCACCCGAGCTTCTAACATACCATCACGCGGATCAGATGGCGCGCCAACCGACTCCCCATCAATCGGCGTGAAATTACAAATCTCAATCTGGCCTCCAGCGTCGAAACTGACCGTGTATTGTCCTTCGCAGGTCAGCGTGGCCTCTGGATGATCGACGCGCACACCGGTCACAAAACGCTTGCCGTTCAGAAGTCCAGTGTCTACCCGCTCGATCATCCGCGCCGAAAGAATGTCACAAGCGGCCACCCCTTCAGGAATCCCGAGCATTTTAGCCAAACGATTATTCGGCCCGATGGGAATAAGCCCCAGCGGCAAATCCACATCTGCCACCGCGTCTAAAATTTGACAAACGGTTCTGTCATTGCCGACCACCACCACGGTCGAAGCCCCGCGCCGCGCCTCATCGCGAATCTGCTCCCCTGCCTGCCGAAACAAAGCCATGCGAATAATTTTGCCGGCAATACCAAGGTCGGTTAAACGGTTTTCAACAAGAGCGATGTCGCGTAAGTACCGTTTATCCTGGATAAATTCGTCGTAGATGTAGAGATACATTTTATTCCCCAACTTCTGTTTTCTTTTTTTGACTCTGTCCCATCGAGACGCGCCCGTTGATGGTCGACCCTGAAGCGACTGTCAAAATCGTAGCGCTGATGTCGCCAACGACTTTGGCGCTGGCGGTCAAATCCAAAGTCTCCGCCACGTTGAGGTTGCCTTGAACTTCACCGGCCACCACGGCGTTCTTTGCCGTGACGTCAGCGGCAATCCGTGCCGACTGCCCCACTTTCAAGTCACCGTCTACGCTGACCGACCCCGCCACTTCCCCCTCAATCACCACGTCCCCTTTGCTAGTGAAATCCCCCTCCACCTTGACTCCTTGAGCAATCACGGTTTCACCGCCCGTGGCCGCCCCCGATTCATTCCGTTTAAACATCCGCCAAAAATTTAACCCCCCTGTCCTTTTGTCTCCTGATCTTACCGACGCCAACCACAGCCGTCAATTGACCTACATCTCCTTCACGGGCTCAATGCCAAGCAAAGCCAAAGCGTTGCGAAGCGCCCGCGACGTCACCCGACAAAGCTCAAGGCGAGCCATGATCAACTCTTTAGACTCCGCTTTCAAGACCGGTACGTCATGATAGAAGCTGGCAAAAGTTTTGGCCAACTTAAAGGCGTACTCGGCAACGGCGGAAAGTTGGTAGGACTGACCAACACGGTGGACCAGGTCGGGAAACTCGGCGATGGCGCGGACAAGGGCCGCTTCGGCGGGATGGTCGAACGCAGGACGTGGACGATCCGTTCCCGTGATCCTTTTCGCTTTTTTAAAAATCGATTCAATGCGCGCCAAGGCATACAAACAATATGGACCAGTGAAACCGTCGAATGACAACGCCTCGATGACATTGAAGACCACCGGCTTGTCGAGATCGTGTTTCAAAATCGTAAACTTCAACGAAGCGAAAGCCAGACGTCGAGCCACGTCTTTGATTTTCTTGTCTGACCATTCCGAATGACGCTTGGCCGTTTCCGTTTGCGCTGTTTTTAACAAGGCGTCGCGAACATCTTCATACTTAAGCACATTGCCTTTGCGCGAGGCCATCGCCCCGGTCGGCAGAGTCACCAAATCAAACGACAAGTGCTCGACACGCTTGGGAAAATCCATGCGCTTCAAGGTGGCGATCAACTGCCGCATCGCCAGCGACTGACGCACATCAACGACAATCAACGACAAATCCGGATGAAATTCATCTTCTTTGGTCAGAGCCAAGGCCAAATCCTTGGCGTTGTACAACAAAGTACCGTCGGTGCGCTTCAATAAATTGACGCTAAGCTTTTCATCTTCCAAGTCAACAATCGTCGCCCCTTGGCTGACCACGGCGATCTTCTTTTTCAACAAATCGTCGATGATGTGTTTAGCCCGACGCATCAAATCACTTTCGTAGTAGCGCACCGTAATGGTCATCCCCAACTCCTTGCCGATCTGTTCAATCACATCCAACGACCACTTGCGCGTTTTTTTCCACAGCCCAATCCAGCCGCGATGTCCTTCTTCCAAACTCTGATGGATGCGATGCACTTCTTGCGCTTCTTCGGGATGGTCTTCAAGCCAAACAGAAGCCTCGGTGTAGACTTTGCCGAGAAAGGCATTGCGATCATCTTTGGCCGGTTCCTCGCCGGGGTGAAATTTCTGAATGGCCCAAAGACATTTAGCCACATGCAAACCTAGATCGTTAATGTAAGTTGTTGGAATGACCTCGGCGCCATTGGCTTTGAAAACATTGACGGCTTCTTGTCCAACAAGCGCGGCGCGCAAGTGACCGACGTGGACTTCCTTGTGGGTGTTGGGCTGATAATATTCGACCATGATTTTTTTGCCGCGCATGGCATCGCCAAAACCGTACGTTTCCGCGCTGGCCTCCGAAAGAACTATCTCGGCCAACTTGTCGTTGTCGAGGGTGAAGTTGATGTACGGGCCTTTAACGTCAACCTTGGCGATCATGCCAGCTAGTTTGATTTTCGGGGCCAACTCAGCGGCAATCTCGGCCGGGTTGCGCTTGAGGCCTTTGGCTAAATCAAAACAAGGAAAAGCCAAGTCGCCCATGGAGGCAATTTTTGGCGTCTCCAGTTGATCAACGGCCGGCGAGTATCCTTTGCCGACCGCCGCCTTGAGAGCTTTGACTACTTCTTGTCTGGCCTGTTGCATGGCGGGCATATCAAATCGTTTTGACAAAGTGACGTTTGCCTTTTTGGATCATCTGTCCGGCTTTGACCATCGTGTCGTAAGCTTTGACCACTTGTTCGTCGACTTTGACTCCCCCTTCGTCAAGCACGCGGCGAGCTTCGGATTTGGATCCGACGAACTTGGCGGCCAAGAGCAAATCCATAATTGACATTCCAGATCCGATACTCACTTCGGGCATTTCCGTCGGTGTTTCGTGCTTCTGAAACGTGGCAACAAACCTTTCTTGCGCGGCTTTTGCTGCTTTGCCTTCAAAAAAAGATCCAACAACCGTTTCTGCAAGACGCATTTTAACGTCGCGCGGATTTTGATTGGCAAGGGCATGATCAATCTCATCGAGGGAAACGTCGGTCAACAATTCAAAACCATTGCGGATCATCCCATCCGTCCAGCTCATGACTTTGCCAAACATCTCGTCGGCTGAGTCGCCAAGGGTGATCATGTTGCCTTCGGTCTTGCCCATCTTCTTGCCGGTGGCGTCGACAAGCAACTTCATGGTTACCACAAATTTTTCTTTATGGTGCATTTCTTTCATCAGCGTCCGCCCAGCCAGCATGTTGAACGTTTGATCATTGCCGCCGATCTCGCCGTCCGTTTTCATGGCCACAGAATCAAAGCCCTGCATCAACGGGTACATGAATTCTGAAATAGAGATCGGCTTGTTTTCCTTCATTCGCCGCGCAAACAGGTCCCGTGCCCTCCTTTGCTGGACGGTGAAGGGCGCCGCG
>ERZ1292633.6244-Hain-H41-02um-R1-6244-length-10476-cov-5_pt1 | contig 10476 bp, 12 predicted proteins | sample MGYA00564406_ERZ1292633 | MGnify/ENA primary metagenome ERZ1292633 (study PRJEB36523, sample SAMEA6512639) | groundwater metagenome | collected 2019-01-08 | study: AquaDiva: Metagenomics assemblies of 32 groundwater samples
CGCAATATCGTTATGTGCATCAAGTGGGGAAAGGTCGGTCGTAAATCGTTCGTTAGTAATATTGATCTTTTCGTACAACGCCTCGGCGATACGGGTATCTGCAGCGCCTTCTTGCGCTAAACGAAACGCGTTCAAAACACACTCTTCAGGCTCCCCCTTCCATACAAAAATCTGCCCATGACGCGCGTTCCGAGTAGGAAGCACGCAATCAAACATATCGATTCCCACCGAAACGTAGTACACAATTTCTTCCGGCATGCCTCCACCCATAAAATAACGTGGCTGCTCAACCGGCAAATCCCACACAATACGCTTCGCAATACGAAATGCGTCTTCACGTTCTTCGCCAACAGAGAGCCCACCAATCGCATAACCATCAAAACCAATCTCGCGCAAACCCATTGCCGAAGTGTGACGCAAATCTTCATGCGTTCCTCCCTGCACAATGCCAAACAACAACGGCCGACCAGACGTCTCTTCAAAATCTCTTCCCTGTTCCTGCAACGCCTTTACAAACGCATCTTTTGAACGTTTCGCCCATCGCAATGATCGCTGCATTGCCTCATCGTAGCGCTGACGTGTCGAAATCCCCGCCGCAACATCATCAAACTGCATACGAATATCAGAACCAATAGCTGCCTGCACTTCCATAGAAACTTCTGGCGTCAATCGAATACTCGCGCCATCAATATGCGATTGAAACGTCACCCCATCCTCGTCAGTCGCATTTAACGTTGCTAAACTAAACACTTGGTAGCCGCCACTATCCGTAAGCATGGGCCCATGCCAATTCATGAGTGATTTCATCCCACCAACGGTACGCAACGTTTCAACCCCAGGACGTAACAACAAATGATACGTATTTCCCAAAATAACCGATGCCCCAAGCGTCTTTACCTCATCAGCGGTAAGCGTTTTTACTGCCCCCGCAGTTGCAATCGGCATAAACACGGGCGTCTCAATAGCACCCGACGGCGTTAAAAGCACACCAGTTCGTGCATCACCATGTTTTGATAAAACAGAAAACATACTTACTCTTGCTGAGAATATCGTGTATAAAGAACAATACCCGTTGCAACCGCAACATTCAGCGATTCAAGCTTCTTATTATGGCGCACCGCGACTGATGCACCTTTTACACCAATCTTGATTCCTTTTCCTTCGCTTCCTACAACAAGCACAAGTGGACCCGCAGGAAGCTTTTCGGGAGAAATTGCGCCTTTCTTTAATTCAAGACGATAAATGGGCACTGCACTTTCGGCAAGAACATTCTCAATAACATCTCGCTCAACCGTTACCCACGGTGCATAAAAAAGAGCCCCCGCAGATCCACGAACCGTTTTTGGATTTCCCACCTCAGCACATTCAACAAGAATAATACCCGCATTAAAACCAAGCGCTAAGCGAAGCAGCGTACCTACATTGCCAGGATCTTGTACGGCATCGAGTACCATAACCGTCTGGCATTTCAGCACATCCTCAAGAGTCCATTTTGGTACACGTGCAACTGCCGCAGAACGCTGAGGGTTCTCGGTCGTAATAATCTCTCGAAAAATAGGCGTGTCACGATCGGTAAAGGAAAATTCAACAAACTCTTTTACATCATGGGTGAACTTCTCTCCTTCAACAATACACAAACCAAGACGCTCTCGTTCTTTGCGTTTTTGAAGATTAAGAAGAAGTCGCTGTTGAGCTGCGGTAAGTTTCATAGGATTCAAGAGAAGTGTCATCCCGAACGCAGTGAGGGATCTTCATGATTCAAGACACGTCAATCGCGACTGACGTATCCAGAACAGGAGTCTTGAAGATTTCTCGCTTCGCTCGAAATGACAAACAAACAATTAGATTTTCAATGTATCCGCAAACTTCTTTCGAAATGCAGCGATTTTAGGATCAATAACTACCTGACAATACCCTGCATTGGGGTTTTTCTCAAAGTATCGCTGGTGATACTCTTCGGCACGGTAAAAAGCAGACAAAGGGCTCAACTCAGTAACCAGAGGTTTATCAAATACCTGTTCGCGGTCGATTCTCTGCATTACTTCTTCGGCACACAAGCGCTGCTCTTCTGAAGAAAAGAAAATAACCGAACGATACTGGGTGCCAATATCTGCTCCTTGGCGATTGAGCGTTGTGGGGTTATGCGTAAGAAAAAAGATTTCAAAAACCTTCGCAAGCGAAATCTCGTCAGCATCGAATGTCACACGAACAACTTCGGCATGACCCGTGGCACCAGAACATACCGATTCATACGTAGGCATTTTACTCTCACCGCCCGCATAACCAACTTCAACGTCGATTACTCCACGTGTCGCACGAAAAACCGCCTCGGTACACCAGAAGCATCCTCCACCGAATGTGATTGTTTGATGAGACATAAGGATTAAAATGGTTTATTGGTTAAGATGGTTTTTTGTAAGTACTGAAGAACGTAACACGTTAACCATTTAATCAATTAAACCACTAACGGCAGCTTATGCATCGTTGCAGGTCTTCCACGCATAAGATCTTCAATGCGATATGCACCGTGCGTCGGTGCATTGATATAGCCCATCCATGCCATGCGGGCAAGCGCACCCGACTTTACCCAATCCCAAAGCCATTCATTCGCAAAACGAGCATCAAGCATATCGGCACCCGCGCCAACCTGGAATAACCAAGAACGATTAAAATGTTCCTGACTTCCTACAGGTTCAGTCATAATAAGTGGAATACCAAGACCTACATAAAACGAAAGCTCTGAAGGCTTTGTGATAAGTACATCGACCTTACGCATCGCATCTCCAAACGCCGTAAAGTAGACATGACGCTCTTTCTCACAAAGAACAACAATACTCCCCGTTTGAAGTGCACGATCAAGCTTCTGCTCGAGAATTGCATCAAGAAACAGCTTTCCAATATGCTCAAGCGTTCCTGCAACAAGCGTTAAAATAACTCGCCCTGCCCGAATATCAGGAGCAAGTGAGGTAAGAAGCTGAATACCAATATCAACTTGAGCTCCCGCTCCTCCAACCGCAAACGCAACATGAAGCGGCATATGCTTTGGGCCCATGGCCTCACAAAAGCCATCACCAAGTGACGCCGCAATCATCGGTGATGCAGAACGTGCAAACGTTCCCTCAGGATCAAGTAAACACAATCTTCGATTCAAATCACTCAACACAATCTTCGAGTCTTGTCCTCCTACGTTCTCTGGGGGCAACGGAAATCCCGTTAAATGAATATTCTTTTCTGGAACTCCGTACAGCTGTAAACGCTCAGCAACTCTTCCGGTAGGAGCAATATATTGAATACGACTCTTCTGCGGACGGAGCGGAGCCCAACCTCGACTCACATCTGCATCACACGTCACTACATAAATATCTTCAGGATATCCAAACTCCTCAGCGGCAAAAGCAGGAGTCATGAACGTAGAAATAAGCGGCTTGCGATCTTTTGATAATTGATCAACAAGATGCTTTCCCCACGCACGATTATGGATAAAGCCGTACGTCTGTTTAAGTTGAAGCGTGGGCGCAGAAAGATCACGACGAGGATAAAACGGATCGATTTGCTGCATACGATCCATTGCGCCAAAAGCAAGAGACCCAAGAAGAGGAACGCTTTTTAGGCGGGAAATGCGCTCGTACCAACGTCTTCCTTGGTGCCACAAGAAGTGATCAGCCTGTGGAATACCCTCATATGTGTTTGCCAAAATAACATTCCCTTCAGCCAAATGCCGCAAGCCAAACGCAGCTCGTTCGTGGCCATAACCCATACTCACCGCCACCACATGGGCGACTCCCCCCGAAACTCTCCCGGTATGTGAAGTACGCATATAGGGATAGTATACCCTGCCTGCCCGGCTTATGAGCCGGGTTCACTTGCCAATTTTCCCCTCATACGCTACAGTATTCCCGTTCTTAAATCCCCTCTTTATGGCTAAAGTTTGCGCAATCACGGGCAAGCGCCCGCTCGTTGGAAACAACGTGTCGCACTCCAACCGCAAAACCAAACGTCGCCAAATGCCTAACCTTCAAAAGAAGGTGGTCATCAACCCCGCAACGGGCAAGGCAATGACGATCATGGTAACCGGTCGCGGAATCCGTACCCTTGCCAAGTGGCTTGCGGCAGGAAAGAAAGTAGATCTTCGCACACTCGTTGTGTAAGACATAAAAAAACTCAGTCGTTTGACTGAGTTTTTTTATTCACTATTTCACGCCATCTTCCAAATGCTCCCAACTCCATTCACGAGTGAATACCTCGGGGAGGTAATACATTTCTCCTACCGACTCCCACACAATAAACTGTTCAACACCACTCTCATCATATCGCAAACGAAGTAAATTACCTTCCCCACTTCCTGCGCCCGCAGAATCAAGAATATCTACATACAACTCACCGTCTTCAAAAAAGAGATCCAACACGTTTGGCTTCATGTACAAATAAGAACTCGCAGGTGATTTACTATACGTTTCAGTAACATCAAGAAGCACATTCCATGGGCCATTGTCTTGTTGCGCAAAAATGCCTGCAAATTCAACTCGCTCATATTCTCGCAAATCAAGAAGCGGAGTATTCATATTCTTTTGCCCTGCAATAACGTAACGAACGTCACCGAACATCATATCCGCAAGAACTTGCCCCGGATAAACGGTCTGTTCTCCCCAATCCCGAATCACTCCAAAAGAAACGCCTCCCGAAGGATCAAGAGCTTCATCTCGCACCTCAGGAACAACGCCCTCAGAAAAGAGACGGTGCATTTCTCGAAGAATTGCATTTGCACTCATTGCATTAGGCACCGCAAGATATTTTTCGGCGTCTTCATACGTAATGTCAGGACCAGAAAGCTGATACAAAAACGTATTCATTCCTAAAAACCAAGAAGCATCACACCAAGAAACAACGACACCAAACGGAACAGGATTCACACCAAGCCCATCAGTTGCGCACGGCACCGTAGACTTATCGCGATAGGCAGACATAATTGATTCATACCCGACTCCCAAATGCCTTCCCGTAATAGCGTGTTCAAAGCCACGTGTATCGTCAGTACTAAAAAGCATCCCCACACCAATACCTATAACAAGAAGGCCACCAAGAAGTCCCAAAACTGTAAAAGCTTTTTGCATACTAAAAAGAATATAGAGCAAAGAAGAAATCTTTGGAAGGTGTTGGGCGGTGAAACGTGAAGTAAATCACGTCAGTCGCGACTGACGTGATGAATCTTTTAAGGGGGCGGGATAAGTGATAATGCGCGACGTTAGAACTCTTGCGATTCAACCTCGGTAATTTTGAAGAAATCTTTTGTAGCCTCCAAGGCAATCTGACCATCAAACGATTTGCATGTATAGATGATTAAAGAGACGAACCTTGCGTTCGACCATATATACAGCGAAATACCTGAATCAATTAAGGGAACGAAGGCATCATATCCTTGATTTTCCTCCTTTCCTTCGCCTCCTGGAGAAAAAATAATCGGCTCGCCGTACATCCGAAGATTGAGGGAGTGAGTAATGCTCTTAAAGAATTCCACGATCGTGTCTTTATTAACGTTTATTTGATAAAAACCCTCGATCAGCAAACGTTGACGTTTAATATTGGGAGCTAAGTCCTTCATACCCACATAGTAAAACAAAAATTCACTAGTCTTACAACCGGTGGACCTTTGGCAGGCCCCGAGGAAGTCGAACTCATACCTACTTGTTTTCTTGTTCTCATCACGAACCTCAAAATGTAAAAAGAGTTTTACATTTGGAGATGGCTGGAATATTCAAAAAATGAACCCCCCAGGGTCCTCTAGATCCTTCCTATCGTCAGGATCTTTCTCCGCATCCATCTCAGAAATCCCATTCTCAACCCACTACCAGAATCACACTCACTCTCAGATCCTCAATTCTTCTCCTCAATCCTTAATCTTAATTCTTTCCCCTCACAATCAATAACCCGATTCACAGCACGGCACGTCGTTCGCGAACGGCGAGGTCACAACAACACAAGAGACGCCATGAATGGCGTCTCTACGTTCACATCTCATCAACAAGCGTCGACATCAGCGCTCTGCCGCGTACCTCCCAATCACTCAATCCAAAAAACTGCATTTCCAAAATATAATCCGTAACTGCTTGAATTGTAGTCTCACGATCAACATCTTTTATCTCACGAACATAGCGCTCGAGAAAACGATAGTGAAGCTCTTCACGAACGTCCTCATCTTCTACCTGACGCCACAATTGCTCTCCGTACACATGTGCAATTTCATCTTCATTTCCAAGCGTATCGTACAAATATTCCTCAAGCGCGTCCTGAATTTCATCGAGCGTTTTGTAAGAAAGATCTTCAGAAGAGAGTCGTCCTTCAAGGGTCGCAAGAATAGAAGAAATTTGCTCTTCTGCGTTGAGCGAATCAAAATGATAAATCTCTGTTTTGTAAAACGGCTTCATGTCAAAGGTAATACGATCCGAATACTCACCGATATCAGAAGCAAGATACGCAAGATAAAGCGCATGCACTTGCTCAAAAGAAAGGTTAGTATCTACAAACGTATAGAGAATGTAGAGAAGCGGAGTAGAAATACCATTATCAGCAAAAAGCTGTAAAGCAGTATCTTTCATAAACGTCGCTTGATTTTGGCTTCGCTGCGGGTCACCAATGGCATAGCTCTGACGATGACGAAGCCATTGCAATGTTTCCGTGGTAGGAAGACCGATGGTACGGAAAATACCAAGCGCCTGAGAGAATCCAACCGTTGCAATATAATCAGGTTTTACTCCCGTTACTTTTTGAATCTGTTCAATGCCATACTCCAAACCACCAAACGCACACGCATTCGCAAGATAGTAATCGGTCTCCTCATAGTCTCCTCCGGAAGGGAGTGATGAATACGTCCCGCGAGGAACGGAAGTGATTTTTATAGTCCAGCGAACAACATCAAGCGTAACCAAATGAATAGCATCACAATGCTGTTCGCTCCCCTCTTTCCGAGAGTCGACACCAAGAGTGAGAATATTGATCTCCCCTTCGGTACCATACACATCGTCGGGCATTGCAAGAAGCTCCTCTTTTCGTGCTGCAAGCATTTCGTCAACAAGAGATTGAACGGCAGGCTGGGCAGCCGTAAGCTCAGGAACCACCTGAGGACGTAAAAAGAACCACACGCCTACGGCAAGAAGTATCAACGTAGTAACAACAAGAGAAGCAAAGGTCCAAAGCGTACATTTGGTCATACAAAAAAGCGCCGTCAAAATTCGGCCGAATGGTAACGAAAAGAACAAAGATACGCAATGCGTCTGTTCCTCAACCTCCCGGCCCATGCTTATACCTACTCATAACAAAAAAGACGCTCGGTAGTCGAGCGTCTTTCCTAGAAACTGTGGACAGAAACGTACGGGCGTAACATCTTACGCACATTCATTACAAAAGTGCTTCCTTTGCTGCCTTTGCAACCGTAAACTTGATAACGGTCTTTGCAGGGATTTTGATGGTTGCACCCGTTGCTGGGTTGCGACCCATACGTGCAGGGCGGTTCTTTTTTACAAGCTTTCCAAGACCCGGCATAACAAATTCTCCAGCGCGCTTGATCTCTTTGTATGCAAGCTCCAAAAGACCATCATACATTTCACTTGCCTGCTTTTTGGAAACACCCCAACGTTCTGAGATATCTGCAATCATTTGACCCTTGGTCATGCGCTTTGCTGCCATATAGTTTTTTTCTTAAAGAAAATTAAGGATTTTGCGAGGAAAGCGTAACACAGCACCAAATTCCGCAAAGCAAGTTATCAACAAGAACATTTAAAAACCTCAATAAAACCGAACGCACACGCGCACGCTATGGCTGAAGTATCTTATCCGCACTCTTTCCTTCTTCAAGAATTATGACTGAGGTTACCGAAGAAAACTGCTTGAGCGTCGCTTCAATCTGCGCGCGAATCCCAGTTACCATACACGAACCCGCGCTACCCAAAAATGAATCTTGTACAAAAGTTACTGTCGCAACGCCATCTTCGATGCCAATTGAACGCACTTTTGCTTGGGTAGGAATAAGCGAAACAAACTCTTCGCCTTCCGAGGCGTCAACACCCTCCAAAAGCTCCCCCAGTGCCGCATGCGCAATCGCAACCGTATCAGGCACACGTCGTGTCACTTCAGTAACGTCAGTGCAATCACCACCATTCTCGGATGCATTGCGCGGCACGAAATACACCAAAACCTCCTCCGCGGAAGCATCAACAGAAAAAACCACAGGAATACGAACCATATCTTGCTCAGAGCCATCTTTTGCCGAATAAGAAAATACCTCAACAACACCACCAGGCACGGTTGGCTCATCATAATTTACTAAAACCGTAAAAGACCCGAATTCCCCGGTATCGGGCGCATCAGCCATTGCATGACCTTCAGCAAGTACAACCCTCGCATCATCCGTAACACGATAGTGAAAAACTGCTTCAAAAACACGAGCTTGTCCAACGATCGTAAGTGGGAAACCAATAACGCCACCCGCAACAGGCTCTGCAACAATAATATTTCGAAGGGATTCTTCAACAGGAACCCAAAAATCTCCAACGGGAACAACAGGAGCCTGCGCCGTATTTTGTGGAAGAATAAAGAAAAAAATGGAGAAAATAACGAGCGCCAAAATGGCAACACCTCCTGCGGGTATCAAAAACTTTTCAAATGAACGCATAGGGTAGGTTATTCGGTGGATCTTTCTTCAAGCGTAACACGATCATGAACTAAAAAACTATCCCCATGGCACCAAGAAACAAACACAAAGCTGCTATGCTCAAGAGGATTATTCTTTTATAACGTTATGATGAACTCATCTTGGTGCGTAGTTCACAAAATTGCTTGGGTACTCGTATTTATAGGCGCAATCAACTGGGGACTTATCGGGTTCTTCGATCTCAACTTAGTACATGCAATCTTGGGAGGCATAGGACTTGGCGCATCAAATACCCCAGAACGCGTTGTATACGCGCTCGTTGGTCTTGCAGCGCTTTTCTCGTGCACCTGCGGCATGTGTAAAATGTGTAAAGGAGGAAAAAAGTAATCGATAAAGGGATGCTCAAATAAAAAATACTGCCAATATTGGCAGTATTTTTTATTGTACATTTTTAATGCATTTGCTACGCTCTTTCCAGAAACAATTAACCCCTCTTTATGGAAGGCTTGATATTCATTGTCATTATCGTGCTCCTCGCGTCACTTCGCCAAGTAAACCAGTACGAACGGGGCATTAAGTTCACCATGGGTACGTATACCGCAACCGTAGGCCCAGGCTGGAGACTCATCATCCCAATCTTTCAATCCATGAAAAAGGTAGATCTTCGCGTAAAAGCCATGGACGTTCCAAGCCAAGACGCAATTACGAAAGATAACATCTCTGCAAAAATCAACGCCGTTATTTACTACAAAATCATCGATCCTGCAAAATCCATTCTCGAAGTAGAAAGCGTTCATTACGCAGTCATGCAGCTTGCACAAACTACCATGCGTAACGTGGTAGGTGAAGTAACGCTCGACGAATTACTCGCAGGTCGTGCAACTATTTCCGAGAAAATTGAAAAACTGCTTGAAACCGTAACCGCGGCATGGGGTATTGAAGTATCTTCCGTAGAATTAAAAGATATCAACCTCGCACCAGAAATGGTTCGCACCATGGCAAAAAAAGCAGAGGCAGAACGTGAACGCGATGCAGTTATTATCAACTCCGAAGGTGAAGCAAAAGCCGCAGAAAACATTGCTCGCGCCGCACAGATGCTTTCCGAAGTACCTGGAGCACTCCACCTCCGCACCCTTCATTCAATCAATGACATTAGCTCAGACGCGTCAAACACCATCGTCTTCACCGTTCCTCTTGAAATCCTTCAAGCAGTTGCAGGATTCAATAAGAAATAATAAAAAATTCGCGTTCACGTCCGTAGGGAACGGTTTAAAACCGTTCCCTACAAGCACAGAACGCGAATTTTTTATTTTGAGACTATTTCGCCGAACGCTCAATTGCGTTAACCACTCTCCGTTCAAGCTCATCCATATCAACTTTCCGTAACATCTTCAAAAGTTCAGGATCAGCTTTTTGTGCAACATGAAGGCGTTTTTCAATTGTCGCAAGCATCTCTAAAATCTTGGTAATCTCTCGCTCTGACTGCACATTAATCTGCAAATCAACTTCATCGCGAACATTCGCAATACGCGCTGCACGATTCTGGCTCATGAGCACCACAATAGAAAGGAAAATAGCCTCAAGGGAAACCGCAGTAGTAAGGAAATTAAATGGATACGGATCAACAGGAATTGCTCCCGAAATTACGCCGCCGTTATACAAAATCCAGAAAAGAAACAAGATGATGTGAAGAATAAAAAAACTTGATGTACCAAAAAATGAAGTGCACCAATCAGCAATTCTTTCTGAAAGTACAAGATTTCGACGCGCCTTAATGGCAATTTCTTTTCGCATCCCTTTCTTTTCTGCCGTCCTCCTCGTTAACATAGATA
>ERZ1292633.4862-Hain-H41-02um-R1-4862-length-12305-cov-7_pt1 | contig 10472 bp, 10 predicted proteins | sample MGYA00564406_ERZ1292633 | MGnify/ENA primary metagenome ERZ1292633 (study PRJEB36523, sample SAMEA6512639) | groundwater metagenome | collected 2019-01-08 | study: AquaDiva: Metagenomics assemblies of 32 groundwater samples
CGCCCGGCTTCACGTGGGCGCCGATGCGCACGATGCCGCGCTCGTCGAGGTCCACGAGGGACTCCTCCGAGACGTTCGGGATCTCGCGCGTGATCTCTTCCTGGCCGCGCTTGGTGTCGCGGACGTGCAGCTCGAGTTCCTGGATGTGGATCGACGAGTAGACGTCGTCCTTCACCAGGCGCTCGGACAGCACGATGGCGTCCTCGAAGTTGTGCCCGTACCACGGCATGAACGCCACCGTCACGTTGCTGCCTAGCGCCAGCTGGCCGTGCTCGGTGGCCGCACCGTCGGCCAGCACCTCGCCCAGCTTCACCTTCTGCCCGAGCTTCACGACCGGGCGCTGGTTGATGGCGGTGTCCTGGTTGGTGCGCCAGTACTTCTTGAGGCGGTAGCGGTCCTGCTGCGTGAGGCGGGCCAGCGGAGCCCCGGCGTCACGCTTCCCTTCCTTGCCCTGGCCGGCGTCGACGATGATCTCGTCGGCCGTCACGCTGGTCACCACGCCGGCACGCTTGGCGATCACCACCGCGCCCGAGTCCTGCGCCACCTTCTCCTCGAGGCCCGTGCCCACCACTGGCGTCTGCGGGTTGAGGAGCGGCACCGCCTGGCGCTGCATGTTGCTGCCCATCAGCGCGCGGTTGGCGTCGTCGTGCTCGAGGAACGGGATGAGCGCGGCGGCGATCGACACCACCTGCTCCGGTGCCACATCCATGTAGTCGATGCGCGACGGCGCAACGAGCGGCACGTCCGACTGCTGGCGGCTGAGCACCAGCTCGTCCACGAACGTCCCGTCGGGGTTCAGCTTGGCGTTCGCCTGCGCGATGATGGCGTCTTCCTCGCGGTTGGCGTCGAGCCATTCGAGGTCGCCGGTCACCTTGCCGTTGCGCACGACGAGGTACGGCGTCTCCACGAAGCCCAGGTCGTTGACCCGCGCAAAGCAGGCGAGCGACGTGATCAGGCCGATGTTCGGGCCTTCCGGCGTCTCGATGGGGCACATGCGCCCGTACTGCGAATAGTGCACGTCGCGGACTTCGAAGCCGGCGCGCTCGCGCGTCAGGCCGCCCGGTCCGAGGGCCGAGAGCCGGCGCTTGTGCGTCAGCTCGGCCAGCGGGTTGGTCTGGTCCATGAACTGCGAGAGCTGCGACGAGCCGAAGAAGGCCTGGATCACCGCCGACACGGTGCGCGCGTTGACGAGGTCGTCGAGCGCGATCTTCTCCGTGTCCTGGTTGACCGACATGCGCTCCTTGACCAGGCGCGCCATGCGCGACAGGCCCACGGAGAACTGGTTGGCGATCAGCTCGCCCACCGAACGGATGCGGCGGTTGCCCAGATGGTCGATGTCGTCGGTGTGGCCGCGTCCCTCGTGCAGCTCCACGAGGTACCGCAGGATCGCCACGAAGTCGTCGACCGTCAGCACCGTGGTGCTTGGCGACGTCGACAGCCCGAGGCGCTGGTTGATCTTGTAGCGCCCCACACGGCCCAGGTCGTAGCGCTTGGGCGAGAAGAACAGCCGCTCGAGCGCCTGCTTGGCCGTCTCCTTGTTGGGCGCGTCGCCCGGGCGCAGCAGCGAGTAGATCTGCTTGAGCGCCTCGTCCTCGGCGTGCGTCGGGTCCTTGAGCAGCGTGTTCTTGATCAGCTGGCTCTCGACGCGGAGCGACGGCACGAAGACCTGCGCCCGATGCAGGTTGGCCTTGCGGAGGCGCTTGGTCAGCATCTCCTTGAGCGCCTGGCCGGCTTCGGCGATCACTTCGCCCGTTTCCGGGTCGACGACGTCGAGGGCGAGCACGCGCGGGGTCGAGCGCTCGCCGCGCTCGATGGCGTCGAGCTCGTCGCGCAGGTCGACCGACATGTACGAGGCGAACACCTTCACCTTGTCGATCTTCTGGCGGCGGAGGCGGTTGAACACCTCCTCGGTCAGCTCGTCGCCCACCCGGACGAGCAACAGGTTCTCGTCGCGCTCACGCTGGGCCTTGGCCTTCTTCGTCTTCGGCTTCGGCGCGTCATCGGCCGCGGCCTCGCCCACCAGCTCGACGTCCTCGGCGACGATGGCGCCGACGATCTCGCGGTTCTCGGCGCGTCCCTCACGCTTCTTGTTGAGGTCGAGCTCGCGGACTGCGAAGAAGAGCCGCAGGATGTCGGCGTTGCTCCCGTAGCCGAACGCGCGCAGCAGCGCGGTGGCCGGGAACTTCTTCTTCTTGTCGATGTGGACGTAGATGATGTCGTGGATGTCGACGGTGAACTCGACCCATGACCCGCGGAACGGGATGATGCGCGACGAGATGAGCCGCTGGCCATTGGGGTGCGTGCTCTCCTCGAACACCACGCCCGGCGAGCGGTGCAGCTGCGACACCACCACGCGCTCCGCGCCGTTGATCACGAACGTGCCAAGCGGCGTGAGGAGCGGGAGCTCGCCAAGGTAGACCTCCTTGCGAATCTCGTTCTTGAGGCGCTTGCCGTTGCCGGCATCCTCGAAGACGCGCAGGGAGAGCGTCGCCTTGAGCGGCGCCGAATAGGTCATGTCCCGCTCGATGCACTCCTCGACGGAGTACTTCGGCTCCCCGAGCGTGTACTTCTCGAACTCGAGCGAGAAGTTCTCGTGGACGTCGGTGATCGGGAACAGGTCCTTGAAGACCCGCTCGAGACCCACGTCTTCGCGGTGGGCGGCGGCGGCGTCGAGTTGGAGCAGCGACTCGAAGGCGCGCACCTGGATGTCAAGGAGATGGGGCATCTCCATGCGGCGGTCGAGCTTGGCGAACGAGATCTGCTTGATCATGGGAAGTCCGGGCTTACCCGTGGACAGGCGAAAGCCGCCCCGGCCCGCCACGCGACGATTTGTCGCGCGAGCGGATCAGGGCGTGCCACACGTCAGTTGTGGAACAGAATAGAGCGTGCAATCACGGTGAGGTCGGCAAGGCTGAGGGTGGGAACCCGGTGGTCCGGACAGCCCGGACCACCGGCAACCCCCGGCCTTACTTGACCTCGACCGTCGCGCCTTCGGCCTCGAGCTTGGCCTTGATCTGCGCGGCCTCGTCCTTCGTGACGCCGGCCTTCACGGTCTGCGGCGCGCCATCGACCACGTCCTTGGCTTCCTTCAGCCCGAGACCGGTGATTTCGCGCACGACCTTGATGACCTGGATCTTCTTCGCGCCGATCTCCTTGAGGATGACCGCAAACTCGGTCTGCTCCTCGACGGCGGCGGCGACGGCACCAGCCGGCGCGCCCGCTGCCACGGCGGAAATCGTGACGTTGAACTTCGTCTTGAACGTGTCGATGAGCTCGACCAGCTCGATGACCGACTTGTTGCCGATCGCCTCGAGGATCTCGTCGTTGCTCAGGGTCGTGTTAGCCATGGTTCTCATTCTCCGTGTGTCTCCCAGGAGTCCTGGGGCGTTGTTGATCAGGCGGACGCCTGGGGATTCAGTTCCAAACCTTCGAGCTGCGTCTTGCGTGCGTCGAGCGAGAGTGCAAACGACATCAGGATGCTGTTGAGGCAGCCCGCAAAGATGCTGAGGGCCTCATCACGGGTCGGCATCGTGGCGAGCTTCGACACCATCGCCTGGTCGATCACCGCCCCTTCGTACACCCCGCCCTTCACCGTCGGCTTCTGGTCGTTGGCCTTGGCGAAGTCGGTCAGGACCTTGGCGGCGGCAATGGCGTCCTTCGCCACCACCACGCCCGTCGGTCCCTTGATCGCCTGGCCCACCAGCCCGCATTCGTTCACCGCGCGGATGGCCAAGCTATTCTTGATGACGACGTACTCCACGCCCGCCTTCCGCAGCTTGCGGCGGAGGTCCGTCATCCGCTTCACGTTCAGCCCCGTGAAGTCGGTGTAGTACAGGGCGTTGGCACCCTTGATCTTCTCGCTGAGCTCGGTGACGAGCCGTTCCTTGTCAGTGCGCTTCATGGCTCGTTACCGGTAGGGGGTGGTATCGACCTTCACCCCGGGGCCCATCGTCGACGAGACCGACAGGTTTCGCACGTAGACGCCCTTGGCCGCCGACGGCTTGGACCGGACGATCTGGTCCATGAAGGCGGCAAAGTTGGTCTCGAGTGCGTCGAGGCCGAACGAGACCTTGCCGATCTTGGCGTGCACGTTACCGCCCTTGTCGACGCGGAACTCGATCTTGCCGGCCTTCGTTTCCTTCACGGCCTGGCTGATGTTCATCGTGACCGTGCCGGCCTTGGGGTTCGGCATCAGGCCGCGGGGACCGAGCACGCGTCCCAGCTGGCCCACCTGGCCCATCTGGTCGGGCGTGGCGATCATCACGTCGAAGTCGGTCCAGCCTTCCTTGATCTTCGCGATGTATTCGGTGCCGACGAAGTCGGCGCCGGCTGCCTCGGCCTCGCGGGCCTTGTCGCCGACGGCGATCACCAGCACGCGGACCGTCGCGCCCGTGCCAGCCGGGAGGACGACGGTGCCGCGCACCACCTGGTCGGCGTGGCGCGGGTCAACGCCCAGGCGCACGGCGACTTCGACGGTCTCGTCGAACTTCGCGAATGCGCCGGTCTTCACCAGCTCGAGCGCCTGCTTGGCCACGTACGCCGTCTCGACGGCGCGCTTGGCGGCCGCGGCGCGGTACTGCTTGCCGTAGGTGCTGGCCATTATTCCTTGACCTCCACACCCATCGAACGGGCGGCGCCGGCAACCATCTTCATGGCCGCCTCGATGGAGTCGCAGTTGAGGTCGGGCATCTTCATTTCGGCGATCTTCCTGACCTGCGCGGCGTTGATGGTGCCTACCTTGTTTCGATTCGGCTGACCCGAGCCCTTTTCCAGCCCGATCTCCTTCTTGATGAGGATCGCCGCGGGCGGCGTCTTCAGGATGAAGGTGAAGGACTTGTCGGCATAAATCGTGATCTCGACCGGGAAGATCGTATCCTGGCCCTGCGTCCGAGCGTTGAACTCTTTGCAGAACGCCATGATGTTCACTCCCTGCGGGCCAAGCGCGGTGCCGACCGGCGGGGCCGGGTTCGCCTTGCCTGCAGGAATCTGCAGCTTGACGAATCCAGTGACCTTTTTTGCCATGATGCTCCTCTGACGTTCAGGCCGGGCGAGCATCGCCCAGCCGACTCCCACCGTGTGTTTTGCGAGGTCGTGGTGGCCCTCGGCGCACGAGTACTTCAGCCTTCGTGCGAGGCACTCCTCGAGATGACAGATGGCGGATGACGAATGGCAGATGTGAACATCTGCCTTCTGCCATCTGCCTTCCGACACCTCGCCTGGCGGCAATCGGTCGGCGCGGTGAGGATACCGCACCGCCGTGGGCGCTCCGCCTAGTGCGCCCGCAACTGCAGATAATCCAGCTCGACGGACGTCGGCCGCCCGAACAGCGACACCGACACCCGCACCCTGCCACGGTCGGGCATCACTTCCTCGACCACTCCGTTGAAATCCGAGAACGGCCCGTCGGTGATGGCCACCGCCTGCCCCACGAGGAACGGGATCTCCTCCTTGGGCGCGGCGACCTCCGCCTCGTCGGCGATGCCGAGGAGGCGGCGCACTTCGTCGTCGCGCAGGGGCTGCGGATCGCGGTCCTTGCCGACGAACTTGATGACACCCTGGATGCCGTTGATCGTGTGGAGCGCTTCCTGCGTCAGCTCCGTCTCGACCAGCACGTACCCCGGATACACCTTGCGCTCCACCGTGACCTTCTTGCCGTTCTTGATCTCGACAACCTCCTGCGCGGGCACGAGCGCCTGTCGAATGACACGCGCCTCGGGGGTCGCCGGATCCGCATCAATCATGCGCTGGATCAGCGACCGCACCTTGTTCTCGTGTCCAGAGGTCGTCTGGATCGCGTAAAACCGATGCGACACGAGAGCTCCTAGAACGCCGAGGGAAGGCGCACCAGCAACTGCTGGAACACCACGTCCATCAGCGCAATCACGCCCCCGATGAACAGGGAGAGCAGGACCACGCCAATCGAGAGCTGCCGCACCTGCGGCACATCGGGCCACGTCACCCGCTTCATCTCGGCCATCACGTCATGGTAGAACGCGACGACCTTCTGCGCCGGGTTTTGCGGCACCACCTCGACGGCCATGATTACTTCGTCTCCTTGTGGACCACGTGCTTGTTGCAGCGCGGGCAATACTTCTTCCACTCGACGCGTTCCGGGTGCAGCCGCTTGTTCTTCGTGGTGAAGTAGTTGCGATTCTTGCAGTCGTTACACGCGAGAATGATCTTGTCGCGGGGCATGTCGAAACCCTCTGGGGTGATGCACTGCCGATTGACGGTTCACGGTTGACCGTCCCCGTAGCACGAATGTGCTATGCACTGACTTCCCTGCCTCTTCCCCTGCACCTGCAGAGCTCACGATCGGGATTGAACCGATGACCTCACCCTTACCAAGGGTGTGCTCTACCGACTGAGCTACGTGAGCAATCGTCCAGCCTGTCAAACCGACACAAAAACCGCCGCGATGATCGCACTTGCGCGACGCCACCTGCCCTGCCGCTGTCGTACTCTGTCGTACTCTGTCGTTCTCTGTCGTTCTCTGTCGTTCTCTGTCGTTCTCTGTCGTTCTCTCGTCCAGAGCGGGAGACGGGGCTCGAACCCGCGACATCAAGCTTGGAAGGCTTGCGCTCTGCCAGCTGAGCTACTCCCGCGTGTCCCCGACCAGCCGTCCTGACTTCCTGACTCCCTTCCGTCACCGCAACCCGCTCAGTGGTGGGGGAAGGATTCGAACCTTCGAAGGCATAAGCCGGCAGATTTACAGTCTGCTCCCGTTGGCCGCTTGGGTACCCCACCTAATACTCCCCTGCCCCTGCACCACTCCCCTGCCCCTGCACCATCAAAGCCTGCCGCACGAGCAAGAGCTGACGGCGAGAGTCGAACTCGCAACCGCTTGATTACAAATCAAGTGCTCTGCCAGTTGAGCTACGTCAGCGACTGGCGGTTTTTTTTGCGCGAGACTTGTAGAATACTCACCTCGAAGGCGAGTGTCAAGCCGTTGCAATTGTTGGCGTTAGAGGGCCTCCGCGCCGGGCCCTAGCGCAGCTTCTTCCAGCGCGCGCCCTGCGGGGTGTCCTCGACCACTATCCCCTTTTCTTCCAACGCCTTGCGGATGGTGTCGGCGGCCGCGAAGTCCCGCTTGGCCCGCGCCGCCTTGCGCGCCGCCAGCTGCGAGTCCACCCACCGCGCGAGCGCCGCGTCCACATCCTGTCGGTCCGGGACGATATCCAGCACGCCGTTGGCGCGCCCGAACGCGTCCCGCGCCTCCCGCAGCGACGCGTCGTCGCTGCCTCGCTTGTCGAGCTCGGCGTTGGCCTGGTTGATGAACACGAACATCGCCGCCTGCGCGCGCGGAGCGTTCACGTCGTCGTGCAGCGCGGCGTCAAACTCCCGCCGGAACTCGAGCGCCGCCTCACCAAGCGCCGGCGTTCCGCCACTCGCCGACGCCAAGCGTTCCGCAAAATCGCCAACGCGCCGCACGGCCTCGATGCTCGCCTCGAGGGCAACACCCGACAGGTTGAGCTGCTTGCGGTAGTGCGTCGAGAAGACGAAGTGCCGCACCGCCGCCGCGCTCACCTCCTGGTCGCGCAGGTCCTGCACCGACTGCACGTTGCCCACCCGCTTGGCCATCTTGGCGCCGTCGCTCAGCAGGAACTCGCCGTGGCACCAGAAGCGCGCGAACGGCTTGCCGGTGGCCGCCTCGCTCTGCGCGATCTCGTCCTCGTGGTGCGGAAACTGCAGGTCGACGCCGCCCGTGTGGATGTCGAGCGTCTCGCCGAGGATGCTCATCGCCATGGCCGAGCACTCGAGATGCCATCCGGGACGCCCGCGTCCCCACGGGGAATCCCAGGCCGCGCCGCACCGCTCGTCCTCGGGCGTCGCCGCCTTCCACAGCGCGAAGTCCTGCGCATTCTCCTTGGCGTAGTCATCCTGCGCCACGCGCGCGCCGATCTTGAGCTCGCGCGTGTCGAGCCGCGACAGGCGGCCATAGCCCGGGAACTTGTCGATCGCGAAGTACACCGATCCGTCCTCGGCCTTGTACGCGACCCCCTTCTGCTCGAGGCGGCGCACCAGGTCGATCATCTCCGCGATGAAGTCCGTGGCTCGCGGATAGTGTTCCACCTCTTCGATGCGCAGGTACTGGCGATCCGCCATGAAGACGGCGATCACCGGGTCGGTGACCTCGCGAATCGTCTTCCCCTGCTCCGTGGCGCGCTTGATGATCTTGTCGTCGACGTCCGTCAGGTTCATCACCTGGTTCACGCGCCATCCGGCGAGCCGCAGCGCGCGGCGCAGGAGATCGGAGAACAGGAACGTGCGGTAGTTCCCGAGGTGCGCGGGATTGTACACGGTGGGGCCGCACGCATACATGCGCACGGTCTCGCCGTCGGCCGGGGCAAACGGCTCGATGGCGCGTGACAGCGAATTGTAGAGGCGGAACTCCGGCATGCCCTAAAGCTAGCCGGGCGCCCGGGGAACCGTCCACCGCCCGGGCGGTTCGGTGACGACACGCGAGCGCAGCACGCGGATCCCCTCGGCCCGGCAGAGGGCCAGCACTTCCTCGGCGGAACGCTCGGCCAGGGAGACGCGCACCGCGCCGTCGCGGCGGCAGGCCGCGGCGACATACGGACGCAGCCGGGCCGCGGCCGTGCGCGGGGCGCCGACCGCCAGCTCGAGGGCCGTGCGCGGGGCGGCGTGACGCGGGTCGATCCAGGCGATGACGCGCCCCGCGCGCAGCAGCGCGCCGCGGTGCGCCACCCCGCTGAGCGCGCCGAGGTCGGCCGCGCTCACCAGCACCCCTGCGCCGCTGGCCGCCACGATATGAAGCACCCGGCGCACCTCGCGACGCGCGGCGGGGTCGAGCCCGTCGAGCAGCCCGTCGAGCACCAGCAGTTCCGGCGACTCCTGCATCGCTGCGGCCAGCGCCACCACACGACGCCCGGCAAGCGACAGTTCCCCCACGCGCGCGTCCAGCCGGTCCATCAGGTCGAGGCGCGCGGGCCACAGGTCCTCGGCCACGCGCCGCGGCGCATCGCGCAGTTCGCGTTGCACGCCGGCGAAGCGCAGCGTCTCACGCACCGACAGGAAAGCGTGAAGCGCCGCGTCCGCCGGCACGTACGCGGCGAAGTGACGCGGATACCGCGCAGCACCCAGCCAGCGTACCACCCCGACGTCAGCGCGCAGCAGCCCCGCGGCGACGCGCAGCAGGGTGGTCTTGCCCGCACCGCGCGCGCCGGCCACGCCGACGATCTCGCCGGCGTTCACCTCGCCGCTCACACCCTCGAGCGCCACCGCCGGCGTTCGTGAGCCGTGGAGGCCGACGCCGAACGTCTTGCCGACGCCGCTGAGGGAGAGGATCGCTGCGGACACGGGCGCGCTCCGGTGATGACGCGCCGAGTGTGCCGCCATGCCGCCGGGAAAGCGTCACCGAAGCGGCGCGGTGCGGTGCGAAAGCTCGCACTCACAACCACTGCAACTGCGGAACACCTGATAACACCGAGAACGGCCGAGAACTTCCGATTGACTACATGATGGAAGGCCTTTCACCTGCCGCGGTCATCGGCGGTTATCGGCCGTTATCCGCGCAATCGGGAGTTCGGCAGTACCATCCTGTCAAGTAGCGGAGCCGCGCCGCAGCTCACGCCGCCGGCGCCGACTCCGACCCGTAGGTGCGCTCGACGAGAAGCTTGCGCACCACGACGAGCAGCACGGAAAGCCCCGGCACCGCGACGAGCAGCCCCAACGGCCCCAGCAACTTGCCGCAGATCAGCACGCTCATGATGGTCAGCACGGGCGGCAGGCTCGCGTGCTTCTGCATGATGAGCGGGTTGACGACGTTGTTCTCGACGAAGTGGATCACGAAGCCGAGCGCGATGACGAGCAGGGCGCGCATGCCGTCGCCATCGACGAGCACGAAGAGCGCGGGGAGCAGCGACGACACCAGCGTGCCGAAGAACGGCACGAGTGCGACGACGCCGGTGAAGATGCCGAAGGTCAGCCAGTAGGGGACGCCGAGCAGCCAGAGTCCGAAGGCGGTGAGCACGCCAAGCACCAGCATGGCCAGCAGCTGCGCGAAGGTCCACGCGCGCAGCGCCAGGGTGGCGGCGGCGATGACGTCGCGCGCCGACTCGCGGTGGCGCGGTGGGATGAGCGTGATGAAGAGGTCCTGGTAGGTGTCGGGGCGCAGCGCGAGGTAAAGCGCCATGACCAGGATCGACACCACGTTGATGAAGCCGTGCAGCACGCCGAAGACGCGCGGCACCAACTCACCGACAAAACTTTTCGCCTCCTCGAGCGCCAGCTGCACCAGTTGATGCTCGCCCGGGCGCACCCAGCCGCTCAGGCCGGGGACACTGGCGACCAGCGCCTCGAGCTGCGCCTCCCAGGCGGGGATGTAACGCGGCAGGACGCTGATCAACTCCTGCGTCTGCGCGACCACCGGCCCCACGAGCAGCGAGCCCAGCCCCGCCACTGCGCAAACGGTGCCGACCAATGCCACGGCGAAGGCGCCGCCGCGGGGC
>ERZ1292633.6246-Hain-H41-02um-R1-6246-length-10467-cov-5_pt1 | contig 10467 bp, 11 predicted proteins | sample MGYA00564406_ERZ1292633 | MGnify/ENA primary metagenome ERZ1292633 (study PRJEB36523, sample SAMEA6512639) | groundwater metagenome | collected 2019-01-08 | study: AquaDiva: Metagenomics assemblies of 32 groundwater samples
CCGCCTAAGGCGGAGCAGGATGGTGATGGTTCACCAATTAGATCCTGCCCCCGCCGAGGCGGAGGCAGGATCAAGAAAAATCTGCCTTAAGCCTCTGCCCGAAGGGCAGATTTTTCTTGACAAATTCCGAAAATATGATATACGGTAAGTAGGAAAATAAGTATTACGGAATATTAGGAATGGAGGAAAACATATGAAAGTTTTAAAACAGGTGGGGGCGCGGAATCAAATCACTCTTCCGGTCAGGATTCTACAGGCGTTAAATATTCATCCGAATGATTACGTGGAACTTTCCACCAAGCAGAACAAAATTATAATTTCAAAATTGACGGAAAATGAAGAGTTTTCTGAAAAAGAGTGGGAAAAACTGGAGCAGCTGGTAACGGCCCAGGTTAAAGAAAAAAAACTTACCGAATATAGTGATGCCGGCGCCGCTAAAAAGCATTTGAAGGAATTGAAATGATAAAATTCCGATATCTTTCTTCTTTCAATAGAAGTTTTAAGGAGTTATCCGGAGAAAAGCAAAAACAGGCCCAGGCGGCCGTAGAGAGTTTGCTTGATTTTTATGATACCGGTCTAAGACCACCTGGATTGGGTTTGAAAAAACTGCGTCGATCTTATTGGGAAATCAGAGCCGGGTTGGATATCCGCATAATTTTTATGCTGGAGAAAGAGACCGTTACTTTCGTATTAACCGGGACTCATAATGATATCAGACGTTTTCTTAAAATAATTTAAAAAAATATTGGAGACTATGTTAATCATCGGTGAAAAAATTAATTCCAGCCATCCGAAAATCAGCCGGGCGATTGCCGGGCAAGATGCGGCTTACCTCCAAAAACTGGCTCAGGAGCAGGTGGCCGGCGGCGCCCAAATGCTGGATGTTAATTGCGGGACCGTTAAAAACGAACCGGCCGCGATGGACTGGCTCGTAAAAATTATTCAGGAAAAAGTTCAGGTGCCGCTGGTGATTGACAGCCCCAATCCGGAGGCGATTGAAGCCGGATTATCACGTCTTTCAGCGGGACATCAGGAACAGGCGATGGTGAATTCCATCACGGCCGAAAAAGAACGTTTTGAAAAAATACTGCCGCTGGTGAAAAAATACAATGCCGGAGTGATTGCCCTGACAATGAACGAACAGGGTATTCCCCGAACCGCCCTGGAAAGATTCACCATCGCCCAAAACTTACAACAAATTACCGGTGATTATAAAATTCCGCTGAGTAATCTTTATATTGACCCGCTGGTGCAACCGGTGGCGAGTGAACCGCAACAGGTCATAGAATTTCTAGAGTCATTAAGACTAATTAAGACTTTACCAAAAGCGCAAACGATTTGTGGTTTGAGCAATGTTTCCTTCGGGTTACCTAACCGTAGTTTATTAAATGCAATTTTTATAGCAATGTGTTTTGGTTATGGTCTTGATGCGGCGATTATTGACCCGACGGATAAGAATATTATGGGCGCGGTCCGAGCGGCTGAAGCGTTGTTAAATAAAGATGAATATTGCTTGAATTATATCAAAGCATACCGCGAAAGCCAACTATGAAATCATCCGTTAAAATAACATTTTATCCCCAAAATATCACCCTTTCGGTTCCAGTCGGTTCAAGTTTGAAAGAAATCGCCGCCCAGCACAGTATTTTGATTGATTTCGCCTGCGGCGGCCAGGGGCAATGCGGTAAATGCAAAGTAGAAATAAAAAATGGACTCACCACGCCGAATCAGGTTGAGAAAAAATTACTTTCAAAGGAAGAGTTAAAAAATAATATTCGGCTGGCCTGCCGGACCAGAGTCAAGCAGAATATGGTTATTATTACTTCAGGCCAGGGCTCGGTGGCGCAAAAAAACACCATTAGTTTTATCCCTTCTTCATTAGATCAGTTTCATCCGGCTGTTAAAAAATCAGCCCCCGGATGTTACATCACGGAACAGGCGGCTAATTATGGCCTGGCTTTGGATATCGGAACTACGACCGTGGCCGGCAGTTTAATTGATTTAACTAACGGTGCGGAAATTGCTGCAGCCGCAGAAACCAATACGCAATCTGTTTACGGTTCTGATGTAATTTCCCGGATAAATTATGCTGTCACCCAGAAAGATGGTTTGGCTGAACTCCAGCAAAAAATCATTGCGGTGATAAATAAAATCAGCAGTCAGTTAATTCAAAAAACATCAATCAAACCGGCTAAGATTAACGATGTTGCCGTGGTCGGTAATACGGTGATGCAACATTTACTTCTTGGGGTAAAAGTGGACACTCTGGCCGTCTTGCCTTTTGAGCCGGCTTATCAGGGGGCGGTTAATACTAAAGCCAGCGAATTAAAAATAAACGTTAACCCGGACGCCAATACCTATATATTTCCGCACATTGCCGGGTTTGTCGGCGGGGATGCCGTCGGTTTAATCCTGGCTCTGGATTTACACCGGCAGTCAAAAATTAACCTGGCCATTGATATCGGGACCAATGGAGAAATAGTCCTTGGTTCTAAGAAAGGTTTAGTCGCTACTTCCACCGCCGCCGGACCGGCCTTTGAAGGTGTCCGTATTAACTGCGGAATGAGGGCCGTTTCCGGCGCGATTGAATCGGTTCGTTTAACCGAACGGAAAATTATTTTTAAAACAATAGCTGATACCCCGCCGGCCGGTATTTGCGGTTCGGGGTTAATTGATATCCTGGCCGAGTTATTAAAATTGGAAATAATTAACGAGACCGGCCTGATGCGTTCAAAGGATGAATTATCGTCACCGAAAAAATTACCGGCTTATTTATTACAATCACTGATTTCAAACGGCCAGTCCCGATCATATCGGGGCCGGCCACCCGCTTTTTGGTTTTTTCGGAACAAGAATCGTATTTTAAAAATTACCCAGTCGGATATCCGGGAGTTACAGCTGGCTAAAGGAGCCATCGCGGCCGGAATAACGCTTTTGCGAAAAGAAGCGGGCGTAGCAACGGGTGATCTTGAACGGATATTTATTGCCGGGACTTTCGGTAATTACCTGGACAAAAAAAATGCGCAGGCGATTGGTTTAATTCCCGATATTTCGTTAGAGCGGGTTGTTTTTGTAGGCAACGCCGCTTTGACCGGTGCGAAACTGGCTTTAATTTCCCGGGAGGCCAGGGCTGATGCGGAAAAAATAGCCCGAACGACCGGATGTCTTAACCTGTCGCAACATAAGATGTTTCAGGACGAGTTTGCTGAGGCGATGTATTTCAAACCCCGCCCCCCCCGATGTCCCTCGGGGAGCGGGACAAGATCGAAACCCCGAAACACGAAATCTTGAAATAATAAAAATCTTTATGCAAAAAGAAACCAGTAAATTATTAAAAGAGACTTATTGTTACACCCGGCTGGATTGTGGACTGCCTTTATTTTTTATCCCTAAAAGGCAATTCCACAAAAAGATGTTTATTCTGGTGACGGACTACGGTTCTATTGACCTGGAATTTATGCCGTCCGGCGAGCAGAATTTTATTAAGGTACCGGCCGGCGTGGCGCATTTCCTGGAACATGAACTTTTTAAGAAAAAAGATTATGATATCAGCGAACGGTTTGCCCGAAGCGGGGCTTCTTATAACGCCTCCACCGGACATACCAGCACCGCTTATTTTTTTACCTGCGCCGATAATTTCCGCGAAAACGTCAAGACGCTCCTGCAATTGGTTTTTGACCCGTATTTTACCGAGGAAAACGTGGCGCGGGAAAAATTAATCATTGAACAGGAACTGAAAATGTATGATGATATGCCCGAATCTAAAATGATGCGGACGCTCATGGAAAACCTGTATCAAAACCACCCGATCCGGGTGGATATCGGCGGGACGGTTGACAGTATTAAACAAATTACACCGGCCATCCTCCGGCAGTGCTACGGCACATTTTATCATCCGGCTAATATGGTGGGAGTGATTGCCGGCGACGTTGATTTTTCTATCGTTCAGGCGGAATTGAATAACTATTTTGAACAGCCGGAGACAAAATCATTGTTTAATCCGATGGGTTCCGGGCAAAAAGAAAAACATAAAACGATTCTTCCTCCTGTAGTGATCAAAAGAAAAACAATCAGCGAGCCGGCTGCGATTAAGCAATTTTCCAGCCGGCTTAAAATACCGGTGGCTCGCCCTCAGATTTTAATTGGTTACAAAGAATTCAATACCGGACTGGAAGGGTTGTCGCTGGTCCAACAGAATATCACCACCGGTATAATGCTTGACCTTTTACTCGGATCGGGGTCTCATCTTTATAACCGATTGTATGAAGAAGGATTGGTGGATGACCACTTCAACTTTTCCTATTCCGGACATCAAACTTATGGCGTAACGATTATGGGAGGTGAAACAGACCAGCCCCTTAAGTTGCACGAACGAATTCTAGGAGGCCTTAAAAAAAATCGGAAAGACGGTTTGAAAAAAAGAGATCTTCTCCGGATTAAACGCAAGGTGGTTGGACATTATGTCCACGCCTTTGACAGTCCGGAAAGCATAACCGGTTTATTTTCCGGCTGTTATTTTAACCGAGTGGCTGTTTTTGAATTAATAAAATATTTAAAAGATGTTTCGGCTAAAGAAATCAATAAAAGGATGGAAACGCATCTGGACGAAAAATACCACGCGATTTCCGTCCTAGAACCAGCCCATTGATTAATTTACAAGATGTTAACAAACTTTAATGTTGCTCATTATACATTTCGGATTACTCCTGAAAATGAAATTATTTTGCCGGGATACAAAGGCGCTACTTTCCGCGGTGGATTCGGTTATGCCTTCAAGAAAGTAGTTTGTTCAGTTCGGAATAAAACCTGTTCAGAATGTATCCTCAAAGATAAATGCGAACGAATTTAGACCTGCCTGCCCTCCAGAGCGGAGCGAAGGAGGGATGAAAAAGGGATTGCCCGCCTACGCTAAAGCTTCGGCGGATAAACTGGAGTGCGATGGATAAAAAATATTATGTTTATATAATCAGAAGTGAGACAGATAAAAGTTTATACATAGGGATGACCGAGAATTTGTCTAAGCGAATTTGGGAACATAATAACAAATTATCAAGAGTGGTTTATCAGCGATATTCAATTCCGGCACTACGCAAGATACTTTTTAATGTGTCTTTAGGGATATCACGTGAATGAACAGGAACAACAACGAGGCGTTTACTTACCGGATGATAGAGAATCAAATGAGACCCGGTTTGGTGATCAGGGGCAAATCCGTTATCCATTAATAACCGGATAACTTTACGGGATGTTAGGACAGGCAGTTTAGTCACAGGTTTTAAATCTCCACCGCGGTCAACAGTGTTTCATTATCCTGCGGAATAGTGTCACCGTGTTTTTTCAGGCTGTGAAGATACCCTTTAATAGCATCAATTGCCATCTTCTTTGCCTCGGCAAGATTCTTACCCCAGGTAATGCAACCGGGTAATGCCGGCACGATTACCGTAAAACCGCCTTCCGGTTCAGGCCGTAGATAAATCTGATAACGCATATGCATATATTTTATAATATATTATTTATAATATCTGTCAAGGTTTTTAATTACCCGTATAATTACCAGTACGTAACAGGCAATCCCATCCGCTAATGCAGCGGACGGTCGCTGTATTAGCAACCGTGCCGACAAGAACGAATCCCGTTGATATGATACGGGGTTGCATAACGTTACGGGATTAATTCCGATAGACATCGGGGTTAACGCGGATTTTTTTCTTGGCGCGGTAAAGCATTTTATCCGCTTTTAATAGTAATTCTTCCGGTGTAGTAATATCGTCGCTGATTGAGGCGACGCCGGCGCTGATGCTTAGATGAAAAGTTTTTTTCCGGTCAATCAGGTTGGTAAACCGGCTGGTTTTTACCTGTTCTTGAAGAGAGAGTGATTTTTGTTGGGCGCCTTCCAGGTTGGTTTCAGGCAAGATAATCGTAAACTCATCTCCGCCGTAACGGCAGAGCGAGTCTATTTTCCGCAGACGTTGGTTCATCAACTGGGCTGCTTCTTTGAGAATGATATCACCCTGTTTATGCCCGTAGGTGTCGTTGATTAATTTAAATTTGTTTAAATCAATAAAAATAAGAGAAAGTTTACGATGATAACGTTTGGCCCGTTTGAATTCATCATTTAACACCGTTTCAAAATGGCGCCGGTTATAAACTCCGGTCAGTTCATCCATAACAGATTGAATCTGCAATTTCTGGTTAAGGCGCAGGTTTTCAATAATTAATCCTATTGAGTTCACCAGCGTTCGGAGGACATCCTGATAACCTTTTTTAGCCGTCGGGTTATCATCAATTAATTCTTTTTCTTTCGGGTCTAATTTCAGGTGAATTAAACCAATCGGTTTATTATCCCGGCCTTTAATCGGCATAATCAGTTCATTACCGTTTTCCCGCGGCGGGGTTTCGCCCCGTAAAATCCGGGCAAAAGGATGGTCTTTTCCCAGTCTGATTTTTTGCGTTGATGAACAGGCATAATTATAACAAGTTTCCAGATAATCTCCCCGCACCAGATAGAGCGAGACGCCCAGGCAGCCGATGCCCTGCCGGTCACAAATCATTTCGCAGATACGTCGCAAGAGTTCTTCTTCATTTTTAATTTCCAGCAGGGAAGAAGTAAATAAAGGAACATTCTTGATTTTTTCGGTCAGGGTCATTACCCGATTGCTGGCCTTAGCGACTTCAATAATTTTATCGCGCAGGACTTTTTCAAGAGCCGCGCGTTCCGAAAAATCGCGCATTGAACCGAGAATAATCTCACGTCCACTGACGGTCAATTTATGAACGCTTATTTCCACCGGTTTCACCTGTCCGGATTTAGATAGCACGCTGAATTCATAACGGTCCGATTCGCTGTCTTTACTCCGGGCGGCCACTTTTGTTTGTAATAAAGCATGCACCGCCGGCGGGGTTAAATCGGTTGTTTTCATTTTTCCGATGATTTCGTCATGCTGGTAACCGGACAGATCGACAAAGGCCTGGTTCACTTCCAAGAATACCTGGGTTTTTAAATCAACCACGTATTGAGGGTCATTGCTGTTATTAAATAAAGTCTGATATAATTCTGTGCCGATATAGTTCAGAGGAATCGAGACCGGGAGTGGTTGAGAGAGGGAAACCATTCCGCCCGGGCGGGAAAAATTTCCTTGTAAAATATTAGATGATAATATCCGTCCGTCCAGTTTTATAACCGGATTAGTGATGACACCGTCTAAATGGCAGGGGGCTTTGACCAGGCCGCCCAGACTGAGATTATCTCCCAGGGCAATATGAACGGTATTGATCGCTTTTTCGTCTTCCAGGATATTACCGACCACCTCGGCTTGAGGGTTAATCCCAATTCCCAATTCAGCCAGATTATAGGCAGAGCGGTCTCCGTTTGCCGCCAGCAGCTCCGTCTGTTTAGGCGAGCCTCCCGCCTCTGGCGAGGCTCGCCCCGAAGGGCGGCGCCTCGATGTAACATTGGGGCGGGAGGCGGATTGAAGTATTTTTCTTAGTTCAGGCGAACTGATTTCCGTTGCGAAGCCATTTTTAATTTTAATTTTAATCGGTTGTTCCAGTTTGCCGATCCCGGACATACTGCCGTCAATCACCACGATTCCCTGGGCGGTTCCTTCAACCGGCGCGAGGTAAACTTCGCCGGCCGGCAGGTTACCAAAAGAACCCGGCTGGTCCAAGATACCGGAATCGATCAAGGGGATTCGTCCGTTAATTTCCATCGAAAGGTTGGTTCCGGCCTCCGTTTTAATTTCCACCTTTTTGGCTTGCTGGAATAAACGGGCCAGTCTCCGGCCATGTTTAATCATTTCATCGTAATCAATATGAAGTAATTTTTCCAGCCGGAACGGGTCAACTCCGGGCAGACTGGCAATCCGGACCCGGCGGTCTGACTGGGAAGCCGACCGGCGCGCCTGGGTATGTGAGAGCGATTTAGCGGTAATTAAAAAGGCGATGTCGGTTTCTTTCATTGCCCGGGCCACCACCGCCGGCGGTTCTTCGCCGTTAACTCCACGCGGAGTCATACAGATAATGGTTACCTCAACGCCCAGGGCTGTTATTCCTTCGTAAAATTGGCGGGCGACCATCCGGAATAATTCGTCGGTAACAATCAGGACCGTCTCGTTATTTTTGTGCCCCAGGCATTTTTTTAGAATGAGTTCAATCGTTTCTTTTTTCATAGGACAGGTAACTTTATCCCGTATTATTCATAAATTCAGATCAACGACTACCACAGAACAGAAATAATCTTATCCGGTAGACAACGAAATTTATTTCGTTGATGACCTGACAACGCAATTCCCGCCAGAGGCGGGTCTGCCTCAGGCATGATATTGCGTTTTCGCCCCGACCAGATGGAGACAGAGTGTCATTATTTTTCATGCCAGAGGCAGGCTCTCTCCTGAGGCGGGCGGGCGCCTTTGGCGGGAATCGTTGTATAAATAATGCGGGTTATGGTTGCTGCTAACCGGTTCCGGCCGCCTCGTCTTATCGTCCGAGTTCCAACCGGCTGGCCAGAACGCCGGGTAAGATTTTGGTATCCATAATTTTTTTCATTGTCAGTTTGTAATCATAAGGAATTCGGTGGTAAGTTACGGTTTTATCGGTGACCGTAACATAACAGGCGCGGTTATCGCCGTCGCGCGGCTGGCCCACCGCCCCGACATTAATGATGCATTTCCTGGAATCAATTCGGTAAACATTTTTAAGTTCTTTTAAAGAATGATGTTTTTTTTGCCCATCTGGTTCTTCAACAAAAACGCCCGGTTCATGGGTATGTCCGCAGAAACAAACGTGTCTGATTAAATCAAAATTTTCCGTCATTTTTTCCCGGTTAACCAGATCGGCGGCTCTAAGGTATTCCCGGGTTGGTTCGCGGGGTGTGCCGTGGACAAAAAGTTTATCGTCCAGTTCATCCAGCCGCGGCCGGTCGCCCAGCCAATCCCAGAAGGAATGATTTTCCGTTTTATCATAATCCGTGGAATTAATCATTGTTCTGGTCCATTCAACCGCGAGAGCGGCGTCTTCACGGAAAGCAATGCTGATAAAAAGAACGGCTTCTTCGTGATTACCCCGGAGTGAAATCTTAAAGTCGCGCGCTAATTTTAAACATTCACGCGGGTTAGGACCGTAGCCGATGACATCTCCCAGGCAGATAATATCTGAAATCTGCCGGCGTTTAATGTCTTTTAAAACGGCTTCAAAGGCTTCCAGGTTGGCGTGGATGTCTGAAATAATGGCGGTGGCCATATTTTTTATTTCCCTTGAAATGACGGTTGCCGTTTTCCCAGGAAAGCAGCTAATCCTTCTTTCATATCGCGGGTGTTACAGAGAAGGGCAAAAAGGTTGGCTTCAAGATGAAGTCCTTCGTTAAGAGGCAAGTTTATTCCCTGATTAACCGCTTCCAGTGCGGCTTTAACAGCCAGGGGGGCCTTACTTATAATCTGACGGGCTAATTTTTCCGTTTCGGTTAATAATTGCTCGGCCGGATAAACTTGATTAACCAGCCCAATCCGGTAGGCTTCCCGGGCATCAATGATGGCACCGGTCAGGATTAATTCCAGGGCGCGCCCTTTGCCCACGAGCCGGCTTAAGCGCTGGGTGCCGCCATAACCGGGGATGATGCCCAGATTTACTTCGGGCTGACCCATTTTGGCTGTTTCGGCAGCTAAACGAATCGTGCAAGCCAGGGCCAGTTCGCAACCGCCGCCCAGGGCAAAACCGTTAATGGCCGCCAGCACCGGTTTGCCTAAATTTTCAATCAGGTTGAATAAATTCTGGCCCTTAAGCATTTTTTCTTTGCCGGTTTGCGTGTTGAGTGCGGTTAATTCTTCAATATCGGCGCCAGCCGCAAAGGCCTTGTTTTCTGACCCGGTCAGTATCACCGCCCCGATTGATTCATTGTTTTTAATCTGATGAAAAACATCCTGCAATTCGTTAATTACTTCGGCATTCAAGGCATTCAATTTACGCGGGCGGTTAATTGTCACCCACGCCAATTTTTCCTTTACTTCAAATGAAATAGTTTGGTAATTCATTGAGATGATTGCTCCGTTTCCTCTTCCGTAAGAAACACATTATTGATTTCTTCAATTAAGTTGAAACGTTTGGTTAAATACCCGGCCGCCATTCCGGCCAGGCTATAAAAAATAGTGCTGATGAAAAAAGTAATTAAGTAAGGGGTAAAAGTTTTAAGGTCTTCGGTTTGGCCGATCATTTTGGTAAATTCCGCACCGGTTAATTCCAGCAGGTAAAATACCTTGCCTGCGCCGTCCGGTTGAAAAATAGTCTTTTCGTATCCCCAGATGGTGATTAAGGCCGCCAGAAGAATGTGGCCGACGCCGAAATAAATAGCGCCGCGCAACGGATAGTTTGGTTGTAGTTGGTATTTTACGTCAGCGGTCATAACGTAAGAATTTATCACGAGACCCGAAGGCTGTCAATAAAAATAAGATATAAAAAATTTCTAAAACTGGACTT
>ERZ1292633.6249-Hain-H41-02um-R1-6249-length-10464-cov-5_pt1 | contig 10464 bp, 7 predicted proteins | sample MGYA00564406_ERZ1292633 | MGnify/ENA primary metagenome ERZ1292633 (study PRJEB36523, sample SAMEA6512639) | groundwater metagenome | collected 2019-01-08 | study: AquaDiva: Metagenomics assemblies of 32 groundwater samples
CGTCCATATATGGATAGAAGGGGTTTATTTCAGGCTAGCGTTTCCCATATGCGATTTTTCTTTTTTTCTAGATGAGACTAGAGGTAAGGCTTAGCCGCCTTTAAGGCTTATCGCTTATTCCCTAATTTTAGGGGGGAAGCTGCCTGGGCGAACCCGTAACCTGTTAATCATCTATTTCTCTTTCCTTTCTACTTATATTTTACTCCCGCTAAAATATGGATGCAATGGATAGGAGGTGGATAACCCTTAAAGTCATTGTAACCCTGCCAAAAAACCTTTTTTTGCCTTTAGATAAAGGCCTAATATAAAAATCCACCCCGCCCTTTACATCAAAGGGCGGGGTGGATTTAATCTGCGTTATCTGATTTTTATCCGCGTATCCGCGGCCTAGTAATCTCTTAGTTTATTTATATCAATATGTTCCCTAATTCTCTCTAAGGCCTTGCTTTCAATTTGGCGAATGCGTTCGCGGGTTACGCCGAATTCTTCACCCACTTCTTCCAAGGTATGAGTTACGCCATCTTCCAGACCAAAACGCATTTTTAAAATTTTCTGTTCTCTTGGGTCAAGATCATTTAAAATATTCCCCACATACTCTTTTAAAATTTGCCGGCCGGCCACTTCGTTTGGCTTGGTGGTTTCTTCGTCTACAATAAAGTCGCCCAAAGAGGAGTCTTCACCGTCATCTTCCCCGACCGGAGAATCTATGGACACGGTTTCCTGGGAAATCTTTTTTAAGTGATAAACTTTCTCAACTTCAATCCCCATTTCCGCGGCAATTTCTTCCGGCAAGGGCTCGCGGCCTAAATCTTGAACTAAGGATCTTTCGGCTTGCGCGTATTTGTTTAAAGTTTCCACCATGTGCACGGGAATACGAATAGTTCGGCTCTGGTCCGCTAAGGCACGGGTAATGGCCTGACGAATCCACCAGGTAGCATAAGTGGAAAATTTATAGCCTTTGCGCCAATCAAATTTTTCCACCGCGCGAAACAAGCCAAGGTTTCCTTCTTGAATTAAGTCCAACAAACCTAAATTCCGGCCCATATATTTTTTGGCAATAGATACCACCAAACGCAGGTTGGCTTCGGTTAATTTCTTTCTGGCTACCACGTCCCCTTTAGTAATTCTCTTGGCCAATTCCACTTCTTCATTGCCGGTCAGCAGTGATACCTTACCGATTTCCCGTAAATACATTTGAATACTGTCGTCATAAATATCACCAAGATCAAAAGCATCCACCATATCTTCCTGCTTTTTCTTTTTGGCTTTGGCGCCTTTGGCGGGTTTTTCTTCCGCGCCGACCGCCGGCTTGTTTTGCTCCCACACGCTAGCCACTTCCTGGTCCACCACTTCAATTCCGCGCTTGTCTAAAGCATCCATTACATGTTCTAAGCCCGTAATGTCGTCTTCAAAATTCGGAAAAGCGTGCAAAATTTCCGCTTCAGTCACAAAACTGCGCTCCGCGCCTTTTTCCATCAGCTTAACAAGCAGCTTTTCCATTTCAACAACTTTACCGCCTGCCGCTAATACACTCTGCCGCTTTAAAACGGTTTTTGCTTTAGTTTTATGAGCCTTGGCTTTCAGATTCTTCTTTTTCGGTTTCTTTACAGCTTTTTTCTTTACCGGTTTAGAAGTTTTTTTGCCTTTTAATGATTTTTTCTTTTTCGCGGCCATTATAATTTAGATTAATTACCTACTCGAATTGTTTTCTGGACTTAAGCAAATTGGCAAAAATCCGGCCAATTTCTTCCACTCTTGTTTTATTGCCCGCTGCTTCGGCCGCTTTCATTTCGGCTTCAAGTAATAGCTGGCGGCGCTTAATTGCGCTTAATTTAAAGAGTTTAAAGACTTGGGCTAAATTTTTTTGCACTTTACTCTCGTCCCCTAAAAGCTCGTCTAGTTGTGATTCTACCATAAAAATAGCCTCCTTGGCTACTGCCTGCGCCTTGACCCCGTTAGAAGTCTGATGCGCATGGGCATCAATCTCACTTCTAATGGAGTTGACCCCTGGGTCTACTCCGGCAGACTTAACCCAAGCCAAAACTAAATCCCGAATTTCCACATCTTCAAAATCAGACCCTTCGATTTGCTCGGCATAATTCTTAAAAAAATCTTGGCTATATAATAACGCTCCCAAAACTTCTTTTTGCAGGAGCAAAGTGCCGGACTGCTTCTGCGCAATGGGTACAAGCTTTTTTGCCGGGGTAGATGAATTTTGTTTTTTTATCTCTTCTCTTAAGGTTCTTTCAAATACGCCAAACCCGGCAACTATTTTATGAATATAATGGTCTTGCTCTAGGCCGTCTGTAATAAACCCCAAAAATGGAACTACTTGTTCGTTAAGAAATAGTTTTTGCTCAACTGAGCCGGCGGGGAATTTTTGCGCGGCTAAGTCTATATAATAATCCAAAAACCACACTGCTGCCGAAACGGCCTTGTCCCAAAGCCCAGGACTTTTGCGCACCAACTCGTCAGGATCTTTGGCTGCAATTAGCGTGACAACTTTTACTCGAAAGCCCTGGCGAAGCAACATTTCGCCGGTTTTTTTTAACGCCATTTGTCCGGCCAAGTCGGAATCAAAACAAAGTTTAACATTTTTGCTAAGCCGCCTGGCCGAGGTAAAATCCACAGCACTCTCGTTATAGGCCGTACCGCTGGAAGCTATGACATTATTAAACCCGGCTTGATGCAAACTAATACAATCCATTTGCCCTTCCACAATAACCATTTCATCTTTTTTTCGTATAACTTCTTTGGCAAAATTTAAGCCGAATAATGTTTTGCTTTTATTGTATATCGCGGTTTCCGGACTGTTTATATACTTGGCGGATTTTCCATCTTCGTGCAAAATCCTGGCGGTAAAGCCCACCACATCGCCAAAATAATTACAAATCGGAAAAGTTACCCGGCCGCGAAACCGGTCATAAATTTGCCCGCGCTCATTTTTTGCCGACACTCCGGCTTTCACCAAATCATTTAACGCCACTTTCTTTTTAACCAGGGCTTGTTCCAAAAAATGAAACTCTTCCGGTGCATAGCCAATTTGCCATTGCTTAATGGTACCATCGGTCAGTCCTCGCGCTTTTAGATACCCCAAAGCCGGCCGGCCGGCTGAACTGGTAGTTAGTACTTCGTGGTAATAGCGCGCCGCAAAATTATTAATTCTGAGCAGTAATTCTTTTTCATCAACCGCCCCTTTGTCTTGGGGTTGGTACTGGGGCAAAGTTACCCCTGCCTTGCCGGCTAATAATTTAAGCGCGTCTTTAAAATCTAAATTTTCATACTTAATAACAAACCCAAACACGTCGCCGCCTTCGCCGCAGCCAAAACAATGCCAAATCTGCTTTTGGGGAGAAATGATTAAGGACGGCGTCTTTTCGTTGTGAAACGGGCAAGGCGCCTTAAAATTCATCCCTGCTTTTCTCACGGGAATGTAGCCCGAAATGACATCAACAATGTCTAATCGGTCTTTAATTTCTTGAAGTATTGTATCTGGCATAGATTTTCCTTATATTTTTATGAGCCCTATTTCTGTAGGCTTCTGTAGATCTGTATAATGTTCTGTAGTTATATTTTAGCCTTTAACCAACGCTCATGCAACCTCGACAAAAACCCCGTTATCATGCTAAAATAATGGAAGTTTTGGAGAGGTCTCCTAGTGGTTTATGGAACGCGCTTGGAAAGCGCGCAGGGTGTCAAAGCCCTCAGGGGTTCGAATCCCCTCCTCTCCGCCAAAAAAAACCCAACATTAAGTCGGGTTTTTTATTTTTGATGATTGTAGATATAATTCTGAAACTTAGTAATGTGTTTTGGGTTGCTGCTACCAATAATTTTAAAATATTTATTAACTTCTCCCAAACTATATACCCACACCCCCTTACTTTCAACCAAACTAGCTCGTATATTATTTTCTAATAAAATTTTATGGACTCCTAAGACCAAAGGCCGGGAATGATTAGAAAAATTTAAACCCAAATGCTGATATTTAATTCCCCCACTTATATGATTATGCAAATACACGCAACCATCTGTATCCATCAGTCCACGCAAGCAAGCTTTGGCAAACTTTTTGTTTTTCATTATCCAATTTGGAATACCCACCTGATGAACGACTTTATTTCCTCTTTTTAGACCAACTTTCTCCAATGCCTCAACCAAATTAACCCCTGAAAGAATTAATACAATTACATTTTTGCGTTCTTTTACATAAGGATGTTCCTGAAATACTTTAAATAAAAGTTTTTCAACAAAATCTGAATATTCTTTATCAACAAATTTATTCAGTGTTATATTAAACTGAAAACTTGTAATACCTCCATCGCCCAAAAGTATTCCACAAAGCTCTGCCAGCTCTGTTGAATGTACTAAAGGTTTAATTTGTTTGCGGTCTTTACAACCGAGTAATAAATATTTTTCTGGGTTTTCTTTCCTGCGTTGTTGAGAAATTAACCCTCCCTTTCTTCTGGTTTCAACATTTCCCAAAAGACCATAAATTTTTTGTCTGGCTAAAGCCCCTTGACGAGCATATTTTTGTATATACCAATATTGTTTCAGCACTTTAAAATCTTTTGGCAAAGCAACGCCAATTTTTTTGCTTATTAATAAAGCTGACAATAAAGGCAACGTATACTTTGCCCGGCTCCACCCCCTAATGGTTCTCCCGGTTACACCACAAAGATTACCAATTTCATCGGAACCCATTTGGCTTTTAGTTCTAACTTTTAGCAAAAAGTCTATTTGTTGATTTTTTGTAAGTTGGATACGTTCATGCATGCTTTAATTATAATCACAAATAAACAACAAAGCAACACTTCCAAGCAGAAAAAGCGGCCGACGTGTAAACGCAGGCCGCTTTAATCTTTTTTGCTTGATGCTTACTATTAACTTCTTGCTACTAAATTTATCTCCCAATCTTCTCTTCCACTTCTTTAATCTTTAACGTGGCTTTCATAACGGTGTCGGGGTTTAAAGAAATAGAATCAATTCCCAACTTAACTAAAAATTCGCCAAAGTCCGGGAAGTCCGACGGCCCTTGGCCGCAAATGCCAACTTTCAAACCTCTGGCATGCGCTTCTTTAATTAAAATTTCAATTAATTTATGCACGGACTTGTTGCGTTCATTGCCAATGTGGGCAATTAGCTTGCTGTCGCGGTCAAGCCCCAATGTTAACTGCGTTAAGTCGTTAGAACCGATGGAAAATCCGTCAAAAATTTCCGCGAATTCGTCCACCTGCAAAATGTTGGAAGGAATTTCCGCCATAACCCAAATTTCCATCGCTTCCACCAAGTCCCCGTTTTTCTTGACCTTTAACTGCTCGCGGGTAATTCTGTTGGTTAAACCGTTTTTATAAATTTCTTCCACTACTTTCTTGCCTTCTTCCGGAGTGCGGCAGAACGGAATCATAACGCTTAAATTCCACAAACCCATTTCTTCGCGGACTTTTTTTACCGCTTTGCATTCCAAAGCAAACGCGTCTTGAAAATTCGGGTCATAATACCGGCTCGCGCCGCGCCAGCCCATCATTGGGTTTTCTTCTTCCGGTTCATACAATTTACCGCCAATCAAGTTGGCGTATTCGTTGCTCTTAAAGTCGGAGAATCTCAGCAGGACATCGTACGGATAAAACGCGGCCGCTAACTGGGCTACGCCGTAAGCAAACCGATCCAAATAATACTGGACTTTATCGGTATAACCGACAGTCAGTTCGTCAATCTGTTTTTTTACCGCTAAATCAGTAAGCTTGTTATAATCTATTAAAGCTTTCGGGTGAATTTTAATAAAGTTGGAAATAACAAATTCCACGCGGGCTAAACCCACACCCTTATTTGGGGTAAAGGAATGGTTAAACGATAATTCCGGGTCAGCGGCTATCATTTTAATAGCCGTCTTTGGCGCTTTAAAGTCAGTTAAGTCCGTGCGGTTGATTTGGAATTTTAATATCCCGTCATAAATTTTTCCAACTTCCCCTTCGGCGCAGGACACAGTAATTTCTTGGCCGGTTTTAAGCACCGCGGTAGCAGTGCCGGTGCCAACAACCGCCGGGATTCCCAATTCGCGCGAGACAATAGCGGCATGCGAAGTACGGCCGCCGGAATTAGTTACAATAGCCGAAGCAATTTTCATAATCGGTTCCCAGTCAGGGTCGGTTATGTCGGTAACCAAAACTTCGCCTTTTTCAAATTCGGAAATTTGCGTGGCATCTTTAATAAAATGCGCGCGGCCTGCGCCGATTTTCGCGCCCACTGCCGCGCCTTGGCATAACACATTACCTTTTTCCATCATGACATAATCTTCCAAAACTGTGGCGGATTTTCTGGCCTGTACGGTTTCCGGACGAGCTTGGACAATAAATAACTCTTGCAGCTCACCGTCAAACGCCCACTCAATATCCATGGGCCGCTGGTAGTGATCTTCAATAATTGTCGCCCATTTGGACAACTTTAAAATTTGTTCATCGTTAAGCACAAAGCGATGCCGGTCTTCGGCCGCCACAGGCAACTCCTTGGTGGAACCAGTGCCTTCGGAAGCGTAAATTAACTTTTTTTCTTTACTGCCTAATTTTTTGCTAATTACCGAATTAAACCCGCGCTTCAGTGTTGGTTTAAAGACTTTATATTCATCCGGAGTGACTACGCCTTTAACTACAAATTCACCCAAACCCCAAGAAGCGTTAATTAGCACCAAGTCTTTAAATCCACTTTCGGTATCCAGCGTAAAAATAACGCCGGAAGCGCCGCGGTCAGAGCGAGCCATTTTTTGCACAGCTACGGATAATTTAACTTGAAAATGGTCAAATTTTTGATCCACGCGGTAAGAAATGGCGCGGTTGGTAAACAGCGAAGCAAAAGCTTTTTTAATACTTTCCATTAATTCATGGTCGCCGCGGACGTTAAGGTAGCTCTCTTGTTGCCCGGCAAAGGAAGCATCCGGTAAATCCTCGGCTGTAGCGGAAGACCGCACCGCTACGTCTAAATCTTTCGAGGATAATTTTAATTTTTTCCCCAACTCGGCATAGGCAAGCTTAATTTCTTTTTCCAAGTCCGCCGGAAAAGTCGCTTCTAAAATTATTTGCCTTACGGCTTGACCTTTTTCTTCCAGCTGCTTAATATTGTGGGTATCCAAATCGGCCAAAGCATCCCTAATTTTTTGGTCCAGAACATTTTCCTTAATAAAATGCGCGTAGGAAGCGGCTGTTACGGCAAAACCGTATGGGACGGAAATCTTTTCGTCTTTAAAAACTTTGCTTTCGGCGTTAATCAAGTTCTGGTACATTTCGCCTAAGTTAGCATTCTTGCCGCCGACTAAATGGACATCACCTTTGCTTATTTCATCAAACCATAAAATATAAGCTTCATCTCTATTTACCGCCATATAATTTTGTCTTAATTAAGGGTTAGTTTATTTCAAAATAATCATACTGTGTATGATATTACGTAAAATAATTGTATCATTTTTTTACTAAAATGTCACCTAAAACCAAAAATTGTGCCTTGTCACAACGGGCAAAACGTAATTTTTCCTATCAACTAAATGCCTGCCCGTCGGTAGCAGGCTAAATGCTAAATGGTTTTTACTTCCACCAAATTCAAATTCTCTTTCTGTCCCAAAGGTTCGCCGGTAACCACAATAACTTTATCGCCTTTTTTGGCCAATTTATTTTTCTTAATTACTTCTATCATGGTCCCCAATAATTCTTCCAAATTATCAGCTTGAGGCATCATAAACCCGCTAACCCCCCAAATCAACTGCATTTGGCGCAAAGTTTTCGGCCGAGGCGTAAGCATAACCAAAGTCGCGTGTCTGGGCCGTTCATGGGCCACTTCGCGGGCGGTAAAACCGGATTCAGTCGCCCCGACAATTACTTTGGCTTTGGTATGAATAGCTAAATCGTAAACACTCTCGGCAATGGCCTCGGCTTTGCTGACCACTATTTGATTCAACCGTTTATGTAGAGGTAAAAAAATACTTTTTTCCGTGGTTTCAATAATTTTGGCCATTTCCAAAACCGCTTTTACCGGGTAGCGCCCAAAAGCAGTTTCACCGGAAAGCATTACGCAATCTGTCTGGTCAATAACCGCGTTGGCCACGTCGGAAACTTCCGCACGAGTCGGCCTGGGATTGCGGATCATACTGTCTAACATTTGCGTGGCCACAATTACCGGTTTGCTGGCTTTCAGCGCTTTTTGAATAATGGTTTTTTGGATTATCGGCACTTGGCTTTCGGGCATTTCCACTCCCAAGTCCCCTCTGGCCACCATTATGGCATCCGCGGCTTTTAATACCGAATCAAAGTTTTTCACCGCTTCCGGCTTTTCAATTTTAGCGATAATTTTCGGCAAGTCTAAATTTTTTGGGTTAAACTTAACAATTAACTTCCGTAAATTTTCCACGTCTTTGGCCGTGCGTACAAAAGATAAGGCCACATAATCCACGTCCTGCTTTAAGCCGAATTTTAAGTCGTCAATATCTTTGGGAGTAAGAATGGGAATTTTTAATTTGGTGCGGGGCAAATTCACCCCTTTGCGCGACTGAATCTTCCCCGGGGACAGCGCTACGCAATAGACTTTATTGCCGTGAGTTTTTTCTACTTCCAATTCAATTAACCCGTCTTCAATTAAAATCCGCTGTTTGGGGCGAATGGATTTTTTTACGTCCAAATCCAAATCAAAGTCATGGCCAATTATTACTGTTTGGCCGACTTTTACCGCTAAAGGCTGTTTCATTGTTAGCACGCGGATTTTTGGGCCGTGTAAATCTTGTATTATGGTAATTGTGGTGCCTAATTTTTTTGCCACAGTCCGAATGTTGCGAATTAACAAGGCGTGGTTTTCGTGGTCGCCGTGGGAAAAATTTAACCGCGCCACATTCATCCCCGCCTTAACCATTTCGGTTAAAGTTTTTATAGATTGCGAGGTCGGGCCTAAGGTACAAACAATTTTGGTCTTTTTTGCGTGCATTATTTTTAAATAATTAATTTTCTAACTTCACTTTATTTATTCCCAGAGTTTCTTTTATAAAAAAGTCTACGCCATCAGATTCCAGCACTATATACCCGGTGTTTTCTATGCTTCCGCTCGGCAGTTCATCGTATTTGGCAAACCCCAAGTGCATTAACAGCGCCCGCGTAATGGAGCCGTGAACCACCACCAATATTGTTTGACCCAAATAAGTTACGGCCACCTCGCGCAAAAAAGTAATCAACCGCCAAGCAATATCATTGTCGCTTTCGTAGCCAAAATTCATTTTAGAAGCCCGCTTACCTTCCTCGGTCAAAGTTTCCCGCCAGGCAAGCATTTTCTTGCTCTCCTCCACCACTTCACTAATTGGCCGGCCTTCCCAGCGGCCAAAACACCGTTCGCGGATCAGCCTGGTGGTATTAACCGCCAATTTCCGGTCAACGGCAATTATCTCGGCCGTTCTTTTGGCCCGCACCAAATCGGAAGAAAAAACCGCATCAAAATTAATGTGTTTTAGGCTCTCCCTCCTGCTTTCGGCCTGCTCTTCCCCAATAGATGTTAGAGGAGAATCAAAATGCCCAGACACTACTCTTGCGGCGTTAGCCTCGGTTTCCCCATGCCTGACTATGTATATTTTTGTTAAATTACTGTTATTTTCCATTAATTTATTATAGCAATTCCGCCATTTTTATCCAACTGATCGGTTAATCTTCTACTACATTAATTCTCGGCCGAGAATTAATGTAGTTTGTTGATTTTTGATAAATTGAATTTTTTCCTCAAATCCGAATCATTATCAACCTCATCTATCCTAATAATTCTGACATAAGCCATAAGTCCGGTATGTTGTAAGTAAGCTATGGCCTCCCTGTTAATAGGGTAAGGGTTAATGTACACGCTTGCCTGTAATTTCATAAACCCATTTCGTTTTAACAACCAGCGTAATTGGTCGCGCTTTTTACTTGCCCCTTCGGGAATATCAAAAACTATCATCCGCCATTTGCCATCCCATTCCTTCAACTTTACAATTTTGGCTTTTATAAATAATTTTTCCAATTCCCCTTCACCGGTCAATGCTAAAAACTTTTTCCCGCCTTTGCTTACAATCTTAACCAAACCTCTTTGCTTCATTCTCCGCACCGCATCATAACAATTTTTCCTACTAATACTTCCAAGCTGTTTTATTCGCCAGCCATTAGTATAAGGCAGGGGCCATTGATAAAAACCGGTTGCTTCACCGATAGCCGTAATTAAAATACTCGTTAATGATCCATATTTTCCGCTCATATAGTCATTATACTACAAATATTCTCGGCCGAGAATATTTGTAGTTGATTAAAATAAACTGGTTTGTTTGGTTTTGTTCAATAATTTCTCCCGTTCGGCTTCGGTAAATATATGTACCTTGCCAAACTCGCCGTCGTATCCGCCGGAAACATTTACTTTCCCCTCCCAGTATTTTCTAATTCAACTATGATACCCTAAGCGGTTTTTTTTGACTTTTTT
>ERZ1292633.6250-Hain-H41-02um-R1-6250-length-10464-cov-4_pt1 | contig 10464 bp, 9 predicted proteins | sample MGYA00564406_ERZ1292633 | MGnify/ENA primary metagenome ERZ1292633 (study PRJEB36523, sample SAMEA6512639) | groundwater metagenome | collected 2019-01-08 | study: AquaDiva: Metagenomics assemblies of 32 groundwater samples
GCGCAGACAGACGCCGGGAAGACTCTGATCCGTACGCTTCGTAGTGAAGGTTACTTCTTTGACGCCCAGGTACAAATGTGCGGGCCACGGTAAAGACGGGAGCTGCTGCTAGTCGACTTGCAAACAGTTTGTTTGTACGGCTTTTCGTATTGATCTGGGTTAGCTTGGTGCTCAGTCACCTTTTGGCGTGGTGGACGTCAACTCAGCTGATGGCGCCCGACGAACCGACTGCTTTGGCCGGCTCAGTGGGTCAACCCGAACTACCGACGTTTCCTTCACTCCCACCTGCCCCTCAAATGGGCGGTGGCCCACCGCCTGGTGGCCCCCCTGGACCTGTGCGGCCCGGGGGCGATCGCGGCCCACCGGAATCTCCGCACTTTAGAGGGTCGGAGGCGCCCGACGCGCAACCTGCGCCAGGACTGCCAATGTCTGCATGGTTGCTTGACTACGGAGTGCGCCTGTTGGTTATTGGCGTGGCCGCGCTTCTGGGCGCGCGCTGGTTGAGCGAGCCCGTGAAGCGCCTGGCGTTGGCCGCGGGCATGCTCAATGGAGCGTTGAAAACTGGGGCCAGCTCGCCTCGACTTGACGAAGATTTGGGGTGCTCCGAGGTGCGGGAGGCCGCTCGGTTATTTAATCACATGGCTCAGCAAATTGAAAACCAGTTTCGCGCACAGAGTTTGTTGGCCGCAGCGCTGTCTCATGACTTGCGTACGCCGCTAACACGTATGCGTCTGCGGTTAGAAAGCTTTTCGCAAGATGACTTGATGGTGCAAAAATGCATCCAGGATTTACGATCGATGCATGAGTTGATTGGTCAGACGCTTGACCTTGTGCAGGATCCGACAGGTGATCAGGCTGCGCAGTTCGTTGACGTGTTTTCCATGGTGCAATCTGTCTGTGATGATTTACAAGAATTGGGGCATGACATCGCGCTTTCGGGCAAAAGCGTCAATGCTTGGGCTCAACCAACGGCCTTGCAACGTGTGTTGACAAATTTGATTGGTAATGGACTGCGTTATGGTCAGTCCGTGCACGTGGAGGTGCATGAGCGTGCTTCGCAGGTGCTGATATGGGTCGATGACTGTGGTCCGGGTATTCCACTGGAATTGTTGGATAAGGTATTTGAGCCATTCTTTCGTATAGAAGGTTCGCGTAATCGATTGACCGGTGGCGTCGGACTCGGCTTACACATCGCGCGCGACCTTACCCGGCGGCAAGGCGGTAGCCTCACGCTGAGTAACCGGCCGGAAGGTGGGTTGCGTGCGCAGCTCAGTTTGCCGACGGGCTCGTCCATTTCGCGTCGGGAATAAAAAGTCGGAGCAACAAATTCGGGCAATTGCGAAATTTACTTGCATCCTGCAACTTGGTTAAGGATGGTTTTCGTATGGCTTGCCAGCCCTAGCTATCTTGTTGCTGGCATTGGCTATTGCTGTAGCGTTGCTCCTTTTTGCTCGCTTCGGGTGAAATTGCAAACAAGGCTTTGCTACACTAGCCTGCGCTCCGGGGTGCGTTCGTCAGGTTTTTCAAACTGCAACGCTGAGATGATTGATTCAAACCCGCGAACTTGATCCGGTTCATACCGGCGTAAGAAGAGCTGTGATGCGATGGGTTGGCCTACGGCCCAGAGCGGAACTTCCAGGAGCAACGCCCTCAATGCCTCTTGACAAGGACCGCCGCATGACCCAACAAGCAACCGACTTCGCTGCCCGCCTGGCGCTGACGCGTGAACCTTTCCCAGCGTCTACCAAAATGCATGACACGGGGGCCGTTCATACGAATATTGCGGTGCCTTATCGCGAGGTGCGACTGACCAACGGCGAACGTGTCGGTTTGTATGACACCTCCGGCCCTTACACTGACCCCAAGGTCGACATTGACGTGCGGCGCGGCCTACCCACGGTGCGCAGCGCCTGGCTTGAAGCGCGTGGAGACACAGAATCCTATACAGGTCGCACGATTGCCTTTCAAGACGACGGCGGAAAAGATACCCCTCAGATTGAACGTTTGCGACAAGAAGCAGCCGCGCTGCAACGCCAACCCCGCCGTGCCAAATCGGGTGGCAACGTCAGCCAAATGCACTATGCTAAAAAAGGCATCATCACACCCGAAATGGAATATGTGGCGATCCGTGAAAACGGCAAGCGTGAGTGGATGGCTGAATATCTGGCTGACCAAGAACGCGAGGCGCGTCGCAAAGGTCAAGCCTTGGGTGCGCGTCTGCCCGAGCTCGTAACACCTGAATTTGTGCGCGACGAGGTGGCACGAGGCCGCGCCATTATTCCCGCCAATATCAACCACCCCGAGGTGGAGCCGATGGCCATTGGACGCAACTTTAGAGTCAAGATCAACGCCAATATTGGCAATTCGGCCGTCACGTCCAGTATCGAAGAAGAAGTTGAAAAGCTGGTTTGGGCGATTCGCTGGGGCGCTGACAACGTGATGGATTTGTCCACCGGCAAGCACATCCACACCACACGTGACTGGATTTTGCGCAACTCGCCCGTGCCGATTGGTACGGTGCCGATTTACCAAGCGCTTGAAAAAGTGGGTGGGGTGGCGGAGGACTTGAACTGGCCGATCTTCCGAGATACCTTGATCGAACAAGCCGAACAGGGTGTGGACTACTTCACCATTCACGCAGGCTTGCGTCTACCCTTTGTGCCGCTGACGGTGAACCGCCGCACGGGCATTGTGTCGCGTGGGGGCTCCATCATGGCCAAGTGGTGCATCACGCACCACAAAGAGAGTTTCTTGTATACGCATTTTGAAGAAATCTGCGAGATCATGAAGGCCTACGACGTGAGCTTCTCTTTGGGCGACGGTCTGCGCCCTGGTTGCGCGGCTGATGCCAATGACGAGGCTCAGTTTGCTGAACTCCGCACCCTTGGTGAGTTGACAAAAATTGCCTGGAAGCATGATGTGCAAACCATGATTGAAGGCCCGGGCCATGTACCCATGCACATGATTCAAGCCAATATGGACGAGCAAATCAAGCTTTGCCACGAAGCGCCGTTCTACACGCTGGGGCCGCTGACGATTGACATTTCTCCGGGCTACGACCACATTGCCAGCGCCATTGGCGCGGCCATGATTGGCTGGATGGGTACGGCCATGCTGTGCTACGTGACGCCCAAGGAGCATCTAGGTTTGCCCAACCGTGACGATGTGAAGCAAGGCATCATTGCTTACAAAATTGCCGCTCATGCAGCCGACGTTGCCAAGGGCTTGCCAGGGGCGCGGGCGCGTGACGATGCGTTGTCAAAGGCACGTTTTGAGTTCCGCTGGCAAGACCAGTTCAATCTGGCGTTAGACCCCGACACGGCGCGAGAGTTTCATGATGAAACTTTGCCCAAGGATGCCTCGAAGGTCGCGCACTTTTGTTCGATGTGCGGGCCGAAATTTTGCTCGATGAAAATCAGCCAGGATGTGCGGGAATATTCTGCGCAACAAGAGGGTTATGCCATTAAGTCAGAGGAATTCAAAGCGGCGGGCGGCGAAATCTATATCCCTATTCGCAAAGCTTGAATAACGAAAACCGAAACCGCAGCGCAGAGAAATCAGAGCGATTCATCGTATTCATGGTTTGCCTTGCTGCGAATTCTTCTGTGCCTCTGGGTCTCTGTGGTCATGCTCCAAAATTTAGGGCTGTCAGATGAAAATCGGTATTGCCGGAGCGGGTTTGGTAGGCCGATTGCTGGCATTTGAGCTGGCGAGCAAAGGGCATCAAGTCAAGGTGTTTGACCCTGCACCCGATGCGCTAGCACGCACGGGGGCAGGTTGGACGGCCGCAGGCATGCTCAGCCCGATTGCTGAGCTGGAGTGCGCTGACTTGCGAACGATGCAGCGGGGCCTTCGCTCGCTTGAGCTGTGGCCAGCCATTGTGGCGGCACTGCCTGAGCCAGTGCTGTTCCGCCGCAACGGTAGCCTGCTGTTGGCGCACGGTGGTGATCTGGGCGCGGCGCAACGTCTCTTGGATGTGATTCGCGCAAAAGCCCCGTCGGCACAAGCGCCGATGGCGATTGACAAGCAGCAACTGCAAACGCTTGAACCGGCCGTTCATGGTCCGCAGCATGCTTGGTTGCTTGCCAATGAGGGGCAAATCGACACTATACAAGCCATGCAAGCCTTGGCCGCTGGTGCAGTCAATGCGGGCGCCGGGTTCCATTTTTGCCGTAGTGTATATAAGTTAGCACCTAGAATCATTGAGGACGAACGATTTGACTGGGTGTTTGATGCGCGAGGCGTGGGCGCGCGTCCTGATTTGCCTGTACGGGGTGTGCGTGGGGAGGTGTTTTGGCTACAGGCACCAGGCCTTGGACTGAATCGGCCACTGCGCTTGCTGCATCCTCGTTACCGGGTTTATGTCGTGCCACGCGACGAGGGTAAGGTGTTGGTGGGCGCAAGCGAAATTGAAAGCGAAGATCGTTCAGGCGTGTCGGTGCGTACCACGCTGGAACTTCTGAGCGCCGCGCACAGCGTGATCCCTGAACTTGCAGAAGCGCGCTTGATCCATACCGAAACGAACTTGCGCCCAGCACTTCCCGACAATTTGCCGCTCATCCAAACAATGCCGGGTTTGAGTCGCATTAACGGATTGTTCCGTCATGGTTGGTTGCTAGCACCTGCCCTGGTTGAAGAGGCATTAAAGGCTGTTTTATGAGAATCAATGATCAAGAACATGAATGGCGTGAAGGTATAACCTTAGGCGAATTGCTGGACTGCTTCAAGATCGTGCCTGAGCAAGTCGCTAGCGCTGTGAATGGCAACTTTATACCTCGCACTCAACGCGAAAGCACCGTGCTGCAAGCGGATGATCACGTCACCACGTTTCAGGCCATTGTGGGAGGTTGAATGGATTCGATGTTGAATTTGGGGGATGTCCAGGTGCAAAGCCGCTTTATGCTGGGCACGGCGGGCTACCCATCGCCGCAAGTATTGCGCGAGGCCATCACGGCTTCGGGCACGCAGATTGTCACGCTAGGCCTGAAACGCCAGCTTGGGCAAGACAACGGTTTCGTGAGCATGATTGCACAAAGTGGCGCTCACCTGCTGCCCAATACGGCCGGTTGCCGCAGCGCCCGTGAGGCTATCACCTTGGCGCATATGGCGCGTGAGTTACTGGGCACACACTGGATTAAGTTGGAGGTGGTAGGAGATGAATACACCCTCCAGCCCGACCCGTTTGAGTTGGTGATCGCGGCGACCCAACTGGTCAAAGACGGCTTTGAAGTATTTCCCTATTGCACGGACGATCTCGTCACTTGCCAGCGTTTGCTAGATGTGGGTTGTCGTATTTTGATGCCTTGGGGTGCTCCGATTGGCACTGGGCAGGGACTTGTCAATCCGGGTGCTTTGCGAACATTGCGTGCCCGGTTGCCGCAGGCGACTTTGGTCGTGGATGCAGGTATTGGCTCCCCTTCTGATGCCGCGTTAGCCATGGAATTGGGCTTTGATGCGGTTCTGCTCAATTCAGCCGTCGCGCAGGCGCGCGACCCCGTGCGCATGGCATTGGCCTTTGCAATGGCCATCAAGGCGGGGCGCGTGGGCTATGAGGCGGGCCTGATCGCCAAGCAAGATGTAGCGGTTGCCTCCACACCCGTTTCAGGTAGGCCCTTTCAGCTATGACGCGCAAACCGGTTGTTTGGAGCATTGCGGGCAGTGACTGTGGGGCTGGTGCCGGTTTGCAGGCAGACCTGAAAGCCTTTGAAGCCATGGACGTCCATGGCTGTACGGCGGTGGCGGCCATTACGGCGCAAAACTCCCAGCGGGTTAGCCATGTGGAGCCCGTACGCGCTGAGCTTTTGGATGCTCAACTGGCGGCGCTGGCCGAGGATATGAGGCCCGCAGCCATCAAAACCGGCTTGCTCGGTAGCGTTGAGAACTTGCGTGTGGTCGCGCGGTGGGTGGATTTGCTGGGCGTACCTCTTGTGGTTGATCCAGTTCTGGGTGCAAGTACCGGCAAGACCTTTGTTGACGACGCTTTGCTCGAAGCCTACCGCCGCGAACTGTTGCCTCGCGCTGCGCTGGTGACGCCCAACCGGCACGAGGCAGCTCGGCTATTGACGTGTGGCGACTTTCCGAATATCGCTGCACAAGCGAAGGCCTTATTGGCGCTGGGTTGCGCAGCCGTTGTGGTGACAGGGGGTGATGTTGGCGACCAAGGCTATGAAGAGCCAGTGCGAGACTATTTGCATAGCGCCCAGTATCAAGGCTGGATGGAATTGCCACGGGTGGCCACGCGCCACAACCACGGCACGGGCTGCGTATTTGCCGCGGCTGCGGCTGCGGCCATGGCCCTTGACTATGTGCCAGCGGAAGCAGCCATCATCGCCAAGATGTTGACCGTCGATGCGCTCAAGAATGGCTACGAAGCCGGGTTGGGCCCAGGCCCCGTTCGTCCAATGCCTGGTTTTGCGATGCAAGCCAATGGCTTGCCGAACTTGCCATGCGACGCTTCACCGGGAGCATTTGCTAGGCTCGATGATGAGCGGATTGGCCTCTATGCGGTTGTCGACAGTGCTGACTGGGTGCAGCGCGTTTTAGCGGCTGGCGTGCGAACCGTGCAACTGCGAATCAAAAGTGCTGACAAGATGTTGCTGCGCAATGAGGTACGGCGCTGTGTGGAGATGACACGAGCCGCAGGCGCACAGTTTTTTGTGAACGACGATTGGCAACTGGCCATCGAGACGGGCGCCTATGGTGTACATCTGGGCCAGGAAGACGTGGATAGCGCCGATTTGCAGGCTATTTCACAAGCAGGCTTGCGCTTGGGGCTTTCAACGCATAGCCTGTGGGAGGTTTGCCGTGCACAGGCTTTGCGGCCCAGTTACATGGCTTGTGGCCCGATCTATCCAACGCAACTCAAGCGGATGCCTTGGGCTGCACAAGGCGAGCTGAACTTGGCGTTTTGGTGCCAGGCATTGCAAGGTCTTCCGGTGGTGGCCATCGGCGGCATGGACGCGCCGCGTGCCAGAGGCGCTATTCAGTGCGGTGCTGCTGGCGTGGCTGTGGTCAGCGCAATAACAGCGGCGGCAGACCCAGAGCAGGCCGTGGCGGCGCTGCGGCGCTCCATACAAGATGCCCAGTTTGGGCAAGCCATGGACAGAGTGCCTGCCAATTTGCCCAGACCAGCCTACCCTGGCTGAGGGCCTTCGTATCCTTCAATAATCACTAAATCAATCGTCGACACGGCCAGGCGGTGTTGAATGGCTGCTTGGTAGCCAGGCGAGTGCCAGCAGTCTAGGGCCGCCTGATAAGACGGGAATTCAATGACCACGTTGCGGCTACGGCTTGCGCCTTCTGGGTTTTCGAAACGGCCTGAGCGAACCAAGAACTTTGCGCCGTACTCTTTGAATGGAGCGGCATTGGCTTCGATATAGGCCTTGTATTGCTCCATATCTGTGACTTCAACGCGACCGATCCAATATCCTTTTGACATGTCGACATCCTTGATGAGTGGTAGTTTGCAGCTTGGTAGGTAAAACTGCTAACGCATTATGCAAGGGGTTAGAAGATTCTGCTTGCGTCACGTCTGGGGCAGTAAGGCAAAGCGGGCAGGTAGTTTGCCTTGATGTGTGGTGGTAGATGTCGCCGCTAGAATCCGCACCTATCAAAATATCGTTGGAAGGTGTCTGTTCGTGAAGTCATTCAATTTGGTCAATGCAGTCGTGTCTTGCATCGTGTTATGTGGTACGGCAAACGTGTTTGCTGCGCCAGAAGCTGTATCAGCAGCCGCAAGTTCAGCCGCTACTCCTGCTCCGAGCGTGCCCGTTGAGGATGAGAATTTTTGTTTTTTTGATACACGGCCCAATGAAGGCTTGCAGTACACGACGCTCAAAGCCGTGAAGTACGGAAAGGGCACCTTCGGCTCTGTGCGTCAAATCTTGCCGGATTTAGTGCGTCGAGCGAAAGCGCAAGGGGGCGAAGCGATTATTGGGTACACGGGCTCGCAGCGCTTTGGATTTTGGCCTTGGCGCTTGACTCGTCCCGTTGTGCGCGGTACGGCCATTCGCTGGGCAGAAGGGCAAAAACCCAGCGACTGCCAGGCCGCAGGCGGGGCCTCTCTAGCCTGGATCGTCAAAAATGATCTGGCACCCGAGAAAGCTCAATCCGCACCAGGGTCTGCAGAGGAACCAGCAGAAGAGCCTGCAAAAGAATAGTGGTTTGCACCGGCGCCCGCTCGAATGCCTGATGGGCACGGGCGCTGCCTATCCGACAAGATCAGCGGCAGCGCCACGATAAATATGGTTTCGCGTTGTGATGGCGAGCATCAAATTAAGTGCGCAACGTTGCTGGTCTGCATGCATTTGCTCAGGCGTCGCGTAGAAGAATAGGCCCTTGGGCACACGCGTTTCTCGCGTGCCCAACAGAACAGCAGGGGTGCGCAATATCGGCTGCTGGTCCATGGCGTGTCTCTACAGCTTACCGGCTACCCAGTCCTGCACGCCATCAAGGGCCTTGGGCAAAGCCGCTGCATCCGTGCCGCCAGCCATGGCCAAATCGGGTTTGCCGCCACCTTTACCGCCCACTTGTTGGGCCACGAAATTCACCAAATCTCCCGCCTTGATCTTGCCAATCGAATCGGCTGTCACCCCCGCGGCGATTTGTACCTTGCCACCCTCAACGCTGGCCAGCACAATGGCTGCCGTTTTGAGTTTGTTCTTGAGCTGGTCCATCGTGGCGCGTAGGGTGTTCGCGTCGGCTCCGTTCAAAATTGCTGCTAGCACCTTGATACCCTTGATATCGATGGCTTTGGCGAGCAAATCGTCGCCTTGCGAAGAGGCGAGCTTGCCCTTCAAAGCTGCGATCTCTTTTTCTAAGCTACGAACTTGATCCAGGGTCGACGTGATGCGGGTTTGCAATTCATGGGGCGTGCTCTTGAGCGTGCTGGCCAAGGCGTTGACCGTGGTTTCCAGCTGCTGCAAGTAAGCTAAGGCGTTTTCACCCGTGACGGCTTCAATGCGGCGAATGCCTGCTGCCACGCCGCCCTCGGCCACAATTTTCATGAGGCCGATATCACCGGTGCGACCCACATGTGTGCCGCCACAAAGTTCGGTAGATGAGCCAATGCTGAGCACGCGCACGTGCTCGCCATATTTCTCGCCAAACAGCATCATGGCGCCGGTTTCTTGCGCCTCTTCTAAAGCCATCACCTGTGCCTGGGTGGCTACGTTGTTAAGGATTTCAGCGTTAACGATGGCTTCAATCTTGCGTACTTGATCGTCTGTGACGGGGGCATTGTGCGAGAAGTCAAAGCGTGTGCGCTCGGCGTTAACCAAGGAGCCTTTTTGTTGCACATGACCGCCCAGCACCTCGCGTAGCGCTTTGTGCATCAAATGCGTGGCGCTGTGGTTACGGGTTGTTTTGGCCCGGGCGTTCGCATCGACACGAGCATTGAATACGTCGCCAACCCTGACCGAACCTTCCACGACGCGGCCATGGTGACCAAACACCTCGGCTTGGATTTTGATGGTGTCTTCCACCACTAAGCGGGTGCTGCCATTGCGCAGTTCGCCTTGATCGCCCACCTGTCCGCCGGATTCGGCGTAGAAGGGCGTTTGGTCGAGTACCACAACGGCGTCGTCACCGGCTTTGGCGGATTCGACTGGCATGCCATCGACATAGACAGCAGTGACCTTGCTAACCTCTATAGTTAGCTGATCATAGCCATGGAAGGTTGTTGCCGAACCTTCATATTCCAGGCCCGCAGCCATTTTGAACTTACCCGCGGCGCGAGCTTGTGTGCGCTGGCGGTTCATGGCGGTTTCAAAACCTGCGGTGTCAACCGTCACACCGCGCTCGCGGCACACGTCGGCGGTGAGGTCGAGCGGAAAGCCGTAAGTGTCGTGCAGCTTGAATGCGGTTTCACCATCAACCTGTCGCGTGCCACCGGCAAGCGCTAGGTCTAATATCTCCATGCCATGCGAGATGGTTTGGAAAAAGCGCTCCTCTTCCTGTTTGAGCACTTCAAAAACGCGGTTAGCAGCTTGGCGCAGTTCCGGGTACGCGTCGCCCATTTGTTCAACCAAAGCACCCACCAAGGTGTGGAAGAAGGGCTTGCGTGCACCTAACTTATAACCGTGGCGGATACCGCGACGTGCGATGCGGCGCAACACGTAGCCGCGCCCTTCGTTACCAGGGATCACGCCATCGACAATCGTGAACGAGCAAGCGCGAATGTGGTCGGCAATCACTTTGAGTGAGGCGCTGTCTTTGTCGCAGTCACCTGCACCGGCCGCATCAACTGCCTTTTTGGCGGCCGCTAGCAGAGCAGCGAATAGATCAATTTCGTAGTTGCTATGGACATGCTGAAGTACAGCGGTGAGGCGCTCCAGGCCCATGCCCGTATCAACGCTGGGTTTCGGCAACGGATGCATGACACCTGATTCATCGCGGTTGAATTGCATGAACACGTTGTTCCAGATTTCAATGTAGCGGTCGCCGTCCTCGTCTTCGCTGCCCGGC
>ERZ1292633.6251-Hain-H41-02um-R1-6251-length-10463-cov-6_pt1 | contig 10463 bp, 6 predicted proteins | sample MGYA00564406_ERZ1292633 | MGnify/ENA primary metagenome ERZ1292633 (study PRJEB36523, sample SAMEA6512639) | groundwater metagenome | collected 2019-01-08 | study: AquaDiva: Metagenomics assemblies of 32 groundwater samples
AGATTTGGACCCCGAAGTACTCCGGCGGCAGCATGATCAAGGTGTCGAACGGCTGCTCCGCATGCGACGCCTCCGGCCAGTGCCTGTCATGCGACTGGGCGTTTTATCTCAACGGCGGGAACTGTTTCATTCGCCAATTCAACGGCAGCTGCCCGGCGCCGGCCACGGCAGCATGAACGAATGCTGGGGCAATTGCACAACGTCGGGAAATTGTTGCAATTTTAGCGTCCCGACACGTTGCCGGACTTGCGACCCAAGCGGCAACTGCAATATGCGAGTCAGGCTATTCCTTGACGAGCGATTTTTACTGCTTCCCAGACAATTGCCCCAAGACGTTGAAGACCGCTTGCAGCCTCAGGGTCGATGTGCACCGCATGCGCCCCAAATTATAACGTCAAGGACGGCGACAGTGCCCCGCTGCAGGCGACAGGGGCGTGTGCGTCGAGCCGCCAATGTTACGGCAACTGCTCCGGGGGTTTCTGCTGCAAGGCGACGTCCTGCGACGCATCGGGCAATTGCGCCGAATGTCCCGCCGGCTACTTGCTCACGTCGGACTACTTCTGCCTTCCCGCGAATTGCCCGAAGTTGTCAACATCGGCGTGCCTTCAGTGCCCCCAGTACTACAGCTCCTACGCCACCTACAACGGTGACGTGTGCTCCCCTGGTTACTACAACGCGGGGGGTAAGTGCCTTCCCGAGGGGTGCAACCCATACGTTCACATTTCCTGTTCGATATGCGACGTAGATTGGAACTGCGCGGCTTGCGTGCCCGGGTTTTACTTCACGCCCGCTTCCGTCTCGCCTCGCAAATCCGCAACTTGCAACGTGCCGCAGACCTTCGGGTATTCCTGCACAATCAACGACCAGTGCGCGTCGAGCCGGTGCCTTGCCGGGTATTGCTGCCAGCCAACCGTCCCGGCAGCATGCCAAGCCTGTGGCTACAGCTATGGCCGGTGCACAATGTGCCCTGCTGGCACCAAGTTGTCCGCGGACTACCAGTGCTTTCCCACAAACTGCAAGCCCACGTTGTCGACGCTGTGCACACACTGCGACGCCGACAAGAAACTGCGATGTTTGCGGGATTGCTACGCGCAGATCGCCACAGGGGGGCACAGTGCGTCAGTGGGAACTGCCGAGGTGGCAACTGCTGCATCCGCACAGACGCTGGCTACCCGCTGCAGGCTCAGTGCAACGCCTGCTACTCCTCCGGGTACTGTCAAGGCTGCTCAGCGGGTTGGAACTACAGTGATTTCCAATGCACGAAATTACTGAAGCTCCATCCACGACGAGCACCGCCGAAGGGTCCACTGTCGGACCCTCCGGCGCGGTAGTCACCTCCACCGGCGTGACGACGTCGAACGCCGCTTCGTCAGCAGCAAGCGGAACGGGGACACCATGTCGCCGCCGCCTTCGTCGCGATGATGGCAGTTTGCATTGGGTGTATTTGCTGCCGTCGACGTCCTGCCAAATCTTCCTCCGCCACTTGCGAACCACTCACGAAAGACGAAGAGTTGGCCAGCATGCAAGTGTCGTCAACCCCGCTCGAAGTGCGATCAGGAAAGTTGATTACGGAAAACGCTTCCGAGATAACAACAGAAAACCTTTGACGATCGGCTGCGACGGCCTCGATCGTGTACTGCTTCCCCTTCTTAACAATCTCCTATAATTCACGGAACGGTGCGTCACAAAGCGCCAGTTCGTAACCGTTCGTGGTTCAGCTCGACGGCTTACTTTCATTTGGCGGCGAATGTTTGATCATGATGAACGAACAAGATCCTTCCTTGATGACTTTCGTTTTCTCCCTGCGACTTCCAACACCGGGCTATCTGCCGGCTGTGGGTTTCTTTTTTTTTTCTGTCGTGTCGACATCCTCTGTGTTCTCTGTTGTGTTGTTCACTGGGTCGTTGTCTCTGCACCGCGGAGGGTCATCGCGCGCGGGGCGAGCTACCCGGAAAAAGAATGACGTGGTTTCGTCGTCACAATTGTTTTTTTCCTGTGAACGACCAGAAAAAAGATCTTTTCGCACACCAGCGATGAAGTGACACCCCTTACCCTCCCCCCTGCGTCGGAAGCGACCTTTGGCTTTGGATCGTCGCGTTTGTTATCTTTGGATCACTGAATGGCGACGGCAGCGACGGTGATAACTCCGCGAAGTGCGGCCGGCCAACACGGCACGGCCACCCCCCCGCCGACGTTGGACATCCAGCTGCCGCCCATCGGCAGTCCGAGAGGTGCGAGAGGGACGGCGGCGAGCCCCTCCACTTGGCTCTCCAGCGCGACGCAAATCTATGGGTCATGCTGTCGCGCTCACGACACCACACCCCGCATGGGGGTGCTCCGACTGTTGCTGTCAGCCACATCGAAGGAATCCTCCTTGCGATCAGAAAGGGCTTCCGGGCCGGCCGCCGATTCGTCGCCTCGCAATGTCAAAGCTCGCCTCGCCGCCACGCTTCAGAAAGCCGTCAGGAAAAACACAGAGGAAGCGGCCGGAGCTCGTCAAGCTGCCATTTTCTCTCGCGGAGGCGACGCTGTTCTCGAAAGCCCCCCACCCCCCCCCGTTGGTTTCGAAGCCAACTCGGATCGCGACAAACCGCGGATCGCTCGTCTCAGCCGCGCGGCCGTCGTGTTGCCGCCGCTCATTCCTTCGGAAAGCATTCGATCCATCGATGTGAGCGGCGGATACGTGGGCAACCCCCATCTGCTCGTGGTGTGCACGTTCGCGTGTCGCCTCCCCAAGCTGCAGTGGCTGTCGATGCGCGATCAACGCCTGTTCACACAGGAAGCGTTGCTCGACGCCGCTGCGGCGGAGGAGTCACATCGATCGTCATCGCCGCGGCAGGCGCGCCAACCGACGGGCCTTGACGTGTGCCGCCACCTTTGCGACTGTTTGATGGAAAAAGCGGAGGCATACCGCGACCCCGCGATTCCGTTGAGCATCGATCTCCGCGGCAACGAACTTGGCGAAACAGCTGCCGTGGCGTTTCTATCGGCCGTGAGGCATGCCCCGTACTTGGTCGCCGTGCGGCTCGTCGACGATGGAGGACCTGTAGCAGCAGGGACGGTGACCGACGGCGGCGGCGGGGCTACTCAGGGGCCGACGTCGCTCACCAGGTTGGCGTCGTCGGCGTCGTGGCCGACCACGGCGGGTGGCCTCCTGAGCGAGATTCTGTCTCGGCTCGAGGCGCAGTGCGCCAAGAATGCGTTCCGCCTCTCAACCTTCGTCGCTTCGTAGACATCTTCTCCGCCCGCACGATCCCTTGTCCGCAACGGTCCGTACTAGTAAACTGCGTGATTAAGATAGGTCCTTCCCCAGGAATCACTCAATCTTGGCGCGTAACAGTGGTCCCACAGAAGAAGACATTTGACGTTGGGGGTGGCACATGGATGACAACCTTCCTTCTTCCTCCGCCGAGGCGGTGCCGGCCCACCTCATTTGCCCCATCTGCCTGCGACCGTTCACCGATCCCGTCGCCTTGCCCGCGCCATGCGCGCACGAATTCTGCCGCCGCTGCATCGCCGCTTGGCTGCCCACCAATGCAACGTGCCCCCTCGACCGCAATCCCGTGCCGCCAGCCCCCCGGGACGGCTTGGCGGTTGCGGCGGCTGCCGTTAGCGATGGAGAGGTTGCCGCGCGGTTTCAGCTGCTGCCCTGCGAGGCGCGCGCCGCGGAGGCAGCAGCGATTCCCTGGCGCTGCCAGTTTCCTGGGTGCGTGTGGATCGGTACGTGGGGCACGCATGAGGGCAGCCACGCGACCGACTGTGTCTGGAGGCCCATGGCCTGTCCGTTTGCGGACTCGGCAGGATGCGTGTTCGTGGGGCCATCGGCGGCCATGACGGGCCACATCGCCGAGGCGTCGCTGCACCACACACAGTTGATCGCGCTGCGTTTGACGGCAACTCAGCACGAAAACGTGTCCCTGCGGCAGACGGTCGGCGAACTTCTCCGCGTGGTGGAAGGCCTCCGGGACGACGTCCGCAGGTGCCAGGAGGCCAACCGAGCCTGTGATGCCTCCATCGCCGCGGCGGAGGTGCGCCATCGAACTGATGTGCGGCTGCTGTTGGACAGCCACCTCCAGCGCAGCGGGGACTGGCGGGCACCGGGGGCCGGAGGAGGAGGACGGCACCCCCGCAGTTCGTCACAGCTTGACGCCATTGAGGTGACATCGCCCGGCCCATCCATGCTTGAAGGAGGTCCGAGTAGTTCGTCTATGGCTGCGTGGTCTTGGTGGTCTTGGTCGTCGGCGGCCATGCCGTTCCCGTCCGCCATTCGACTGTCGCATTCCGGCGGCGGCGTTGGGGGAGGCGCCGTCGTGGACGAGGCGCGACATGAAGGGGGGTGCGGCTGGCGGTCGGTCATCGGCGCCACGGCGTTGTGGCCCGCCGCTGCGTCCTGCGGCCCATGGCATCAACAATCATCGACACGCCGCCGCAGCAGCGCGCCGCTGGAAGCGTCGTCCCCTGCCGCCGCCCCTATCGGTGGCGGTGTTCACGTGTTCGACGTCGAAATTCTCATGCCCGCCTCCTTGACCATGAGCGCATCACTCGACCCGAGGGCGCACCACGACGCGGTGGTCCCCCCCACGAGCACGTTCCGCGCCGAGGCCATTCTCGTCGGCGTCACCGCCCTTCGCAGTGCGTCGCTGATGGCCGCCCACATCGGCGGCCTGCCGCAGACGGTCGCGCTTCAAGGCAACGGCCACATCTGGGCGGAGAGCCAGGCCGTGCCCCCCGTTCCCGAGGCCGCCTTCGCCCCAGGGGATCGCGTGAGTGTCTGGTTGTTTCAGGAGGCGGCCAGCGTCGCCACGCCGCAGCAGTTGGAGGCCTCGCCAGGCGGAGCGTTCACCCACGTGGGATTCGGGAAAAACGGCGTCCTCATGGCCACCGCGCCATTCGCTGCTGGTGGAGTCAGCGGCGCTGTGTTTGCGGCCGCGTCACTGCTTCAGCACGGCGCGGGCGTCAGGTTGCTGCCTCCACGGCCTCCACCACCGGCTCCGTAGATCCTATGGCCCCAATCCAGGACAGTGCTTCGCCTGCCTCGTGAGCATCGCAGTGCCTCGCAACGGCACGATTCCGTCTCTTGGTGTTCTCACACACTCTTTCTCTTTCTCTGGTTTTCTTTGCGTTCAGCACCAGACAAATGCCGTCCGCCGCGATTGGGGCAAGAGCCGCCACATCGCCGGCGAATGCCCTGCCTGCCGTCCCGCCGCCTCAGCTGCTGCATCCCCCGACGTCCACGACCGCTGCTGCAGCCTCGTCGCCTCCCCATGCCCCGCATTTGGGGGGTGGCGGGGGTAGTATGAGTGCGGCCGGTCGGATGCCTCCTGTCGAGATACAGAGTAGCCCCATGAGCCCCGGCTTGTCGATGCTGGATTCGTCCAATTTTACCGCGTCTGCGACCGAAAACCCTGCGATGTCGCCAAGAACCTTGTCCTCCCACTCGAAGAACACGCAGTGGACCGAGGCGGAGGCCGCCTCGCGGCGCCTCCTCGCCAGCCAGGAGTACCCTTCCTTTACGTACCTTCTGCCGCACTTTGACCATGAGGGATTGACTTACCTCCGTGACCACGTCATGCCGATTCTCACACTGGCGCTCGAGTCGTCCATGAAGCAACTGGTCGCGCAGCAAATCCAGCGCGAGATCGCCGAACGAGAGCACACCGCGGCAGTCAATGCCCTTCGACGATCCAGTGCGACGTCCATCCTTGCCGCGCAGCAAATGGTCGCGACAACGACGGCGACGGCAACGACGATTGTGGGATCCACGGCGGCGGCGTCGCCGCTCACGGCCTCCATATTAGGTCCGACGCAGCAGTCGTTGTCTGTGTGCGCCGCCGCGGCGCCGGAGAGTCCCTCTGGCGGTGCGGCATCCTTCAACCGTCGTAAGTCGCAGGCGGCCGTCACGCAATTGGCGTCGTCGCTGCTGGCGATGGGCGGTGGGCCGACAACGGGTGGCGGGGCAAGTGGTTCGGTTCGCAATCCACCCGACGGCACCTCCCACGGCGCGGCGGACGCCGCGGCTTCACAGGGCCCATCCGCGGCGGCCATGCCATCATCGTCGTCGTCGTCGTCGCTAGCGGCCGGGGATTCCAACACGACAGGGGCCAAAGCAGCAGTGCACGAAGCGCAAAAGAAAGCTCATTCCCTCTACGCGGTCGCCTCTACAATGCGGTATCTCAAACGTGGAGAAAAGACCTTCCGGACCCGACCGGTGCTGCCGACGGCGGCCGTGATGCCTGTGCCACCCGGAACGACGCATCCCATCAGGCTACTGGCAGAAGAGCTGAAGCGGCGTGGTTCGCGTTCGGCGATGCCGTTGGGTTCGACGCCGTAGAAACGAGGTAGCTTTCCAGCCACTTCAATTCCTTCTCGCACCTCAGTAGAATTTGACGTATCAGACACGCTCTCAGTTTTGTCGGTTTCTGTAACCCCTCGACCTCACGCTGCGAGTACCTTAGTACCGCGTTCGCGATCGAACTCAGGGCCTGCCTCAGTTCTTCACCGTGTTCCCCAGATGCGGCCGGGCTTTCTTCCCGAGCCGAGTTGGGGTTCTCTGACGGAGAGGGTGTTCTCCATGTGCGAATTCTGTATCCCCTCCTGTTGTATTGCCTCCACAGCTGCTCGCTTTCTCCATTTGTTTCCGATCTTTAGCCCTTCCGCTGCTTTTCGCCCAGCCACGTCGGAGTCCCCAGCGCGGCGGTTTAACGCTTTCAGCAGCCTCTTCGGCTTCAACCGTCGGCCCACTCAGCCCCCCGCAGTCCATCCGCCCGCTGCCCAACAGCCATCTTCGCGCACCCCCTCTCCCCGCGCGTCATCGACCGCCGCGATGGGTTGCTGCCAGTCAGCGGAGGAGTATGACTCTCTCGACGGAAAATCGGCAGACCGTGGCGGCGGGGCGTGGCACGCCGTCCCCGCGGTGGAGTACACCCGAAGCCGCGGAACCGGCGGCCCGGCCGCATCCTCGGCGATCACCCCGCGCAGCATCGCCGGCGCCATTCGTGGTGCGGTGTCCGGTGACCGAGGCCGCGGCGGGGCGAGCACGCCCGATGTGGAGCCGCTCAAGCAGTTTCAAGGCTTGAACGAGGATGATGGTGGGGCATCCGAGAGGCAGCTGTACACGCCGGTGTCCGAGTTCACGCAGTCCATGTGCGAAGGTGGAGTCGACGGGGTGGACACGAACGGCGCCTTCTCGGCCGAGCGTCGGCGCAATCGGCACACACCGAGACAGAGCTTCGATGTTTCAGACGGGTCTCCGCCGAACGACACGAGTCGCGCAGGTGCCTACCGCGTCGCCGGTGACGGCGTCACGCCTGGCGAGCGGAAGAGCAACAGCGGACCTAATTCCACGCGAAATGGCCTCACGCCGAAAATGGTGACAGTGGCCGCGGTCCCCGCCGTGATCGCCGCCCCGCCGCAGGCCATCGTGAGGTCTGCCGCGGGGCTCATTCAGGGCCTCGACCGCCCAGCGACCATCGCAGAGGGCCTCCACAAAATGCTCATCCTCTTCAACGGACCCAACTGGCAGCCGTTCAGCGACAGCAGCGAGGCGTTCTGCCACGTGCACCCTGTCGACTGGTCGACCTTGAACGCCGGTCGCTTCCGCACCACCATCACCCTCGCCATGTGCGCGTCGATCGCCAAGAAGGGGAAGCTGCCGTGGCTACCTGAGGGCGCTCCCGGAGCGGTCACGCTCGACGATGTGTACGAGGCGGCGGTCGCCGTAATCGGCGACGACGACGGAGTCAAGACGGCGAAGTCGCTGAACATCTTTAAGTACGACACGTTGTTGGAGGACTATCAGCGGCTTGGCCCCGTTGACAAGGGGTCGAACTTGGTCCATCTCATGTACGGCAGCCCCGTTTTTGGCATTGCGAAACGCGATGCTGTGGTGGTGATGAGTCGCGCCACGCTGGACGACACGCTCCAGCGACACTACCTTCTGACGGCGCCATCGTGCCGCCGCTTCACGGCCTTCGCCATGCTCAGCCAGCCCAGCGCACCGGAACGCAAGGGCTACCAGCGGAGCACCGTGCACTGCCAAGGATTCGCCATCCGCATTCTGCCAGACGGCGCCGGTGTCGAGGTGTCCATGATGCTGTCCGCGGAGCCCGGCGGCAGTATTCCGCTATGGCTGGTTGACAAGCTGCGCGGCGAGCAGCTCAAGATGCTCATCATCCTCAGGAAGCTCATCGTGGAGCACGTCAGCAGCCACCGTGGGGCGGCAGACGCTGCAGGGCCCTCCTCCGCCAAGGGCGCAGTGTAAACCGCCCATACCGGAGATCACATTTTGGCGCTGGGACCGGTGGAACCAACCAAAACCTGCAATGCCTTCCTTCCCCTTTCTTTTCCAAAGACGAACCGACGAACGCTCGTCATTCGATTTATCTCTTTTGTGTCGCCCCCCTGCCAGTACTGCTGCTCTCGCACTCCGCCCTGTCATCGTGCTCCCAAGCTTCTTTCCATGCTGCCCCAACGACCGTGTTGCCGTGATGAACTCCGCTTGACTCCTCCGACCTCGTGGCTTTCTTCGCCCCGTACTTCTTCCCTCTCTTCCTCCCTTGGACTTCCAGCGCACAACGCCCAACATGCTGCTCTTCCGGGTCCGTTCGCAAGTGCTGCGCGTAGGATGCTTGGACTTGATGACGTTCGCAGGGTGCGCAAACATCATGGCGCCTTTACCGGCGACCCGTTCGTCGTCCACCGCCGCCGCCCCCGGCACGGGCGGTGGAGCCACGAATGCCGATGAAAAGAAACCGACAGCCGCCGCTGCCGGGATGGCGTCGCTGCGATCGACCGAGTCGCTCACAGCGCTTCCCATCCACGAGTTCATCCAAGTGGTGGCGCGCGGCTTGGACCACAACGCGTTCGACGTGTTCACGGCCCCGTACGTCGTCGCGGCGATGGCCGCCCGTGTCAAGGAGGTACCGTTGGTTTTCCTGGCGCGGTTTTTCAGCGCGAGCCACTTGCCGCTCCGGCCCAATGACACAACATCGATCGAAAACTTCGCCAAGTGCCGCCTGCACTTGAAGCGCTGCCTCGGCGACCTGAACGGAACCGAACTGACGCGCGTCTTCATCCTGTGGGCCGGAGGCAGCGACGTGCCGACGAACGCCGGGCCCATCCGCGTGTCGCCGACCCTCCTCGATGCGCCCATGTTCAAAAAATTGACGAAACTGATCTCGTATCACATTAACGACGTGAAGGACTTCAATGCCATCTTCGTGCTTCTCCGCGTGATGGCGAGGCAGGACATGCCGTTGGTGCCGCCGGCCAGCTTCGTCGCGCTCCTGGGCCGACGCGTCGCGGCCATGACCAATCTCCAAGTCCGCGCCCCTGACGGGCCGATCGAGTCCACGTCGCATCGCATCACCGCGCTGCAGGCGTACCGCGCGATGATCTACCTCATGAAGCTAGAAGCCTTGGACGCCGGCACATGCACGTCGCTCGCCGCGCTCATTTCCAAGCGGCTCCGCGAAGCGGACCGGTCTCGCCGCCTGGCATTGCTGACCGCCGGTTCGGCTCAGACGACCGGTGCCACCAACACAGCAAGTGAAACCCTGGCGACGATGAGCAGTGCCCAGCGCGCCGCGTTGGTGCTGGAAGCCGCGACGCCGAGGTACGTGAAGGGCATTCTCGACGAAGTTCAGCTCAATCTGTCCAACATCCGGCGCATCCTTCAAGCGCTCAACGTCTCCGGAAGCCCTCCATTGCGCCGCCGGACCCTCCGCGGCTTCTCGAACATCCTGCTTCCGTTAATTCCAAAGATCAATCGAACCCAATTGTGGAACGACCTCGTTCCTCTTTTCAGCTCGTCGCGATCGCTGGATGCCTCCTTCCTCCGTGCGCTCATCGATCGCGCCGTCAGCGACGCCAAAGATGCGCGCGTGACTGCGCAACCGGCGGCATCGAGTAATAATGCGATCCGCGGTGTTCCTGTGAAGGACATCTTCGTGCTCACCGTCATGCTCGGTCGTCAGCGCCTACCGTCCGAAGCGTCGCCGGCGCGTGCCGAAGGGGAGGGCGCGGCACGATCCGGCGCCGATGCCGACGACGACGGTGCCGGAACCGACGGCGAGAAAAACCTGGCGCCCCATCAGAGTGACCCTCAGTTTACTCTCAAGGATCTCAACTTGGAGATGTTCTCTGGGCTTGTCGAGCGGTGCATTCTGAGTAAACTGAGCGTCGTTCCGGTTGCGACGTTGATGATCGTGCTGAGCCACATGGTCAAGCTGGGTCGGTACAACGAGCACTTTAAGGCGGCCGCGAAGCGCATGACGGCGATCGTCGCGCAGCGACTCACGGCATTGGCGAAGATCGGCGTCGTGGAGTTGCGCCGCATTGACCACGCGCTCGAGCTTATCGCGATCCAAGGGCTGCAGGAGGACCCGTTCTGCAAGAGCCTGAAGTTGGAGTACAAGTCTATTGTGGACGAGGCCTCGGCATCCCTCGGCGACCAGCCGGCGTCC
>ERZ1292633.6254-Hain-H41-02um-R1-6254-length-10461-cov-4_pt1 | contig 10461 bp, 6 predicted proteins | sample MGYA00564406_ERZ1292633 | MGnify/ENA primary metagenome ERZ1292633 (study PRJEB36523, sample SAMEA6512639) | groundwater metagenome | collected 2019-01-08 | study: AquaDiva: Metagenomics assemblies of 32 groundwater samples
CGCGACTTCATCGAATTGATGGTGACGTCTTACGCGCATCTCGTCCGGCTTTTTCTGCCGGCGATGCAATCGCGCAAATTCGGGCGCATCATCAATGTAGCTTCCGTCGCAGGGCTCGTGCCGAGCGCTGCTGGCCATACGCTTTATGGAGCGACGAAAGCCTTTCTCATCAGCTTCTCAGAGGCGCTAGCGGCGGAAAACAAGGATACCGGCGTGCACGTGTCCGCGCTTTGCCCCGGCTTCACCTATTCAGAATTTCATGACGTCAACAACATGCGCGGCGTTGTAAGCCAATTGCCGAAATACATGTTCATGAATGCAGCGCCCGTCGCCAGCGGCGCGCTGAATGCGATTGAGGCCCGGCAAGCGATTTACGTGCCGGGCCTCTGGAACAAATTTGTCGTATGGCTGATGAAGGCGTTGCCGCGCTCGTGGGCAGCGGCGCTGGTCGCGCGGCAGTCGCATCGCTTTCGAAGCGCGGACGCGCCGACCGTTTAAGCAGTCTTTGCCGCGCCGAGCTCGCTCTTGATCCAGGCGGCGAGCGAAGATTTCGGCGCAGCTCCGACCTTTGTCGCCGCAAGTTTTCCGCCTTTGAAGATCATCAGGGTCGGAATCCCGCGCACGCCGTAACGGCCCGGCGTCTCCGGATTGTCGTCAATGTTCACTTTTGCGATCGTCAACTGGCCGTCAAACTCCGAAGACAATTCCTCCAGCGCCGGGCCGATCTGTTTACAAGGGCCGCACCACTCGGCCCAGAAATCGACAAGCACCGGCTTGTCCGCGTTCAAAACGTCGGTCTGGAAGGAAGCGTCGGTGACAGGTTTGGTGGCCATAAATTTCCCTTGCGGCCGGAGGGGGCCGCGCTGACTGAAAGCCGAAGATAAGACGACCGTCAGGAAGATCAACCGCCCCTCACGAAAGCGTCAATTCGCGCGCGCGATCAAGCGCCTCGTCGGGGAGCGCCATCAACCGCGCATCATACGTCCACAAGAGCGCTGTCTCGATCTTACGGCCTGGATAGATTTCCTGAAGGAGGCTGCGATAGGCGGCCATCTGCGCCAGATAGGCGAGCGGAACGTCCTGAAGCCGCGTCGGCGGGGGCCGGTTGGTTTTATAGTCGACGACCAGAATTCGATCCTCGAAAATCGCAAGCCGATCTATTTGCCCGGAAAGCAGCACCCCGCCCGCGCCTGCTTTTGCGCGTCCCCCGATCGCGGCCTCGGCAAGTGCGCCAGGCGCAAAAACCTCCGCAAACAGCGGATCGCTGAGGACGCGGAGCGCCTCATCTCGCATCGAGACGAGTTCCTCCTTGGTAAAATTTCCTTCGTAGTTCGCCAGGAGCCGCCCAGCCGCCGCCAGCCGGACGGCCAGCACCATCTCTGGCAAAAGCTCCAGCAGGCGGTGAAGGATTTTCCCGCGCAGAAAAGAATTGCGCCCGCGCGCGGGTGAATATGCCGGCTCATAGTCCGTATGCGCAACAAGCTGGGAGGGCGACAGCCGTCGCGGCCGCATTTCCTGCGCGGCAAGGTGATATAGGCACTCGTGCGGGGATGCGGAAATTTTGAGGGGGCTCTCTTTTTTGTCGCTCTGAGGTTTGGCGGACTGCGGCGCGGCGATCGCCCGAGCCCGCCCCTCAAGCCGAGGACCGGCGTCGGTGACGGCTTCCCCTAATGCGTCAAATGCATCCTCAGCGAGGGCATGCCATGTTTTCTCGGCAGGGGGTTTTGCGCCGGGGTTTTTGTCATTGCCGAGCTCGTAGCCGCAGATGTAGAGGCGGTCGCGCGCCCGGGTCGCCGCAACATAAAGCAGTCGGCGGTATTCGTCGCGCGTGAGGCGTTTGGCGGTATCGCGAGCTTCGGCGATTGCCTCGCAGTTCTTCGAGTCCTCGAGCGCAAGAACTGGAAGCGCGTCGCCCTGCGGCCCTTTGATTGAAAGAAGGAGTCCGATTTTTGACGTCAGCGCAGGGCGATGCGCGTCGATCAGAAACACAATATTGGCTTCGAGACCTTTCGCCTTGTGCGCAGTCATCACACGCACGGTCGGGCCGGATTCGGATGCGTCACGCGATATTTCGGCGCCGGATTTCACTAAGGCGTCGAGAAACAGCCGAAGCGAGCGCGGCTCGCGCAATTCAAACTCATGCGCCTGACGCAGGAGTTCTTCGATCGGCTCTCTCGACGGAAGGCCGAGCCGCGCAGCAAGACGGCGCCAGCCGGAAATCTCCCCGCCTTCAAGGATATAGGTGAAAAACGCAGCGGCGCCCTCGTGGAGCGCTATCGCGCGCGCCGCCGAAATCTCATCATATGCAGCCGCCCACTCCGCGCGCTCGCCGCGACGCTCCCGAAGAGCGTCCCAGAGCCGCATTTCCACGCGGTTCGCGGCGAGATCGTAAAGGCCATCCTCACTGATGTTAAAAAAGGGGCTTTTCAGAATTTCTGCGAGGGAAAGATCGTCGCCTTCAAAAAGCGCGGCGCGGGCATAAGAGACAAGATCAAGAACGCCCTGATCATCCATCAATTTTATCTTGTCGGCGCCGGCGACCGGAACACCGGCTGCGCCTAGCGCGCGGATCATTTCTGAAAATAACGGGCCGCGGCTCTGAACCAATATCATGATGTCGCCGGGTTCGATCGCGCGGCCGCGTGAATGAAGCGCCTCGCCTGTCGTCAGCCAGCCGGAGATAAGCGCCGCGATTTCATCCGCCAGCATACGCGGCGGACTACGCTCCGTCACCGCGTCGAGCGGTGCGTCCCAAGGATTTGGCTTTTCACGGTCGGATTTTTTGGCCAGCGGCCAAAGCTCGACAAGGCCTGCGGCCCCCTCGCGCGTGCAATAATGCAAGAGCGGTTTTATGTCGCTGACATTCTCGATAACTTCATCGCGCGTAAATATCGCGTCGACAAATTGCAGCACCGGCGATGTCGTCCGGAACGACGCCCGCAGCGGCACATTTTCAAAGGCTTGCGCCGCGCTGATACGCTTGCCGAGATCTTCCTGTTTTTGCTGAAAGAGCGCCGCGTCAGCGCCTTGAAATGAATAGATCGACTGCTTCTGGTCGCCGACGGCGAAAAATGTGCGGGCGCGTTCCCTAACGCCTGCGCCTGAAAAGAACTCGTCAAGCGGCGCCTCGATAACGCTCCAGGCGTCGGGGCCGGTGTCTTGCGCTTCATCGAGCAGAATATGGGCAAGGCCCATGTCTAGCTTATAGAGAACCCACGCCGCGCCGCCGTCAGAACGAAGAAGCGCGCGCGTCTTCGAAATCAAATCGTCGAAATCAAGAGACGCGAGCGACGATTTCAAGCTGTCATAAGCGGCAAAACACCGCTCGATTATCGCAAAAAAGGCCCGCGTGTCGGCGAGGGCTTCTGCGGCCCTGATCCGATCTGAAAATCCCAAGAAAATCTGCTGGGCGTCCTTAAGGAAGGGTTCGATCGAAGCGTCGATCTTGTCCGTCGCCTTGGTTCCGAATTTCCCGCGCGGTTCGCCCTTGCTGTCGAGAAAAAGCTTAGACAGGGCGGCAAAACGATCCTCATCCCTTTGGGAAGTCAGATAGATCCGCAACGGCGCGGCGCAATATTTTTGCGGATTGCCGCCGCTCGCGTCGAGCGCGCCATGCGCGTCTTCAAGACCGTCGCGCGGCAGCATTTCGAAAAGCTGACCCAAAAGCAAAGCGACTGTTTCATGCTCTTGGACCCCAAGCGCCGGCGCGACTTCATCGCCCAGCGCTTGCCATCCTATCGCCTCGGCGCGGGCGAATTTGCGCCGGTCGCTAATCGCAGCCCCTAAAAGGTCGCGTAGCGCCTTTCCCGTCGCCCTAGACAGAAGACGCTCGAAAGCGGCCGTGATTGCGCTATCGTCGCAAGCAGCGGTTTGATCGATGGCGGCGCGTTTTAAGTCCCCCGATCGCCCCTCCTCGATGACAGCGAATCCGGGCGCGACGCCAGCTTCTAGCGGAAAGCGTTTCAGAACGCTTTCGCAAAAGGAATGGATGGTCTGAATTTTAAGCCCGCCGGGAGTTTCAAGCGCACGGGCAAAAAGACGTCGCGCTCTCGCCAGCTCTTGCGCACTGCGCGTTCGTCTGTCGCCATCGAGATCGGCAAGTTCTTTTTGTAACTTTGCGTCGTTCGAAAGCGCCCAGTCGCCCAGCAATTTGAATAGGCGATCGGCCATCTCGGCGGCGGCCGCCTTGGTGAAGGTAATGCAAAGAATGGTTGACGGATCAACTTCATTCAAAAGCAGACGAGCGACGCGATTGGTGAGCACGCGGGTTTTACCCGAACCCGCATTCGCCGACACGAAAGCCGACAATGAAGGATCAGCCGCAAGGCGCTGGCGTTTTGTTGTTTCCTCGCCATGGACGGACGCGGTCATTCGCCGCCCCCCTCGCCGCCGTCGCCCGCAGCGCCCCATTCTTTGCGCCGCGCGAGCTGATCATAATCGCCGTAATCGTCGATGAATTCGGGGCGGGGTTGCGAGTGATAGACAGTCTGCGGATTGTCGTAGGCCGAGACCAGCGCTCGAAGGCGGTCTTCGGCGTCCCTTACTGAGTCGGCCGCATCTGCTCCTTCCCGGCCCCAGCCGTTTTTTCTCTCATCCTCGTCGCGGCCCAATGATTTCAGATATTCATACCGCGCAATCTCGCGCGCGCCGATCGCCTCAAAAGCGCCGGCGCGGATCATGGCGCCGGTCAAAGCTAATTGCGGCGAAAACGTAACGTCCTTCTTTTCGGTTCTGAGTTTCCCGCTTTTATAATCAAAAAGCGCGACGCGGCCATCGGTGAGCAGATCGATGCGATCGGCGATTGCGGTCAAGGTAAAGGGCGGCGAGACGCCGTTAACCGTCCATGAGCCGCTCCCTTCAGCGATCGCAAGCGCGCCTTCCTTACGCCTTTCGGCGTCAAATCCTTCGAACCACTCAAACGAATCCGCGACGGCGGCCGACCAGAAACGTCTCTCGGCGTTGCTGAGGCCGTATTCCGGCGCCAGCTCGTCATAAAGCGATTGTAACGCCGGCGCCGCCAGCGCTTTTTCCGCGAGGGCTGCGAGCTCGAACACCTTGTGCAAAAGCGTGCCCATTTCGCGCGGCCCAAAAACGATCCCCGGGTCCTCGAGTTTTTTAAGGCGCAGAAGATACATCGCATAAATGCTATAGGGATCGCGCAGCCACTTCTCGACGCGGGTCACGGAAACTTCGCTCGGCCGGCGGCCTGGCCCCGCTTTGGGCGTTGGCCGGTCAACCGCCTTCACCACTCCGGGATCTTCAAGCTTTGCGATAATCGCGCGCCACTGATCAGAGCGATCGACGCTGGAAAGCGCGCCTGCGCCTGTCAGGATGTTCTTTAATCTGACTATCCAACGCGACGCAGTCGCCGGGCTACCGCCAGAGCGCTTTGCCCGCGTCATGATGATCTCTTTTTGCGCCGCGAGCCCGGCGAAATCATGCGCCGAAAGACCAATCCGGCGCTCGGGAGATGGAAGGCCAAGATCCTTCCGCATCTTGCGCGACAAGAAAGGATCGCCCGCAGCGCCTTGCGGCCATACGCCTTCGTTGAGGCCGCCGAGAATGATGCGGTCGGCGCTTTGAAGGCGCGCTTCCAGCGGCCCGAGAATAGAAAGCCGAGGATGCGCGGTGCTGCGCTGTCGCACAGCGGCGCCGGCGATCAGCGCTGAAAAAACGTCCGCATAACGACGCCCGCCGATCGCCGTGATGTCATTGGCGGCAGCCTGCAAGTCGGCGAGCAGCATCGCTCCCGCCTCGCCATCGTCGCCGGACCACAAGCGTTCAACGCCGGAGAGACGTTCGGCGGCATTGATGTGCCCGGCGAAAATATCGCCAAACGGCGCCGAGGCGTCGCGTGGAAATTGCGAAGCGGCGTCGTTCAGCGCGGCAATTGCCGACAGCGCGTTCGTATCGACCGGCTCGCGCATGCGCAGCATCGCTTCAACGCTTGCAAGACCATTGGCAGGGCGCGTTCCGCGTAAAGCGCGGTCGATCGCATCGACGGCTCTGGCGCGCTCGGCGCTTTCAAGGCCAAGCCGCGTCAATGGGTGCCGCAACAGCGCCAAAATGACGACAGGATCGCCCGGGTCTTCCAGAAACAGCGCCGTGAGACGCAAGAACAGCCCGCAGGAGGAATTGGCGAAAGGAACACCGGCGCTGTCATCAACAAGAATGTTCCAGCGCCGCATCTTTAACGCGACGCGCCGGGACAATTGACGGTCCGGGGTGACGAGAATAGCGGTCTTCTCAGGTTCTTCGACCGTCATCCGGAACAGCGCGGCGATGATGCTCGCTTCCGCTTCCTCATTGTCAGCTTCGATCAACGACATGCCGCGCGTCGATGCGGCGAGGTCTTTGTCTTCTTTCGTCATTGCGCCGACCAGCGAGAGCCATTCATCCGTCGCTTCGGCGGGGCGCAGGGCGAGCGTTAACAATCGCGCCCGTGAATTTTCCTCGCCAGATCCGGCCCAGGCGCGAACGGCGGTATGCGGAACATTCAATCTTTCAAGCAGCGCCTTCAGGCCAGATTGCGGATGCGCATCGTCAACCGCCTCCCAGGCGCGCTCGTCCATGGCGCGGTCAAGTCCCGGTAGAATGGCAAGCCATCGCGGCGCCCGCGCGATAGCATCAACGAGACGCGAGACTGCCGGCGCGCTACCCGTCGTGCCGGCTATAATCAACGGGTGTGCTGGCGGCGCCGTCGCAAACCGCGTCGCTGCGGAGCTTATTAGCGCCGCACGCCGCGCCGCCGGGTCGGCGCGACCGATCGCTTGAAGGTGCTCCGGCCAGTATCTGGTGACGATATCGAGAAATTCGAGCGACTTCGCCCAGTGGTTGGCGATGTTAGAGACGTCGAGCGTCGCCATCGCAGAGGGGTCAATTTCCTCCGTATAAAAATGATCGAGAAGTCTGCCCAGCTCGCGCGCCGCCGCGATCGCCGCCGGCCAGTTTTCATGACCTGCAAAAGCGCGGTCGCGAGCTGCAACAAGCCGCGCTAGCGTCACCATGCGCTCGGTCGGCGAAACGGCGGGCGGCAGGTCGAGCTCGTCCGCCGCCTCGCCTGCAAAGGCGGCGAGCTCGTCCTCGTCGATATCGCCGATCGCGCGAAAGCGGGGCAACAATGCCGCGCCGACGCCGCGCCGTTCATAGGCGTCGAGAATTGCGTCCCCGGCAGCTCGGACCGCGCGCCGCGTCGGGAAAAATATTTCAGCGCGCGGCAGATCGAACCCAAGCGCCTCTATGAGGCCTTCCGCGAGGTCTTCGAGAAACGGGCGGCCCTGATCGACAGAAAAAAGGCGCGGCCCGGCGGCGTCAAAGAAGGAGGCGGGCCTTGCGCTTATCGTCATCGCCCATCTTGTCGAAAAAAGTTTCGGCGAGCGCAAGCCCTTGCGGGTCGCCGACATGCATCCACGGTCCTGAATGAACGATTGCGCGCATTCTGTCCGCCGCCCTCGCCTTCTCCCAGAGGAGGCGTGTGGAAAACGGGCCCTCGGGCGCCCCGTCGAGCAAAGCGGGCCGGATTATCTGCAAGCCGGTAAAAACAAATCTTGCGTGCGCGCCTGCGCGCCAAAGCGGCCGTTCGCCGTCAAGGTCGAAATCGCCTTTGCCGTCATAGCCGCTGGCGGCCTCCACGGGGGCGAGAAGCAGCAACGCGTCCATGTCGCCATCGCGCCAGGCTTGGCTTAGCGCCGCGCAAGGCTCTGCGTCCTTATCGACCAGTATTGCGTCGGTATTGGTGCAAAATACCGGCCGCTCGCCGAGCAGCGCGCGCGCTTTCTTTAGTCCGCCGCCGGTTTCAAGCAGCAAGGCGCGCTCGTCCGAAATCATGATCTGAAGGCCCCGACGCGCGCGTAAGTGCTCTTCCATCTGATCGGCGAGGTAATGAACGTTGACGACTGCCCGTTTGACGCCGGCGTGCGCGAAACGGTCCAGCGTCCAGTCAATCAACGGCTTGCCGGCGACCTTGATCAAGGGCTTGGGCCGCGTGTCGGTCAGCGGGCGCATCCTCGTGCCAAGCCCGGCGGCGAGCACCATCGCGGTATCTGGAATCGGCGTCAGAAGCGGTCTCCGAAATGCGCGCGAAAGAACGCCGCAACCGGCGCCAGATCTGGATGCGCGAGGTCACGGCGGAAATGGCCCTCAACGCGCGGAAAAAATTCGGCGTATCGCGGTTTTTTATCGCGGTTGATGAGGCGCGCAAAAATTCCGAGAATTTTCGCATTCCGCTGCGCGCCGAGAATGGCGTAGTCGCGGCGAAAGCCTTCCTCGTCGAAGCCGCTAAGATCGGCGCCGCCCTTGGCATAACGGCGGATCATCGCCTCGGCGAGATCTGGCGCGACATCGCGTCGGGCGTCTTCAAGAAGCGAGACGAGATCGTAAGCGGGATTGCCGACCAGGCCGTCCTGGAAATCGATGATCCCGGCGCGCTTATAACTGTCGCGCGCCGGCAGCCAAAGCAGGTTTTCCGCATGATAATCGCGAAGAACCATGATCGAGGGCGATGGGAGCTTGGCGAGAACCAGCGCCCAGGCCGCGCTATATTCCGCTTTCAGATCATCGCTCGCAGCCTCGCCCTTCAAATGCGGCCAGTACCAGTCCGGAACGAGCATGGTTTCCGCCAGCATCGCGGTCTCGTCATAGGCGAGCATTTTATAGCCGGGCGCATTCGGCGGCTCGGGCGCGGCTTTGCGAAGCTGAAGAAGCGCGTCGATCGCGGCGGCGTAAAGATCGAATTCCGGCGCGCCGCCTGGAATGGCGCGCGCAAACAAATCGTCGCCCAGATCTTCAATGATTGCAAAGCCGGTTGAAGGATCGGCGGCAATTATTCCGGGTGCGGATAATCCGGAGGCGCGCGCCGCGCCGGCGATTGCAACGAACGCGTTGAGGTTGGGGCCGGCAAGGCGCGCCATTGCATTATAGCCGAGGCGCCGGCGTTCTTCGGGGCTCGCGTCCGGCGGGCAGGCGGCGCTTTCGGCCGCGGGCGGCGCGTTCATCAAGATCGCGGGCTGGCCGTTAAGATCAAGGCGTTCATAGCTTCGCGTCGAAGCGTCGCCCGTCATCGGCGTTGCGTGCGCCGCGGCCCAACCCGCGCGCGCGAGAAATTCGCGCCGGTCGCCAGCGCGCTTTTCAGCAAAATCGTCTTTAGGTTTTGTCGCAGACATTGTGAAAAACTAGCGTCTCGTTCCTTAAGCGGGGTTAAGCCCGGCGAGCCTTTTGGCCCATTCCTCGCCGCCCCGCACTAGAGCGCGCCGCCCGCCGCCGTCCATCGACAGAAGGACGACAAAGGTTCGGTCGGGCAACATCGCCTCGATCCGCTCTGGCCATTCGATGAGCGAGACCCCCTCGAGGGCCTCTTCAAATCCAAGCTCCCACACGTCCACGGCCTTTTCGAGGCGATAAAGGTCGAAATGAAAAAGCGGGAAGTTTTCGGTCTCATACGTCTCGACGAGCGTGAACGTAGGGCTCGGCGCCTCCGCCCGTCCGGTCAGGCGGGCGATCGCGCCGCGCGCCAGCGACGTCTTTCCGGCGCCAAGAGGACCCGACAACGCGACGACGTCGCCGCCGCAAAGCAGGGCGGCGATTTGCGCGCCAAGCCGCGCCGTCGCGGGTTCGTCGGCAAGATGAAGGGAAAACTCAACCATAAGCGGAAAATAGGGGCCTGGGGGTTTTGCGCAAGAAGCGCGGCTTTATCGCATTGACCGGCGCCGCGCGCTTTGGCAACGAGACCTCTATGAACGGACGAGCGATCATCATCGGCGCGGGACAGGCGGGCGCGCAAGCGGCGCAGAGCCTTCGGCAGGCGGGATTTGACGGCGAAATCGTCATGTTCGGCGAAGAGGCGGAGCCGCCCTATCAGCGGCCTCCTTTGTCGAAGGCCTATCTTCAGGGCGATTTGGAGAAAGAACGGCTCTTTTTGCGCCCGCTCGCTTTTTACGATCAGCAGAAAATCGACCTGCGCCGCGGCGTCGCGGTCGTGTCGATCGATCGCGGCGCCAAGACGGTCGCGACGGGCGCCGGCGAAACGCTCAGCTATGAAAAGCTCCTGATCGCGACCGGAGCCCCTCCTCGCCGGCTCTCCTGCCAGGGCGCGGACCTCAAGGGCGTCTTTTATCTGCGCACCATTGCGGGGAGCGACGCGCTGCGCCCGGTTTTGTCCGCAGGCGGACGGATCGTCATTGTCGGCGCGGGCTATATCGGACTTGAAGTCGCCGCGTCGGCGCGCAAGGCCGGTCTTTCCGTCACGGTTCTTGAAATGGCGGACCGGGTGCTCGCGCGCGTCGCCGGAAAAGAAATTTCTGCCTTTTACGAAAAATTGCATCGCGATCACGGCGTCGATTTACGGCTCGGCGCGGCGCTCGATCATTTTGAGGGCCAGAAAATGGTCGAGGCGGCCGTGCTGAAGTCGGGCGAGAAAATCGCCTGCAACGCCGTTCTCGTCGGGGTTGGCGCGGCGCCCGCGAC
>ERZ1292633.6256-Hain-H41-02um-R1-6256-length-10459-cov-6_pt1 | contig 10459 bp, 8 predicted proteins | sample MGYA00564406_ERZ1292633 | MGnify/ENA primary metagenome ERZ1292633 (study PRJEB36523, sample SAMEA6512639) | groundwater metagenome | collected 2019-01-08 | study: AquaDiva: Metagenomics assemblies of 32 groundwater samples
CGCAAATGCCAAAGCTGGTTGTGGTTACACGGGATGGAAGTGAACAGACGCTCGACGGCCAATCGGGCCTGTCAGTGATGGAAATTATCCGCGACGCAGGCGTCGATGAATTGCTCGCCCTGTGCGGTGGCTGCTGCTCATGCGCGACGTGCCATGTCCATGTTGATCCCGAATTTTCTGGTAAAGTGACGCCAATGGGTGAGGATGAGAATGATCTGCTCGAAAGTTCGGATCACCGCAATGAACACTCACGCCTGTCGTGCCAGGTTCACTTCAATGATGCGCTTGATGGCATGCGTGTCACAATCGCTCAGGAAGACTAAGACGCTTTGATGCCAAATCTTGTCCTGATCCGCCACGGCCAATCGGCGTGGAACCTTGAAAATCGCTTCACTGGCTGGTGGGATGTTGATGTTACCGCAAAGGGCGCCGCTGAAGCCCGCGCGGCTGGCGTTCTCATGCGCGACAAAGGCGTAGATTTTGATTGCTGTTTCACCTCGCTCCAAACCCGCGCGATCAAAACGCTCAACCTTGCGCTTGAGGAGATGGGGCGACTGTGGCTACCGGTGGAAAAGGATTGGCGGCTGAATGAGCGCCATTATGGCGGGCTTACCGGCCTCGACAAGGCTGAGACGGCCGCGAAGCACGGTGATGCGCAAGTAAAAATTTGGCGGCGTAGCTTTGATATACCGCCCCCACCGATGGAGCCAGGCAGCGCTTATGATCTGTCGAATGATCGACGCTATGCCGCGATCACTGTTCCGGCCGCTGAGAGCCTTAAAGACACCATCGAACGGGTGTTACCCTATTGGAACGAACGCATCGCACCCGAACTGAAAAAGGGCAAGCGCGTTCTCATTTCAGCGCACGGCAATTCGCTGCGCGCACTCGTCAAGCATTTGTCAAACATCCCCGATGATGAAATCACGTCGCTTGAAATCCCCACCGGAGAACCGATCGCGTTCCACCTCAATGCTGATCTCAGCGTCACGGATCGTTATTACATTTGTGATCGGTGATGCCGGTTGGCGTACATAGCGGCATCGGCCCGTTCGATCAGCTTGGCAACACTTTCACCCGGACGCACCATTGCAAGGCCAATTGTGACGCGGATTGAAAGTGCATCCCCGCCCACTGCGATCTTCTGTTCGGCAACATAATCGGCGAGTGATTTTGCCTTTGCTTTGGCATCTGCCTCATTCAAATGATCAAGGATCAGGCCAAATTCATCGCCGCCAATCCGGGCCACCATATCGGTCGCGCGCAAATTCTCGGTAAGTAAACGGGCAAGGTGGAGCAAAATCGCATCGCCCACATGGTGGCCGTAATCATCATTGACCCGCTTGAGGCCATCAAGGTCAATATAAAGAATAGCGGCAGGAGTTTTATGACGCTCAGCATATTGTACCACAGCTTCAAGCCGGCGCATGAAGGCCCGGCGGTTTGGCAGTGGCGTCAAAGTATCCGTGTCGGCAAGCTGTTCCAGCTCAGCGACGCGGACGCGCATCGCAACAAGCGCGGTATGCAGACGTTCATTCTCCTCGATAAGACTCGCGATACGCACCTCATCCGTCTCTTTTTGTTTCAATGCCTCACCCGATCTTAGGTTTGATGTTTGTTGAGGCGCCCAGAGCTTATTTTTTAACAGTATCGACAAAAATGCGGCTGAACCAGCCAATCATTGCCAGAACTCGGCTCCGCCGTTAGAGGCTTATCGCCTTGGGGACAAGAGAGGGCGTTTCAAGTCATGGCGGAGCAGCCACCGGTCGTTGGCATCATCATGGGGAGCATGTCCGATTGGGAAACCATGCGCCACGCCGCCGATATGCTTGAAACGCTTGGTATCGCGCATGAAAGCAAGGTCGTTTCGGCGCACCGCACACCTGATCGGTTGGTCAGCTATGCCAAGGGTGCGGCAGCGCGCGGGCTGCGCGTGATCATTGCGGGTGCCGGTGGCGCGGCGCATTTACCGGGGATGGCGGCCGCCATGACCGCGCTTCCCGTGCTCGGTGTTCCAGTCGAATCAAAGACACTCTCGGGCATGGATAGTCTGTTATCGATTGTCCAAATGCCGGGTGGCATACCTGTCGGCACACTTGCAATCGGCAAAGCCGGGGCAGTCAATGCAGGCTTACTTGCTGCTGCCATTCTTGCACTTTCGGATGATGCGCTGGCGGCGCGGCTGACCGCATGGCGCGCGGCGCAAACCGATGGGGTGGCAACTGACCCTTCATGACAGCACACGTCCCCAAACCGCTTCCTCCCGGTTCAACCATTGGCATTATCGGCGGCGGCCAGCTTGGCCGGATGCTAGTGATTGCGGCCGCAACGCTTGGCTACCGCATTCATATTTTTGCGCCCGATGATGATAGTTGCGCCGCAGAAATTTCGGCAACGGTAACGCGCGCAGCCTATTCTGATCGCACCGCCCTCGCCGCTTTTGCCGATTCGGTTGATGTCGCAACCTTTGAATTTGAAAATATCGATGCCGCGCCTCTAGTTGAGGTTGCCAGTCGTGTAAGTCTATGGCCGCCACTTGCCGCACTCGAAATTGGCCAAGACCGGATCACCGAAAAATGCTTTGCGGGCGAACTTGGCGCGCGCACCGCCCAGTGGGCACCCGTATCAAGCCGTGCTGAACTTGACGGCGCTCTTGCTAAAATTGGTGTCCCCGCGATCCTCAAAACCACCCGCTTTGGCTATGATGGCAAGGGTCAGGCGCGCATCAAGGATGAAGCCGATGTTGATGCCGCTTGGGCAGCAATCGCTGGCAGGCCTGCAATCCTTGAAGCGATGGTTCCCTTCGATCATGAATTCTCGCTCATCGTGGCGCGCGATCAATACGGCACGATCAGCTTTTGGGAGGCGCCTGAAAATGTCCACAAAGCTGGCATTCTCGCAACATCTGTGATCCCGCCAAGCGATATCATTCTCCAGCAAATCCCTGCTGCACGCGGGCTGGCTCGACGTCTGGCAGAAAAGCTTGATTATGTGGGGGTTTTTACAATTGAATTTTTTGCAAGCGATGACGGGCCGGTGTTCAATGAAATGGCACCGCGTGTTCATAACAGCGGTCATTGGACGATTGAGGGCGCAGTCACATCACAGTTTGAGAATCATATCCGCGCCGTTGCCGGATTGCCGCTTGGCAGCACAAAACTAACCGGATCATCGGTGCTCATGAAAAATATCATCGGCCATGATGCCGATGATTGGCTTGCAATGGCAGCAGATAGCGGCACTCATCTTCATCTTTACGGTAAAGATGAAGCGCGTGATGGCCGCAAAATGGGGCACATCACGCGCGTCATATATTAGCTTACGCGGGTGCCGCTCATCGCCATCGAGCCGAACATTCCAGCCTTGACCGAACCAGTGATGCTATCACCGTCAACGGTTGCTGTACCTTCAAGCGTCATCGGCATCGGCACTTTCATATCCATTTTCCAGGTCAGTGTGTTGCCATCAACCTTGCCATCATAGACATCGAGCGAGCCCTGAGCACCTGCATTGGTACCGCTCCATGTGTCGCCGTCCACGTTGACAGTCAGTGTCGATTTCTGATCGCCCATTGGTGATTTGACAACACATTCATACGAACCAGCTACTGACATATTATTTCTCCCTTGTTGAACGGCTATTTCGCCGCAGGTGCACTAATCTCTTCCACTGGCAAACCGATTCCGTCAAGCTGCGGACGCACCAGTTTTGCATCGCCGACCACGACAAAAATGAGCTTGTTTGGATCAATCGCCGCTCTCCCCGTAGCGTCAATCGAGGCAGCCGTCACCGTCCGATATTTTTCGGCAAGCGCTGCATAATAATTGTCGGGTCGCTTGAGGTTGATAATGCTCGTAATCCCGCCAAGCACATCGCCTGCGGTTTCAAAACTGCCGGGAAGTTCCCGGATATTACCGTTCATCGTCCGCTCAAGTTCTTCAGTGGTAACGCCGCGCGTGGTCAGAAAGTCGCTGATCTGGCTGCGCAGGGCTTTGATCGAATCGCCAGTACGGTCGGCCTGAACGGGCGCAGAAATCGTGTAGCTGATCCGCTGCTCCTGGGCACCGATGCGTGAACCGACGCCGTATGACCAGCCTTTGGTTTCGCGTAAATCCATGTTGAGCCGCGAAAGAAAGGCACCGCCCAAGATATCATTGGCCGCGCGCAGCGTGACGAGATCATCGCTGCCTTTGGCATCAAGCACTTGCCCGCCAATAATTAGGGATTGCGGCGAATTGGGGCGATCGACAAGGTAGATTTTGGACTTTGCCACAGGTACCGGCGCGCTGAAATTTTTGACTGGCTTGGGTGTTGCCGGTTTTGCCCATGTCCCAAAGCTTTTTTCGAGCAGTGGAACGAGTGTTGTCAGGCTGGTATTTCCCGCCACGAAAATGCGCGCTGTATCGGGCCGCAGCCATGCTTTATGAAATGCAGAGAGCGCAGCTTGGTCAAGTTTTTTGACCGTTTCAGGTGTCCCTGTACCACTGCTGGCGCGACCATAAGGATGGCCTTCACCCCAGAGTTTGACCGGCAGAACGCGCCCCGCAAGCCCCTGCGGTTGGGTCAGTTCAGCCAAAATACGCGCCAATTGCTGGCCGCGCAGCCGGGTGACTTCAGCCGGGGCAAAGGCTGGATTGCGCACGATATCGGCGAGCAAATCAAGCGAAGGCGCAAGATTTGGTGTTACCGCGAACAGGCTAACATTGGTGCGATCAACGCTTGCCCCGGTTGAAATCGTTGCGCCAAGCCGCTCGCTTTCCTCTGCAATCTGCACCGAACTGCGCGTCGCAGTGCCTTCATCCATGAGCGCAAGCATGAGCGACTGAGTGCCAAGCGCATCCGCAGGATCGGCCGCCGACCCCGCATCAAAGCTAACCGTCATCTGAACAGCAGGCACCGCGCTCCGCTTGGCAAAGAACACCTCTATTCCGTTGGAAAGTGTAGCGCGCTCAATCTTGGGAAAATCAAGCGCTGTCAATTCGCCAACCGGCGGCAGCGCTGAGCGATCAGGGCCAACCACTTTGGTTTTCACTATCGCAGCGGGCGTCGCGGCCGTTTTCGACGCGGCAGGCGTGGCGGGCGCGACCTCATCATATTTCTCGCGGTCGCCCGGTGCAACGGTCAGCGAAAAAACGGGGCGCGAAAGCCATTTGCGTGTTGCAGCGGAGACCTTCGCTGGTGTCATCGCCGCAAGCTCGGCAAGCTCGGTGCGGTAATGCCCCGAATCGCCCGAATACACCAAGCCTTCGGCAAGCGTCGTCGCCTTACCGCTAAAACCGCCGACCGATTCAAGCCCGTTGATCGTTCCAGAGATTGAGCGCGTCGCGACGCGGCGCACTTCATCCACCGTTGGCCCCTTTGCCATAAATTCGGCGATAATCGCATCAAGCCGTTTGGCAACAAGCGCTGGATCAACACCGGGCTTCACATCCGCCGAAGCGGTGAACATGCCAATTTGTTCAAACAAGTCTGCCGAAGCTGCCACCGAAACCGCAATCTGTTCCTTGCGGACAAGCGCATTGTCAAGGCGGCTGCTTGATAGCCCACCGAGCACGGTTGCACCAACCTGAAGTGCGCTGGCATCCTTATCATTCAGGCCCGGAATCGCCCACATCCGCATGATCCGCGTGGTAGCCACCCGGTCTTTCATCACCTTGCTGACTGGTGCTGCAAGCGTTGGCACGTCAGCATTCACGCGCGTGATGGCTGGCCCACGCGGAATGCCGCCGAACCAGTTAGTGACCTTTTGTTTGGCAGTCGCAACATCGATATCGCCCGCAAGCACGAGCACCGCATTGTCTGGGCCATATTTGGCACGGAACCAGTTTTTTACATCCTCAAGGCTTGCCGCACTCAGATCCGCCATCGAACCGATGGTTGAATGGTGATAAGGATGGCCCTTCGGAAACAGTGTTTCCTGAATGACATATTCGGTAAGGCCGTAAGGCTGGGTATCGCCCTGCCGCTTTTCATTCTGGACAACGCCAATCTGATTATCGAGCTTTTCCTGCGTTACCGCGCCGAGCAGATAACCCATCCGGTCGCTTTCAAGGAAAAGTGCACGGTCAAGCGCTGCAGTTGGCACCGTTTGGAAGTAGTTGGTGCGATCAAACCATGTCGTACCATTAAAATCGGTAGCGCCAACCTGCTGGAGTGGCTCAAAGAAATCCCCGGGTGAATTTTCCGAACCGTTGAACATCAAATGTTCAAACAAGTGGGCAAAGCCGGTTTTGCCCTGTGGTTCATCCTTTGAACCAACATGATACCAAACCGATACCGCGACAACAGGCGCTTTCCGATCGGTATGGACAACAACGCGCAAGCCATTCGGCAGCGTGAATTGTTCATAGGGAATCTTCACTGCTTCGACGAGCGCCGAGACAGGCGCAGGGTTGGCAGGCGCTGCAAGTGCCGGTGAGACCATAAGTGCAATCAGTGGAAGCAGTGCGATCGATTTTTTCATATATCTCATCCTGTCAGGCGAATTTTTGGAGCGTTATAAGCGCAAATCTGTGTGAGGCTATGCACAGTCATTAGCCTTCGACGAACCGTAATCAAACTTCGACCAAGTGCTAAGGGCGGTACGCCCGCTTGGCATTGGCGATCAAATCAGCACGTTCGAAATGCACTGGCTTGAACTTATGCGCGATAAACAGCTTCATCTGATCCGTATAATGGGGCGAATTGGGCCGTGTCGTCGCCGCACCGTAAGGCTGTATCGACTGGCTAAGCACTTTGCCCGCTTTGTCCCAATTGATCAGCATGACGAAACTATCACCGTGCTTGACGCGCATCCGGCCATCAGGCTGCGGCTCCCATGTCGTTGCCGCGCGCAGTGTATCTGTGCCGCCATTGGCAGGCAGGTTCACGGTGCCATGGATCATCCGCTGGACATCGCCCAGCGGCGGATCAATCCGGCCAAATCCCTTCATCAAACGGTCAACCGCTTCACGCAGCTTTACCTTGGCGTCGCCAAGCGGGCGTCCGTGATAGGCATCGCTATTCGCCAAGTGCATCATCGATTCGCCGAGTGCATCGGCCTTGGCGTTGCAGTCGCTGTTCCAATCCCAAGTCCCAAGCAGTTTTTGCGCGGCAAGCAAATCCGGTTCCTTGCCAAGATCAAGCGCCATGACTTTTGCCATCCAAGCCCCGGCGAAGCTGTTGCGGCTATAGGCCGTATCAAATTTGATCGCGAGCAGTTCAGCAGGCGTAATCGACGCATCCGCCGACAAAAGTTCGTTGGCGCGTACCATGCGATTGGTCGTCCGCCGTTCAATCCCTAGCAGAGGCGAGAAATCCGCCGGGTTAAGCTCCGACCCCGGCCCTGCCGCAACAAAGGGCGTGTTGTTCGCGTTGAAGACAAAGCCGCTAGCAGGGTTTAATATCTGCGGCATTTGCGCAAAGGCAACCGAATTTTGCCACATCGCGGCCGACGTATCACCGGGCAGAACTTTCTCATAATCATAGCCCGCCTTGCGCTGCGGAAAAAGCGCATTGTAAATATAGGCAATCCGCCCGGTTTTATCAGCATAGATAAAATTGGTTGAAGCGATGCCACCAATTGACATTGCCTTGCGCCATTCCTCCCAATTTTGCGCTTTGCCGATCCGGTAATATTGTTCAATATTTTTGAGTTGGTCGATGGTTGCGTAGCGGATCGCAAAAGCGCCGTTCTTGTTTATGATCACCGGCCCGTGGAGCGAACGGTAAACCATCCGGGGAACCGGCAGCGTAAACGGCCCGAATTTCACGCCTAACCAGACACGCTTGCTTTCCAGCGGCAGCCACTTGCCATCATGGCGGTACTGGGTGCCCGCATCATTGAGCACGAGCTTATAAACATCGATCAGATCCGGCCCGTTGACGGTGTTCGTCCACCCCAGATTGCGGTTATGGCCAAGCGCAATGAAAGGCATGCCGGGAAATAGCGCCCCTGCCATATCAAGCCCCTCACCCGAATGCATCGTCGCTTCGTACCAGGCCACCTGGCCTTCATAGGGCTGGTGGGCGTTGGAAATGAGCCAAGTCTTGCCGTCCGCCATGCGTTTCGGTGCGACCGCAAACGCATTCGATCCGTTCCGCGCAGGATCTCTGCCAACCGGTGTCAGTGGTGGCCTAGCACCATCAACAGGCGGCATTTCATCCTGCACCAATTTGCCAATCACGCCGTCAAGCCCGAAGAAGAACGGCGCGCGCAGGGCGAATCCGGTCGCGATATCCTCTCCGTTGATCGGAAATAGCTTCGAAAGCTTTACTTCGCTTGGGTTTCGCGCAGCAAAAAGGTTTATGCCCGAGGCATAGGCATCAAGCAGGGCGCGGACATCAGCAGGTATCTCGGCATAGTGCCGCTTTGTTGTTTCACGCGCGCCGAGGAGATGTTCGACATAATCAACCTTCGCCCCGTCGCTCCCGAGTATCGCGCCGGTTCGCGCCCGCGTCATCGCGACAACGTGTTGAATCGTTTCGAAATCATCCTCGGCGTGGGCATAGGCCAGCCCGTAGGAGGCATCAGCATCGGTTTTGCCAAAAATATGCGGTACACCAAATTCATCGCGGACGATCCGGGCATCATATTTGCGTTCAGGCGGAGGCGTGGCCGATGTCGCAGCCAGTGGCTCCCAAACCGCAGCGCCAACAACAAGCGCTACTATCAGCCCGGCTGTTACGGTAACCCATTGCTTCATCGCGATTTATCCTCAGCCTGTTTTGCAAACATCCATTGACGATAGCGACGCAATCGGCAAGTCAGTTCGGATAAACTTAATTGCCGGGGTCATCATGCGCTTTCGCCTTCTCGCAACACTTTGCGTTTCTACACCGCTTATACTCGCTGCTGCCAACGCGCCTGAGGCAGCGATCACACCCGAAGCGATGCGCGCGCACATCGAATTTCTGGCAGATGACGCCCTCGAAGGGCGTGAAACCGGGACACGCGGCCATGAAATCGCGGCAAATTATGTGGCAAGCCGGTTCCTTGCACTGGGGCTTAGCCCGGCCAATAAGGAAGGCTGGTTTCAAAAAGTGCCATTCGCGGGCGCTTTGCTTGATGAAGCAAAATCTGGTTTCACTATTGCCGGGCAAAGCTTTGCCAATCGCAAAGAAGTGCTGTTCGGCCCCGCGCGTAACGACGGCACTGATAGCCAGCAAGCCCAGGTTGTTTTTGTCGGCTATGGCATTGATGATCCGAAAGCTGGTCAGAATGACTATGCGGGCCTCAATGTGAAGGGCAAGGTCGTTGCTGTCCTAACCGGCTTTCCTAAAGGCATGCGGAGCGACGTCGGCGCGCACTATGGCCGCAGCAAAGCCAAGATGGCCGAGGCGCGCGGGGCAATCGGCGTGATCACCATCCGCACATTGGAGCGCGAACGGACACGGCCTTGGACACGCGAGATTGAGGGGCCGATCCACCCAACGCTCAACTGGGCGCAAAGCGATGGCAGCGGTTTTACCGAAACACCATCAATCCGGTTTGGCGTTACCCTTCATGACACGGCGGCGGCGGCGCTTTTCGCAGGTGCGCCGACATCGCTTGAGGCGGTGCTTACAGCAGCAGACAAGGCCAACGGACGCCCCAAAGGGTTTGCGCTCAAACCCGCAATCAGGCTTGACCGCGTGACCACCATGTCACGCACCATCAGTCCCAATGTGATCGGCATGTTGCCGGGCTCCGATCCGAAGCTGGCGGGTGAATATGTTCTGCTGATGGGTCATCTCGATCATGTTGGGGTAGATCCTGCTAAAGCGGGTGACAAAATTTCCAATGGGGCAATGGATAATGCCTCAGGAATCGCCGCAATGCTTGAAGCCGCCCGCGCGCTTGCTGCATCGCCAAACCGCCCGCGTCGTTCGATCCTGTTTGCCGCCGTCACCGCCGAAGAACGCGGGCTGCTTGGCTCAGACTATCTCGCACGCCATCCGGCTGTTTCAGGCGGAAAGGTGGTGAGCGTGGTCAATCTTGATATGCCAATCCTGCTTTATGATTTTCAGGATGTTATTGCGTTTGGCGCAGAACATTCAACAATGGGCCCAGCCGTAGCGCGCGCTGCGCAAAAAATGGGGCTGTCGCTTTCGCCCGATCCGCTGCCATCCGAAGGGCTGTTTACCCGTTCGGATCATTACAGTTTCGTCAAACAAGGCGTGCCATCGGTATTTCTGATCACCGGTTTCAAAAATGGTGGTGACAAGATTTTCGCCGATTTCCTCAAAAACCATTATCATAAGGTCAGTGATCAGCCGAGCCTGCCCTTCAACTGGAATGCCGCCGCCAAATTCGCGAAGATCAACACGCTAATCGCGGCAGAAATTGCCAATGCTGATGCTGCTCCCAAATGGTATCAAAGCAGCTTTTTCGGTAACATTTTCGCAGGTGACGCAGCAAAGGCAACCGATCCGAAATAGCTATTACCCTTGTCTGGTTCAAACCCATCCTTACATCATGGGTGAAAGGAAGGGCTTTCTC
>ERZ1292633.6258-Hain-H41-02um-R1-6258-length-10458-cov-4_pt1 | contig 10458 bp, 9 predicted proteins | sample MGYA00564406_ERZ1292633 | MGnify/ENA primary metagenome ERZ1292633 (study PRJEB36523, sample SAMEA6512639) | groundwater metagenome | collected 2019-01-08 | study: AquaDiva: Metagenomics assemblies of 32 groundwater samples
ATTTGGGGCTTCCAACGACCGCTAAGGATTGTCCGCGAACAGTTCTGCGAATGAACGGGAAACTTGTATTTTCATATTCTTGCACTTTCCCTGAAAAGGAGACTACATCAGCAAATGGCCTCTTTGAAGTGGATTCTAGCTCAGGTAAAGGAAGTTTCTGGGGACTTGTTGCAAAGCCCGGCCAGGATTACGTAACTAGTATTGATGTCGAGAGCTGTATCGTTGACGTATCCCATCGTTATCCAAAGACGTACGTCATTCGACCGCAGTTTTTTATACCGATGATTACGTTGCTCAGAAACGCTGCTCAAAATTCTTTAAAATATAAAAATGAACTTGCGCTAGTGAGGGAACAAAACATTGACATCACAAACTTTGAGAATGATCTCGATGCCTTCAAGGATGGATTTGCAAGAAACTACGAGCTAGCGTCAAAGAAATTTAAAACGGCAATCGAGGAGATAGATAAGACCATCGAACATCTCCAAAAGACCAAAGAGGCATTGCTTGGATCGGAAAACAATTTACGTCTTGCCAACAACAAAGCCGAGGATTTGACCGTCAAGAAGCTGACTAGGAATAACCCGACAATGGCTGCAAAGTTTACAAATGCAAACAGGAACGATAAATCCGAAACTGAAGACTCCTGATGAGCTTAGCGTTGGTAATAGTCAGTTCAGATTGGATTTCCCATGATTTCACTTTATGTCATGGGAAGCTTCCTAGAAAAACACCGTGGCGTGAAATTTTATGATCGTAATGGCTGACAGTTAAGACAACAATTTGCAGATCGCAGAATTTGTCCTCACGCTCACAACTTCGCGTTCTGAAGGCGGGATCTTTGATTTTTTTTCAACTGGTATGAGTTGTCGATATACAGGCTACTCGTGGGTTCGGTTTTGAAAATCCCTCCGTCGCAACCCTTTATGCCTTCTTTAGCATTAGGAGAAATCGCTGACTGCGCGTTGGACTCGTTTTGAATTCCGTACCGTCGAGCGGTGTATATAGAAACTCACTAAACCCACTGAGTGTGCGGATCTCTGGCGAGTTGAGGTCACGAAATCCCATAGACCACTCCGAAAACTGGCGGTCATCAGTGGTTCCTTCGAGCAAAGTAGCTATATTTTTGTGTCGGGTATCGGCTTCGATTTTCTTTAAGGTCATGCGTACGATATCTTCCGGTCCCTCAATTAACTGCATAAACTGACCGTCTTTATGAACGAGCAATCCGGTAAGACCGACTTTAATATTGTTGTCCTGCGATTTCTTAAGAAGGGCCACAAGCTCGTCAACTGTAAAGGTTTTAACTGCCGAACTTGAATAGATGTGGAAAAATATTTTCTGATCCATGAACAATTCTATCGAGACCAAGAATCAATGTCTATAAGAGATAAATTGAGACGTAGGTCTTTGCAGCCAGCGCGACCATTCACTAGGTCCATGAGTGTTGTTTGAAATTGTGCATGTATTCGAGCGACAGGCTTTCTTGTAACTGATAGATTTCCTAGATGGCCAACATTTCAAAATGCAGTAAACTTTGAGCAATCCAAACGAAAACATAAGAGTTACGATCACAGGAGCAAGCGGCTTCATAGGTCAGCAATTAATTACCAGCGCTCCTGAATGTTGGCAGGTCAATGCGCTCTCGCGAGGAAACGCTAAGTCTCGGGTAGGAAATATTTCTTGGCGACAGGCCGATCTTTTTTCTCTTCAGAGCTCAACCGATGCTCTAAAGGACACCGATGTTGCAATTTATCTCGTTCATTCCATGCTGCCATCGACTCGACTTTTTCAGGGTAGTTTTGCTGATGCGGATCTGTTGATCGCAGACAATTTTGCCTATGCGTGCAAAAAAAACAACGTTCAGCAGATCATTTATTTGGGAGGCTTGATGCCGACCGGGAATGTGAGCAAACATCTTGCGAGTCGGCAGGAGGTCGAAGAAGTATTTAAGGCTTCTGAAATCCCTTATACAATTTTTCGTGCAGGGATGGTAGCTGGAAAAGGCGGCTCTTCGTTTGAGATTCTCCGCAATCTGGTGATAAATCTACCGGGGATGATTCTCCCCAAATGGACCCAAGCCAAAACTCAAGTGATCTACATCGATGATCTGGTGCGCCTCCTCAACACGGCAGTCATGAATAGAGATTTTTTCAATAAAACAATCGATGCCGTGAACGGCGAAAGTTTAAACTACGAAAGTCTCATTCGAACGACCTGTCGAGCTTTGGGAAAAAAGCCAGTGTTATTTCGCGTGCCCATAAATTCCACGAAGTTTTCAAAACTTTGGGTTTCGATATTTGGAAAAACTAATTACGAGCTTGCCTCTCCATTGATTGATAGTTTGCTTTGTGAGCTTCCGCAAGCTCCACCGAGCGAACTCATTTCACCTTTAATTCATGAACGATCATTTAGCGGGATGCTTGAGAAAATTCTTAAAATTTCCGGAGAGCAAGCAACGAGAGCGAAAACAAAACTCATTCATCCAAACACAGTTAGGTCGATTCAGCGCCTACCTTCCGTTCCATCTGTCAATTGTGACGAAATCGCGCGTGAATATGAAAACTGGCTTCCAAAAGCAGTGCTTGGCCTGATTAAAGTAGAGTCGAACTCTCGGAGTGGCCTAGTCACCTTCAGTTTTCGTGGTCTCACTTGGCCATTGCTGATTTTGAAGCCGATCATCGGCGAACTCGATATGCAACGGGCAAAGTTTCATATTGTTGGCGGACTTCTCTCGAAGCGGTCAGATTGCGGATGGCTTGAGTTCCGGCAAGTTGCCAACAGGAAATTTACGCTCGTCTCGATCAACGAATTCGTACCAACGCTTCCATGGTATCTTTATAGATTTACTCAAGCGGTCTTGCATAAGTGGACGATGACTTCATTTGCCGAGCATCTTGAGACATCGCCTCGTTTTTCTCTTAAATAATCTTTAAGCATTCTATTGCACGTCGATCACACGCTCCGAGAGCGCTTCGGAATAAAAATCTCAGAATTTACTATAATTATCTTGGGCCGCTCCGTCCCACGGATTGCGTTGCTTGCCAAAAAACTATGTATGTAGTTGTGACAGGTTCCAATTCTGGCCGCTCTGGTTTCAGCAGCTTGTTCTCCACCATTATGTATAACAGTGTTATACATAGAATTTTTTGAAAGAGTCAGTTGTCCCTAATTTCGCGAAACAATTGAATCTAGCGAACCCCGCTGATTGGCTTTGAATCTTCGGTCTTGTTGGTCGGAAAACCTTCAGGGCCTGAGCGAAAGCGTCCGTTCCAGTCTGATTGAAACTCTGGTGGAATGACTATGCATTCGGAATGAAAATCTTCCGAATAAAACGTAAAATTATGATTTGAACCGTAGATGAGCACGACATCTTTTTGTGTTGGATTTTGCGAGAAATAATTCCGAACCTGTGACAGAGCGGCTCTTTCTCTCGCTCCATAAACCAAAGACGCGATTTCGGGCGGGTATGCAACATAGCGAGCGGGATGTGTGTTGAACCAACTTTTAATTGGATCAAAGATTTTATTTAGAGCCTCTTCATTCTCGACAACTCGGTGAAGAAAACTTACGCGTCCTCGGATCAGCTGGACAAAGTCTCCGCCATTGTTGATCAGCTTTTGCTTCTGAATATCTGTTAGTCTGTAGGGATTCTCTGGCAAGCCTTGTGGAAAAATTTGGTTGAAATAGCTCCGAAGGGCAGCCCTCTTATCTTGAGGAAGCATTTCCCAGGAGAAATCTCGAGATTCTGCTTGTTCACTGAAAACGGGAACTTGAGGAAAGCGTTCGATGTAATTGGCGATTTTTAATTGAGATGCAGCGACTTGGTTATTCTGATCTTCAGACGTTTGAGCACCAGTTAATTTATCGGCCGCATGAGTCTGGGGTAAGAAGACAATCCTGTGCTTGCATTCACCGGCGTGCACTGATGGAGCGATTAGTCCTAACATCAGGCAAAAAACTTGAATCACCCATATTTTCATCGTCATATTTGCCACTCCATGTGCCTCAATGACTATTTCAACAAGAGTGCCATCCTACTTCCAAAAATTTTGATTTTGGAAATAAAAGCCCGGAGGAGTGACTTAAATCGCTGGCCGGGTGCCATTTCATAGACGTCTCGTTTTGAGACCGGTGTCAAGAATTCGAGAATTCATGTATACGTGAATTCTCGAATTCTTGTTTGGAATGTTTGAATTTTAGTGGTTTGTTCGTTCGATAGTAGGTTCGATTAAGCGGTACATGCTTGAATCATGGTGTTTGGATTTTGAGAGCATGACTTCATCGGTACTGTTGGCCATGGAAGATAAAGCCATTAACTCTTGCGAAAGGAGGGAGGTTGAGGGCGCAGTTCGAAGAACGAAGATATACTTATAAGACTATGATTTTCGAGAAAACTTCGTAAGATATCAGATATATCTGGACTAGGAAAATAAAGTAAATAGATTTAATAAGTTTTAGCTGTCCCATGAAATTGAATGAAAAGTAAGGCGAAGGTAATGCATGAAGTATAACAAGATAAAATTAACTTTCATTTTTTTAATATTTTTTTTTCACATTGAAGTAAGTGCGCAACATACTAATGCGAATGATAATCAAAAAGAATCAATATTAAAACAAGAAAAAGGTAAATTTTTTGAGGAATCAATTGATTCAAATAAAGCTAATAAAAATCATTCTAACTTTGAATACATAAACGCTTTGCTTTTAATTTTTGGAACACTGGTTGGAGCGGCACCTGGAATAATTAGCACATACTACCAAAATAAAAACTTTAAAAAAAATATAGAATTTTCTCAACAAGAAACAAAGGCGGCTAGAGAATTTGACATAAAAAAACAGTTATTTCTGGATGCGTCAGAAGCGATTACAGAGGTGAACCAAATAATTATCTTGATTCCTTTTTTGTCAATTGATGAGCTAAACAAAAAGTATATAGATTCAAAAATAACACCGTCAATATCGAAACTTCATTTAATCGCATCAATTGAAATCATATCAGCCTTGGGAGATTTTCAAATAGCTTTTACGCAAATTTGGTTTCAATTATTATTTGAAAAAAATGTTCTTGATAAGTACGTTAATGATTTAAGTGTTATTGAGGGATTATTACTTAAAGAAAATAAAGATATTAATCTACATAATAAAAAAATTGAATTATTACAGAAAAAGAAAAATGAAATGTTGCGCTTATCAAAGCTGAGCATTGAGGCAACAATTAAGCTTTCTTTGCCGATACAAAAGGTACTGCTTCTAACGAGAACAGAATTAAACATGGAATTTGATGATAAAAAGTATATGGAAATTATTAGTAGAATAAATGGAAAAAATAAAGAGTTTCTTGATGATCTATTTAAAAAAATAGAACCAGCTTAGTCGATTAAAACGCCCTTAAACAGTCGAGATATTTTTATTACTATTGATCTGCACTATATGTGAGTCCACATAAAAGATTATTCTAAATTTAGTTCTGGCGCACTTTTTATTAAATTCGCAAATGCATCTTGAGGAATCGCAGGATGTGGTATTGCGCTTGACGTTCTACCGCTAAGTTGTCCAGCATCTTCCAAAATGCTTAGCCAGTCCTTAATTTTTTTCACAGCTGCTTCGATATCTCGATAAATTTTATTAGGCTTGTTATTTAGCAGACTCGAAAAATACTCTCCATCTGAGGTAGATCGATTTTCTTCAATGTGAGTCAAAAGTTTATTGCGATAACATAAAGCTCCCAAGAATAACCACCACCTTCCACCGCTATCAAAATAATGTTTTTCGCGCATACGATCTCGCATCTCTGAAAATCTTTTTTCAATGAGATAGGCCCGGTCATCAGCCTCTCTCAGTTTTTCTAGCAAGCGAGAAAATATTTTTCTGATGCCAATCAAAATTCTTTTTAGTAAAATCATTTGGTCTGTCCTTTCATCATTTTTCAGAGATAATATTGAACTTTTTATTAAATATTGGATTCATGTACCGCTTTAAAAGAAACGCCTTTACCTACGACGCCCAATTAAAACCTTTCCATCGTTGAGCTGGCTTAATCCAGGCCTCGGCGGGTCTGCATACTACCTGTTCTGCCTCTTCAGTTTTTTGACAACCGACACAACGAGTAGCGGCTAGTTGCGCCTTGAGTCTTCGAAAATCAATTTGCTCTCCACAGCTCTGGCAAAGTCCAAATGTGCCAGCGTTGAGCCTTGCCAGAGCAAAGTAAAGTTGACTTCGACAAGCTCGCTTGAGTTCGTGAATTTCGATTCGTGTATTGAGATCTCCCTCAATCCTTGCATGGTCCATCCAATTTCGAAAAAACATCGGCTGTACCTCCGCCGTCTTTAGGAGATCGGCCCTTAACTCAGTGACTTCTGTTTCAATGTGACTGAGATGCTCGTCGAGTTTTTCTCGAAAATCTGATAGTTGTTCTTTGGTCATCCTTTTTCCTTTCATGGGAAACAATCTTGCCCCCATAACTTTTTAGAATTGCAATAAGGAGGACAACCAAACACTCCTGCTAAGCAGTTGGAAAATTTAAGATTTTAAATTGAAGAAAAAATTGGACTTAAAAATAGTCTGCGACAATGGACTTTGAGTCTGTAAGGGTGGACTCAAAGATAATTAATCTTCGTGTGATTTATTAATTTTTAAATTGAGGTCTGGCTTTTATGACTTTATTTTATATTCGACAGATTTAATTCGAACGAGTTTGTTGGAGATTACTGTTTTATCGTTTAGCAAATACTCTTCGCTTAATGCTAATTTGCGACAAATCAATAGCGCCCCTTGAGCAAGCCGACTTTCGTTCACCAATTGCTCGCCCAAAAGGATTTCTGGGGAAAGAGCATGTCGATCAATATCTGATTTAAACTCACCCAATGACTTAACGACCGCTGTCTTGTCCTGTTGCTGGAGCCATAGTAAGTCTTCGCCGCCAAGAGTTTTAAAGAAATAGGGGACATCACCCCGACTAAGTTGAGCCCGCTCTTCAGCCATCAAATCGTTTTTCAGGTGGATATTTGGAGACAAATTATATTCTATGGTGTTTCTGACTAGAACTCTAATGGGCGTGGTGGGGTCTATTATTTTCTGGAGAACCGCCAATATTTCCACACGTTTTTTTATTAAGAGTTGAAACATATCGACATAACCACCAAGGAGATCTTTAGCGTGGTCGTGTGAAAGTTGAAACCGCTCTGGTAAAAAGGCGCCTACTCCAGATCCCTCCCAAGAAACCTGTTTAAATGGCAAAAGGATAGTTTCATTGGGCAAAATTAAGCGTGCAAAGACTACCTCAACGTCCACAACCTGAAGGTGAGTAGGCGTCATCACTAGATTTCCTCTATGAAGATCTCGAATTCCGAAGATAAAGGAATAGGCCAACAATACGCCGAGAGAATAAAAATGGCTACCTAAGAGGCTTGCCTCTGAGCATGACTCCACTTTCCGAGAAAATCCTAACCAATGATGGGTGGACTCCACCTCAAGATTAAAGATAAATTCGTTTAAAGGACTGTGGCCGTTGGGCCCTGTCCAAAAAAAGTATTTTTCAATGGGACTGCCTTTTCCAAAGAAAAGCCATTCCCAAAAAGCGGTTCGAGGCTTGCGGAACCACAGCCCGCAAGCCTTTTCGATAACCTCTACGCGCTGACCAAAATTGTGCAGGTCAGCGTCTATGAGATTACCAGCCGCCGGAACTGTTGCCTGCTTCATAAGATTCAGCCTCAGCTTCGAGTTGATCCAGGTTAATAATTACGACTTCTTGCATAGCACCTCCCTATTATTTAGTTTATTTATATTCACATCAATCCCGCATCTTGGAGCTCATGAGTCTCCAAAGGCATAAACTTGATTTTCTCAATCTCGTCCTTTGAAACTACTTTAACCCCAAGTTTTTTTGCTTCTATCTGAATTTCAGGTCTATCGGCGTCCCCCGTCACAAGTAAAGACTCTAGCGCCAGACCATATTTTTCGATAAGTTTTAATCCATTTGTCGTCTCACTCTTTAGATTGTAATCAAACAAATAAAATCGTGACCCAATTTCGCCGGGGCCATTTTGTTTGAACCATTGACTGAGCTCGCTTTCTGAAAAAATAGAACTGATTTTTATATTGCTTATAGTTTCGTTTAAAATATTTTTAAATGTATTATGAATTAATGGGTCATCATCAACTAAAACTAAATTCATGCCGGGAAAAATTCTGACCGCAAAAGGCGAGACCGCTTCTTTTGCAGAAAGCGGAATCGTTAGCGTTACCGTAGTGCCTTTCATTTCTTTTGAATCAATAATTAGGCGACCATGCATCTGTCCCTCAATGGTTGACCGAGCATGAAATAAGCCGAGGCCACTTCCCCCTGGCTTAGAAAAAGTTTTACCTTCTGACGCTAATAACGGTAATATGTTTTCAGGAATTCCCTTCCCTGTATCTATAACACTCACGGTTGCAATGCCCTTCTCTACCGAAACTGACACAACAACGTGGTCTGATCCCACCGTGGCTTCAAATGAATTTGTAATTATATTGTTTAGGGCGGCCTCAAACTCTGCTCGTGGACCATCAATGATAATCTCGGCAAGATGTGACGTCTCAATATTTAGACTCAGGGACTTTTGGTCATTGTAGTTAAGTGTTTCCTTTTTCTGGCTAACAACTCGCCTCACCGATTTAACGAGGTTAAATTTTTCATTTATGCTCAAGCTATCAATAGGCTTATTCGTCAGAAGAATTTTGGACGAAAGATCTTGGATCTGCGCCAATACATCTTCAAATTTACATTTATCAACGTCACTTAAAGACTCTGCTCTTTTTAGTCTATGCTCAAACACAACAATAAGATTTTTTAAATTATGAACAACGGTGTTAACAATTCTAATTCGACCGTCGTCAAAACTCTTCTTTGCAAGATCCTTCTCATAGGTTAAAACTTGGCCAAACAAACACTCAAGAGAGCGATCTAAATCTTTCATCTCAGTAATATCCGACGTCGCCACATTGTAGCCACCTTTAATTGACTCCTGTAGTGTCGCCGAGGCCGAATTAAGCCACCGTACTCTCATTTCAAGTGGCATTGTAATTTCCTTCACAGTCCTGGTTATATTTTTTTTCAAAAATCCAAGCAGCAAAAACAAAAAACCAGAGATGGTAAGTAGCCCGACCAATGCAATTAACATAGTATTCAACAGTGACGCCTGTACCTCTATTCTAAGTTTTTGGCCCGATGGTAGCGTTTCATATTTAGCAATCCCTTTTGACGGCCCAGAAAAAAGCGCCAATTGACCGGCATGAGCGACAAGCGTCTCGTCTAAAAATACTCGAATTCTAAAATCTAGATTCTGGGTTTTTTTCCAAGCAGCATAGACAAGATTAACGTCCTTATCTATTTCGCTGACATTTTGCGCATTAACTTGAGATTCCGACACGGCCCTCACATGAGCCACAATAAACTCAACCGCGTTTTCGCAATCATTTTTCGCCGAGAAATAGCTGAATACAAGAACTGACATCGCGCCCGATAAAATACTGATAAAAAGAATTTTATTAAACTGTCGCTCAATGTGGCTAGCTAATTTCACTGGGCCCTCATTTCAATGACTTCAAATGGCATCGTGTGTATGCCCATTGGATGCGATGGTACGCTCTTAACTTTAGAAGACCACAGGCCGGATGCCTGAGATCCGAAAAGCAAAGGAATATTCGTATAGTGCTGAAGGATTAATTTTTGGATATTTTTATAGAAAGCTGATCTCTTTGGCCCGTCAACTTCCTGAAGCGATTGGGCGATCGCCGCATCAATTTTTTTATCCTCGACATGAAAATAATTTGAACCATATTGGCCTTTAAAATAGGTCAGGACAGAAAAGCCATCTGGATAGTCAATGCCTTTACGTCCAATTGTCGCCTCGGCTTTTTTCTCAAACATTCGCTGAAGCTTTTCGCCCTTTGAAATCCCGTTTAGGACAACCTCGATGCTATCTGAGGACCAAGTTTTTCTTAGCCAGTCGGCGGTCTTGACGCTCATTTCAGACTCGGGCTCGAAATCAAGCTTGAAGCTGATTTTCTTACCTTTGTATTCGAAGTTACTTTTATGTAGGTCAGAAATGTCAGCGTAAGAGAGTTCGCCGGGAAAACCCGTGGGTATCAAACCAAAGGCCGCCTTGAACTTCGGCTCGCCAAGAATTCGGATCAATTCATTGGGATTCGTTTTTAGATATAGAGATTTGCGAACCTCAAAAGGTACATACTTAGGATTTAGTATCACGAAGGTTTCGCCGGTCAGCTCGGTCGGCGAGCTCACCCAACCGTCTTTTTCAAAATTAACCGTCTGCGATTTAGTAACAAGCTGATAGTCTAAACTATCAGTTTTTCCGTCTATAGCTAGATTGATTCCAGAAGCGGCGCTTTTGAAAAATACAATTTCTTTAGGCGGGCTAGCGCTATCGAGAGCATCAGGTCGCCATTTTTCAAGAT
>ERZ1292633.6260-Hain-H41-02um-R1-6260-length-10457-cov-6_pt1 | contig 10457 bp, 6 predicted proteins | sample MGYA00564406_ERZ1292633 | MGnify/ENA primary metagenome ERZ1292633 (study PRJEB36523, sample SAMEA6512639) | groundwater metagenome | collected 2019-01-08 | study: AquaDiva: Metagenomics assemblies of 32 groundwater samples
GCACCCAGGAGGGCTTCGAATAGCGATGCTTTCTGGTTGGTGCATCACGACATGGTGGGCCGCTGGATCTTTCGCTCCTGGGTCCCCCAAACTCCGATCACTGTCAGAGCTATGAATGAGAGAGAGAGGGGGAGAGAGAGAGAGAGAGAGAAAGGAACAACAAGGACCGGAAAACTGTCGCTTTACAGAGCTGTCGATCGATGGGAAAGTATTCATTCAACAACAGAGACGTGCGAAAACTCAAAGCGATGCATCCTTCGTTGGATTGACGATGTCCCAGGTCATCAGAATGGACTGGCACCAACCGCGCCGGCGGCGGCCCGACTCACTACGCTGCAACGAGCCAGCATCGATTTCATGCCTTACGTGCATCGCGTGGGTTTTCGGGCCGTCAGGCCTTCGGATGCGCCGGGAGGCTGCGAAGCCGCCGTGACATTCCCAAAAGGAAAAAGTATAACATGTTCGCGACCAGACGCGGCGTTCGGTATCCTTCAATGATGGGATTCATTTCCGACACATCGACCAGTGCAACCCGTGAGCTTACGCCTGCCGCATGGCACATTCGCAACGCGTCGTCGCTTCCTAGCCCGAAGGACGCGGGGCAGCTGACACCAGGGCAGTCGGCACCTGTGATCGCGTCGATGTCGAAGGAGACGAACCACCGAGGAGCAGAATTCGGTCGGCGCAGGCCGCGGCTCGGGACGTCCGGATCGTTGGCTTGGCGCGCCGTCATGCCACCACCCTCGTCGAGCAATCTTTGAAAGGTCTGCACCGGGGTGGATCGGATCTCAGACCACCAGTAGAGGGAGCCGCCCTTTTCTTTGACGTAGTCGACGTGGGCCGCGCTACACTGATTTCCTTGGCACGCAAATTCGACGAACTGGGTGCCCGGAAGACGGCCGTCCTCGAGCAGCTGTCGGAAGGGAGATCCGCTGTGCGCAAGTCCCTCGGGCGTCAGGGGACGCACGTCCAAGTGAGCGTCGATGTTCACCACCGCGAGGTTCCCGGAACCGACAACGTCGAGAGCGGCCAGGCCGTTCGGCGCGGATTGGTCATTGGAACCGCCGACGACGAACGGCACCGCGCCGGAGAGCATCACCCTGCGGACGGCCTCGCGCAAATTGGCGTGCGCGGCCTCGAGGGTGTCGCCGGTGACGTTGCCTCCGTCCGCAATCTTGAGGTGACGAAGGTCCGCGTCGTACTCAGCGTTCACGACGCAGCCCATGGCGGGCACGAACTGCCGAAAGGCGTCCGGTCCGAATTGCGCGCCCGGCCGGCCGCCGTTGCGTCGGCAGCCTTCATCGAACGGAAAGCCCAGGATCACGACATCAAACAAGGGGGCTGTGGTGCGCCCCTCCGGATCCGCCTCTGCGGTCGAGCTGCGGGGGGCTTGCAGTTCGTCGAAAGATTTCAACTTGTGAATGAGGGTTCCCATGCGGGGGTCGTCCCCTTTGGGCGCCGACATTGGGGGGACGTGGCAGAGGAGAGGGAGGGGGATAGAAGCCTTCTCAATCCGCGCACGGGGGGAACGCGAACCAATTACGCGAACCAATTCCCGCCGCTCAACGACCTGAGGCTGGCACCGCGCTCGAGTCAGCGGTTCACCAGCTGCCGTCAAGGAAAGGACTACGCGGAGTCCGCGGCCTCCACGAATTCATCTCGATAATGATGCTTGGCGGCGGCAATGAGAACGCTCTTCCACGGAGACGGATCCGTCGCAGGCGACAAGGCAGCGACGAGCAGAGGGCTCATGGCGCCACTGAGGGCCTCGGCTTGGAGGGGCGCCGAGGTCCACCGGCGGGATGCCTGGTCGTGAAGCCCTTGCGCCAATCGACTCAGGGGACCCTTGTCGGTCGGCAGGTCCGCGATGGAGGCTAGCCGTGCGTCCACGAGCGCGCTAGTGCCAACAAGACTGGTGAAGCTGCAAACTGTATCGCTTGAACTCGCGGCAGCAATCTCGGTAGGTCCCTGCTGACTCAACGCCGCCTGGGCGCATTCGAGAACGCTGAGGGCGTCAAGGTTTGGTAACGACCAGCCTGCGGAGCCATCACCGCCGGGTGGTTTGAGATGGGCTATCAACGTCAGGAGCCAAAGCAGATCGCTACAAAACGCGAGCCTCGTGTTGACAGACCAACTCTCCCGCGCTTTCCATGCGCGCGAGACCCACCGTTGCGCAGTGTCACACGTCGTGACGGCGATCGCGATCGATCTCCAGACGACAGCGTCGTCGTCGGCCGACCTCACCAAGAGGGACTCGGCATCAGGGGCCGCGAAGAGCAGCGGCAGCAGCTTCGTGACGATCGTTGTCCGGACATCCGGGTGCAGTGAAAAGGGGAGCGACAGCAAGACGCTGTGGGCCGCCGTCGGTCCCAGGAGAGCAAGCCCGTCCAACGTCCATCGGCTAAGCCTCGCTGCTAGCTGCCCATAGCGGTCAACGAACGCGTCTGACTGGGAGGTACGCCCCGCAACGCAATCCGTCAACGCGAACAGCCGGCCGGCCGCGATCACGGCTCGCCACTGCGCGCCCGTTGACAAGGGCTTCAAGGCATCGGGGGCGACGGCAGCCCCCGAACGGCGGGCTCTGGCACGGAGGGTACGCGATCGCCTGGCGGCTGCCTGTGACATGCTCGTTTCGACCACGGTCATTAAGCCCTGTGCAGTTCGCAAAACCCAATCGTCTCGAACCGGTCCTTTCGGCGACGAAGACGCGACAGTCTCGAGGCACGAAAGCCACCACACATGTCGGTGAGCGACTGTGAGGCGCTCCACGAGCGTCGTCGCGCAAGCAAGGGGGGGCTCGCCTGCGGTGTGGCCGGCTTCCTCCCGCTCGCCGCATGCGACGCCAACCCAGCTGCGCAGCAATTGCGTCTCCGCCGTGCCCGTTGCCCGCAACGCGTCGTCGCATGCGGTCAGGAGTAACTTACAGGCGTCTCGTTGGTGGGCGCTGACGAGCTGCATTCGATGACCATCGCACGCGATCGCACGATGGGCCACACAGCGCAGCACTGCGATGTCCGCGAGCAAGTGGAGCATTTTGAGCTCCCCTCCTCCATGATGGGCGCGAAGCCCTTCGACGGCAACACTTACCGACTCGGCGAGGACGGTGGCCAGCTGAACACTGGACTGGGCGCGCGTCTGGGGCTCGCCACGAATGTCGGGATCGACCGACTTGCACGACAAAAGCAAACGAGACGACCGCCCCAGCCCTACGTCGCGGCCGAGTGCAGCCACGCCAGCAATCCGAAAGCGGGGAGCCGCGGCCCCCAGCCGCCAGAGCGCGGCATCACGAACGGCTGAGACGGCACGCAGGTAGCTCAACGGTAGAAGGGAAGCACTGGCGCGGCAGCCGCGCAACGACAACATTGACCGCTAAAATGGCTGTCAGCGGAACATTCACGGGGGCCACAATCGGCTTTCCAATGCTCACGAGCCCACCACCCCACCACCCGCACTGACGGTAGATGTTGGGAGCGGAGAGAGTGAGAGAGAGAGAGAGGTCGTTCTAATGGGCGACGGTGGGTTGCTGCGATAGATGTGACAAGGTGGGCGATGGCGGGATCTAGCTGGGAGGAGGAGTGGGAAGGGGGGTGGCAGCGGGGCCTACGACGCCTGGGAGGACTGTCGCGCTTGTGACGTCCGGTTGGTTGGCGCCGCTGGCAGGGGCACGGGTGACACGCTCACACGCTGCCTTCGTTTTGCCTCTTCGTCGTACTGCGGAGGCGGCGTGGTGCTGCTGGAGCGGCCTCGTTTGGCCATCAGCGCAGCCGACGCGGACGGACCGGATGGGGGAAGGTTTTCGCGGCCCGAATCCCGAAACAGCGGGCGGGCCGTAGTTGGCGCGGCGGCCGTCGAGCCCATCGTCGACGACAACGTCCGGTGTGGGGACGAACCGCTGACAGTTGCGGTGACGCGCCTTGGCGTTGGCGGCAGCGCCGATGCGACGGGAGCAGGGGGCAACGACGAGAGGGGCACGGCCGGAGGGGCCACCGCAGGACCACAAGGGGGGACCACTGTGACGCTGGGAGGAGGCTGTGGTGACATGTGCGCGGCCGTGGCGTCGACACTCGAAAGCGTCTGCAGAACGCCGTGGATCGTCTCTCGGCCAGGCTTCGCGATCGCCCGCTTGGCGTCGATCAGCGATTTGCAGGTGTCATCCGATAGCCGCGTCGCTGCGCCGGACAGCTGGGCGACGCTAAGGTCACGTGACTCAGCCACAAAATTTGAAAGAATGGCCGCGCCGCTGTACACGGGAAGCGCGGCAGCAATTCGGTCGAAGGCCGAATGCGCGATATCGTTCGAAACGATCAGGTGCTCGGCCGTCTCGGTCTCGCAGTCCCTGAGCGACGAGCGCACCACGGTGTGCTGCACCGCAAGCGCCTTTTGCGCCACTTCCAGCGCTGCAAGAATGTTGTCGCGGTACTTGGCTTGCGTCTGCAGTTGCTGCTCCTGCAGGGTTTGCTGGTAGCCCAGGAACACTTTCACTTGCTCGACGTGCGAGCGATGGGCCTCGTTCCACATCGCGCGCAGGGCAGCATCCGTTTGTTGGAACAGCGGAGCCGCGAGGGACAGCGTGTCGGTTGCCACGCCCTTGGCAAACGCCTCTACCCTGTGGAGGTCGTTGCGGCAGCTCTCGTCGACCCGTCCGAGCACTCGACCGATTTGCTGCGTCACCTCGGAGGTGGTGCGCTGGAAGGCCAGGATGGCATCTGCAAAGTTCCGCCTCGAAACTTGGAGCTGCGCCTCCTTTTCGTCGATCATCGCCTGGTAGAGCCCTGCCTGACCCATCGACACGTGCTTGCGCGCCTCTTCGCCCTCTCGAGCGGACCGCTCCTCTTCCACGCACGCTTTCAGTTGAACCAGCTCGTCCCGCTGCCGCTGAATCTCATCGTGCTCCTCGCGCGACACGAAGTACCCACCCCGCTCGTTCATTTTGTCGGAAAGGCGGTTTTTGCTCTTCTGGAGCTCGATTTCCAGCCCACGGATGCGAGCGGTGAGTTTATCGCGCTCGGTGTTCAACACGTTGCGGATGGCTCGCGCTTTCGACGCATACTCCAACGTCGACTTCGTCTCCTCCACGTCCCTCCCGTTTCCCGAGACACAAGCGACCAACATCGTGCGCGCGGAGCCGCCAATGCTGTCCTGCAGAAGCTCCGTGAGTCGCGAATCACGGTACGGAATGTGGGGCCGCTGCCCTCCCGGCGCTTCAGACTGCTGCGACAGCGTGAGGATGACCGTTTTCAGCGCTAAAAGCGACCGGTTGATGACCCCGGCTTCGGCGGCCGCCTTTCCCGTCGCGGCGGACTTCTTGACGGACTCGCTGCCCGCCAAGTCCACGAGGAACAAGTGGGCCACGTAGCTCTGTTCGCCCACAATCGTGAATAGGTCCAGCATGAGGATGACGTGGGAGCGGCTGCTGCGGTCGTTCATAGCCGTCGCGGTGACGTGGCGTGAGGACAAGCCCTGCTGCACGACCTGGCTGGCCTGCTCAATAGAGGTGAGGGTTACCTTGGTGGTCGATCGCGGCAGGCCACCGATGAGCTGGACCTCGTCGGCGGTGCTGCTCAGCATGTCGCTGATACGTTCGTTGTAGATTTCTAAGATAGCCAGCGAGACGGCGATCTCGTCGCCCGCCAAGGTCCGCGTGCGCACGTGATTCAGCAGAGACTCAATGGCCCGGAACGCGATGCCGGACGTGTCGCCGTCCTCCGAGCTCCCCAGCATCGTGTGGGTCTTCCCGGTGCCCGTCTGTCCGTACACCATGATGGTGCCGTTGCTTCCGTCCTTGACGGCCTCGATGATCGGGCTGCAGTGATCGAACACCTCCTCCTGTGTCGACGTGGGCGCGAGCGTCACGTCGGGGTCATATGTCTTGGCGCCCAACGTGATGCGCCGGCCGTGGATTTCGAAGCCGGCTGCCCACTTTTCCTTCTTGGCCTCGTCGATGGGACGCGGACGAACCAACACTTTGATATTCGCAGTGCTCATCGTAAAAGTTAACGTGGAGTTGAGTCGTGAGAAGGCTGTGTGTGTAACGAGAGGGGGTTCGTGGGGTTTCAAAAAAAAAAGCCCGAGTGGTATGGAAGCAGGAGCCCAATACGATGTACGACTGTGTACTGCTACTTGGTTTGCGTAGACGCGGGCTGTGCGAGACGCATTCGCGGCGACGTTGGTCGACCTCAAGCACTGTGGCACCCTCTGGGGTGGGAAGGAAAGAAGTTGTGGTGCTGACCCGCGATGCCAGGGAGCCCTTCAACCGGATGTGTGAACGCCTCTCAATCGCCGCCCGCCACTCATGATCGTCACGAAGCGGACTTCGAGGAGCAGCTGGAAGACGGCATGGGTTGCCTGGTGATGGATCAGTGTTTCTGTGAAGGCAGCGAAAAACAGGGTCAAGCGTTGGTGGGGCCAACGGAAAACGTCTCTGCCAAAAAAATCAGCCGCACAACACTATACACGGGCGGGGCAAGACGAACTCGCGACGGCTTTGCGGTCGACCTCGAATGTGGCGAAGCCCTCGGGGGGGCAAGGGGTGGCGAGGACCGCGGTCACCCGCGACGCCGGGGAGCCCTTGTGGCACCACTGTCTCAGCGCCTGGACCTTCTCTGGAGGGCCCTCGGCTTTCATCTCAACCCGGCCGTCGGGGAGATTGCGAACCCAACCGACTAGGCCCAGGACATCGGCCTGCCGCTTCGTGTAGTTACGATAATGTACGTTCTGGACCTTGCCCGCGACGAAGATGTGCAGACACAATGAGGCTGGGACCTCGGCCGGCTGGGTCGGAGCTGCTGGCTCGGCGCCGACCGGCATTGCCATCGCACCCGCTGGCCTTTCTTCGTGTGCAGCAAGGGAAGGGAAACCACCAACAAAGCTGCGACCCTAGAAAGCTGCTTGGCTACCTTGGGCCTGCGGATCTGCAATTCTCTTTCTTCTCTCGCTGTCTCTCTCTCTCTCTCTCTCTCTCTCTTTCGCTTTCTAACAATTCGTGGCGGGGGGGGGCCTCGCCGGCTGTTCTCTTGGTCTCTCTATGTGCGCTGGGATCGCTTTCAGAGAAGCGGGACGGGGGAAGGTAGAAAGGAAGGAAGGTGGGACATTCACTGCGCGCTACTAAAGTATTGAGAGCAATCGGCCGCCGTCAGGGCTAGCTGCCGTCCGCATCCATCGCCGTGATCGACGCATCCACCAAGCCGACGAGCCCGTTGAGGTCCGACGTCGCGCGTGTGAGCTCACCATCGCGCAGTAAGTTGAGACAGGTCGCGAGCTTGGTCCGGATCCGCTGTTCCAGAATGGTTTTCAGTGCCTTTCTGTCCTTCACGTGGCTCGCGAGCTGCCTCTTCAGCTGAGAAAACTCCTTCGCGCCAGTAGCCGATGCTGCGACCTGGTCTTGGAGCTGCCGGATGACGGCGTCTTTCTCCTCGAGCAAGGCCGAAGATTGGGGGTCGGGCCTCCCCTTCGCATCCGCCCGCGCCAACCTGGAGGCGGCGGCGTTCACACTGGCGAAGGCGGGGGAGGCACCTGCGACTAATTCGCTGTGGAGTGAATCCTGCACGGACTGGATGTGCTGGGCGACACGGCTGGCCGCCTGGGGATCCGCCAGACCCTGGCGGCTAAGAACTGCGGCGTCGACTTTAATTCGGTCCAATTCCCGGGCGAGTCGCTTCCTCTCCTCTCGTTCGGCTGCCAGCTCCTTGGACAACGCACCCATGCGCTCCTGCGCGTTTTGCTTGACGGCGTCCGTCTCCCGAGCGATATGGCCCCTCATTCGGTCAGCGATCGCCGCGGGGTTCCCGTCCCCCGCTCCCTTCAGCACACTCAGCGAAAACTCCAGCTGTCGCACGCGCTCTTCGCTCGAGTCTTGGGCCGCTCGCAGCGCTTCATTTTCCTGCTGCGCGAGCAGCACCTTGTCCGAGGCGAATCGCATGACGGCGTCGTGAACGAGATCGCGGTAGAGCCGCTCGAGGGCGGAAAATGTCGACGCATCCAATCCACCGGGGCGGCCACCGGGTGGTGCGGGGGCCTCATTTTGGGGGTTGCCCATCATGACTAGTTCGATCAACTTTTCGTCCGCCGTGAGCGTTCGCCCCGCTGGGCTCATCGCCACGCTGCCTCCCGAGGCATCCGCAGCGTCGCTGCGGTACTTCACCTCGCCGCTGCGGGAGACCACCTTCGTCTTCGACAGCCAAGCCTCAGCTTCGGTGCGGGTGTGAAAACGAGGAGGCGCTGCGGCATCCAGCATTTCCTCGAGGCGCTGCACGTGCGCGTCGTAGGCATCGATCTCCTCCTGCAGGCGCAGAATGGACTCGTCCCGCTCGTTGACGCGCGTGGTCAAGCTAAGCATGACGTCCCGCTGCTTGAGCAGCAGGTGCTTGTACCGCTCGACTTGGGCTTGGTCTTCCTCGTGCGCAGAGTGCCAGTCGTACCCGTCTCCGCCGCCAGGGTGCTGGGCGAGTTGGTCTTCGAGTTCGGCGATGCGCTCGGTTAGCGCCTGCCGCGATCGACGCTCCTCGTCGTACGCCCTCGAGCTCTCTTGCAACGCTTCTAATGCCGCGTCCCGGTGTTCTTCGGACCGACGGTGGCGCTCCTCTAATTCGACCCCCGCGGCACCGAGAAGGTCGGCTCCCCCGCCGCGTTCGGTGATGATGGAGCGCAGCCGCCGGATCTCGCGCTCGTACTTCGCCACGAGGGCCTTGGGGTCGGACAAGTCCTCGTTGACGCTGACCTCGTTTTTGATGTTCTTGGCCCTGTTCGCAAACTTCAGCGTCGACAGCGACTCTTGGTATGAGTCAAACGCAGGCGACAGGCAGGCAATCAACGTCGTCTTGCAGTTGCCGCCCAGAGAATCCGTCAGTAGATGCGTGAGCTTAGAGTTGCGGTACGGCACGTGTTTGTCCCTCCGCTTCGCGTCCGTCAGGGCCTCAATGACGTTGCCCAGCAGATGGAGGCTCCAGTTGATTTTCTGTGTTTCTTTCAGCCGCACACCCGTCACGCCGGTTTGGCGCACCTTTTCGCTCCCGGCGAGGTCGACGATGTTCAACTTTCCGACCTTGTACGACGAGCCGTCCTCCTCTGATATTTCGACGACGATGACGAAAATCGCGTGAGACCGCGAGGAGAGTTCAGACATTTTCGTCGACCCCGTGGCGCGCATTGAGCAGCCTCGCTCCATCAGGCCGTAGATTTCGTGCGGGGATCGCACGACCCATTCCGACAGCCCTTCAACGAACACTCGCTGCTTGCTCTGTCGGATGGTGAGCGACTGCCGGTCGTGCGGCTTCAGCAGGTCCGAGATGACCTCATTGTAGATCTGCAAGTACGACGCGCGCACTTGAAAGCGGGTGTGGCGGCCGTTGGTGTTGCCGCGATTCGCCGCTATGTAGGCGAACATCTCCTCCGTGGACCTCGGGATGATGCCTCGGTGCTCATCATTCGTGAAGCCCTCCATGGTGTAGGTCTTGCCCGTGCCAGTTTGGCCGTAGGCAATCACGGTCGCGTTGTAGCCTTGCAGAACAGACAAAACGGCGGATTGCGCGCTGTGCTCGTAGACCTCGCGTTGGCGGCTGCTAGGATCGTACACGTAGTCGAATGTAAAGCTCTGTGTTGAGTACACTCCGCTGCGGCCGTCGTCCGTGTCGAGGTGCTCGCACAGCGTGATCGAGCGGTGATCTGGGATGCGAACTACGTTGATGAACGGGCGTGGACCTTCGAGCTCCCGGGGAAGAGGCGGTCGGACGCGGATGGCCACTTTAAAATTCTCGCTGGAGACGGCCGGCGCGAGAAAGAAGTCACTCCCGCCATCCTGTGCTGCGGGACTCAGTGGCGGTCCAGCGTCGCCTTCGGCATCGTCACCGCGGCTGAAACTGTCGCCCAGGCTTTCCTGTCGTTGCATTGACGACAGCAGCAACACGGGAGGGAGAGGAGGGACTAAACTAATGAGCAAGCAGGCGCGGAGACTCAGGCAAACGGTAATGGCAACAGGAAAAACGTTACCAAAACAGTACAACGTCCCAGGACGGTGATCAACACCACGGAACAAGGAATGGAGGAAAGGATAGGATTCCCGTCGCGAGAGCGGTCGCTTCACTTTTTCTTGGCCGCCTTTTTGGTGTGAACCGGTGTCACCTTCCCGACGACGGGTCGAGACGCAGCCTTTTTGGCAGCAGAGTGGTGCTTTAGAGTCGTTGAGGTCGACTTCTTGGTCGCGGGTTTCGCGTCCGCCTTCAGCCTGCCGGCATCACGCGCGACCTCCTTTGGTGGGCTGACCTTCACGGTGGCGATGGGCCTGGCGGCGCCGCTCGGAGCCGATGAGGGCGGCGGTACACTCTGCTTTGCCGTCGTCGACTGTGCCGTCGTCGGCAGGGGGGGGTTTTCGGGTCCACCGCGCGTTGGTAGCTTCGCTGGATCAGTGGCTTTCTTCTCTTGTGGTGCGACAGGAGCACCACCCTGAGGCGGCGGGGGTATGT
>ERZ1292633.6261-Hain-H41-02um-R1-6261-length-10456-cov-5_pt1 | contig 10456 bp, 11 predicted proteins | sample MGYA00564406_ERZ1292633 | MGnify/ENA primary metagenome ERZ1292633 (study PRJEB36523, sample SAMEA6512639) | groundwater metagenome | collected 2019-01-08 | study: AquaDiva: Metagenomics assemblies of 32 groundwater samples
CAGGGCGGTCTCAGGCGTCACGTTTGAGGTCCTCCACGCGGTCGAGCAGCTCCCAGCGGAAGCCCTCGTGTTCGCGGCCAAAGTGTCCATACGCGGCGGTGCGCTTGAAAATCGGTTTCCGGAGATCGAGGGAGTGAATGATCGCGTGCGGGCGCAGATCCCAGTGCTTGCGGACGAGTTCCGAGAGGCGTGAGTCGGGCACCTTCCCCGTGCCGTGGCTCTCAACCATCACCGAGACCGGCTCTTCGACGCCGATCGCGTAGGCCACCTGCACGGTGCAGCGGTCGGCCAGCCCGGCGCCGACGAGATTCTTGGCGACATGGCGCGCCGCGTAGGAGGCGGAGCGGTCGACTTTCGTCGGGTCCTTGCCGCTGAAGGCGCCGCCGCCATGGCCGCCGAAGCCGCCGTACGTGTCGACGATGATCTTCCTGCCGGTGAGACCCGTGTCGGCCCGGGGTCCACCCAGCACGAAGCGTCCGGTCGGATTGATGTGATAGATCGGCTCGCCGTGCAGCAATTCGGGCGGAAGGGCGGGCCGGATGATCTCGGTGATGATTCGCTCCCGGAGGAGAACCAGGTCGGCGTCCGACATGTCGGCGTGCTGCGTCGAGACCACGACGGTGTCGATGCGGTGTGGAACTCCGTTCTCGTATTCCACCGTCACCTGCGACTTGCCGTCGGGTCGAAGTTCGGAGAACTTTCCCGAACGTCGCGCATCGGCAAGCGCGCGCGTCAGCCGGTGCGCCAGCGTGATCGGAAGCGGCATCAGCTCCGGCGTCTCGCGCACGGCGTAACCGAACATGAGCCCCTGGTCTCCCGCGCCACGGCGGTCGACGCCGAGCGCGATGTCGCGCGACTGTTCGTCGATCGCGGTAAGCACCGAGCAGGTCTCGAAGTCGAAACCGTATTTCGGATCGTCGTAGCCTATCTCGCGAATCGTCTCGCGCACGATCCGCGGAATGTCGACGTAGCACTTCGTGGAGATCTCGCCCGAGACCAGCGCCAGACCAGTCGTGACAAGCGTCTCCGCCGCAACGCGGCCGAAGGGATCCTTGTCCAGGATGGCGTCCAGCACGGCATCCGAGATCTGGTCTGCCATCTTGTCCGGATGCCCCTCCGTCACCGACTCCGACGTGAAGAGCATGGCGTTCCCGGTCGTCTTGGACCGGCGTGCCTGGGGGTGAGTCTGCGTCGCTTCCACGTTCATGAACGCTCGACCTCCGATGAGTCTCCGACGTTGAGGCGCCGATGCGAACCGCGGACGACCTGCTTTTCCCCGATCACCTCGTGATCCAGGAGCATGTCCTCGACCGTGGCGCCTTCATTGACGATCGAATGGCGAATGACCGACCGGCGCACCGTCGCCCCCGGTCCGATGGAGGCGTAGGGTCCGATTTCGGAATCGCGCACGTCTGCGCTCGCGGCGACCGCCACGGGCGGAAAGACGACGACGCCATCCCGGGTGACCGCTTCGGCATGCGCATCCAGGAGAGCCCGATTCGCTTCCAGCAGGGCCTCCGTGTTGCCGCAATCATACCAACCTTTTACCGGAAAGGGGCGGAGTTCCTCGCCCCCCTCGATCATCCGCTGAAGGGCGTCGGTGAGCTGGATCTCGCCGCGGGTTCGGGTCCCGGCCCGCTCCAGCGATTCAAGCGTTTCGAACAGCAGACGCGAGTTCCGGATGGCGTAGAGCCCGACGACCGCCAGGTTCGTCTCCGGGCGCTCGGGCTTCTCCACCAGGGCCGTGATCCGGCCGTCCCGGACCGTGGCGACCCCGAAGCGCCGCGGATCGTCCACTTCCTTGACGCCGATCCAGGAGCCTTCCGCCGCCAGCCGATCGAGCGGCGCCTCGACGATCGTGTCGCCGAGCACGACCAGAAGCGGTGCACTCCCCACCGCGCTCCGCGCCTGGAGAATCGCATGCCCCAGGCCCAGGGGCGATTCCTGGACGACACAGGTGATCGGAAGCTCCGGGCGTCCGGCGGCGTAGGCGCGGAGCCGCTCCCCGTGCGCTCCGGGGCCGATGACCAGCACGATGCGGTCGGGGCGCGCGGCCGCGACGCGATCGAGGATATGCGCGAGCATCGGCTTCCCCGCGACGGCCAGAAGCGGCTTCGGCGTGTTGTCGGTGTGCGGCTTCAGCCTCGTACCGGCGCCCGCGGCGGGAATGACAGCGACGAGCGTCACGCCAGGAGCGCTTTCTTCAGCGACTCGACCCCCGGTAGCGCGCTCGGGTCCATCCCGTTCCGGAGGGCGAGGTAGTAGCTCACGAAGTCCCCCATCGCGACGCAGGCGAGCAGGCGCTCCATGGCGTCGTCTCCCGCCGGCGTGACGCTCTCCACGGCGACGCCCTTTCGACGAAGATAGGGTCCGAGCCATTCGAACCGGCGGACGATGCGCGGATGGTCTTGTGGATCGCGAAGAAAGACCGCCGCCAAGCGGTCGAGAAGCGGACGCGGATGGACGAAGCCATCGACCTCGTTGTGATTCGATTCAGGGAGCATCGAGACCCAGGCGAGGTGCTTCGCATTCTCGTTCATCTGTCCCTTCCAGCGGACGGCCGCCGGGCCGAGCGTACGGGTGCTGGCCACGAGCAGGACGGCCCTTCCCGCGAGCCGGATGGCCAGCTTGTTCGCGGGATTGCGAGCCGGCGCCACGCTTCGCGCGCTGCCAGCCGCGACTCGCTCCACGGCGTTCGCGGCGGCCAGGACGCGACGCCCGCCTCCGGCCAGCGCTCCGAGGTGCTCCGCCAGGTTCGCGAGCGTCGAGAACGAATAACCGAGCGCCGCCCGCGGCGGATGCCCGCCAGGAAGGAACGCGACGGGGATACCGTCCGCCTCCGCCCGCGCCGCGAGGGTTCCGCCCGTCGTCACCACGCAGGATCGCGCTCGAAGCGGGCGCAGGGCGCGATAGGCGGCGAGGGTTTCCTCCGTCTCCCCGGAATAGGAGGAGAAGATGAGGAAGTCCTCGGGCGAAATCCAGGCGGGAGGCTCGTAGTGCCGAACGACGTGCATGGGTATGGCGCCCTCGCGATCGATGACCGAGGCGAGGAGTTCCCCGGCGATGGCGGAGCCACCCATGCCGCAGAGGACGATCCGCCGCGGTCGCTCGGGAGCGATCCGTCCGAAGAGCGGCGCCGCCAGCGTTGCGCCCTGCCGGAGCTGACTCGCCAGCCCTTCGATACGCTCTCCCATTCCGGAGGGATCGAGGCGGGCGATGAGCGCGGCGCGGCTCTCCGCGGTCGCGCGCTTCACGGCGGGGGTCGCGCGATTCGCCGTGGCGGTCGCGCGGCGCTTCGGGGTCTGCTTTCGTGCGGGCGTCATGCCAGAAAATGCTCCGGGAACCGGCGGTGCATGAACTCGGTGACGACCGCGCGGACTTCCGACGGCGTACCGAGGGCGAGGCATTCCTTCACGAGAACCGCCGCCTCGTTCGAGTCGCAGGAATGGAGGATCGTCTTGATCTCCGGGACCAGATAGGGGCTCACGCTGAAGTCGACCAGACCGAGTCCGACCAGGAGAACCACGTAGAGCGGTTCCCCGGCCATCTCCCCGCAGATGCCGACGCGGATGCCGTGGCGCTGCCCGGCCTCGACGACGGCGCGGATGGCGCGGAGGACGGCCGGATGGAGCGGTTCGTACATCTCCGCGATCGCCTCGTTGCCCCGATCGACGGCCAGCGTGTACTGAATGAGATCGTTCGTCCCGATGCTCACGAAGTCCGCCTCGCGCGCCAGCAAATCGATCGCGAAGACGGACGCGGGCGTTTCGATCATCACCCCGAGCGGGACGTGCTCGGGCGTCGCCACGCCGGCCGCGCGCAGATCGCCATGAATCTCCTCGACGATGTCCCGCGCGCGGCGAAAGTCCTCCAGACCGATGACCATCGGAAACATGACGCGCACATTGCCGAACGCGGCAGCGCGCAGAATGGCGCGCACCTGCGTCCGAAAGATGTCCTCCCGCTTGAGCGAGAAGCGAATTCCCCGGACCCCGAGGAACGGATTCCGCTCTACGGGCGTGCCGAGGTAGGAGGCGAACTTGTCGCCGCCCACGTCGAGCGTCCGGATGACGACCGGCTGCGGACTCATCGCCTCCACGACCGATCGATAGGCGTGGAACTGCGCTTCCTCGGTCGGTAGCGTGTGCCGCGAGAGATAGAAGAACTCGGTCCGATAGAGGCCGATCCCGTCGGCGCCGTGCTCCTGGATGCCGGGCAGCTCCTCCGGAACTTCCAGATTGGCGGCGAGGTGGATGGCGAGGCCGTCCTTCGTGACGCAGCGTTGTCCCCGCAGCGCACCTCGCTGGGCGGCAATCTCCTCATAGCGGCGTTGCTTCCGGCGATGCTCCTCGAGCGTCTCCGGATCGGGATCGAAGATCGCGATCCCGCGCGTCCCATCGACGAGCGCGATCGCTCCCTCGCGGGCGGCGCTCATGGCGCCCTTCAGACCAACGACGGCCGGGATGCCGCGCGCGCGCGCCATGATGGCCGTATGGGACGTCCTCCCCCCCAGATCGGTGAGGAAGCCGAGAATCTTCTCGCGCGGCGCCGTCGCCATCTCACTCGGAGGGAGGTCGGAGGCCACGATGAGCGAGGGCAATTTCAAATCCCGCAGGCTCCGCGATTCGGTGCCGCCCAGGCGATGGAGAACGCGCCGTTTCACGTCGCGGATGTCGAGAGCGCGGCCACGGTAGTACTCGTCGTCCGACTCCTCGAGGCGCGCCGCCACGTCGCTCAGGATCCGTCGGTAGCAAAACGCCGCGCCGCGTCCCTCTCGCGCGATGGAGGCCTGTGTCTGCTCCATGGCGTCGGGGTCTTCGAGGATGGCGATTTGCGTGTCCAGGATGCGCGCGTGCTCCTCCCCCGTCTCCAGGGCGATCTTCTCGCGCAGGTCACGGACGTCCTCGCGGCAGGCGGCGATGGCAGCGCGGAACCGGGCCTGCTCCCCCGGCACGGCGTCGGGAGCGATCTGGCCGTCGTGGACGTCCACTTCCTGCGCGTCGACCACGTGGACGGGACCGATGCCGATGCCGGGCGACGCGGCGATACCCGTTAACGTGGTCATTCTTCTCCGAACTTGTCGTTCACGACCTGGACGAGGGCCGCCAGCGCCTGCGTTTCATCGGCGCCTTCCGCCCTCAGGATCAATTCGGCGCCCCGCTCCGCGGCGAGCATCATGACGCCGAGGATGCTCTTGCCGTTCACCTCCAGCTCTTCGCGAGCAAGGGTGATATGCGACGCGAACTTCGCCGCCTCCTTGACGAAAACGGAACAGGCGCGAGCGTGGAGGCCAAGACGATTCTGGATGACGACCTGCTGCTCAACCATGGATCGGTTCCGGGGTTTGGAGCGACGCTCAGAGCGCCAGCGACACCAGCGCCGCGAGCAGGATGACGATGAGCGTGGTTTCAACGTTCGAGGCGGCGCGCCTTCGCAGGAACGCCCGCGCCGCGATGAATCCGAGCGCGAGCGGCAGGAGCGCGGCGCCGGCCGGCCCGAGACCTGCCCCTCCCGACATCGTGGCGGCGTGAAGCCCCGTCGCGAGTAACGCCAGCAGCGCGCCATACATCAAGGCGCCGCCGCGCTCGAGCACCTCGCGCCAGTCGGCGAACCGAAGGGAGCGCAGCAGATCCGCCGGCGACTCCGCGGCGGCGAAACCCGCTCCCACACCGCGCCACCGAGTCGGCAAAGCGACCGCATTGTACGTCAAAAGCAGGAGGAGCGGACAGAGAAGGACCCTCACGTCCGGCATGGAGGGATCGGCCGCTCCGAAGAGGGCGATTCCTAGCACGCCGACGAGCCCCGACAGGGGGCGCAAGACGACCCAGAAGAAAGGATCGCCAATCGCGGCGAGCGGACTCGCCAGCGCGCGCTTCAGCGCGTCGATCCTATCGCCGTCGATCGGATCCCCCGCCGCGCGTTTCTCCTCCAGGCGCGCGGCGGCGCCGAGAACGTATCCGGCAAGGACCGGATGCGTGGCCACGTAGGACGTGTGGCGAGCCATCGCCTCGGCGAATCGTTCGTGATCGGGATAGAGCCGGCGGAGGACCGGCACGAGCGAGAAGGCGAATCCCGGCCCCTGCATCCGGTCGGGCGTCAGGAGCGCCTGGAGATGAAGCAGGCGCGAGCCGGCCGCGCCGAGATCGCGCGCTCGAAGCGGACGCGGTGGCATGGCTTCGTCGGTCACGTGCCCTCCGCGGCGAGTGTCAGGAGGAGCGCCGCGGTCGCCGCCGCGCCCGCCGCCGTCCATCGAAGGCCGCCCTTCACGCCGCGAACGTGCGTCTCGTAGGCCGTCGCGACCGCTGCGCCGAGAAGGACGGCGAAGACGAAGCCGATCCGCCTCACCGTCACGAACTCGGCGAGATGCGGAAGGATCGCGAGGGCCGCGGCAAGCAGGACCAGGGAGCCGCACCAGGTCCAGAGCGCGCCGAGCGTGAAAATCCGGACAAGCGCACCGAGATAGAGGCGCTCGTAGCCCGCGGCGTCGCCAGCGGCGGCGAGCGCCACGGCGCGGCGCGAATCGGCCGCCGCACCCGCGCGGTTCAATCCCTGGACCCAGCCACCCAGCACGGCCGCGACGAGCCCCGAAAGGACGCCCAGGAGGACCCAGAGGAGCCCGCCCGCCGAAGCGGGCATGACGGCGTGGAGATGTCCCATGCCCAGAACCGCGACCGTGCTCCCCACGGCGCCGGCGGTGGCGGTGTCGTGCGACTTCTGCGCGGCAGGAAGCGCCGCGTTCGTTAGCAGGAGTTGAAGGAGGGCGCCGACCGCGATGGGAATGCGGAGCGCCCAGAGCTCCCACTCCGCCCCGGGGTGAACGAGCGCGCCCGCCAGGCAGGCGGCCACCAGCGGCTGGCTCAGCATGAGATTCCACCCCGCCGTGCGGTCTACGGCGAGCATTCCGCCGAGGAATGCGATGCGGAGAAAGTCGGTGATCACGTACCCCCCCCCCGCGGGGCGGGGTTGTGTTCCGCGTTTGCGGGGGGATCGCGCGCCGGGGCCCGCACCCCGCGCGCCGCGAGCGCCCGAAGCTTTTCGCGGTCGGCGGCGTCCAGGAAAACGTACGGCAGCACCTCGCGCTTCCCCTCCGCGTGGTGAAGCCCGCCGACGTTAAGCGCCTCGAGCGCGAATCCCCGTTCCACCAGCCGGAGCGGCGTGGCGAGATCGGTGAAGAGCAGCACGCTACGGTGCGACTCCACGTCGGCATGAAACGCGGGAGCGAGCGCTTCTTCCACCGAGACGACGATTCCGCGCGCCCCTTCGGGGACCGCGAAGAGAAAGAGTTCGGCGCGCTCGGGGTCGGCGTGAAGCTCGTCCGAGACGATCGCGAAGAGGGTGGCTTCCAGGGGACGCCCCCAGCCGTGGACGACCTGGCCGTGGATCAGGCGGTCGTCGACGCGGGCGAGGAGAATCGGCACGTCAGGAGGAGACGATTCCCGCGCGCCCCTTCGTCTCCATCCGCGGCAGCAGGTCATCCAACGGAATCGTGCCGCGATAGTGGAAGAACTCGAGGAGCATGGGGAGATTGGCGCCGGTGATGCGCCGCACCACCCGACCGGACGCGCCGGCGCGCCGGGCCGCCAGCCCGCAGGAACCGGCGGCGAGGTCGCTGAAGACGACGGCCGCCTGCCCCGGCACGAGGGAGTCGAGGGAGGCCTCGAGCGCGGCGACGAGACCGTCCGCCGAGAGCCCATCGTTGCTCACGACGGCGACGTCGGTCTGCGGGCCGAGGATTCGTTCGACGGTACGGACCAGCTCCGTCCCGAGGACGCCGTGCGTGACCAGCACGGCCGCGGGGCGGAGGTCGTCCACGATGGCTACTCGGTGTCGTCCCGCACGAGCGGGTTCGAGAGGAGTTTCATCCGCATACTCTCCATCAACCGCTCATTCAGAGCGCGGGCCGGATGGTAGCCGTAGACTTTCACGAGGTGGTTCAGCGCCACGACCTCGGCGATGACCGTGATGTTCTTGCCCGGGAAGATCGGAATCGTCACCAGCGGAATCTCGACCTCCAGGTGCTTCACCGTGGCGTCGTCGAGACCGACGCGCTCGTAATCGCGCGCTTCGCTCCACTCCGTCAGGTGGACCTCCACCTCCACGCGCTTTTGCCCGCGAATGGAGCGGATACCAAAGATCGATTGAACGTCGATGATGCCGAGGCCGCGGATTTCCATCGTGTGTTTCAGGACCTCGTTGCACGCGCCGATGAGGATGTCCCCATGCCGACGCGTGATCCGCACCACGTCGTCCGCGACGAGGCGATGCCCGCGTTCCACCAGATCGAGCGCGGTTTCGCTCTTCCCGATTCCGCTTCGGCCGGTGAAGAGAAGCCCGACGCCGTAGACGTCCACCAGCGACGCGTGCGCCGTCACCGAGGGCGCGAAGACGTAGTCGAGGTAGGCCGTCAGCTGATGAATGAACGGCGTCGTGTCGTGCGGGGTGCGGAACACGGGAATTTCGTGCCCGTTCGCGCGGTCGAGGAATCCGGAGGGCAATTCCAGTCCCTTCGCCACGATGATGCAGGGCATCTGGAACCGGAAGAAGCGCTCCAGCGCCGCCTGGCGGTCCGCCTCGCCAAGCGTCGCCAGATATGCCAGCTCGGTGCGGCCGAAAATCTGGATGCGGTCGGCGAGGAAATTCTCGATGAAGCCCATGAGGACCATGCCGGGGCGATGGATGTCGCTCAGCGTGACCGGCACCTTCGACGCCACGCCGGCCGAGAGAAGCTCCAGCGCGAGCTGCTCCCGCTGCTGCTCGTAGAGCTGCTCGACGGAGAGCGTCTGGGGCTTAGTCGAGCTCAAGGACTCCCACCTCGCGGTCGCCGCGGCGGTAGGCCACGCGAACGCCGGCGCCGGGCTCCGTGAAGAGGAGAAACGGCTTGGAGCCCTTGAGGAGCCGCTTCGCGGCGGCTTCCGCCGTCATGGAGGGCGCCTTCGCGGCCTCGCGCACGACCTGGACGGAGCTTCGGGCGCGCGGCAGCGCCACCGGCATCTCCAGCGCTTCCGCCGCCCGGGCGGCACGCGCTCCCCCGGCACTGGCCGAGCCGCGCTTGTTTCTGTCCTTGAGCCGGTCCTTCTTCCGCTCCAACGCCCGCTCCGACTTGTCGAGAGCGGCGTCGACGGCGGCGCGGGGATCGGTGTCGTCACCCTTCGTGAGGATCGCGATCTCGTTCCCATGCAACCGCAACTCCGCGTGATGGCGGTATCCCTCGCGCGTCACCGTCAGCTCCGCCCGGATCAGATGCGGGTAGAAGCGGGCCAGCTTCCGGACACGCTCCATCGCGAAGCTCTTGAAAGCCGCCGTGGGCGTCCAGTGGCGGCCCTTGATCGTCAGGTCCATGATCTCTCCACAACCGGGTGGGGGCTACGCATAGCGGCGACGGGCCCGCGCGGGGAGGATTCGAAGCGCCTCCCGGTACTTGGCCACGGTGCGCCGCGCGATTTTCAATCCCTGCTCCTGCAACAACTCCGCGATCCGCTGATCGCTCAACGGGTCCTTCTTGTCTTCCTCGCCCACGAGCGCCGAGATCTTCTCCTTCGCGGCCTTCGCGGAGACGTCGTCTCCGTCCTCGGTTTGAAGTCCGCTCGAGAAGAAGTACTTCAGCTCGTAGACGCCGCGCGGCGTCTGCACGTACTTCTGCGTCGTGACGCGGCTGACGGTCGACTCGTGCATCCCGATGTGGTTCGCGATCTGCTGCAGCGTGAGCGGCCGCATGCCCTGGACGCCGCGCTCGAAGAAGTCGTGTTGCTCCTCCACGATTCGCCGCATCACCTTGATCATCGTCTTCCGCCGCTGTTCGATCGTCCCAATCAGCCACTTGGCGGCGCTCAGCTTGTCCTTGATGAAAGCGCGCGCTTCTTCATTGCCCGGCTCCTTCTTCCGCATCGTGTCGGCATAGGCGCTGGAGATTCTCAACCGCGGCACGTTTCGATCGTTGAGGGTCACGACGTAGTCTTCGCCGACGCGCTCCACGATGAGGTCGGGAATGACGTACTTGGTCTCTTCGACGGCGATGGCCTGCCCGGGACGCGGATCGAGCGTCCCGATCAGATCCCCCGCCGATTGAACCGTCTCCACCGTAACCTTGAAGTGGCGCGCGATCTCGCTGAAGCGCCGGTTGAGCAGGTTGTCGAACTGTTCCTGAACGATGCGTGCGGCCAGCGTCTCCTCGAGCTTCTTCTGGACCAGCTGGATCCAGAGGCACTCCTGGAGGTTTCGCGCGCCGATGCCGGGCGGCTCGAACGCTTGAATGTGTCCCAGGATCTCCTCGATGCGCTCGGGCGGCATCCCGGTCGCCTCGGCGACTTCATCCACGGTGGTCTGAAGGTAGCCGTTCTCGTCGATGGAGCCGATGAGATACTCGCCGAGCGCGATGTCCTCGTCGGAACGGTCGGTGAGGCGGAGCTGATCAATGAGATGATCGCCGAGACTCTTCACGGTCACGGGAACCCGCTCG
>ERZ1292633.3520-Hain-H41-02um-R1-3520-length-15154-cov-11_pt1 | contig 10453 bp, 11 predicted proteins | sample MGYA00564406_ERZ1292633 | MGnify/ENA primary metagenome ERZ1292633 (study PRJEB36523, sample SAMEA6512639) | groundwater metagenome | collected 2019-01-08 | study: AquaDiva: Metagenomics assemblies of 32 groundwater samples
AGAAATTAATGCTTTCAGCGCTTAAGAAAAACGTTATATTCTACCATAAATCACAATATAGATTGACCATATCAGTAAAAATTTTTGTTATAATGCCATATAATTAAAAAACAAGTCGGCACAAAGGGGTATAAAAATGTCATTCCCGCTTTTTTCTGTCATTCTCCCGAGCAGCTCGGGGGAATCCTTTTCTTGTCATTCCGACTTGTTCGGAATCCTTCAGAAAGATTGCGGACAAGCCGCAATGACAAAATCTGGACAAGCCAGAATGACAAAGAGGTGGTTTTTCAGGTGAAGATAAAAAAACCATCCATTAATGTTCTGATAACAGAGGATGATAACAATATCAGAAAGGTTCTTGCAACCGAACTTTCAGACGGAGGATTCAGCGTTGCTGAAACAGACAGCGGCATTAAGGCAATGGAGCTTCTTGAAAAAGAAGAATATGACGTGCTCCTTCTTGACCTGAACATGCCCCGTCTCAGCGGCATGGAGGCTTTGAAGAAGATTAAAGCCTCTGAGATACCGACCGAAGTAATAATCCTTACAGGCAATGCAACTGTGTCAACTGCTGTTGAAGCCATGAAATTAGGCGCGTATGACTATCTTACCAAACCGGTTAAGCTGGAAGAACTGAAAGCAGTTATTGAAAAAGCCTTTGAAAAGAAAAGGCTTCTAAGCGAGAACCTGCTTCTGAAAACCCAGATAAAAAGGCAATCAGAGACTGAGAAGATAATCACGAGAAATCCTCTTATGCTTGAGATCATGGAAACTGCAAAAAAAGTTGCCGTATCGGACTTCCCTGCGCTTATTTACGGTGAAAGCGGTGTGGGCAAAGAACTGATAGCAAGGCTCATCCATAACGCAGCAAAAAATTCCGAAGGATCTTTTATCCCTATCAACTGCGGGGCAATTCCCGAGAACATGCTTGAAAGCGAGATGTTCGGATATGAAAAAGGAGCATTCACAGGGGCATATGAGAGAAAATTGGGGTTATTAGAGGTTGCCAATAATGGAACCCTTTTCCTTGACGAGATTGGCGAGCTGCCACAACAACTTCAGGTAAAACTCCTCAGGGTGCTTGAGACAGGAAAGTTCTTCAGGGTCGGCGGTATAAAAGAGATTAAAGTCAATGTGAAGTTTGTATCAGCTACAAACAAAGATCTGAAAGCAGCCGTAGAGAACAGGACATTCAGGGCTGACCTTTACTACCGTATAAGCGCTTTAACCCTTCACATCCCGCCCTTAAGAGAAAAAAGAGAAGACATCCCGCTGCTCATTGAGTATTTTACTAAAAACAATCCGTCATTCAGGAACAAACAATTCAGCAAAGAGGCAATAAAAATTCTGTCCGAATATTCATGGCCCGGCAACATACGGGAACTCCAGAATATCCTTCACAGGATTTTATTACTGTCAAAGACTGATACAATTGAACATATTGACCTTCCATCGGATCTGGCATCCGGGAATCAGATATACGGGAAAAGGCTTGAAGATGTTGAGCGTGAATATATTATCAAGGTTCTCAGAGAAACAGGAAGACAAAAAGCCAATGCGGCAAAAATCCTCGGCATAGACCCTAAAACCCTCTACAGAAAACTATTGAGTTACGGGATAGAAGAATGACCATTGCACGAAAATTCACTATCTGGATAATCTTTTTATTGCTTACTGCGAGTACCGGCGTATTGTATTTCCACTATCGCGCCATGATAGACGGAGAAATAGAACAGCTTGAATCACTCGGCAGTACAGTTGGGCCTGTCATTGAGGCAGGACTTACCAATTATATGCTGACCTAAGATACCCGTATTCTTAACATGACAATGGACAACCTCAAAGGCACAGAGTCTATAAGCAGAATATTGCTTATTAACAGGGAAGGACTCATAAAAGCCGGAACCGACGACAAGTCAGTCGGCATAAAACTGTCCCCTGATGACAAGAGATGTCAGAGGTGCCACATAAAAGGGCAGAAAAGCATCTTTCTTAAAGGAGAACAGACATTCAGATATGCACAGCCTATAAGGAATAATCCTGAATGCTACAGTTGCCACGGCACTGAAACAACATACAACGGGGTTATCATCATAGATTTCTCTACACAAAAGATAGAAAAAGAAGTCAGACAACACATCCTGAAAGAATCCCTCATCTTCCTTGCGTCCTTCATGATTATGGGATTTTCCATATTTGCCCTCTCAACGACACTTGTAACAAAAAGACTGAACAAGATAATTGATGTTGTAAGGCGATTTAAAAAAGGAGTTGATACTGCAAGAGTCAAAATAGAAGGGAAAGACGAACTGACAGAACTTGGAAGTGTATTAAATGAGATGGCTGAAGAGATGAAGATACGTGACAGGGAAAAAGATGAGATGTTAGATAAACTCTCCAATTCTTATGAAGTGCTCAAGCAATCCCGCAAAAAACATAAGAGTCTTGTTGACTCAATTGACGGTATTGTGTGGGAAGCTGATGCCCAGACCTTCCGGTTTTCTTTTGTCAGCGAACAGGCAGAACGGCTTCTCGGCTATCCTTTAGAACAGTGGCTTAACGAACCAACCTTCTGGAAGGACCATGTCCATCAGGATGACCGTGAACAGGCAGTAGCGTTCTGCATGAAAGCAACCGCAGAAAAGAGACCGCATGATTTTGAATATCGCATGATTGCCGCTGACGGCAGAATGCTATGGGTCAGAGATATTGTTACCCCGACTATCGAAAACGGACAGGTTGTAAAGCTGCAGGGATTGATGATAGACATTACAGAACGAAAAGCAATTGAAAATGCACTTAGAAAAAGCAATGACAATCTGAAACTTGCTCAGAAAGTGGCGCATATCGGCAGCTGGTATATAGATATCCAGAATAACGAGTTGTCATGGTCTGATGAAACCTATAGAATATTTGGACTGCCCTTAAATACTCTCCTTACTTATGAAATCTTCCTTGATATCGTACATCCCGAAGACAGAGATTATGTGGACAGGAACTGGAAAGCGGCTTTGTCCAAGCAGCCTTATGACATAGATCATCGCATCATCGTAGAAGGAACGGTTAAATGGGTACATGAAGAAGCCGAGTTGATATTCAATGACAAGGGAGATCCCTTGTCCGCTACTGGTACGGTTCAGGATATCACCATACGTAAACAGGCAGAAAAGGCTTTAACTGAACAGATTAGGCTCGTCTCCCAATCCCAGAAGGAATGGCAGGATACATTTGATAGCATCACAGACCTTGTTTCCATCCATGACACAGAGTTCAACATCATCAGGGCTAATATGGCCTTTGTGAAGTACTTTGGCCTTCATCCGCGTGAGGTAATCGGCAAGAAATGCTATGAGGTCATCCATGGGACTGATTCACCTGTTGCAGGTTGTCCACATAAAATAACATTGGATGAAAACCGGCCAGTAACAAAGGAGATTCTTGATCCCAAAACAAACAGAGTATTTCTGGTATCCACATTTCCCTTTTATTCGCCTGATGGAGAACTTCTCGGTTCGGTTCATATAGCGAAAGACGTCACTGAAGAAAAGGAAAAAGAAATGAGGTTTATTATGACAGAAAGGCTTGCCTCATTGGGACAGATGGCGTCTGGCATAGCCCATGAGATAAATAACCCGCTTTCTGCAATTGCAGGCTGCGCAGAAGGACTCTTAAACAGAGTAAAAAAGGGGCGCTTCGAACCTGAATTATTTGAAAACTATCTGAAAATCATTTCGGAAGAAATAATGCGATGCAAAGGCATTACTACAAGCATGCTCTCCTTTGTAAGAAAAACAACCTATGAGAAAAAGGAAATAAACATGAACGAAACGCTTGACAAAACTATTGAGATAATCGGTTTTCAGGGCAGGCTTCAGCGGGTTGAAATAAAAAAAGATTATAAAGAAGGAATTATTACCTATGGAAGCGAAGGCGAACTGAGACAGGTTTGCTTATCAATCATCACCAATGCGCTTGATGCCATGGATGATACAGGCGCCATCACGCTTGAAACAGGCATAGAGGGAGATACTGTATTTATAAAAATCACAGACACCGGGCCGGGCATACCTCAACAGCATCTGAACAGGATATTTGACCCATTCTTTACAACAAAATCCGATAAAGGCGGCACAGGACTCGGGCTTTCAATAGCCAACAAGATTGTTGCCAACCACAGCGGAGCTATTAATGTCATATCAGAAGAAGGCAAAGGCACAACTTTCAAAATAATCCTCCCTATGTAGAGTTTTATATCTTTACCAAACCATACAGCCATCGTACAACATCATTATAAAAAGTAAAAAAATCCCGTTCATTAAAATCTATCATCAGATTAGGCATAACCGCCTGATTTTCTTTTAAAAACATGAGCCCCTCTTCTATCTGAAAAGCGGCCGTAGGAGGATCGTCAAAAAGCGCTTCTTTCTTCCTTGCATCATTATATATTTGCCCCAGAGTGGATTTTGTGAATATCTTTCGCATATAGTAAAAATCAATAAAGTCCTTTGGTTCAACCCTGCTCACGATTGTGCAAAACTTGTTTGATGCAATATTATCAACCGTATCTATCATTAAATGCCGTCCATTCTCAAATCTAAACTTCTGCCGTTCTTCTCTGATAGAAAGGGGATCAATAACAAAATCAACCCTTACCTCTTTTATAAGAAAGGAAAGAAAATTGGGGCCTTCCTTGATTTTTGCGGCTCCATCGAGCCAAATCCTTTTTACCCAGAAATCTATATCTGAAAGCTCTAAGGGCTCTAATGCGAATAAATCAAGATCATTGGACACTCTGTGATGCAGGTAAAATACGGAAAGCGCTGTTCCGCCAGTCAAAAAAAATGATTCTTCAATTATAGGATTGGCAATAAGATGAAGCAACACTTCACGCTGGGTGGATGATGCGTAGCAATTTTTATTTTCCTCCGGTTTTTCCATAAACCTCTATAATCCTTTTCCATTTTTTACGGGCATAAGGCGACAGCTGGAGTCTTGACAGCGCATTGCCAATCTCTGCTATTTTAAAAAAGCTTATAGTATCAATAACCCTGCCATACTCCAGAAACCTCTTCAATATCCATAAATAAATGCCGCGGTTCTTATTTTTCTGAAGAAATTTTGTCAAATTTTCTCTATCCACAAACTGCTGATAATCCCAAAAAACCGCTTTAAGATAATTCATTATGTTGCCTCCATGAGAAGCGCTTCATCCTTTCGGTGATTATACCTTTTCGCGCATTTCATGGCAAGTATTCTGTCTTTCGTATTTATGTTGAAAAATACAAACTGGATACTCCGGTCCAAATCCCGATTTAGAAAAGTGTCATTGCGAGCGAAGCGAAGCAATCTGACACGAAGTGTCATTCCGACTTGTTCGGAATCTTTCTTGATTTCAAAGAAGGATTCCCGACAAGCGGGAATGACAGAATGGAGAATCGCTCAATTTAGGTAGAACTTACCAAACACAGTACATATCGGGCATTATGCCCTTATAGCAGGGTATTTTGCACTACACAGAACATTCCACTCAAACAAAAATCCTTTAAAATCAGTCCATTAAACTATGGCATTTCTCTTACATTAAAAGCAGTAATAGTTTTCTGAAGATTCAGAAACAACAATTTCAGGGGGAATAAAATGACAATAGAAAGGAGATTTTATGGCTAAAGGTAACCAGTTTGTCGTCTTCGGCGTAGGAAAAGAGCTTTACGGCGTCAGCATAGAATCTGTTTATGAGATAGTGCGGGTTCCCGAGGTAACAGAAATACCCGATGCGCCGGAATTTCTGGAGGGAGTGATAAACCTTCGTGGAAAGATTGTTCCTGTAATTGACCTGAGAAAGAGACTAAGGCTGGATGGGATTGGCAAAACTAAAGCCACGAGGGTGCTTATCGCAGAGCACGGGAACAATATAGCAGGGCTTCTTGTGGATTCAGTGTCTGAAGTGCTCAAGATTCAACCCGATGCTGTTGAGCAGCCGCCCGAGATGATCTCCGCCATAGGCGTTGAGTACATCACAGGCGTAGCGAAAGTGGATGAAAGACTCATAATCCTTCTTGATACCAAAAAAATATTAAGCGTTGAGGATATGAGAAAAATCAGTAATTCTGTAGAAAGGGTAATGGAGCCTGCGGCTACATGAAAGGGAGCAATATGAAAAAGATAATGGAGATTTTAAAAACATTAAACAATACAAAAAAGGGAGGGAGGATAAGATGTTAAAGAACATGAAGATAGGAAGGAGATTGGGTTAGGGTTTGGTTTAATATTGCTGCTCGTGATTTCCGTAGGAGCGGCAGGGTATTTTGGTCTGCAATCTGTTACCAACACCACAGTAAGAGCGCTCCAGCATGATCTAATGGCCTCGGATTATGCTGCCGCGGCTCAGACCGACATTATTAGACTGCGGAGATTCGAAAAGGATATCTTTTTAAACATTGATTCTGCTGAAAAGAGGGCAGAATATCTGACAAAGTGGAAGAAAGACAGAGAGGATCTGAAAAAGAATCTTTCTTTATTGGACAAACTACTCACCCTGCAGAAAGAAAAGGAAAAACTGGAAACAATGCATAAAGAACTGTCTTTCTATGAATCCGGGTTCGAGAAAGTCTATGGCCTGATTCAGAATGGGCAAATAAAGACGCCTCAGGAGGCAAATAAGGCTATTTCGGAGTATAAGGATTCGACACACAAATTGGAGGACACCGTAGAAAAGCTTTCCGATGAAGAACTCGAACAGGCGTTGGGTATAGAAAAAGTCGTAAAAGACGTTAATACGAGGACAACTGCAATAATTCTGACATTCGTGCTCATCGCAATCGCGCTTAGTGTAGTGACCGGTATCGTACTCACCAGAAGTATAGCAGCTCCTACAATTAAGATAGCCGAGATGGCGAGAAAGACAGCGGAGGGAGACCTCAATTATGAGATAGACATCAAGAGTGGCGATGAAATAGGAACCCTTGCCGACTCCTTCAGGGAGATGATCTCCTATCTCAAGGGCATGGCGAAGACTGCTGATGAGATTGCCGGAGGGGATCTGAGGGGTGACGTAACGCCGAAATCCGAAAGGGATGTCCTCGGCAATGCCTTCAAAAAAATGCTTGCAGGGTTAAGAAACATAATCACAGAGATAAGGTCCGGCGGCGACCAGATAGCATCAGCCTCTGCTGAGATAGCGTCAACAGCAGAACAGGCTGCAAGAAACAACGAGGCTACTGCAACAGCAGTTGAAGAGACTACAGCGACGATGCACGAGATGTCCGCAAACATCCAGAACGTCGCAAAGAGCTCACAGAGTCAGGCGTCATCCGTCACACAGACGTCAGCTTCTATAGAGCAAATGGTCACTTCAATACAGAGGATTGCAAACACGGCGCAGCAGCTCGTTGAACTGTCAAAGAAAACAAACAGCTCGGTAGGACTCGGGCTTGAGGCTGTGGATAAATCAGTAAAAGGCACGGATGAGATAAGCAGGGCGATAACCCGTTCAGCAGACACTATCGCTGCGCTTGGTTCAAGGGCGGAGGACATCGGAAAGATAGTGGATGTCATAGACGACATAGCAGAACAGACAAATCTGCTCGCCCTCAATGCAGCGATTGAAGCGGCAAGGGCCGGCGAGCAGGGTCTCGGCTTTGCGGTGGTTGCGGAAGAGGTAAGAAAACTTGCCGAACGTTCTGCAAAATCAACAAAGGAAATCGCAGAATTAATATCCGGCATACAAAAAGAGGCGCAGGAAGCTGTAAAAATAATGGAAAAATCCACACAGATAGTTGAAAAAGGCGTTGAACTGAGCAAGCATGTTGAAGATTCGCTTAAAGCTATCTCGCACAGCGTGGTAGAAGTGGATCGTTATTCCAAAGAAACAGGCGCAGCAACTCAGGAACAGAGCAGCGGAAGCACACAGATTGCAAAGGCAACGGAAAATCTGAGAGAAATAACGCATGAGATATCATCAGCAACCGAGGAACAGGCATCTGCCGCAGAACAGATAGTAAAGACAATGGAAAAGATGAGGGAGATGGTGCACCAGAACGCCTCGGCTACCGTAGAACTGGCGTCCTCGGCAGAGCAGTTGAGCGCCCAGTCTGACAGATTTCAGCAGATAGTCAGCAGGTTTATATTTGATGGTTCTGAAGTAAAAAGTTCGGAGTTTAAAGTTCGGAGTTTTGAGAAGGTAAAAACTCAAAAGCCAAAATCTGATGGCGGAAGTAGAGTTATGTATAAAGACGTCGTAGAGGCTGTTAGATGAAAAAATCAAAAGTGCTCATTGCGAAAGTCCTTTACTGTCACCCTGAACTTGGTTCAGTGTCTAAGATGCTGAAACGAGTTCAGCATGACAGAAATGAGAGGTTGCTTAATGCTGACTGACGAGGAATTCAGGCTCTTCAGAAATCTTATATATGAAGAGTCTGGAATCTATTTAAAGGATACGCGAAAAGATTTTCTTGAAAACAGACTTGTAAAAAGGATGACTGCGACCGGAATGATAAGCCCTTACTGGTACTACAAGTTCGTCACTGAAAAGAAAAAGGCGGAATTGGTGATACTCCTTGATCTCCTGACAATAAACGAGACTTCGTTTTTCAGGAACAGACCGCAGCTTGAGCTTTTCAGAAAGACAATACTGCCCGGCCTCATAGGGGAAAAAGAATCTGCTGGACAGAAAAGGCTTAGGATATGGTCCGCAGGATGTTCTACCGGTGAAGAGCCTTACTCTATTGCAATGGATATATGCGAAGTCATTCCCCAGTACAGAAACTGGGATATCAGGATATTTGCATCTGACCTGAGCCTGACAGTCCTTGAAACCGCAAGCAAGGGCGAATATCCTGCAGATAAGGTCAATGCCACAGTGGATGACCATTACATCACAAGGTATTTTGAGAAAGCGCCCCCTGAGGGAAATAACGGGGGGCACCAGCACCACTACCGCGTCAAAGACATAATACGGAAAATGATTGTCTTTGATTTTCACAACCTGAAAAACGACAACGGCCTCAGTGATCTTGACGTCATATTCTGCAGAAATGTGATGATATATTTTGACGAGGCAGAACAGAGAAGGCTGATAGAAAAATTTTTCAGAAGTCTCAATCCCGGCGGCTATCTCCTTCTCGGCCATGCAGAGAGCCTCCACGGCTGGAACACAGGGTTCCAGTTTGTCTACGATAATAAGGGAACAGCATATAAAAAAGGTGAAAGGGAGGAAGTATCATGTTAGAAATTTTATTAGCAGAAGATGACAGAAATTTTGGGAATGTCCTGAAACGGGAACTGGAGGAAGACGGATATATCGTCACCCTTGTCAATGACGGAGTAGAGGCCGTATTGAAGTTCATCGGCAAAGGCAGCGACTATGACTTCGTCCTTCTGGACATCAAGATGCCCATGCTTGACGGCATAAATACGCTGAAGATAATCAAGAAACTCAATCCTGATGTGCCTGCCATAACATTTTCAGGGAATGCAGGGAGCGGCGAAATGGCAGAATCTGTAAGAGCAGGGGCAATAAGATGCCTTACAAAACCGTTTGAGATAGCACAGCTTAAAAATGACATTAAGAAGTATATAGCAAGACATCATGGGGCTTAAATCTTATGAAAAACGATTTTGAATATCTGAGCGATAAAGAGTTTGAAGACCTGAAAAAGGTCTTCTACTCTCAGGCGTATGAGATTATTGAGAATCTTCAGGATGAGGCCATTAACTTTGAAGAAGCCTCCGATCCCGAGCCGCTCGGGACTGCCCTGAAAACTATCCGCAGATATATTCACACCCTTAAAGGTGATTCCAATTCATTCGGCATTTCCTCTGTTGGAAACCTCTGCCACAGGATAGAGGATATGCTCTCCGGTCTTAATAACGACTCAGCGCACAAAAGGCATGAAGCAATAGAATTGCTGCTGGACTGCATTGACACCCTCAACAGACTCCTTGTTGAAAGCGAGTCGGACATAGATGAAGTTCAAAGTTCATCCCGAGTAAGTCGGGACAAAGTTCAAAGTTTGAAAAATGGAACAGATATAAAAGAAATTGTGGGAAGGATTGAGAGGTTTCTCAAACAGCCTGAGAACATGAAATCGGAGACCCTGAAACAAGTTCAGGGTGACGGATCGAATGGACTTTCCTGTCATGCTGAACTCGTTTCAGCATCTCTCACCGAATATCATGAACTCCAGATGCAGGAGGCATTGAAAAAAGGCTTAAACGTTTATGAAGCGGAAGTAATTTTTCACCCGATGTGCGGAGAAAAAAGCGTTGCTGCTTTTATGGCGGCACAGCGGCTGAACAGCATGGGGCAGATAATCCACTCTGCACCGGACATGGAAAGCAGCGCCGTTGAGGATGCGGACAGGATAATATTCATCTTAAGCAGCGGTCTCAGCAAAGATGAGATTAAAAGAGACGTTTTTATCACAGGCATTACCGATGAGATACATATCAGAGA
>ERZ1292633.6264-Hain-H41-02um-R1-6264-length-10453-cov-46_pt1 | contig 10453 bp, 11 predicted proteins | sample MGYA00564406_ERZ1292633 | MGnify/ENA primary metagenome ERZ1292633 (study PRJEB36523, sample SAMEA6512639) | groundwater metagenome | collected 2019-01-08 | study: AquaDiva: Metagenomics assemblies of 32 groundwater samples
CTTTGTTAAAAGACTATTTGGCTAGGGATGGGTTTTTAATGAGACACGCATGGTTCTTTACCTTGTTGGTAAATAAAACTTGCGCTATAATCCATCCCACTGTATTATGGAAATATCCTTCAAAAGTGAACGCGAGAAGGAGTTTTATCAGAGCAAATCTGCTCTTACCAAGAGGTACGGTGTGCAAATGGCGAAGAAGATCGCACAACGCATTGGCGTGCTTGAGGCGGCGCGGACTCCGCAACAGCTACCACAAAGCGCGCGGTTTCACGAACATAGCGGACAACGCAAAGGCTTATTTTCAGTTGATCTTGTGGATCCTTATCGCCTGATCGTTTTGCCGACATGCACGTATACAACTTGGGTCGAGATTACAAGCATTCAAGTCTACGAGATAATGGATCCACATTAAACATATGGTCGATACAAAACTTTCATATAATCCAGATTATGCGATACATCCCGGGGAGACGCTTCGGGATGAGCTTGAGGTAATGAATATTTCTCAGGTTGAACTGACACAACGCACAGGAATAAGCGAGAAACACATAAGTCAGATTATCAACGGTGAGGCCCCTATTACTCCGGAAACCGCGATAAAACTCGAACGTTCCTTGGGAGTATCTGCAGAGTTTTGGGCGAATTTGCAGAAGAACTATGACATTACTGTTGCAAGAATTGCATCAGAAGAAAGACTTGTTAAAGAGGTCGTTGAGGCGAAGAGGTTTGATTGCTACGTGGAACTCGTGGCTATGGGGTGTATAAAACAGGCTAGTACATGGAAAGAAAAGACGGAAAATCTTCTTAAATTCTTTGGGGTTGACTCACTCATATATGTGCCTCAAATAGAAGCCGTGGCCTATCGACAGGGCCGTGGCAAATTTGATGAACGTTCTCTTGCTGCATGGCTTAGATGCGGGGAATTGGAGGCCACTAAAATTAAAACGGATTCTTTTAATAAAGCTCGTATTCGAGAAATCATTCCCGAGATTAGAAAATTAACCTTGCTTCCAGAAAAGTTTGATACACGGCTTCAGGATCTGTGCTCTTCCAGTGGGGTTGCTGTAGTTTTTACACCCTATTTTAAGAAAACAAAAGTGAACGGAGCCACTCGTTGGATAGGAGATAAGGCTGTTATCCAGATGAATAACAAAGGCGCATACAACGATATATTCTGGTTTACTTTTTTCCATGAACTTGGGCATATTATGTTGCATGGGGTAAAGGAGCGTTTCCTTGAATATGATGGAAAAACAATCGATGAAAAAGAGAAAGAAGCCAATGAGTTTGCAGCAAAGAATCTTATCCCGCCATCTGAATACGATGCCTATATAAAATCAGGGTCATTAAATCGTCTGACTGCGGGACGGTTTGCTGAATCTATCGGTGTAGATTTGAGTATTGTTTTAGGGCGCCTTGCCCATGAGGGACATGCGCCTTGGAGAAAGATTGCAGAATATAGGCCACAATTAACTATTCGTTAATTAAATATCCTCGCCGATCTCTACGACCCCCTCACCATGCCAGCCGATCTCTTGAAAGCGCACAAAGCATTAGACAAAGCGGTAGACGCCTGCTACGGCCCTCCTTCGCACAAGGCTACGGCAGGGCACAGCACCAAAAAATTCAAAGACGAACCCGAGCGACTGGAGTTTTTGTTTGAGAGGTATAAGGAATTGATGAAATGAAATACGTACCCATAATGATACACTCGCAGATATGGAAGATGATCAATATTTACAGGGACCAACAAAAGGTTTCGAGGAGGCAAAGAAAATAAGCTCTAAAAGCGGCATCGAATACTGGCATGCTCGCGAGATAATGCCCCTGCTTGGGTATGAGACATGGCGCAGGTTTGAAGATGTTATCAAAAAGGCACGGAGGGCGTGCATGGCCAGTGGTCAGAAGATAGAAAACCATTTTGTCAGTATCGGCAAAATGGTCAAGATTGGCTCAAACAGTGTACGAAATGTAGACGACTACAAATTAGACCGCTATGCGTGCTATCTGATAGCCCAAAACGGCGACAACACAAAAGAGCCTATCGCACTAGCTCAGACCTATTTTGCAATACAAACACGCAAACAAGAGATCTTCCAAGACCTCGCGGATACAGAGAAACGACTTCTGATCCGTAATGAGATGATCGGTGAGAATAAAACTCTTTTCGACAGCCAAGCAAGCCGGTGTTTCAAAGTTCGGACTTTTTAATGACGCAGGATACCGCGGTCTCTATGGCGCCCCACTCTCGGAAGTAGAAAAAAGCAAAGGTATAAAGAAAGGCGAGTTGCTTGATCGTGCAGGATCGACAGAGTTGGCGGCAAACTTGTTTCGCATCACCCAGACAGAGGAAAAAATACGCAAAGATAACATCATAAAAAATGAGAGGACTGCGATACAAACCCATTTCATGGTGGGTGGCAAAGTACGCCAAACGATAAAAGATATTGGTGGAGAGCTACCGGAACGTCTCAAGCCAGAGAAGCACATTCGTTTCGTCGAGAAAGAATTGAAGGCACTTGGAGTTAGTGAGGAAACAGCGCGGCGAATAAGGCATTCGGTCCCTGCAAAAAATACGAAGAACATCGCACCAAATCTCAAGTGACTTGTTAGCTGTGTTTGATCGTGCGACGCAAGAAGCGGGACTTTGTAACTGCTACTGGCCATTTGTTTGCTACACTTGCCGTATGGGCGTGTTTAAGAGAAATATCGGGATTTTTATTTTTTCTTTCGTTGCGATGTCTCCCGCGCTCGCTGTCGCTCACACGCGATGGTTCGCCGAGGGGAATGTTTCTCCGTTTGCAGTGAACGAGCCTACAGCGTTCTATATGTTCGCGTGGGCAATCCTCGCTCTTATTATTATTTGGGGAGGCGTATACGCGGAGCGGAGAGGACTTTTCCAGTTTAATTTTCTAACGCCGAGTCGCGACCATGCATTTCCCCGCGCCTCCGCGACATTTTCTATGATCACAGGAGCGTTCTTGCTTATCGCGGGAACTCATGGGTATCTTTTTTCCCCGAATCTTACAGACGGATCGGGCATACCGCATGCGTTAATTATGATGCAGATCTTTATCGGACTCGCTCTTCTCGCCGGAGTGTACGCGCGCGTCGCGGCGCTCTGCCTTATGCTACTGTGGGCAATTAGCTTTTCCTACACGGAGGTGCTATTCATGTTCGAGAACATTTGGGTTTTGAGTACGGCACTCTTTATTTTTATTATGGGGAGTGATTACTTTAGTCTCGTTACTTTTAAGACTCTTGAGCACCTTACTCGCAGATTCCACGATTATGCCCTGCCGATCCTTCGTATCGGCACCGGGGCGACGCTGCTTATATTGGGATTTTCGGAAAAGATTTTGCGTCCCGAGCTCGGTATAAACTTTCTCGCAGAGCACCATTGGAATTTTATGCAACTTTTGGGTTTCGAATGGTATTCCGACTATCTCTTTACGCTCTCTGCCGGAGCCGTAGAATCTTTGTTCGGGCTCGTATTCATTCTTGGTGTGGTAACGCGATTGAATGCGTTGGTAGTTGCAATAGTTTTCACGATCCCTCTGTTTATTTTAGGACCTATAGAACTCGCAGGACACTTGCCGCACTTTGCCGCCGTCGTTCTGTTGCTTCTCTTCGGAGGGGGAAACATGCTGAAGATGAGCCGGTGATTAAGTAAGTAAGTAACCTTCACCCATTCCCGGTGCGCCGTCCTTGCACCACAAGGGTATTTCCATTTTTCTAACATGGACTACCATGTTGAAAAATTGGTCACGTTCGGAGCGAAGCAATCTAGAATATGTGCATAAACTCTGGATCGCTTCCCTGCCTGCGCAGGCAGGGCAAGGCTCGCGAAGACGGATACTGGAAATAGCTGAATCCTTACGTAAGTAAGTATTTTCGTGCCTAGAAACCATGTTAAAATGAACTGGTTATGAATCCAATTTTGAGTTGCATTTTTACTCGCTCTCTCGCTCTCTCTCGAATAGAGCCGTGGTTTCCTGCGAAAATCTATGACAGACTTTTTGCAAATGATTGTGGGAAAGATAGCGGTAGCAATTACGGGCATTGTGTTGCTGTTCTCGGGCGGAGCACCTTATACCGCTAACACGCTTCCTCCGACACAATCTGCAAGCGCGATTCTTGCAGTAGCGGAGATAGATTCGCCCCCGCCGTTAGAATTAAGTGTGGCGAGCAGTACCTCCACGAAATCACAGGCCGCGATCATAAACAACTACATCACCCAGCCAATCACAGAGCGCATAGTTCAAACAGTACTCTCACAAAATGACAGCGGATATGTCACACAATCCGAACTCGCATCTCAGCTTGCAATCTTAAGAAACGGACTCGGCACGATGTTCTACGGTTCTTCATATACTGCTCCGGCATCGACCCCAGATGCCGGCATCTGGGGCGCTATCGCCATGATGGGGAGAATAGAAAAATTAAAAGACACCAGCCTCACCACGCCGACGATTAGCAGTCCGAACATTTCAGGCGGCTCAATTTCAGGCGCCACCGTAGCCGGCTACTTCCCGCTCACCGGTGGCACGCTCACGGGAGTACTCACCGGCACCAATCTCACCCTCACCGGCGATCTCACCGTCTCCGGTGCCCAGACGCTCTCGGGTGCGATCACGATTCCATACCTGAACGCCACTTCAACGACCGCGACCTCCACCTTTGCGGGAGGGCTTTCCGTCCTCAACTTCGCGCAGACAGGCACCGCGACCTCCACTTTCGCAAATGGTCTTTCGCTCGCGGGTGGCTGTTTCGCTAAATCCGGCTCATGCCTGCAATTCACCGACATCGTCGGCACGCTCGGCATCGCACAAGGTGGCACTGCCACCTCCACCCAAGTCACCAACGGTGTGAATTATTTTGACGGGACGCGGATCACATCGGGGACCGCGCTCACCTTCGACGGCACGACGCTCACCGCGCCGCACGGCGCGTTCAGCAGTACATCGGGAACCACCACCATCGCCTCCGGCCAAGGCTTCACCATCGGCGGCTCGCAGTTTGTCTTGCAACAAGGGAGCGGGAATGTGGGGATCGGGACGGTGAGCGCTGCGGCTAAATTGCATTCTCTCGCTACAACTGAACAATTGCGGCTGGGATACGATGCCAGCAATTACACTAGCTTTACGGTGAATAGTGCCGGAAGCTTAACTATTTCTCCATCGTCGAATGTAATGACGATTGATTCAACGAATCTCAACACTAAATCAATTATTACTGCTTCCGGCTACACATACGGCAGCCTTGGTATCGCATACTTGGACAGTGCTGCTGGCCAACCAATTGTCTTTCGACCAGGTTTTACTGAATTGATGAGGATTTCTCCAACAACAGGAAATGTCGGAATTTCAAACACCTCCCCCTCATACAAGCTCGACGTAAACGGCTTCATCAACACCGACGGCACGACGGGCGGGTACAAGCTGGCGGGGAATACGATTTTGTATGCTTCGAGTACAACGTTCTCGCTTGGTGTGGGTGAAGGTGCGGGTGGAACGTGGATTAGTGCGACATCAACCGCCGGACTTCGAAGCGTTGCGATTGGGTATCAAGCACTCAATACAACGCCAACAAATGAAAATGCATATGACAATAGCATATGGCGGCACCGCGGTCGGCTCGCAAGCACTTCGCGCTAACACCACCGGCACCTACAATACAGCGGTCGGTAACGATGCTCTTCTTGCCAACACAACCGGCACGCTCAACGTCGTATTAGGAGCACAAGCATTTGTCACGGCAACGACGTCGTCACGACAGACTGCAATTGGTTACGGTGCTTTGAATGCAATGATCACGAATTCTTTCAACGACACCGAAGGCAACGTCGCCCTTGGTTACAACGCAGGCACTGCGCTTACCTACGGCGGGGCAAACATCCTCCTCGGCTACCAAGCAGGCGACGCACTCACAACCGGCAGCAACAACCTCATCCTCGGCTACGACATCGACGCGCCAAGTGCAACCGGTAACAACCAACTCAACTTCGGCAACATCATTTTCGGCTCGAATGTAAACTCTACCGGCACGACAGTGGATACGGATGCGCTCATCGGAATCGGTACTTCTACCCCCTGGGGCAAGCTCTCCGTCACCAACACCGGAAGCGGCCCATCGTTCGTCGTCGAAGACGACACCTCGCCGGATTCGACACCGTTCATTATTGATGCGAGCGGGAATGTGGGGATTGGGACGGCTGCTCCAGTGACGCCGATTGATCTTCGCAACAACGGAACAAACGTGTTTGGGAATTTTAATTCGACTGCCCTGTTTAGAAAGGCGGACGCGACGACGGGAATTAACATCGGCTACAACACTTCCGATTCGAGTGGCGTTCTTTCGACTTCTGGTGGCGGTGACTTGGCATTTTGGACAAATCCGAGTAGCTGGTCAGAAGCAATGCGACTTACATCTGCTGGCAAGCTTGGCATCGGCACCACCTCTCCTGCGACCACCCTCTCCGTCGCAGGATCCGGCTACTTGACTGGCGGGCTCGGGGTGGGACTTCTCAACACGACCGCGGGTACTCTGCAAACGAGCGGCCTCATCACCGGCGGCACCACGCTGGCGCTTTCGGGTACGACAGGAACGACAACGCTTGCCTCCGGCCAAGGCTTCACCATCGGCGGCTCGCAGTTTGTCTTGCAACAAGGGAGCGGGAATGTGGGGATCGGGACGGCAGTGCCTTTGGGTAAAGGTCACGTGGTCGTCAGTAGTTCGGATGGCACAGGTTCAACTTGGGGATCGGGCCAGTTTGTTGTGGGTCAAGCTGCCAATGCTGGAGCTTTGGGACTTAGCTATGATTCTTCAAATAATGTTGGTTACATTTCTTCACTCTCGCCAGCAGTATCGTGGAACGATATGGGCTTCAGAGGAAAAGATTTCATATTCATTAACGGCAATGCGGAGAGAATGCGCTTAACGGCAGGAGGAAGTCTCGGCATTGGCACCACCTCTCCCAACCACATCCTCACCGTCTCCAACGCCACCGGCCCCCAGCTTGCCCTCACCGACGGCAGTTTGACGAGCAATCAGTGGACGATGCGCAACGCCGGAGGCATTCTCTACATTGCTACTTCCACTTACTCGGCGACATCATCCATCTCCGCGATGTCACTCAATGCAAATGGCTCGCTTTCTATAAACAATCTAGTGAGTTGTGCCGGTGTGCAGACCAATGCAAACGGCCTAATGACCTGCACCTCCGATACAAACCTTAAGGACATTCATAAGCCGTTCACTACCGGTCTTTTCGCAATCCAGCAGATCAATCCGCAGACGTGGTCATACAAACAAGGAACGGAAAGTTACGATGGCGTGAACTATAGCTCCTTCATCGCGCAAGATGTGCAAGTGGCTATTCCCGAAGCGGTGAGTCCCGGATACGGCGGATGGTTACAGATCAACATGAACACAGTCATGGCAAGCGCGGTGAATGCGATCAAGGAGATCGCCTCCATCTCCGGAGTGTTCAAGGCGAATCTCATCGCGTGGCTGGGGGATGCGGGGAATGGGATAGGGGATTTGTTTGCTCGCAGAGGTCATTTCTCCGAACAGCTATGCGTCGGCGCAACATGTGTGAACGAACAACAACTCGCCGCACTTCTTGCCACAGCAGGACAAGCCGCAAGCATCGGCCTGCCTGCCATGCCTGCGCATGCAGGGCGGGCAGGCGGTTCCGGCTCTGAACCGGCACCTTCTCAAAGCTCCACCGACCAAGCTACAAGCTCTCCTCCAGTCACCTCCATCATTTCTCCCGCAACGCAAGAGTTGGCGACAACGACACCAAAGATTGGTACGACATCTGAAACGCCAACTACGAGTGATCCAACATTACCTTCAACCACGGAGTCATCGACAAACACGGATATGGTTGAGGTACCGGCAACTATCATGGAAGTGGATTCGACTAACGGGATAGAGTGATTAAAAAGTCGGCAATATGAGGTGTCAGTTGTGTCTATAATATGTAAGCATTCAGCAATTCCCAGTATTCGTCTTTGCGAGGCTTTTGGCCGAAGCAATCCAGAGTTCGTGCACATATTCTGGATTGCTTCGCTCCGAACGTGACCAATTTTTCAACATGGTAACTGCCGAGATTTTCTTGACGGTACTCCGTCTTAGAAAATCCAAATGCACTCGCTAAGCGAGGTGCCATGTTAGAAAAATGGAAATGCCCTTGTGGTGCAAGGACAGCGGGCTGGGAACGGGTGAACAACAGTTACTATAATATCGCTCATGATGAGCGATATAATGTGCTAATATGAGCGGTATGTTGAATAAGCGCCAGGATGTTTGATAGACTGCCTCAATGATTCCCAAAAAGTTCGTACTCTTTGATTTTGATGGCGTTATCGCGGATTCATACGATGTTGCATGGGATACGGCGCATACACTCTGTAAGCGTGTTACTGAAAAAGAGTATCTCGTGGCTTTTGAGGGCAATATTCATGAGGCATATGATTCGCTCATGGTTGGGGATCACGGAACAGAATGTCGCCATGACCTCGATTGGTTCAGCGTATTTACACCCGCATTCGAAGAGCGCGCAGAGATTTTTTCCGGCATACGCGAGGTGATTGAATCGCTTTCACATTCATATATTCTCATCATCGTTTCCTCTACGATAACAAGTCCTATACAAGGATTTCTCGAGAAGCGCCGCATCGGACGCTACTTTTCCGAGGTAATGGGAGCAGATGTGCATACGAGCAAAAGTAAAAAGATAGAAATGGTCTTCAAAAAATACGGCATCACTGCGCGGGAGTGCGTCTTTATTACCGACACTTTGGGCGATATGCGAGAAGCTAAATCGGTCGACGTCGGCGCAATCGGCGTATCGTGGGGTTTTCATTCGCGCGAGACGCTTTTGAAAGGAGAGTCATTCCGCATTGTCGATCAACCCGCAGAAATTTCTCCTGCAATTTCCGCCTATTTTTCCTCAGAGCAACATTCTTGAGCCAGCTATTGTACTGGTGTTTCGAAAGAGCCGGTTTATACAAGAAACTTTCCATTTACATCTCGACCATCCAAATCCATATGATATCGGGACAAAACAACTTGTATACCAAGTTCTTTCGCGCACCGAATAACTGGCGCGACACATCCATCTATATGTTTTCCGTCATTATCCAAATACATGCCTCCGATAATTATTCTCTTCACGCTAAGACCCGTGAACAATAGCTTACGCGTTACGTCCTTGAGCGCATCGGCCATCTTATAATCGATATACTCGTCACTGCTGACAAATGCCTTGCGCTCATTTACACCCGGATAAATCATAGTATCGAGCAACTTAAGCACCTCGTCTCTCTCTTTCGTTATCTGCTCAACATATCTAGGATAAAAACTAAAATTATGCATTATTGATTTGGAGAGCACCGCGTCAAGCGAAGGATTATCTTTTTGGGTTGGTATAGCAAGTAATTTTTTCTGTCTCAACGCATCTGTTTTTGGTGTTTCTTCTAACACAATGAGAGGTATCCTGCTTTTGGAATTAATGTGTCTTTCAAATCCTTTTTCTACAATTTTGGCAGAATCTTTTCTTCTTTTCGTTACATTTTCTCCATGCAAGTACAGGGGATGTACAAAAATTCGCAACATTCCATTCTGCTTCTGGATATCGGTTTTAAGTGTCGTTACTTTGTCCTCATTTATATTCAATATTTCTTGTAGAAATTTAGGAATGAGATCTTTGTCCTGATCCGATAACTTTTCAAAAAAATCTGTATCGTTCGGCTTGATCGCATTCTGTGGTTCAAAGGATTTTCTTGACACAAGTCTAGGTTCCAATCCGCTCATATTGAGATTGTATCAGTTTCAATAGCCGTTCGTCGGCTAAGGTAGCGCTATTTTAGACGCAGGTGCTCCAACTTCACCGGACGCCCATGGAAAGAATTGGTACAATGGTGCATCATAGATGTATGAAATTAGCACACTCTTTTTTTGTTGTAGCGTTTTTGCTTCTGCCGCTTTCCGCGCAGGCGGCGGGGATGTACAAGCCGTTCGAGGTTTCGGGATGGATCCCATATTGGCGCACGGCAACAGGCACGGCGGATGCCCTTATGCATCTAGATTCGCTCACGGAGGTAAACCCTTTCGTCTATACACTTAAATCCGATGGTACTTTTCGCGACAACGGCAAGCTCGACGAAGAGCCATGGCTCACGCTCCGCGCCGAAGCCAAGAAAAAGAATGTGCGTTTCGTTCCTACAATAATGACATCAAACGGCGAGCTGGTTCACGCCCTTCTATCAAATACGAAATCGCGTATCGCGCTCGAAGACAGGATCGCCGATTTGGTGAAGGAGAAGGGATTCGACGGTATCGATATAAATTTCGAAGGGAAGAAGGCCGCTACAAAGAATTATTTTTCCACGTTTTTAAGCAACCCGGCCAGAACTCCCTGCCCTCTGGGCAGGGATGAATGGTC
>ERZ1292633.6267-Hain-H41-02um-R1-6267-length-10450-cov-4_pt1 | contig 10450 bp, 11 predicted proteins | sample MGYA00564406_ERZ1292633 | MGnify/ENA primary metagenome ERZ1292633 (study PRJEB36523, sample SAMEA6512639) | groundwater metagenome | collected 2019-01-08 | study: AquaDiva: Metagenomics assemblies of 32 groundwater samples
CGAACAGTCGCTAGCATTCTCTCGCCTCCTTCAGTGCTCGTTTCGCCTCTCGAGCGAACTCAGTGTATCGAGTTACCCACTGTGTATTTGGGTATCGTCGCCACCAGGTTAGCTGTCGTTTAGCAAAACGACGCAGTTCTCTTCGAAGCTGCTCGCGCATCGCCATATCATTAATTCGCTCGCTCAATCGATCAAGTGCAATCCGATACATAAAACCAAAGCTTGTGACGCGATCAGCGGAAACACCCTCGGCTAGTAATGCAGCTGTCTCGGTAAGTAATCCACTCTCAATCCATTCTTCCAGTCGACGATCGAGTCGATCGTACAACTGCTGCTTATCTGGCTTAATCACAAAAATTGCCGACTGGAAATCGGGTGTTCGTTTCCGTTGTGCCGAATGGAAGCTCTTGCCTGTGACAAAGGCGTGAGCTAATGCTCGTTCCACACGTGCACGGTTTTGTATATCAATCTGCGCCGCACTCTGGGGATCCCATAGCTGCAACTCTTCCACTAAGTCAACTGTTGGTTTTACTTGCCATTCTGCAGGTAACCTTGCTAGGGCAGGAAACTCAAACCCATCCAAAATCGACTGAATATATAACCCGGTCCCGCCAACAAGAATCGGCACCCGTCGCTGTTCCCAGAGTAAAGGCAAGAGGCGGTAAACATACTGCTGAAACATAGATGCCGTATATCGCTCATGGGCCGAGCACAAATTAAGACCATAATGATCGATACCTTGAATTCGATAAATCGGACCAAGAGGTGAGGACCGCTCAACAGCGGGGTATTCGTACGTTACCTTATTTGTGCCAATGTTGAGTGATTGGTAGACCGTGCGTGAATCTGCGGCAATAATAACGCCGCCTACGTCCTCTGCAAGCTTGATCGCCCAATCAGTTTTGCCACTACCTGTTGGACCTGAAAGTGCCAGCACAATGTGTTTCATACAATGGTGGTGTCGAAGGTGGGACTCGAACCCACACGCCCTTGCGAGCACAGGGTCCTAAGCCCTGCGCGTCTGCCAGTTCCGCCACTTCGACTCTCGTACTCTTAAACAGGTGCACTATAGCAGATACTACCCAATTAATCAGGCCTACTGAATGCTAATCAAATCCCTAAGAGCATCATAAGTACTCTCACCAATACCTTTCACGTTCGTGACATCATGAGGGTTACGAAACGGTCCATGTGTCTCTCGGTAGCTAATAATCGCCGCTGCCTTCGAAGGCCCGATGCCTGGAAGCGTATCAAGCTCAGTTTGTGTAGCAGTATTTATATTGACCTTTGTCGACATGGCATCATCCACGGCCTTCGCATCCGATACCTCACCCACTCCAACCTCTAGCTCTTGGACCTTAGCCTGCAACGTATTATTCTCAATTTGAAGCTGGCGTAATATTTCTAACTCCGATTCATTCGGCTGTGCTGCCTGTATTCGCGCTGGCAGGTGGTCGAGTCGCCAAAACCAACAAAGCCAACTAGCACTTGAAATAACGAGCAAGACCATGATAACTGACCATCGACGACCCCTAACCCATTCAATCAACGACTGCATGTACATCTCCCTCATCGTACAATGCTAGCCACTCACCTAGGCAGGCTGGCGACTGTTGCCATAAACTGCCAGCGAGCGTACGTGCTTTTTGAGCAAGCAGGGTATCTGTTGGATCAGCAAGTCGTAATCGACTCCAGCCAGATTGCAGTGCGCCCAATAAATCTCCCGGACCACGTAGTCGGAGATCCAGGGCAGCCAGCTCAAAGCCGTTCGACGTCGAACACAGTGCCTGCAGCCGATCAGCAGGCTGATCCTCACTGCTATGGAAAACAAAGCAAACACCCGCCCGACTACCGCGACCAACTCGTCCCCGAAGCTGATGGAGTTGGGCTAACCCAAACCAATCTGCCTGTTCGATAACTATCTGCGTTGCGCTTGGCACATCAAGGCCAACTTCAATAATCGAGGTAGTCACCAATACATCGATCTTCCGAGAAAGAAAATCAGCCATCGTTTGCTGCTGCTGCGAATCGGTGAGCTTGCCATGGTATGGCGCAAAAGTGACGGCGGGTAAGGCGCGCCTATATCTCGCTAAGACTGCTTGAAGAGAAGGAAAGGTGTCTACCCCATCATCTCCCGCCTCGATTCTTGGTGTAACAATGAATCCCTGCTCGCCACGCGCAATCGCTGCTGCAAGCGACTCAATTGCCTGCTCCTTCTGATTCTGAGCAAGTGCAATGGTCGAAACTGGCGCGTGCTGTACTGGTCGTTCAAGGAGCTGCGAGGCTCCTCGATCTCCATACAGTGCCAGCAAGAGTGCGCGTGGAATTGGTGTCGCCGTCATTGTCAGTAAGTGGCAAGCATGCGCAGCCAACTCCTCTTGCTGCTTCACCCCGAAGCGATGCTGCTCATCAATGATGACTAAGACCGGCAACGCTCGATGTACAAAAAAGCCAAGTAGGGCCTGCGTACCGACATACAGCGTTGGTCGCGTAGAGGCTCCTGGCTTATCTGCGCTTGTTACCAGTGCAACATCAAATGGAAGCCCTGCACACAACTCCATAAGCCGATCACTCAACTGTCGAGCCAGTAGCTGTGTCGGCGCCATCCAACAGACATCATGTCCAGCCTCAAGAACAGATACGGCAACTAAAAAAGCAACAACTGTTTTGCCGGTACCAACATCGCCTTGGAGTATGTGTCGTAATGGCTCCGAATCATCCAGCTGCTTAATAATCGCCCAGCTAACCCGTCGCTGCTCGGTAGTCAATTTGAATGGCAAGTGTTCGACCACTTCCTGTAACCGCCCGACTGCCGGCACTATCGGTGGCGCAGAACGCCTGCTCGCCGTTCGTTGTTGATGCAATCTGTATTGCAGCATGACTAGCTCATCGAGTGCTAGTCGCTGCTTTGCCTGAATAACGTCAACCAGCTGAGTTGGCCGATGCATGGTCTGTATGGCGCTGATAAGCGAGGGTATCTGTTGATCGGGATCAGCTGCGCCAACCGCATCAGGCACTGACTGTGCCACTGCCGACGCAATGACTGTCCGAAGAAAGGCTGAGGTGATCCCGGCAGTTTCTGGATAGACTGCCAATACTGCTCGCTCAGTGACACGCTGCGGATTCGACAGCTCGATAGACTTGCTCTGCCAGTTCCAGACGATCTTCCCGATCAGTAGCCAGCGCTGTCCATTCTGCAGTACTCGACGAAGATACGACTGATTGTGCCAAACGACTGATACTGTATCACCGAAATCATCGGTGAGTGTTGCTGTACTCTTCGGCCGCCGCTTCGAAATCGGTGGTTGATACTGCAAGTTGGACAATACCCCTTCAAGCACTACGAGCTGGTCTTGCACAACGCTGGCAATTGGGACTGGTGTCGAGGCATCAAGCCAGGTTCGCGGCCAATGGAAGAGTAAGTCGCGAACTGTCGTGATGCCTAATTTTTGAAGCTTCGCTGCAACTGCTGGACCAACTTTCGGCAGCACAGCAACCGAACTACCAAGCGTCACGCCCGCTGATCGATTACGGCTTTGGGATAGTGGTTGAGCTGCTCGAGTCCGATCCACTCGTCGACTGCCCAGTTGTACCGGTGTCTGCATCTGGCCCCTCACGTTCGTAGCGTTGAATTGCCTCTGCGACCTTACCATCTTCCTTTAAGTCCTCAACGAAAAGAATCTGTGCTGGATTAATTCGCATCACATCTTTTGGTCCATGTAATTCATTGCCTAACTTAATCAATTTTACATCTGGTTCCTGTGCAGAACTCGATGGATCTGTTCCAAGTTGAGACTGTTGATCTACTTGGAGGTAGTAGATGTTCTCTAATCGAGCAACTCCGGCACTCTGGCTAAACGAACCAAAATATACCTGACCATTCGTTAAGAAAACTGCCTGTGTCTCTGCGACGTTACCGCCAAAACCAGCTGACCCAACCGATCCACCACCAAACACACCGGTCACCCAAAGTACAACGCCAATGACAACAAGCATAAGTACCGTGGCAGCAATTAAGACTGTTGACTTCATAGAACCTCCGATATCATCGTGCTGCTGACTCTAGCAGAAATTGTGTCGCGATGATCATTGTTTTCCACACCCAACCAACCCTGCCTAGGCGAGCTCTCGCAAAGCCCAAGCAACTTGCGCCTCATCGTTTAACCCAACTGGCACTCGCTGAATCACTCGTTGAATCTCGACCGGCGCGTACCCCAAGCTCGTAAGCGCATCATTGAGAGCTAACCCACCACTCGGCACCGAGGTACTTACTTGACCAGTCAGTCGTCCCTTTAATTCAATAATGATTTTGAGAGCACTTTTTTTACCAACGCCAGAAATAGATTGGAAGAAGCCAACATTATCGGCATTCACGGCTCCAATAAGATCAGTTGGCGTAGCCACCGACAGAATTGCCATCCCAAGCTTCGGACCGATACTTGAAACACTGAGGAGCTGCTCGAAAAGTCCTAACTCCTCAACTGTTTCAAAACCGTACAGTGCCTGTCCATCTTCCTTGATGTGGTGGTACGTCCAGAGACTGACCTGCTGACCCACAACCAGATCGTATCGACTAGGGGTAGAGACAAGGTAGCCAAGTCCACCAATGTCCACCACAATGCCATCTGCCATCCGAAATAATATAGTACCCGCAATCGTACGAATCATACGTTATAACCTCACTGAGATTGGGCAGTGACGATCAAGGATCTCTTTGACTACCGCCTTCGTATCATGTTGCTTCTCGTCTGACACAGTCTTCGTGCCAACATGTCTTCGATACAAATACAGTAGTTTTGGTAGATAAGTAATTGAGGATACATGCAAGGCCCGTAGCATCCAGTCAAAATCTCCGGCATGTGGCAGCGACTCGTCAAAATACCCGACCACATCCAATAGCGGACGACGCATCAGAAAGGTTGTGTGATGCGTCAGAAACGGAGGCGGAACCCCTTGCAGCAAGGCCGGATAATACTCTGTGCAATACGTTTTCAACACTTCGCCCGACGAAAGCTGAGTTCCCTGCAGTGTAGCCAGTACACTTCCGTGCTCATCAATTTTAGCAATATCCCCGTGAACCAAGTCGGCATCAGGGTGGCCTTGCAACCACTCAACTCGCAGCTTCAAGCTATCCTCTGGCCAAATATCATCACTATGTATCCAAGTAAAATACTTGCTCTGTACTTTACGTAATCCCACATTTGTAGCGGCATATTCACCACGATTTTCCTGATACAGGTAGGTTATGCGCTTATCATTGAATGACTGAATCAGACGAGCGCTCTCATCAGTACTCCCATCATCAATGATGATCAGCTTGAAATCCAAAAAAGATTGGCTCAGTACGCTGGTAATTGCCTCGGACAAAAATTTCATACGGTTATATGTTGGCAGTACGATTGTTACGGACACATGTTCAGTAGTAAGTGTCATGCTGCTCCTAGTACTTGACGGTACACATCTAACGTCGATGAACCCATCGCTTCCCAAGAAAAATCCTTTGCCCTAGCCTTTCCTTTGGCTATGAGTTGATCTCGCAATGGAGCATCCTCTAAGACTTGCAGCATGCCAGTAGCAATGTCTTTCTCGCTCAATGGGGAAACTAAGACTGCTGCGTCTCCAGCGACCTCCGGTATGGCACTGACATTCGATGCAACGATAGGCACGCCAAGAGCCATCGCCTCAATAACAGGCAACCCAAACCCCTCAGAAAGGGACGGGTAAACTGCTAGTTGTGCGTGGGTTCGAAGTGCATTCAGCGAGGCTTCCTCGAGGTAGTCTGTAAAAACTACGGATTTTTCCAAGTGTAGCGCTGCAATAAGACGGACATAGGTCTGGATAGACTTCTGAATCGTCTCTTTTTTGCGTCCCGTGAGTATCAAGGAGAGCTCTGGATGTCGCGCCCGCACAATCGAAAATGCTTTGAGCAAACGCTCAATGTTTTTTCGAGGTCCAAGTCCACCTACGTACGCCACGACTGGACCTTGGATGCCGTGCGTACGCTGAAACGCTTGCCACTCTGCTGTATACGTGCCAGGTACTGCAGTGTAGCCATTATAGATAACAGCAATTTTTTTTGGATCAACTGCTGTATGCCGTACTATCTCATGCTTCGAAAATTGCGAGATCGTGATTACCCTGTTCGCAGATTGAATCGACTGAACCAAGCTTGCCCGATACACCAGCTTCGTCCACCTATTCAGGTATTCATCCAACATCAACGGAATCACATCGTGAACGGTCAAGACGGTCGGCACAGGTGAATGAAAGGGTAGGCCGTGACTGTCTGTTGCGTGATAGAGTGACAATCGATGTTTCTTCATAAGCCCCGGCAGCATCAATCGCTCATCGAGATACCGAGCTACACCAACATGATTCGTTGAATGCACAGCCTGGATGGTCAATGTATCCGGCCGAGAAAACTGCGGAAGCTCTACGTTTGGATCCACAAACAGCACACAATGGACCTGTTGCTGCGTTAGATACTCGACAAGCCTGTAGACGTACGTACCCACGCCATGCATACCTACACGAATAGTACGTGCATCAAGTCCGACACGCATCTCTGAAAGTCTTACTTCTGGAGCCGTCATGAAACGAGTGGCAGAACGTGCTTCTCGAAAATAGTAATAAACGAGTAGTCGTGCATCACGCGATGGTAGAGTCTGCTTGTCGGATTTTCTTCAAGCGTATCAATAACTGTTTTTGCTATCTTCGCCGGCTTGTCCGAGAGCGAGAAGTACGAAATGTCATTTTTCCCAATTTCTCGAAACGGTGCGATATCCGAAGCAAAAATAGAGACTCGTGCAATGCCCGCTTCAATTAATGGCATACCAAAACCCTCGATTTTACTTGGGATCAGTAAGAAATCAGCAATGACGAACAGTTGCTCAATCGGTAGTTTCGCCAGATCAATAAGCTTCCCATTTGGCAAACGGTACTTTGACAAAAAAATGATTGATTTTGCAATGCCCAGCTGCGTCGCTGTCTTCTGTAGTAGCTGAAGGTAGTCTCGGCCAGCATTCTTTTGCTGATAGTTCATTGGCGCGGTAATCAGGAAACGCACCTGCTTACCCATCTTGATCATCTCCTGGATTACTGACAGTGCAAGTTCGATATTTTTCCGCTCAACAGCACGTACAGGCAGTATGCCAACATAGTCCAGGTTTTGAATGCCGAGTTGATTCACGAGCTTACGAACTTGGGGCTGTAGCTGGAAAAACTTCTTTGGATCAATCGCATTTGGTACGACATCGATCTTCACCTTCGCTTGTGCGATACCCCTAAATTCTGCTGCCCGAGCTTCAGAAATTGCGACGTAGCGAAAATTCTTAGCAGGTGAGGCGATCAATGACCAAGGGTAAACCGTTCGTAATTTTTTTGGCAGATCGATGTACCCCGTATCGGCAAAGCTGAGATCATGTATCCACGAGATAAACCGCACCTGTGGTAACTCCTTTGCTAGTCGTGCGAGTGCGGCAGTCAGCGCAAGATTGTAATGTCGGGTCATGACATTGTGCACAATCAGCACTTTGATGCCAGAATCTGCGATGTACTTCTTCAGATCATTGAATATTTTCTCCTCGATCTTCGCAAAGTCGTCTGGGAGAATGCCCTTATTCAGTTTTAGATTGAGTCGGTAAATAGGCCGTGACCGAGGACTCAGGTAGGGAATGACCTTAACAGGAATATCCTTCCTCCACTGTCGACCAGATCCAACCACTACCTCAACTTGATAATTGAAGTACCGGAAATGACGGGCGTAGTTTAGTATTGCCTGCTCAACTCCCGCTATCACTGGTGGGCCGGAGTAGTGAAGCAATGCAATTTTAGGTTTTGTCTTTCCGCTCATATCTGACACCTTAGGGAAGATTGACGTTCTTTTCAAGGAGAACGCCTTCTGGTAGCAAGCAGTGAGCTCGCGGCTACTTCAGGACTCATCACGTCAATAATCATACCGCTACCCATCTCAAACCCGCCATACGTTGCCAACCTTGGGGCAATTTCAACGTGCCAGTGATAGGAGGCAGATTCTTGAACAGTTGATGGCAAAGTATGGATGAAGTAATTCAGCGGCGGATCCCGTACTAGGTCATTCAATCGTCCAACAACCTCCTTCATGACTTGTCCAAGCTGTCGTACCTGCTCGCTAGAGATACGTTCATAGTTCGATTGGTGCTGAGTTGGCAAGATCCAAATCTCATATGGAAACCGCGCAGCGTAGAAGGTGAACGCAATAAAGCCGTCTCGATCATAGAGTACTCGGACGCCTTGCTTGCGCTCATGGACAACCATATCGCAAAAAGCACAGGTACCACGTTGTTCGTAGAACCGTTCGGTGTGGTGGAGTTCACGGGTGAGCATATTCGGCACAACATTGGCCGCAAAAATTTGAGCATGAGGGTGTTTTACTGATGCACCGGCAGCTCGCCGATGATTATAGATCGGCACAGCACTCACCACGTTACAGACCGAATAAAAGTACTCGATACGTTTACGCGTAACCTCGAGTAAGCTCGTCCAGATTTGCTCTGAAAACGTCGGCAGGCTCACGGAGTGATCTTTCACAACTACTAAGTCATGACCACCTGTGCTTGGTCTGGCAGTGTAAAAATCGTCTTCAACACCAAATGATCGAGGAGAACAAGCCGTTGGGTCCTCAAGAAACGCGGGGTACTTATTTGGTAGTACATACACCTCATTCGTCTCAAAATCAGCAACCTGCTTCTCATGTTCTGCGCCATCGATGCAAAAACGACACGTCTCGTTGCCATCCTCGGGTGGTTCGGCAGAAATATGATATTCTGATGGCCGTTTTGCTCGTTCAGGAGCAATAACCACCCACTCCCCCGTGATAAAATTCTGTCTCAGCTGTGGCATAGTCCTCCTTGCTTTCGAACGAACGGCGCCGATGCTAAATGCGTGATGGCAATCGCAATCGCATCAGCGGCATCGTCTTGTTTTGGAATCGTCGCCCCTTTGATGTGATGTGAGAGCATTGCATTTACCTGCTGCTTGGTTGCTTTACCGTAACCGGTAATCGTCATTTTGACTTGGAGCGGCGTATATTCGAAAATTGGCAGCTGCGACTGTGCGCCCGCCAGTAGCACCACACCCCTAGCCTGACTCACCGCCATTGCAGTGGTCACATTCTTAGCAAAAAAGAGCTTTTCGATGGCCAACTCTGTCGGTTGGAAGCGTTGGATGAGCTGTGTCATTTGGCTATAAATCGTCACAAGCCGATGATGCGTGACCGAATTTGGCGTGGTCGAAATGATACCGGCTGCCTCAAGCAGCAAGGTCGAATTGCCAGTCGTCTGGACAATACTCCACCCTGTAATCCCAATGCCTGGATCAATCCCCAGAATGCGCATTCGTCCTCCTAAAACTACCTACAGCGTATCACAGGCTACTGCGTGAACAGAGCGTTCGTTTCAACGGAGCTAACATCATCAAGATCGTCAATCAATTCCATGGCATGGAGGAGTTGCTCTTGATCCGACACCGACAACTGGTGCAGCGTCTTTGGAACAAAACCAATCCGTCCACCAAGTACCCGCAAACCAACTTGCTCTGCCGCTCGACGCGCTACAAACAGCTGATCTGGCGCGGTATACCCAACGAGGCGATCTGCCTGTACATCGATGTCGTCAACCCCACAGTCGATCAGGGCTAGCTGTGCTTCGTCAGCGCTTCCTTGAATAGCTACCTCGAGAATACCTCGCTCATCAAACAAAAACTTGACCGCGCCTGGGTTAGCCAAGGTCATCCCGTGCTTGTTCGCAATCGCCCGTAACTCGCCAATCGTTCGATTCCGGTTATCAGTCAGAGCAGCAATCAATAAGGCTGCGCCACCAGGCCCGTACGCCTCATAGAGCACCTCTTCGATCTGCGCGTCACCGCCCAACGCACCAGTTCCACGCTTGATCGCCCGATCAATATTCTCTTTCGGCATATTCGCTGCCCGTGCTGCCTCGATTGCCGTGTCGAGATTCTTGCCAAGACGCGCGGCCACAGTAATAGCCTTAGCTAACTGCGTAAACACCTTACCGCGCTTGATATCGGTCGCGCCCTTTGCTCGTTTGATTGACGCCCATTTTGAGTGACCTGACATGCAGCCGAGTCTACCGCCCTACCCCAAGAATGTCTACCTCCTGCCGCTCGCCTCGCTCCGGCTGCACCCACAGGTGAGCGCCATCACTTGTAAACTGAATTGTGCCCTGTTGATCGGTCCGAAACACCGGGACAACTCGCTTGGCTAATCGGTCAAGTGTCTGCTGGCCAGGATGTCCAAACTTATTATCAGCACCAACCGAAATGACAGCCACTTTGGGATGCACCGCGTCCAAGAATGCTTCTGTCGTTGCGTACTTAGAACCATGGTGTGTCACCTTTAAGATCGTGGCACCAAGCATAACCGGATCATGAGCGAGCAAGGCAGCTTCATGTT
>ERZ1292633.6270-Hain-H41-02um-R1-6270-length-10448-cov-4_pt1 | contig 10448 bp, 8 predicted proteins | sample MGYA00564406_ERZ1292633 | MGnify/ENA primary metagenome ERZ1292633 (study PRJEB36523, sample SAMEA6512639) | groundwater metagenome | collected 2019-01-08 | study: AquaDiva: Metagenomics assemblies of 32 groundwater samples
GGACAAACCTACACTAACGGACAAGAGCATTTGTATATCGAAACGCAAGGCGCATATTCAATTCCGACCGAGCAAGGCGGCATCAAAATTTATTCTTCCACGCAAGGTCCAACCGCAGTTCAACGCACAATTACCAAAGTTACAGGCTTGCCGATGCACCAAATTGAAATTGACGTAACACGCTTAGGTGGTGGATTTGGGGGAAAAGAAGATCAGGCAAATGCTTGGGCGAGCATTTGTGCAGTTGCTACACAACTCATGAAACGACCTGTCAAATATGCACTTTCACGGATGGAAGATATGCGAATGACCGGCAAACGGCATCCGTATTCGGCGGATTACAAAATCGGCTTCGATTCCAGTTTGAAAATAATCGCTTACGAAGCCACGTTTTATCAAAACGCAGGTGCGGCAGCAGACCTATCATTGCCTGTTTTGGAACGAACTTTGTTTCATTGCACCAACGCTTATTTTATTCCGAATGTAACCGCAACTGCTTATTCGTGCAGAACACATCTTCCTCCAAACACAGCATTTAGAGGTTTCGGCGGACCGCAAGGAATGTTCGTAATTGAATCGGCAATCGCCCACGCCGCCGACAAATTAAATGTTTCTGCATCAGAAATTCAGCATAAAAATTTACTCAAAACCGATGACGAATTTCCATACGGACAACTTGCCGTCAGCGATGCGGAAACGAGTTGGTCGCAAGCCGATAAACAGTTTGATTTCAACCAATTACGTCAAGAAGCGGACGAATTTAATCTTTCGAGCAAATATTTCAAAAAAGGCGTAGCGATTCAGCCAATATGTTTCGGAATTTCGTTCACTAAAACTTTGATGAATCAGGCTCGTTCGCTAGTCCACGTTTATACGGATGGTTCAGTTGCCGTTTCGACAGGTGCGGTCGAAATGGGACAGGGTGTGAATACTAAAATTTTACAAGTCGCCTCACAAGTTTTTTCAATTCCCCCTGAAAAAGTTAAAGTCCACACAACCAACACTTTACGAATCGCTAACACATCGCCGACAGCCGCTTCTGCTGGAGCAGATTTGAACGGACACGCAACAAGATTAGCTTGCGAAAAGATTTTAGAAAGGCTGAAAGAGGTTGCGGTAGAAGAATTGGAAGTAAATATTGAAGAAATTTCTTTGCGTGATGAGTTTGTTTTTGTCGGTAATTCCAAAAGTGACCTATCGTGGGAAAATTTGCTGATGAAGGCTTACGAAAAACGCGTAAACTTAAGCGAACACGCCCATTACGCACCGCAGGGAATTGGATTTGATTGGACAACTGCCAAAGGAAATCCGTTTGCATATCATGTTTACGGAACAGCCATTATCGGCGTAACAGTGGATTGTTTGCGTGGAACTTACGAAATTGATTATGTCAAAACTTGCCATGATTTCGGCAAAACGATGAACACTGCGGTTGATTACGGACAAATCGAAGGCGGAATCGTGCAGGGAATCGGCTGGATGACAATGGAAGAAGTTTTTTATGATGAAACAGGAAGACTTCGCTCCAATGCACTTTCGACCTACAAAATCCCCGATATTTATTCGATTCCGAAAGAATTGGACATATTACCGCTCGAAACTTCGCGCGAAAATTTGGCGATTATGAACTCAAAAGCAGTTGGCGAACCACCTTTGATGTATGGACTTGGCGCATATTTTGCGATTCGTGAAGCGGTTAAAGCATTTAATCAGGGTAATTTACCGAAGTTTGATGCACCTTTTACGGCTGAAAAAGTTTTGATGAATTTATATGGTGAGGAAGTGAGGAAAATGGGGGTAATTTGATCTTAAATCAACGAGAGAATTCAATTTGATTTTTGAACTAAAGTCTCAATTTGATTGCCGATTGTTTCGTATGATTCTGCTTTAGTTTTTAGCTTATTTTCAAAGGCTAAAATTTGTTCATAAAACTTTACATCGCGTTTTTCAACGGAAGTTTCTATTGCCAAGGGCATAATTACGGTGCAAGAAGGACAATTTTTATTTTCTAATTTTCCACGAAAAGACATTTGTGAAATGTAATCCAGCGGTAAATTGTCTTCATAAAAAATTGCTTTGATGCCTCTTGCAAGAACAACAATATAAGAATTGGGCATTCGTTTTCCTTCTACAAATTTGACGGTTCCAACAGGTTTAGCACGACCTTCATTGATTACCCAAAAACCAAGTCCATCATTTAATCTGGCAAAATATAATGCACCGGGACCCTCTACTTTAATTGTTGTGCTAGTTTGATTTTGGGTTGGAAGTTTAACGATATTTGGTTTTTTAACAGATGTTGCATCTGCGGGGGCAAGTTCTCTATCTTTATTCTGTGCCTTCATTCCATTAACCGAAAATAGAATGGTTAAAATCAAAAATAAATAAGTTAATTGTTTTTTCATGTTTTTCTCCGTTTGTTTTATAGCCTCTAAATTAAGGCTTCGTTTGTATGTGATTTTTTCTGTCAGAACGTAACAAACTTTTTTCAAAATATTTTTGATAGGTGGAAAGATGAAAAAAAAGATTTGAGTTAAAATTATTTTCAATGAATAAAGACCTTGAAATCTGGCAATTCGCTTTAGAAAGACTCGAAGAACAAGAATCCGTAACTTTGCTTGTTGTTGCCGAAAGTTCGGGAAGTTCACCCGGCAGACAAGGTTTTAAGATGATTGTTGCCGAGGATGAATTTTGCGGAAGCATCGGGGGCGGGGTGATGGAAGTTCAATTAGTTCAGGATTCAAGATTCAAGATTCAAGATTCAAGATTGATTGAACAGGTTCATCGGAAAAATGTTCCTGATTCAAGCGGAATGATATGTTCAGGAAAACAGACAGTTATTTTTAAAGAATTGGCGAAAGCCGATTTAATAACAATTCAGAAAATTATTAATTACTTAGAAAATGGTATTGAAACTTATTTTGAAATAACCGAAAACTCTTTCCAAATTATTGAACTTCATGGCTTCAAGCAAAACTTTTCTTTTCAAAATCTCGGCAACAATTCATTTGTTTATCGTGAAAAACCAGGTTTCACACAAAATATCTACATCATCGGCGGCGGACATTGTGCGTTAGCTTTATCTGAAATAATGTCCAAAATGGATTTTTACATAACTGTTTTTGATGATCGTCCAAATTTGAATACTTTGGAAAAAAATAAGTTTGCGAATCGAATTGAAGTAATTGAATCTTACGAAAAGATTGGTGAATTTATTAACTCAGACCAAAACTCCTATGTTGTTGTAATGACGCTTGGTTACAAGTTTGATGAAATTGTGATTCGGCAATTGTTTGATAAAAACTTCAAATATTTTGGCGTTTTGGGAAGCAAGGCGAAGATGAAAACTTTATTGAAAACATTGGAAAATGAAGGTTTTGATAAAAAGCGTTTATCCAAAATTCGCACTCCAGTTGGTCTGCCGATAAATTCTCACACACCTGAAGAAATTGCCGTTTCGATTGCGGCGGAGATTATTGCTGTCAAAAATTCATAAATTGGATTAGAATTATCGCCACTATGAAAATTGGCGAAAAAGCTCCAAACTTTGTGCTTAAAGATTTGGACGGTAAAGATTGGGATTTATCTGATTATTTGGGTAAAACGGTTGTGCTTTTATTTTATCCTGCTGATAATTCTCCCGTTTGCACGGCACAACTTTGTTCAGTCCGCGATAATTGGTCGGATTATCAGGCGACAGGTGCGGAAGTAGTCGGAATTTCAACTGATTCTGTTAGTTCGCACAAAGATTTTTCTGAGAAAAACAGTTTGACTTTACCTTTGTTGGCAGACGAAAAAGGCGAAGTGACCGAACAATACGGCGTAAAATCCTGGATTCCGAATCGTTCGTCACGAGCGGTTGTGGTAATTGATAAAGAAGGGATAATTCGTTATCACAAAGTTCAAACACTCAGTATTTTCCGACCGAATGACGATGATATTTTGCAGGCAATAAAAGAGATAAACGGATAAAAACGTATTTAGTTTGGCACTTATTGTGATTTCTTTTTGAAAAGATAATCCCAAATCCGACATCCCAAATCCCAAATCGAACTTGCCAATCCAAAATCTAAAATCTAAAATCTAAAATTACTATGGGTTTATTTTCAAAAGACGGTTTTAAGTGTTCGCGGTGTGGCAAAAATGAACAAATGGCTTTTGCTCCGTTTCCAAATGAATTGGGGCAACGAGTTTATAGCGAAATTTGCCAGGGTTGTTGGAAAGAATGGTTGCAAAAGCAAAATCAATTGATTAATCATTTCGGTTTGGACGTTTCGAGTTCTGATTCACACGATTTTTTGTTTGATAATTTGAAAATCTTTTTATTTAACGAGGGCGTAGAGCTAACTCAAATTGATACCAACAAAGAAGGCTCGGTTAAGTGGTAAAAAAATCAAATTCAAAAATAAAAAGCTGCGTGTTTCAACAAACACGCAGCTTTTTTTGGGGGGGGATAACCAAAACAATTTAAGTTTGGTTGCTGGAATTGAATCTAATGATTCAATTCCAAAAAAGAGACGAATAATGAGATGTTTTTTGCTAATGTAAACGGAAAAAGTGAAATTGATTTTCAATAAATTCAGATTTTCTTAAAAATTCAATGTTTTTGTGTTACATTTTCCTTCAAACTCAATAAAAATTGATCAGGGGAACAAAATGTGGAAATGTAATAATTGTCAGGCAGAAATTGAAAAAGACAAATTCAAGAATTGCTGGAATTGTGGGAATCCTAAAGAAATTGTTGGTGTAATCGAGCAGCTCGTTGAAAAGATTCCCTCAAAGCCTGAACCGCTTAGATTTAAGCCTCCCATAGAAATTAAGCCACTGGCAGAGCTTAAGTTGCCTGAAAAAGTTAAGCCTCAATCGAAAATTGAAACTCTTGAAATAATAGAAAATTCCGTAATCACGGAAAATCCGATAGTTGAGAAAAGTCCAACAAAAACTACTTATAAATACGAAAATAATTTTCTAGCGCAATACGAATCAAAACCAAAGAAAAGGGCTTTTTCAATCATCGGAAAAATAATTCAGATTATTCTATGGCTGGTGGCTGTTTCATCAATTGCTTATTTCGCTTATATTTCCAAACAAAAGACAGAAAGTTTTGAGCGAAAAATCAACGAAGAATTTCAAAGTTTTAATAATCAAAAATCGCGGTTTATTTTTCCGCCGATTCCTGTTTTGCGAAGAGGAACAGTTATTGAGGGGATGGTTAAGGCAAAAGTTCTTCCTCTGCAAGTAAAAACCGGCAATGTTGACTCTCTTTTTTCAAGTTTGCCGGATGATTTAAGACCAATCACCCTTGATGAAATTAAGACCCTGATGTGGATTGATTGCGAAAATAGCGCAGTTAGCAAATATTCCGATGGTGCAATCGGTTATCGGGAAAAATGCACGGTTTATTTAGTTGAAAAAGAGACTTCCAAATTTATCGGAATTCAGGAGTTTCTTGGAGATATACCCGCCTTGGCTAAAGAAAAGGAAGGTCAAGATGCTATTGGTAAAGTTTTTCCGGCAAAATATATTTCTTATTTAAGAGAAAAACAACCCGCAGCGGAAAGACAAGCGATTCAAAATTCTTTCGATTCTCCAAATCATCATTTTTACAATAAATCCGAATTTATTTATGCGATTTTTTTACTATGTTTATTGGCGGCTATTGGCTTTGGCTGGGTAGCTTTTAATTTAAGGTTTAGCCGAAACAAAGAAAATTAGGGTTCGGATATTTTTGTAAAAAGATAACCGAACCCATTATTTTGAAAATTATTTTTGTGGAGCAGAAACGGTTCTACCTGTTCGGGTAATTGCGTTTCTTTTCTCTTTATTTGCTCCTTCCGTAACTTCAACTTTTATTGTGCGGTATTGTCCCGGACTAACTTCCGCGTTGGGCATATATGAAATCACATATTGAGTGCGAAGTTCGCTGGAAATTTCAGTCGCAATTTTAGGAAGTTCCGTTAGCGAACTCGGAAAATAAGACTTTCCTCCCGTCTCTTTCGCCAAACGGGTTAGAAAAGTTTTAGCATTTTCCTGACGGTTAATTCCGCCATCATTGTCATCAAGTTCATCAACAAATCCAATGGTATAAACTTGCACATTGGTTTTGCGGAGCAAGTCAAAAAGTTCTTTTTCCTGTTTGATACTTCCACGGTCGTCGCCATCAGATACAAGAATCAGCGAACGTAATTTAATATCCTCTTTTCGTTGTGAAGGAAGGTGTTTGTCAACTCTGGCAGCCGCGAAATAAATTGCATCAATGATCGCAGTTTGTCCGCCTTCAACGAATAAATTATCCAAAGCATTATTCAGTGAATTTTTGTTTTTGGTAAAACCCTGAGCCAATTCGATCTTATCTTTGCCGACAAAACGAATAATTGCCGATTCATCGTTTTGCCGATTTGTGCTGATAATTGTTTTTCCGGCTTCAATAATTGTAGTTAGCTGTTGTCTGAGCGAACGCGAATTGTCAATTACCAAAGCATTTATCGTCGGGACTTCGGTTGTAGTTAATGAAGTAATGGGTTGCAATTCACCTTCTTCAAAAACCTTAAAATCAGCTTCTTTCAAATTACCGACAAACCTATTATTACTATCAACTACCCGGATATTTAAGCTAACTTCTTCTGTATCAACCTTTAATATTTCATTGTCCACGATAGGCGTTGGCTCAGGTGTTGGTGTCACCGTTGGAATTGGAGTCGGTGTTGGGGTTGGAGTTTTTACTTCAACCGGAATTGGCGTAGGTGTCGCAACAGGTGTTTCAACTACAATCGGAGTCGGAGTTGGCGTTGGGGTTGGGGTTGGAACAGGTGTAGGTATCGGAGTTGGCGTTGGAGTGGGTGTCGGCGTTACTCTCGGTCTATTATCCGTTGAGGGGGTTGGTGTTGGCGTAGGAACCGGTTTCGGAGTTGGAGTCGGCTTAGGCGTTGGAGTTGGTTTAGGTGAAGGAGAAGGTTTTGGGGTCGGAGTTGGCACAGGAGTTGGCACAGCTTTTGAGGAATCAGCAACTATCTGAATTGTATTTATACTAATCCAACCCTTAACTTTACCTTCAAAAATCGAAACATAAGTCCAACCGTTTGTTTCGGGTTTTTTTTCAAAAGTGACTTTATCGCCTTTTTGCAAAGTTTGCAGTTTTTCGCCATTTGGATTTGGATCTTTCCGCAAAAAGGTTGACGGAACAATAATTTCCGCCTGACTTTGGGCAAAAATTGAAAACGCAAAAAAAAGGATAACCCCTAGTGTATAAAAAACTTTCATAATATTTTGGCTGTCAGTTTGAAGTCTTAAACAAGTAATTCCAACATTTGCTCAAGACTTATAACTCAAGAATAAATTATTTGAGGGTGAAGGAATTAAAATATTTATCAATTTCGGGCAAACTTATTTGTTCTTCAGGCAAAACTGCCAGAATCATATAAAAACGATTTCCTTGAAAAAACATCCGAAATCTTTGAATACGATGTTGCGGTCGAAGCAAACTTTCACGCGCAAATGTCCGATTATCGGGCATTCTGAGTCTTACTTCACGCCCGGTAATATTTCCGTAAGTAAATTCTTCATCCTTTACTAAACTTGCATTATTGGCTTTCATTACAAGGTTACGTTGTTTGCCATAATGCGCTTTTTTCCAAGGAAAAATATTTAATTTAGAATAATCCGTGTAAATCACCGCAAAAAAACCGTTTGAATCGTTGTATGAATAACTGCCACGTTTGCTGTTTGATTTGGCTGCCTCGGCATCAGGAGTTAAAGTTCCCGGTGCCAGAATACTCCAGTTTCCCTTAGACGGAGTATAAGTTTTCCAAGTGCGTTCCTGAGCAGAAATGCCCAAACAAAAAAGAATTAAAATTCCAAAAATGATTACTAAATTTTTCAACATAACTTTTCTTATATTAATTGAGGTTGATTTTTTAATTACCCTTAAACTTTTCACGTGTGCGAACTACCGCATCAGGTTTTCCGACCTTTACAATAATGTCGCTACTTGCAGCATTCCCCGCCAATTTTGAGTTAAACCCGATTCTGTATTGCTCGCGCAATTCTGCCGAAATCTTCTTAAAAACCTGTCGTAAGTTCGGAGTGTCACTTTGATAAAAACGTCCGGCTGTTGTTTCAGACATTTCTTGTAAAGAAAAAATACCGCCAAAATCGGTTAGTTTTTGTCCTTGGGCGATTTCGTCATTCGTAATTAAATCGCTTTGCGGTGGAATCGTTATCGAATAATATGTTTTTGGTTTTTTCGGCTCTTTTACTTTTTTCGGTTTGGTCTGCTTTTCTTTTTCTTTAACAACTCCGCTTTTATCAACTTCAAGTTTTGGCGCGCCTGCCCCCGTTTGATAAAAAATGCTGTAAATCAAAACATCGGATTCTTCTAAAATGCTCATCAGTTCTTTAAATTTTACGTCGCTGTTGTAATCTTTGCCATCCGATAAAAGAACGATAACTTTGCGTCCTTCGACATTATTAAAAGATGTTTGAGTGATTTGCTTAACTGCACGATACAATACTGTTCCTTCTTTGTCGGAGGTAGAAACTTTGTCAATAGATTTTTTTAATTCGTCTTCCTGCGAAGTGAATGGGATTAAAATATTAACCTGCGAATCGAAAGTTGCGATCATACATTTATCATTCGGCTTTAATAATTCAACAAAATCTTTGGCGGCATCCTTGATTTTATCTAAAGCCTCGCCCTGTGTGCTGCCGCTGGTATCAAGCAGAATCGCAATATTCAGCGGCTCATCGTATGTCGCAAAAAAAGTAATATTTTGTTTTACACCATCCTGATAAACTGAAAAATCTTCCTTTTTCAGACCCGGAATGTATCGTCCCTCACGGTCGCTGACAGAAACCGGAAGGCTGATTAATGTATTACTGTTTTTTTGTCCAAACGAAGCAGAAGGTAATAAGAAAAATGATAAAAATATCAGGCTGTAAACAATTTTCATAATTTCAGAACTACTTAAAATAAAATCTAATTTTAAAATTATACTCAATTTAGAGCCGAAAAGTCTATGTTGTGAAATCTTTAGCATTTTTCGTGGCATAATGAATCTCAACTCAAAATTATCTAAGCGTTTTTAGTTGAACGTAAAAAGTAAGATGAATTTGCGTTCTATTTTCAAAAAAAAGAAAATTTCTTGATTTGTGAATGCCGTCAGCAATTTTGTAGGAATAAAATTAGACTGAAACTACATCATACTTTTTAGCGAATTCAGTTTTGAGGTCATTATGCGAATTGTAATAGTTTTGTTTTTGTTAATTTTAATGAGTAATTTTACTTTTAGTCAGCCGAAAGTGCGTGCGCCGGAATTAAACGGCGGAATAAGCTGGCTCAATACCGAGAAACCGCTTTCTCTGCAAGCATTAAAGGGAAAAATTGTGATGCTTGATTTTTGGACTTACGGCTGCATCAATTGTATTCACATCATCCCGGATATGAAAAAGCTAGAGGCAAAGTATCCAAATCAATTGGTTGTTATCGGCGTTCATTCGGCTAAATTTGAAAATGAAGGGGATACAGAAAATATCCGTAAGATTATTCTCCGCTATGAATTAGAACATCCGGTCGTTAATGATGCAAACTACAAAATTTGGGATCAATATGCAGTTCAAGCCTATCCGACAAGGGTTTTAATTGATCCAAATGGTTATATTATCGGCACCTATGTTGGCGAGGGATACGCGAAAGAAATTGACGATTTGGTTGGGAAAACTGCCGATGAGTTTCGCAAAAAAGGACAGTTGAATGAATCTCCGCTTCAATTTGCACTCGAAAGTGCAAAGGTGGGAAATTTACCGCTCGCTTTTCCGGGGAAGATTTTAGCAGACGAAAAATCTAACCGTTTGTTTATTTCGGATTCAAATCATAACCGCATTGTTATTACAGATTTACAAGGAAAATTAATTGAAACTATCGGGAATGGGGAAACAGGTTTGAAAGACGGAAGTTTTCAATCTGCTAATTTCAATCGTCCGCAGGGATTAGCTCTTGATGGAGAAAATTTATATGTTGCCGATACGGAAAATCACGCAATTCGCTTAGTCAATTTGAAAAATAAAACAGTTGAAACTCTGACAGGAACGGGCAAACAAGCAGAATGGCGTTCGGTCGGCGGCGACGCAAAAACATCAAGTATTAGTTCACCTTGGGATTTGGTAAAGGTTGGTGACGCACTTTATATTGCGATGGCTGGAACTCATCAGATATGGAAACTCGATTTTAAAACAAACAAAGTTTCTCCATTCGCGGGAACAGGTGCAGAAGCCAGAGTTGACGGACAGATTGATGAATCAGCTTTTTCGCAGCCTTCGGGATTAGTTACGGACGGTAAAAAAATATGGGTTGCTGACAGCGAGGCGAATATTATCCGCGAAATTGATTTGCAAAAGGAAACGGTTGAAACATTGGTTGGCGGAGATTTGTGGGTTTTTGGTGATAAAGACGG
>ERZ1292633.6272-Hain-H41-02um-R1-6272-length-10446-cov-6_pt1 | contig 10446 bp, 11 predicted proteins | sample MGYA00564406_ERZ1292633 | MGnify/ENA primary metagenome ERZ1292633 (study PRJEB36523, sample SAMEA6512639) | groundwater metagenome | collected 2019-01-08 | study: AquaDiva: Metagenomics assemblies of 32 groundwater samples
GCCGCAGCGGCGTCATCACAGCAGTTTAGACGTCTTCCGACAAATCGCACAACAACAACTTGCCAAAGCACGAGGCAGCAACCTTCTCCTATCTGGGACCGAGGGCACACGCTCGCTCCCCCGTGAGCGGTGACATGACGTCCGAGAGTGGATGGGACATAGTACAGCGTCAAGCGGACACGGGAAACTGCAACTTGTACAGTTTCGCTTGGATATCGCAGCTTTCGCAATAAGCGATTTGGACCCCGGCAACGCGGCTGCACCGCACCTCTAGCTTTGACACTGGGCCGAGCGGCACGGAGTCGGCGAAGCCAATGATCGGGCGCTTCTTGTCGTCGATGTTCTGCAGCTCGACGTGAACATCGAGGTTGAGATGAACCGGCTTCCATCGGGCGGGATAGACGCAGTTGCTCCCGACAAGCTGCAGGATGGGTGCCGCAATGGGCAGCGGCGATGCGCCGAGGGCAAGGGCATATGCCGTGCTTCCGGATGCGGTCGACACGAGCACGCCGTCGCCTCGGACGCGCGTGATGCGGGTCTCGCCGTTGATCTTCACGTTTAGCAGTGCGGTTTGGCCGCTTGCGCGCTCAACCCACGCATCGTTGAAAGCGAGAGCGCATGTTTTCTCGTTGTCTTGTTGGCTGATGGTAGAGCAGGTGGGAGCAGAAGTGTGCGAAAACGCGGCCTCTCCGGTAATTTTTGTGGCACCCTCGCGCGGCGGGGAGTCACTGCTGCCGTCGGCAAGGGCCGCCGACGTTGGCCGTGTCGCCTCGACATACAACATTGGAACTTGATAGAGGCGCAGTGGCGCGGACACCAGTTCGTTCAGGGTGGATGCGTCGTTCAGCAGGTAGCCGACGGTCCCAGCATTGACACCAAAAAATGGCACAAATCGACGCCAGTGCTGACGAACGCAGTGCATCATGTAACCGTCGCCCCCAATGGGCACGAGCAGGTCGGCCGCCTCACCGGGCGCCGCGCACCAGTGCTTCAGCGACTCATAGATGGCCACGGCCTTGCTGTTGCTTGGGTCGAACAGCAGCTCGAGTCGTGGAGTGGGCCCTGCGAACACCACCGTCGAGGTTCCCCCGATGCCGCGGGAGCGAGGCCGTTGCCCAGTCAGCGGGGTGCGATCGTGCGCCGCGCTTGTCACGTGGTGGTGCAATGCGATGCGGTGCTCCTCGTAAAGGTGGTGGCCCTCCACGTAACGGCGCACGCTAGGCGTCAGAAACGTCTCTTTGGCCGAGGCCGGCTGCGGAACTTTGGCCCCGGTGCGTAGGCTCTCTTCGAACAGGAGCCGCCTCACGTCATTGCCCGACGTGCGGAGGACGGTGATGGCCGTGTGCACCGACGGGGAAAATCCTGGCGGCAGCAAATGCTGGTCGTTGGCCGCGTGACCCGTAGGGAGGTCTTTTGCGTGCTCCACGGTGTTCACGAACGTGCACGCCCGTTCCCCGGATGTGAGGAGATCCACGCAACCGTACTCGGCGAGGTATTTGGCGTCGTGAAGCCACGTCACGAGCTCCGCATTGGGGAAGCGGCACAGCAGCCGCGACAAGTAGGGCATGCTAGCGTCGGGATGCTCGAGACTCGTGAGATCCACCTCAACCTGGCCGTCGAACTCCCTCGTCGCAAGCGTCGCCAGGGCCGCCAGGTGAACGGACCGAGCGATGGACACCGCGTACCGTGTGTGGGGAACGACGATGAGCTTGGCATAGGCGCGTTCGGATAACAGCTTCCGGAAAATCGCGGTGTGTTCTGCGGTGGGGGGATCCATGTGCAGCGGAAAGATACCGATGCGTTCGCGAGAGCAGTAAGGAGTGGCGTGCACGGACGTGCGACGAGCGGCCCGTAACTGTACGACACACGCGTGACCATCGTTGTGGGTTTGACTCCGTGACTGAAGGGGTGCGGACGTCCAGGCGCACGTCCCGGGAAGGTTACCGGGAACCCAGGTTGTCGGAAGTGCGGACCCAAGGAGCAAGGAGCGTGCCGCGCCGCACAGAGCCAACGGCGCGGTGCTACTCCGAATGTAACGCTGCATGGTATTTGTGCGACGAAGGAAAATCAGAAAAAATAAAAGGTTCGACTTGTTTGCAACGGGGTGCTGGGGAAGGGCAACGTTTCGTAGTGGCGACCAACAGCGGTGCACGCTAAATACTGTCGGTGACAATGAGACTTCTGGGCTACGGCCTCAAGCGGCGACCTGGGGCTCGATGGCGCAGACAAGCGTCAACATGACGTCACGCCGCGACGCCACGTCAGGGAGCGCCGCCGCACTGGTTTCGTCGGTGCTGCCTCCATGAGTTGACATGGCGTCACCCCGGTCTAACTGTTGGGCATAATCGTCGACGGCGACGGTGACACGACACCAACCCTGCAGCACGCGGGGCGTAGCGGGCAAGGAACTCGACATGCTGCTGGCGTTGTGCTTGGCGTGGAAAGCGCGCCCTCGGACTTGAAACCCAAACTGGTAGGTTTCACATGGGTCCAACGTGATGGGCAGCTGATGGCCCGAAAAGTACGGGGCGACGACGGCATCGGCATCTAGAGGTTCGAACCCCGGTGTTGAAGCGGCCTTGAGCGAGGCTCCCCCCTTTGACGGGCGGCCCGTCATAGTGCCACTCTCCTCAGCCGTACGAGGTGATGGCATCGCCGGCGTCACCGAAGCCGCGATCGCCGATCCTCGGGGCAGCAGCGACGACGATCGCGAGGAAGCAGCGGTAGATGACGTTGGCGGCGTACACCACCACAAGGTTCCTGCTTCCACAGTACAGGCGTGGAGAGTCACGGCGAACACAGGGTGCTGACAAGTCACGCTGACATTGACAGCAGCTATCACGCCAGCCGGGGGGGCGTGAAAGCTGCTTTGGGCCCCGTCGGGGCGTTGCGGCAGGGTGGCCCGCGTCAGGGGGGGCATCATCACCGCTCGTGCCGCCACGAAGCACGGCAAGCGCAGCTCCATGCGCACCACGATGCAGCCCAGTTGCGCCGGAGCTCCGGTGCCCATTCCGTTGGGGTCATCGGTGGCGAGCGCCGCCACAAGTAGATATTGGTGGGGAGCAGTGGACCGTTCGTCGCCGCGCGGCGGAGTGGCAAATGGGAGCGCGAAGGTCGCCGCCGCGGCTGCGTCGGCGGACGACGTTGCCGTGATCGACACGTGTCGTTTCAACTCCGCGGCGGACAGGCAGAACATGGGCTCCTCCGCCCGCAACGCTGCCAGGGGCGGCGACAACGAAAGGCCGTCACCGTCCGACAACGGCGGCTCGTCCTCTCCCCTGCTGGTCAACTTTGCAGAGGAACCGCTGAACTCGTCCGCGATGCGTACCGCTGCTCCGCTCGCACCGTCGAGGCAGTACACCACCAAGGACGCGGTGCCACTGAGCAGCGCCTGCCACGCGGCGGCAAGCGTTGGTTGGCAAGTCAACGCCATCAATTTTCGGGCAGCAAGCCCCGACGTGGGCGTCACGGGCGGCACGGCCGGGTCGAGATTGAGACAAAACGACAGAAAACCGGACTGGCCGGCATATAATTCGACCTGACGAAGGCCGTCTCCGGCTCTCGAGGTGCCAAGCGCGCGCGTGGACCGAGCCGTGGATCCAACGGTCCGGCGGCCGCAGACGGTCAGGTTGCTCACCCTCGTCACCGCGCGAAAGGCGTCATCTAGTCCGGTCAGAAACATAAGGGTGTTCCGGTTCGGCAGCCTAGCGCACTGTGGACAATGTCTACCAAAAAGCACATCGTACCGAAGAAGCGAGAAAACGACGGTGGTTGTGTCTAAACGCTGGGATCGCGTTCACTGGGTGGCAGTAGCAAACGCGGTTAGACTCAACACGGGACCTTTGTCCGTGCCCAGCTCTGTCACGGACGTGCAAACGGTTTCCTGAACGCGACAGTTTGCAACATCGCCGACGCCACCGGCCCAAACATACGAAGAACCCTTGTGAATAACGCTGTGGTGCCTCGTGGATCCGTCATCCATTGCCGTGGTCCAAGCCGGCGGTTCGAGTTGCTGAATGGCGTCGTAGTCGAACGCGCGGTCCAGCGACGCGCCCACCGCCGCGGCGAGGGAGTCCGCCGACTCGTAGCTCCCGACTTGCCCAAGGCGCACCGCTCCCTCCTTGAGACTGGCACGATCCACACGCTGCGACCACCGCGCGATGCGAGCCGCCATCGCCTCCCGCGGTAGTTTCAACACCGTGACATCGAATGTCCACTGTTCGACTAAGTGGAACGTGGCGGCGTGGACGAGCGGGGCGGCGTAGCGATCGTCAATGGCCCCGCGTGCCGTTAGCGGAATTCGCGCCGCGATGTCGGCGACGCTGAGCGGCGCGGGGCGCTGTCCCGTAGCAGCTTTGGCGGCCGCACTCAACAACTTGCGCAGCGAGTCGGTGCTGATGAGCAGGTGCAAGCCGATTCCCGCCAGCGTGTCGCCCGTGACCAGGGTGGGGACCGTGCTGGACGCCATGAAAACAGTTGTCGGCCACAGAGGAGAGGAAAGGCACGCGCTACTCGATGGTGCCCCTTTCCGTCTAAACACGAAGATACTCAAACCAAGAGGGCACAGTCAAATTCAATCCAGCCTTGATCGATCGCGCCAAAATCCGCATGTTGGAGACAGAGCCGCAATCAGTCATCCAACTTGGAGGGGGCTAAGCCACGGTCCGCCTCAGCCGCCGTCTTCGCCGCAGCCAGTGAACGGACGCGCAGCCCAAGTTTCTGTCGTTCGTGGGCCACGCAGATATCGCGACTGTTCCGCACGGTTTGGTAGGGTCTAGACTTCTTCCGGTTGCACCATTTGTTCATGGTAATTTCTGAGTAGCCGAGGCTGATCCAGTCCTGCGGCCGCGTGGCCGAAGCGGAGACGGACTGAGGGCGCATTTTGGCATAGGACCGACGCCACTCGCAGAACAGCGGATGGAACCGGCGAAGCATTCGTAACGAAAAAATCTCCAAATCACGGGGTTCGACTGGTGAGGGGATTGGGGGGTCAGCAGCATCGCACCGATCGCACGGATGCGGTGCAACTCCGGAGCCAGTCGGAAAGGTTGCGAAGGAAGGAGGCATGAATGAAGGATCAAACCGTGTTGGACAGGCGTCGCTCACCCGTGTTGGACTAGTGTCGCTCACCCGTGTTGGACTAGTGTCGCTCACCCGTGTTGGACTAGCGTCGCTCACCCGTGTTGGACTAGCGTCGCGCAATCCTCTTCAAGTTGCTGATGTGCCGTGGTGGTGGTGGCACCTGAGAGGGGACACCGGGGACGGGGCGCTGCAGCATGACGTGCAGCCGACGGAGGCGCGCTAGTCGATCGGCGCCGAGAACCTGGGGATGCCGGCGCAACGTCAGCAGGGCCAGCCGCAATCGGACCGCCGCCTCACGTCGGCAGGCATCCCGCGGCGCCAGTGCGCACGCCAACGCGGCTTCGGCTTGCGCGACAAGCAACCGCGACGGAGGACGCGCCTCCTGCGCGAGAGTGACCATTCGTCGGCAACATGCCACAGCTTGCCGTTGGCGACCATGCCGGCATGCCGCATCCGCTCGCCACAGTTCCGTTTTCGCGTTAGCATGCCCAACAAATGTTCGACCCGCGCGAGCGGTCCGGCGAGGATGCGCCATCTCAGGCAGCATCGGGGCGACTTGCTCCGAGACAAGCTCGTCTAGGCAGGCGGGCGCGGCCGCGTTGCCCTCTGCATGTCGTGGGCGTGAACAGGGTCGCCGAATCGATTCGCCTGCCTGTGCGATGATGAGGCGCGAGAGCGCCGCGGCGCGGCGACGGTGGCCGGCTAGATAAAACAGCGTCGCCGCGTTGGCGAGCGCCGTCGTGCGGCGGATGGCCACTGCCGGCCATCGACGAAAGATCGATGCCAAATCACGGGCGGCGGAGTCGAGATTCCCTTGTTTGATAGCGACCGCCGCGCGCAGCGCCAAGCCATCCGGCGTCGCAGGACCGCGACGGCTCGCGGAGGAGAGGGACGACGCCGCCTGTCCCAGACGATGGCTAGCGACCGCGTCACGAATGGCGACGTTCAGCGGCGTGATTTGAGGCGCCAATTTCGGCAACGTGCTCCGTCCGAACGACATTCCGCCCGTTCCGTGGCTACCGCTGTGGGGGCAAGTCACATCAACGAGAAACGTGGTGGGCTCCTACGACAGCGCGTAGTGGCGCAAGGGGTTCAGATGTGTTGCTACGACATGTTCCAGACCGCGTCGAGGCAAGCCGCGGACGGCGGTGTCACTTGAGCACCGAGAGGCAGCATCGAACGCCAGGGATCTCGGGACGCCCTATCGACCGAGCAGGGTATGCAGAGCAGAGAATTCACATCGGACTCGAAAGCGTCTGCGCCGACTCGTGCGTCGAAGCTCTTTTTCACGGCGGCTGCAGAAAGTGACGTTTCTGCCACGAACACGGCATCCGGCTTGCCGAGGTCGTCGACGACGAGGGCCGCTAAACCGCGGATGCGAACGCAAGAAGGCGAGGCAGACGCTGGCTCGGAGCCGTGCGATGTATCAATGCCGAGCTCCTCCACGATCTCGTCCCATGCCGCATGAAACAGCTCGGCGACGGTGGCGTCTCTCAAGCGCTGCTCATCGCACATCGGCAACGCTTCGGCGAGCAGATCGTTCCTCCACTCCCGGAGCGTTGCCGTTTGCGTAGGTTGCATCGACGACGCGGACGGATCATGTGACGTTGGCGGCGGAAAAAGGCTTGGAGGAGGTGGTATGAGGCGGCCAGGGGCGATGCTGAGGAGCGCGGTATTGGACAACAGTCGTCGCGGCTCGGCGTGACCTCCAGGACAGCAAAACCAACCAGCGTACTGCGACACCCGCGGACTCCGACGAAACAGCACTGCCTGTCGGTCGCTCGTTAACAACACGCACTCCACGCCCAGCGCATTCGCACCGTTGGAGGGCACGCCCCCGGCGCGAGGGACGAACGAAGTCGAGCCGTTCGTGACCAGATGCTCGCGATAGTCCGTGAGCCCGAGTTCCAGCTCCAGCCTCGCCCGCGGGACACCCTCGGGCACCCCAGCGTCATCTCCAGCGGCGCTGAATCCAGCCAACCGAAACTTCATTTCGTTGAAGAGAACGGCACCAGATGTCTGGGCCGTCGCCGTCCGCTGGCTCCAATATGCGTCGCAACGGGTGTCGAAATCGTCGGTGGTGTCTCGCAGTGCTCCCGACGCTGTGAGGCAGCATCTGATGTCGCTCGGCCCCAGCAGACCCTTCTCCGGCTGTGATGGGGATGAAGCCGCCGGCCACAGACGCCGATACGACATAACGCTGCTTTTTTTGTTTCGGTCGAGGTTGGAGAAGGGCCTTTACCGAGGTGAGGAGCACGACAACAATGGTAAAGAGGGCGCCTCTCGCACATGAACAGCGTGCGCCGTACGTGACGTCCGTGGAAGTCCCCCTGTCATCCGGTTGCCTCGTGGCACATGGCTTGGATCTGGGGAGTGGAATTCACGTGCATTGAACCAAAACCCTTCGGTGCAGAAGAGGACCATGAACGGGAGAGTTTTTAATGAAACACCTTAACGCCTGTCATGAACCACCGTGGTGCGCATCGACAACGCACGACGCGACCACACGTCGAAAATGGCTTCTCACGGCTGAGACGATGTCAACTGCTGGACCGCTGGATTGCTGGATGACAACACTTCCCATCCAGCGGTCATGTCGCTAAGTATGTCAGCAATACCGAGTGTCATCTTTCACAATATGGAATGCGGCATCTGTTCACCGAGAAAGCGGGAATCTGCCAGCCTTGGGAGGCCGCACGTGGCACTCAAGAGCCGCCGTTCGGTACTATGAAGGTTCTGGGATATGGTTGGCAATATTTTTTTTGAGAGATTGTCAGACAACCAAAAAATTTGGAGTTGCTTGCTTCGATCACGAAGGGTGTCAGAGCGCACTACAACTTTTAGCATCATGCACGTGGGGCGCGGCGCTTCTACCAGCCTTGGGAGGCCAAACGATGCACGTGGACTGCTAGCGTTCGGTACTATGAAGGATCTGGATGGTCGTGAGGAGGGTGCGTGGTGGGTCCGACGACTGAGATAGGCGCCGCTTCGTGTCGCATTTGGATCAAAAGGGAAGGAACTGATTTACTACTTCGGCACCCACGCAACGAACTGTACGACGAGCACAAGATGATCATCCCGATCAGATAGACCGTGGGGGCAGCGTCGATCGATCTTTGGTACGCGCGACCGCACGCCGCGTCCACACACAGCCCATGTTGGGGCGTACAAGGGGGAAGGTCACACTACCGGCGCGTGTTGCCCATGCTGTAGGGGTTCACGTGATGCGTGGGGGGGGTGTCATACGAGGTGTGTCTCGCGAGTCGCACACCCACGGAGGCATCGTGAGCGAGCTGGCCGTGCTGGGTGGAACCCGTTGCGACGGGGGTCGTGGCCCCATGAGCCGCCCGCAGCGCCGCGTAGAAGGCACGGAGCCTCATATCCTCGGAAAAGGGACCCAGCCGCGCGGCGCCATGCGGCGCGCCTTGGCCGGCATCGGCAGCAGCGACGAGCGGACGTTGGGGAACAGAAGCGGCCGACAGCCCATCAGCATCGATGCGAGCAAATTTCGGGCCGGCAGCGGTTTCAGGCTGAGTGGCGGGCCGGTTAATTAAATGCAGCTCCGCCTTCAACGCCTCTTCCTGGCGGTTCAGCTTCTTCAACTTTCGAATCGCTTCCTTCTTGTCCTCGAGCGCCTGGCGGGCCTGGTCCCACGAATGATGAAAGGTCTGAAGACGCAGCTGCGACGAAGCCTCGTCCGACAAGGCCGTCCGATCGGACGGCAATCCGATTCGGGCGGCAAGCGCGGCGCGCGATGCCGACGCCATCTGTTCACGGCGCAGCGCGGCGAGCTCGTGATCGAGCGTTACCTGTTGGTTGGACACAGCGTCCTCCCAGTCGAGCATGCGCTGGAGAAGATGCTGTCGCTCCGCTTCCAGGTCTTGATGGCCGACGAAGGGCTGCCGCTGCAGCTGGTGCAGCCGACCCCGCAACGACTCAACGATCGAAGAAACCGAGGCCACCTCGGCAAGCTCACGGTCAAGTTCGGCCTGTAGCTTGCGACTTTGCACGTCCAAGTCATCGAAGGTCTTCTGCAGCTCCGTGCTCACAGGGGGCGGAACGTCGATGCACGCGAAGGTGCTCGCATCGACGACCGCTACTTTAATGCTGCTGTTGGCGGCGCTCCCCCCTTGTGACTTCGGCGCGGGTGTGGTTGGATTGGGCGCGCCGCTTGCAGGAGCGTTGCGCGGCGGGGCAGCGAACGACGGCTGTAACCCGGATGATGCAAGGAAGGACCCGTTGGCCGCCGACATGTTCGACGCGGCAGCCAACGCGGTTGCTTGTGGCGACGCACTGCCGAAGGAGCCGTCGCCTGCAACGCTCTCCTCAGATTCCAGTTTTGGCGGTGTGGGTTGTGGGGGAGGTGCCACTGTCAACTGCGGCTGCGGTACTGGCACCTCTGGTTTGACTGCCGCCGGTGGCTCTGCGGGTGTGGTCACGGCGGGTTTTGGGGTTGGAGGCGCGGCTGGCGCAGGCTTTGCGGCACCCGCTGGAGAGCCTTCCGGCTTGACCGTCGTCGTAGGCGAACTAGGCGCCGGGGGCGGCACAGGCGGCTTCGGCGCCGTGGGCGGCGGCGGCGGCGGCGGGGCAGGTTTGGCGGGGCTCGAAGGGCCGACGGATACGCGAGGCGGCGACGGGGCCGCGATCGGCGTTGGCGGTGGGGGTGCCGCCGCCGCCGTGACAGGCGGCTTTGCGGCGGCGTTGGAGCCGGTGGTCTTCGTCCCGCCTCCTTTCGGCATCAGGCACCGTAGCAGGTCGGTCATGGGCAGGCCCTTGCCGGCATCCTTCAGCACCGCCACCAACTGGGGTATGGTCACCAGCGCGCCATCGCCGACCTGCGCGGCCCACAACGCGGCGAGTTCCGCGTCGCCCCCTTTCCCCTTCTTCAGTGTGGGGTCTGTCAGCACACGTACCGTTTTGACGTCGATGGTGTCTTGACCTCCGAACAACTGCGCTCGCGCGGTATTCGCGACAAATTGCCACGTGAGGTCGTCGTAGGTGGCGGCGCCGCCGAGGCCCTTGTGGACGTCGGCGATGAACGAGAAGAAGCCGTCGAGGTCCAGCGGGCAGCGAGCGAGCGCGGCGTCGAGGGCGGCGGGGGCCAAGTGCGGGGCGAGCATCTCGTGATAGTGTTGCAGCTCCTTGGTGCCGAGCTTGCCGCCGGAGGCGCCGCTGCCTGCCTCAAACTCGAAGGTTTCCTTCAGGGGCTGGCGGAACTTGAAGGGGACCGTCATAGATAGATGGACGTGCGACTTGGGAAGGGTAACGATGCCACGAAAGAGGATCGCTGTGATGGGACCGACGGGGAGGGAGAAAAGAAACCCGGGTGGGGCGTGACGTTATGGGAAGCTCAGAACCAGAACT
>ERZ1292633.5087-Hain-H41-02um-R1-5087-length-12001-cov-3_pt1 | contig 10441 bp, 19 predicted proteins | sample MGYA00564406_ERZ1292633 | MGnify/ENA primary metagenome ERZ1292633 (study PRJEB36523, sample SAMEA6512639) | groundwater metagenome | collected 2019-01-08 | study: AquaDiva: Metagenomics assemblies of 32 groundwater samples
AAGGGAGAGAGCGGCGTTTCCTGTGAGTTGTTGGATCACGACAGGGAGAACAGCGACCACAGAAAGAAACGTAGCGCCAACGAGCAAAATGCGGTTCACAATCCATCCAAGATACTCAGCTGTCTGTTTGCCGGGACGAATGCCTGGAATGAACCCGCCTTGCTTTTGGATGTTCTCGGCCACACGATCAGGATGGAAAATCACCGCTGTATAAAAATAACAGAAGAAGAACACGAGCACAAAATAAATCACACCGTAGACGAGTTGATTTTGAAAAACTTGGAGCGTCCAGTTGGCGGCCGTGCGAAAAAATTCAGTTTTTGCGTTCAGAAAAAACTGCGCAAGAACCGTTGGAAACAACACGATCGAGATCGCAAAAATAATTGGGATCACACCGCTCATGTTGAGACGCAATGGAATGTGAGAGCTCACCGCGCCTGAAATCCGAGCGCCGTGCATCTGGCGTGCGTACTGAACCGGAATGTTCCGCTGAGCTTCGTGCATGATCACAATGGACACCACAGTAACGATCGTTGCCACGACAAAGAGGATGAGCGTGATGAGTTGTGAGCGATCAAAAACAGCAATCGACTGACCGAGGGTCGTTGGCAAACCTGCCAAAATTCCAGCAAGAATCATGACCGAAATGCCGTTGCCAATATTTTTTTCAGAAATCAATTCACCGAGCCACATCAGAAAAATGGTCCCAGCCGTCATGCTTGTGATCGCAAAAACCATCGTCGTAAGTCCTGTATTGGTAAAAACCTGTCCTTGCTGAGAAAGCAGCAGAATAAGTCCATACCCTTGAATGATCGAAAGAGGAACAGTAGCAAAACGCGTCCACTGGTTTATTTTTTGTCGTCCTTGTTCTTCTTTTTGCATTTCCTCAACCGCAGGGAGGATCATACCGAGCAACTGAAAAATAATTGAAGCGGTGATATAGGGCATGACTCCCATGGCCACGACAGAAAAATTATCGAGCGTTCCACCGGAAAAAATGTTTAGGAGTCCAAAAAATTGGTTTCCCTGAAAAATGTTTGCAAGTGCCAAGGCGTCGATGCCAGGAACAGGAATGTGCGCGGTCAGACGAAAAATAACCAACATCACTAAAATAAAAAGAAGACTGTTGCGGACTTCTTTTGTTTTCCAAATGCGAAGGAGCGTGTTCATACGGTTGGTTATTTACGAACGATCGTGCCACCGGCTGCCTCAATTTTTTGTTTCGCTGTTCCTGAGACGCGACAACCTGAAAGGATAATCGCGATCGCGATCGCGCCGTCACCCAAGATTTTGACTGGCACGCTTGCCGACCCAATCAATCCTACTTTTTCGAGCATCTTTGGTGTAACTTTTGTTCCTGTTTTAAAGGTCTTGGAAAGATCATCCACGTTCACGGCTTGTGCCTTTTCGTATCCACTTTTGAATCCACGCGATTTTGGCATCGAAAGCATCATGTGACGCAGACCTTGAAGTTTGAGACCAGAAACACCTGAACGAGCGCTCTGTCCTTTCACTCCGCGACCTGAGTACGTTCCAGTCGAACCTAAACCACGTCCAACGCGCTTCTTGGATTTCGTCGAACCTTTTTGTGGGCGCAGGGTGTGGAGAGAAAGGGTCATAGAGTTATTCAGTGGTCGTTACAATTTCAGCTTCTGGTTTTACAGGAACAACGTGTCGGCTTTTACGGACAGGTGGCTCCACATGCTGGAGTCGTCGAATGGCTTCGAGCGTTGCTTTGGCGATGTTAATTTTATTGCTCGAGTTTACAATTTTAGAAACCGCATTGGGCACGCCCGCAAATTCTAGAACCATGCGCATGGCTCCACCGCTCTTGAGTCCTGTTCCAACGGGAGCAGGCTTCAAAATAATCATAGCTGAACCGAACTTCACTTGGATAGGGCGTGGAAGGGTTTGATCAACAAGGGGAACGGTGAGGACATCTTTTTTCGCCTGCTTGTAAGCCTTCTCAATGGCGATCTGTACGTCAGCTCCCTTGGCAACACCAAGTCCCACACGTCCTTTTTTGTCGCCAATAATAAGAGCGCAACGGAATGACATGCGCTTTCCTCCTGCTGTCACACGCGTCACGCGTGCCAAATCTAAAATCTTTTGCTCGAATTCTTTTGGAGCTCGTTCATCGTTTTTGCGTCCACCGCGTCCTTTTCCACGTCCACGCTTGTCATCGTCGCCGCCGCGTCGCGCTCCCTGCGCCTCCGAACGGCCACGGGCGAAGCCACCTCGTGCGGGTTTTGATGGTAATTTTGGGTCTGGCATATATTAGAATGTGAGTCCTCCTTCGCGCGCTCCATCAGCTAGAGCCGCAATACGACCATGATACCGATACGCTCCACGATCAAACACTGCTTGTTTCATACCTTTGGCTGTTGCCTGTTCCCCAAGCTGCTTGCCAACGGCACGAGCAATCTCGACAGGAAGTCCTGAAGCTTTTGCCGAAGCATCCGAGGCAGCAACAAGCGTAACTCCACGCTCATCATCTATCAGTTGAGCATAGATATGCTTCAAACTGCGCTTCACCGTTAGGCGTGGACAATCAGCCGTTCCACGAATTCGTGAACGCGTACGATGGGCGCGCAAAGCTGCGTGTTTGCGTTTTTGTTTCGTAGCTCCAGTCATATTATTCTCCTGCCTTTTGGGCCTTACCTGCTTTTCGATGAACAACTTCATCGCTGTACTTAATGCCTTTCCCTTTGTACGGCTCTGGCTTACGAATAGAGCGGACGCGGTCGGCAAACTCACCCACGAGGTGTTTGTTTGCTCCTGTGATCGTAATTACATTTCCCTCAACACTTGCCTGAACGCCGTCAGGAAGTTCAACCTTTACCTCGTGAGAGAAACCAACGTTCAACACAAGCGCGCGACCCGCCACATTCACGCGAAATCCTACACCATTCACCTCAAGCTTTTTTACGAAGCCTTCTGTGACACCCTTCACAAGATTTGCCACATTGGCTCGTGCGGTTCCCCACTGGGCGCGTGTGTCTGCGTGGGTCTCCAAGGCCGGATCGACGGCAAACACAACTTCTTGACCGTGTTCACCCGAGGTGAGTGACGCGGTCACGGCCGTATTCAAAACAGTAGTGAGTGACCCTTTGGGACCTTTGACGCTTACCGTCTGTCCTTGAATGTTCACATCGACTCCTGCCGGAATCATGATAGGTTTTTTTCCAACACGTGACATATTATGAAATCTCGCAGATCACTTCCCCGCCTAAGTGACGTGCTCGGGCTTCTTTATTTGTCATCATACCGTTTGGGGTTGAAATAATAGCTATGCCGAAATCAGAGAACACACGTGGGAGTTCATCAAACTTAGCATACACACGACGGCCAGGTCGGCTTACGCGTCCAATCATCTGAATGCGAGGCTGACCGGATTCGTAGATCAGTTGAACACGCAATTTGGTCAGCTTTGTTGATTCGACTTGATCGACTCGTCCCACGTATCCCTCCTTCTCAAGAATCTTCGCAATCGCGAACTTGATTTTAGAGTACGGCAAAACAACCTCAGGAAGATGAACCAACTGAGCATTGCGAATACGTGTGAGCATGTCTGAAATAGGGTCTGTTATCATAGTGAGCGTAGTCGGACTACCAACTTGATTTCTTAACGCCTGGTATCTCTCCTCTATTTGCTAACTCACGAAAACAGATACGGCAGAGTCCAAAAATTCTCATGTATGAACGACTGCGTCCACAACGCCAACAGCGATGCACAATGCGTGAAGAAAACTTGGGGCGCTTTTTTGATTTGGCAATTTGATTTTCCGTGGCCATATTAGTTTTCGATCTTGAGAGGCATCCCCAAATGCTTAAGCAGGGATCGTGCCTGGTCGTCTGACTCTGCAGTCGTGGCGATGGTTACCTGCAGTCCGTGAATGAGTTCAATCTCATCGCTTCGAACCTCTGGAAACGCCATGTGCTCTTTGAAACCAATTGAGTAGTTCCCCTGTCCGTCAAAGGCCGCTGGTGAAAGTCCACGAAAATCTCGAACACGCGGTAGTGTGACGCGGATCAGTTTCTCCATAAAATCCCACATCCGTTTTCCGCGCAGCGTTACTTTCATCCCTACGACCAACCCTTCACGAATCTTGAAGCCAGCAATGGATTTGCGAGATTTGGTCATGACTGGTTTCTGACCTGAAATGCGTGTCAGTGTTTTTTCAACTGTTTCCAAAAACTTCGCGTCCTTGAGTCCTGAACCCAATCCCACATTCAACGTCACCGCCTTGACGGTTGGAACCGCATGACTGTTTTTTACACCAAACTCCGCTGTGAGTTTAGGGACGACTTCTTTTTGATAAAATGTTTTAAACGACATACGATTACTCTATATCTTCAACTTCGCCCTTTTTCCTCATGATACGAATTTTTTTCTTTTGCCCATCTGTCTCAATCACCTTATAACCAACGCGACCTGACTTCCCACTTTTTGATGAAACAAGCTCCACGTTTGAAATGTGGATCGGCGAAGGAAATTCTATCTTCTGTCCAGCGCGCTGTCCTGATTTGCGCAAGTGCTTGGTCATGACGCTTACTCCTTCTACAACGACACGGCTAAGAACCGGAAACACCTGAAGTACGTTTCCTTGCTTCCCCTTGTCTCTTCCCGTGAGTACACGGACCTTGTCGCCAGTCTTTATCTTCATACTAGAGAACTTCAGGCGCCAGTGAAATAATTTTTGTGTAGCCAAGCCCTCGCAACTCACGCGCCACAGGTCCAAAGATACGGGTCCCTCTCGGTTCGTGCGTTTTTGAATCAATGATCACAGCCGCGTTCTCATCAAAACGAATGTACGTTCCGTCCTTGCGTCGAATCTCTTTGCGAGCACGAACCATCACCGCGGTCACGACATCGCTTTTCTTCACCGTCCCATGCGGCACCGCTTCTTTGACGGAAGCAGTTACAATGTCACCAATGTAGGCGTACCGTTGCTGGTACCCGCCAATCACACGAATGACATGCAATTTGCGTGCCCCTGTGTTATCTGCCACTTTTATCATTGATCGAAGCTGTACCATATTACGTCTTTGAGGCTTGCGTTAGCACTCGCCAGCATTTCGTTCTAGAAATAGGCCGACAAGCACAAAAAGTTACACGATCTCCCACGCTATGTCCACCCTGTTCATCGTGGACGTGAAATTTTGTACTACGCACATAGCGTTTCCCATATTTTGGGTGAACTAAGGTTCGTTCCACGCGTACCACAAGAGTCTTCGTCATTTTGGTGCTGACGACTAGACCAGTAAACGTGCGTTGGATAGATTGCTTGTTCATACTTGGACAGTGGGATTTTTTTGCTTTTCTTTCAAAAGCGTTTGCAAACGGGCGATCAGTGCTTTGGTCTTTCTGCTCTCTCGTACGTTCTTTAATTGATTGGCTGCGAGTTTAAAGTCCAGAGACTTGAGGTGTGTCTGTGCCTGAGTGAGTTCTTCCCCGAGAACCTCAATCGACTTTGATCTAAGAGTCTTCATTTCCATAGAGTTTATAGAACTTCTCGTGTCACAATTTTTGTGAGCACTGGAAGTTTGTGTGAGGCGAGCGTAAGAGCAGAACGGGCGAGCGTTTCGTCTACGCCACCCATTTCAAACAAAATGGTTCCTGGTCGCACGATCGCGACGTAATGGTCAACCGCTCCCTTTCCTTTTCCCATCGGCATTTCGGATCCTTTGGTTGTGACTGGCTTGTCTGGAAAAATACGAATCCAGATTTTGCCACCTCGCGCTACAGCACGAGTCATCGCACGTCTGGCAGCCTCGATTTGTCGCGACGTGATCCATGATTCGGTCGTGGCTTTGAGTCCCAACGTTCCAAACGCAAGAGTCGTTTTTGTTGTGGCGATTCTTCGACCCAAACGACGACCCTTGTGCCATTTGCGATGTTTGACTTTCTTTGGCATCAACATACTATTTCTCGAAAATTTCACCACGGTTAATCCAAACCTTCACGCCGATAGAACCCCAAATAGTCTGAGCCCTTACCGGAGCAAAATCGATGTCAGAGCGAAGGTTATGAAGAGGAATTTTTCCATCAGCAATCGTTTCGCGCCGAGCGATATCTGAACCATTGAAGCGTCCACTAATGGTCACCTTCCCCCCCAAAGCGGCGGCGTTTTTTGCGCGTTCAATCGCCATCTTCATCACGCGACGAAACGGCATACGTTTTTCAATGTCAGCCGCAATCTGCTGACCAACGACTTGTGCAGAAAGTGAAGGCTTTTGAATTTCTTTCACGTTGATGCTCATCTTCACACGACGACCTGGGAAATACTTCGTGCGCAATTTTTTGGTGAGATCTTCGATGCCTGCACCGCCACGACCGATGATAATACCGGGCTTGGCAGAATAAATCATGAGTCGAATCTCCTGACGAGAACGCTCGATCTCAATGCGATCTACGAGCGCTTCTTTCAATAAAATCTTAAGATAATCTCGAATGGCGACATCTTCCTTCAAAAACGTCTTAAACTGCTGACGATTGGCAAACCAAACTCCGTCCCATCCTCGGATGACACCCACTCTAAATCCAATTGGATTTACCTTATTTCCCATACGTCACGTTACGGTTTAACTTCGTGAATTTTTGTCGTCTTCCCTCGGCCGGCTCGCCCATAGGGCAACGCCCGAGGGTGCTCGTCCGACGGGCGAGGCTTTGCTTTTGCACGTGTACGATTCTTCACGTCATCTAGAATGATCGAAATGTGAGAACTGCGTTTACGAATCGGAGCCGCGCGACCAAACGCGCGAGGACGAAAACGACTGAGTGTTGGTCCACCATCTGCCACGATTGACTTGATGTAGAGTTCTTCCTGAGGCATCTGGAAATTATGCGTCGCGTTTGCCATCGCCGAATTCAAAAGTTTTAGTACAGGTTCAGCTGCTGCTTTTTTCATGAACGCCAATTGTGCCTGAGCCTCACGAACCTTCATCCCACGGACAACATCAATCACCAACCGAACTTTCGTTGGTGACATGCGGATATAGCGTGCTGAGGCTTGAACTTCCATAGTTCGATTGGCTCACTACAAGTAGGTTATTTTTTTGCTGATTTGGATCCTGGAGCTGGGGCAGATGCTGGTGTTCCTCCCTCCTCTGTTGCCTTCGTTGTGCCGCCATGTCGCACAAACTTTCGTGTGGGGGAAAACTCTCCAAGTTTGTGTCCAACCATATTCTCAACCACACGTACCTGGATGAAATCACGACCATTATGGACAGCGAAGACAAAGCCGACCATTTCTGGTGTGATCGTTGATGAACGTGCCCAGGTCTTTATCGCTCCTCCCACACCAGGCGTGCGCGTGAGAAGTTTTTTCAAAAGCTTTGGGTGGACGTATGGTCCTTTTTTAAGACTTCGTGACATAGAGATTATGCGCCAACAAATCTGCCGCGTTTACGTCGTGTGATAATCAGCGAATCAGATGCTTGTCGTTTACGTGTCTTGACTCCGAGCGCTGGTTTTCCTGTTGGAGTCTTTGGTCGCTTCAAACCGATCGAATTTCTTCCCTCGCCACCTCCGTGTGGGTGATCGACTGGATTCATCGCCTTTCCTCGAACGGTTGGTCGAATTCCACGATGACGGGAACGCCCAGCTTTCCCCCATCGAATGAGGCGGCGGTCAGGATTTGACGACTGACCGAGCGTCGCCATGCACTCCTTGGCAACCATACGCACTTCACCTGATGGAAGACGCACTGTTGCGTAAGCACCTTCTACGGCCATTAGTTGAGCGGTTGTTCCAGCTCCACGAACCATCTGTCCACCCTTGCCTGGCTTCAGTTCAATGTCATAGACCTGCATGCCTACGGGGACGTGTTGCAGCTGGAAACGATTCCCAATTTGGATGTCGCCTTTTTTCAGCGAGGAGAGGACTGTTGCGTCAACATGCAAGCCAAGAGGAGCCACGATGTAGCGTTTTTCACCGTCCGCATAATGCAGAAGAGCTAAACGCGCACCACGATTTGGATCGTACTCAATCGCCGCAACACGAGCAGGAACTTCAAACTTCTCTCGACGAAAATCAATGATGCGAATGCGTTGTCGCGCGCCACCACCCTGATGTCGAACGGTAATTTTTCCATTCGTGCGACCAGCAAACTTTTTCTTCTTGAGTGTCAACTTCTTTTCTGGAGAAAATTTTGTGACATCAGAAAAATCATCCACGCTTGAAATGCGTCGTGCATTTGTTGTTGGTTTGTAGTGTTTAACTCCCATACTCTAAACTCCTTCGTACACGTTAATCGTTTTCCCTTTTGGCAGGGTCACGAGTGCCTTTTTCCAATCTGAACGCTTTCCTTGTGAGCGTCCAAAGCGCACCCACTTTCCAGAAACATTTTGGATATTTACGCGCACAGGTGTGATCCCGTACATTTGTTTGATCGCGGAGCGGACGGCGATGCGGTTAGCGTTTTTTGTGACCACAAAAATATACGTGTTGACACTTGATAGAATCGCTGACTTCTCTGTCACGAGTGGTCGCACAATCACATCTGATGTTGCTCGCTTTTGCATGGAAACCGAACCCTCAACCGCTTTTGTTACAAGCATCGCCTTCTTCTCTTGAGAGGCTTCTGGTTCGTGTTGCGTTTTTTTGAATCGGTCGAAAATTCCCATATCAAGCTCTCTTAAAAAGACTCGTGATCAAATGAACCGCTGGAACCGTAAGAATCACCTGATCTACGCGAAGCAAGTCCACGACATTCAGCGCATTTGCTGGAAGCGTTTCAACGCCACGCACATTTCGGGCTGCAAGAGCCACACTCTTATTCTCAGGTTCAGAAACGACAAGTGTTTTGCGTCCAGTGAGCGGCAACTTCTTGAGAAGATTTGTGAGTGTTTTGGTTTTGCCTTCTTCTATCAAGATGCCTTCAATCGCCACCAATTTTCCGTTTGCGACCTTATCACTGAGCACCATGGCAAGCGCCTTCTGACGTGCTTGCTTGTTCATTTTCAAATTAAAATTACGTTCACTGCGAGGTCCAAAAGTAATACCTCCACCGATCCAAATAGGTGAACGACGAGATCCGTGACGAGCACGTCCTGTCCCTTTTTGCTTCCAGGGTTTCTTCGTGGTTCCTCGAACATCTGCACGAGTCTTGGTGTGAGCAATCGATGCACGACTGTTAGCTTCTTGTGTCACCACAGCTTGATGAACAAGAGCAGGATTTACTACAACACCAAACAGACGGTCTTCCAATGTGATGGTTCCTTTTGCTTCCCCTTGTGCTGAATATAGCTCTACACTTGCCATACCGTGTTGCCAGAAGCTCTGGTTTTAATCATAACGAGTCCGCCGCGCGCTCCAGGAATGGCTCCTTTCAGTGCGATCACGTTTGTGCGTGCGTCAACAGAAATCACCTCCAAGTTCTTCACGGTCACGCGATCGGTTCCCATGTGGCCAGCCATACGTTGACCCTTAATGACCTTTCCTTGTCGTTGTGAGGCAATAGAACCTGGCATGCGCTCTTGATCTTTTGTTCCGTGGGTGGCCTTCTTTCCGTGAAACAGGTGTCGCTTCATGACACCGGCAAAACCACGCCCTTTGGAAATTCCTACCACGTCAACATGTGCTCCAGGAACAAAAGCCTCGACTGTAATTTTGTCCCCACGCTTCATTTCACCAGGTTCACCACGAAACTCTCGTGTGAGAGATGTAAGAGGAAGGTCTTTCAGATGTCCGGTTTCTGGCTTTGTGAGTTTTGATTCGACTTCCGTTCCAACCTGGACAGCATTGTATCCGTCAGACTCAATTGTCTTCACTTGTGTGATGACGTTTGGTTCAGCCTGAATCAAGGTCACGGGAACAACGGTTCCGTCATCCTTAAACTTCTGAGTCATTTCAATTTTTCGTCCAATGATGAATGACATAGCATGATTCTTTTTCTTCCGCCAAAGGCGGATCAGCCTTTGGCTGAAGCAGAAAAGCTAGAAGTCAGAACAGAATCAGTGATTCCTTTCTGGCTTCTAGCCTCATGATCGAAAACGGCCAACGGCACGCTTGCGGGACAAAGCCCGTTCCGCGGGCAACGGCCTGCGGCGAAATTGAGGGAATTAAGGATTGTGATAATACGAATCTCCGTACAGTGACTGCCAAAGCAGAAGGAAGGTTTTCTCCAAGAGGCTGCTGTAATGCCCGAGATCTCTCTTCCTTGTTCGAGAATCACTAAGTCTTTATTTCAACATCCACACCAGCTGGAAGATTGAGACTCATTAAGGCGTCAATCGTCTTCTCGGTTGGATCCGTGATATCGATGATGCGCTTGTGGACGCGCATTTCGTACTGGTCACGTGAGTCCTTATGGACGAACGTGGAACGGTTCACGGTGTACTTCCGCTTCTCGGTGGGAAGTGGGACCGGTCCAATCACTGTGGCGCCTGATCGTTCAGCCGTCTTCATGATGGTCTGCGTAGCAGAATCGATGATCTT
>ERZ1292633.6275-Hain-H41-02um-R1-6275-length-10439-cov-7_pt1 | contig 10439 bp, 9 predicted proteins | sample MGYA00564406_ERZ1292633 | MGnify/ENA primary metagenome ERZ1292633 (study PRJEB36523, sample SAMEA6512639) | groundwater metagenome | collected 2019-01-08 | study: AquaDiva: Metagenomics assemblies of 32 groundwater samples
ACTGGTTTTTGTTGTTGCTACTTAATCAGTGCAGCGAATTGGTAAAAGATCAGCGGCTAAAACCCCTGACAAATGCGTGTGATCTTAAAAAATTATCAGCGCCTCCACCTGATTTTCGTCCAGTCCCAGAAGATCCTTTACCCCCAAGACGTCCAAAAATTGTATTTGCATCAGAACTAAACAAACCCGTATCTGTTGAAATATCTGATGATACGGATATTCGGTGCGTTTTTCGATTGCTAGGAGATTCTATTGGGGTGAAAGTCAATTTTCTCATCCCCGAAACAAAGGGGCTTAATTATTCTGCCTGTCAGAAACCCTTTATCCACTTACTTGATGACATATGCGATGCTTTGAATCTAAGATTCTCTATCACAGGTGTACATGTGAAAATTGAACAAGACAAACCGTTTTTTAAAAATTATGCTGTACATTTTTTAAAGTTTGCACGGGATTCCGACAACAAAGTGTCGTCTATGACAGATGCACTCAAAGAAAAAGATCCGGATGGCGAAACAACATCGCAAGATAATGGATCGAACAGCTCTGTTCAAGTCAAAAGCAGCATCGACTTTTGGCAAGAATTGGAAATATCTTTAAAAATCATGTTGGGAGATACACCTTTTTCGGTGCATAGGCAAGGCGGCATTATCAGCGTGATGGGAACAACCCGTCAACATAAAATGATTGAAGAATATCTAGCGCATCTTGAACATGTGATTGGCGCGCAAGTCCTTATCGAAGCGAAAGTCATTGAAGTCGCTCTGAATCAAGAATTCCAATCAGGGATTAATTGGAATCTTATGAACGATGGCAAATCTATATTTTCATCTAATTTTTTCAATGATAAAGAAGCAGGCCCCTCTCTCCTAACAACCAATCTCAGAACATCAGGCCATCCCTCTGATGCTTTTTCTTTAATGCTGCGCTCCTTAGAAAAGTTTGGCTCATTGCGTGTTGTCTCTAGCCCGCGAATTACGGTTCTAAACAACCAAACAGCCGTTATCAAAGTGGCCGAAAATGAAGTGTTTTTCAAAGTAAATTATCAAACAAGCTTTTTGGGTTGGGCTTCAAAAAACAGAGCGCCATCTGATAAAAACCTTGACGATAGTTATCAAACAATCAGCTCCAGTGAAATTCGCACCAAACCCGTTGGTTTTATTATGCCTATTCAAGTCAGTATCAATCGCGACACGGGTGAAGTAATTTTGTTCGTAAGACCAACAGTATCCCGCAAAAAAGGATCGGCCATCGATCCAGCTGTGCGCTTTAACTCCCAAGCGAAAGGTGTGAACAAACAAGATATTTTGGATTCTGAAATCCCCATTATTGAAGTGCGTGAAATTGATTCAGTCATTCGCCTGAAAAGTGGGAATGTAGCAATTCTGGGCGGTCTCATGGAAACGCGTGCTGAAGACGAACGTAAAGGGCCTGCAGGCAGCGAACGGATGCCCATTTTAGGACACGCGCTTGGAGGTCAAAAAGGTAAAGATAAATTGATTGAGCTGGTCATCTTACTCAAAGCAACTATTGTTGGCAATCTTCCCACTTACGATTCATCAGACTTGCGTTTGATGCGCTACTATACCAACGATCCAAGACCGTTTTGAAACTGTTTTTTTAAATGGCGCGCCCGGAGGGATTCGAACCCCCGACCTAAGGATTAGAAGTCCTTCGCTCTATCCAACTGAGCTACGGGCGCCTCTTTATACTCTAATCCAAAATTCTTCAGCCGTCATCTATCAACATTGAGAACAACAAGACACACTAATAGCTTTCAAAAAATAACCTTCTACCGATTTTTCATTTTGATGTGCCTCAGCAAATTGGAGCAACGTTTCTGCTGTTTGCTGAATACGAAAAGTGGGCTTGCACACAATGGTTACGCAGTATTTACCAACAACCATAGCAGCGCCAGCAATTGTACCATCACTGGCAATAGCAGACAAATCTGAAATACAGATGTAAGGACATTTACATCTGTTAAATGTTGGTAAAAAAACAGGAATCATCCCCATTGTATAACTCTCTCCGTGTTTTTCTCGGATAACAATACCTTCAAATAGTATAGCATAATATCAATTTATATTTAACATAACAAATAAAATAAAAACATTTTATAATAAAATTATAGAATGTAAAAGAACTGTAAGCTTATGACTAGTTTAATGTTGCTTTTGCCCGATCTTCTCAATAAAGAGCTGTACGATTTGGCACAACAAGTATTAGAACATGAAGAAAAAAGCTTACCAGTTATACATATGCTATCTTTGCTGTATCGCCTGAATCTTAAATATCCTAAAGAATTTAAATTACTAGAATACGCTGAAAAAGAAGGGTTGCGATCCAAATATTTAACAGAACGGGAAAAATGGTACGCACTCCCTGACTTTGAAAAACTAAAACCTCGCAAAACATTTACACAAGACAAAGAACCAGGTTATCTACCTACCCAAGAAACCTTGGACAACCTATGCTTTGTAACTTGCGCCAGTAAAGATATGTTTGCATGGTGCATCGAATGTATTGAATCCCTACGCCAAACCAAAACTTATTATGACAAACCTATTGTAATTGTTGATATGGGTTTAACCGATGAACAAAAACACTATTGCGTCGAACAATTAAAGACCTCAAAAATTATCACACCTAAATTAAGCCATCTTCCAAAACATCTAAAAGAAGATCTGATGTTTGCCGCCAATCATCAATATCCCTTTTTTGATGATCTACTGCCAGAGTATAAGTATATCATTCATATCGAACCAGACACCTGGTTTCAAAACGAGCATGGACTTGATCGCTTGCTGTGTTTTTGTGAAAAACAAGGTTTTTCTTACACCTATACTTGGGGATCAAACGGCGAAGAAATCGGTGATTGCTTGGGACTTAGTCTTTTCGCCATAAGACAGAAAAGTATTTTCGGACAGCACCTAAAACGTGTTTATCGCCAAGAATTGGATTATCGTCTCAAACAAGATTTACCAATTGACTATAAACTTCTTGAATCTGTTTTGACCGACATTCGTCCTGCCAATTTTCAAGATGGGGTTTATACGGTTGAACATCTAAAAGGACCACATAACATTCCCTTATTTAACGTGGGATTACCTGTGTTAGATAAAAACGATCCAAATCGCTTACTGCGCTTACCAAAAACGAATGAGATTTTATCATCTATTCATGTTCAAGGTCAGTGCTTAAGTGCACGCACAGCTGATGCCAACCGATTTGTTTATACACGTTATTTCGACGCTAATAAAACAACAAGCGAAGAATTGGGCCAACATGTATACAGGTCACAGCATTGCCTACAAAGTGGATTTAATGTGGCGAATGATATCTATGACCAACCTATTTCAATCAGATTTCGCGTTGCGCCGTCCCATGACAAGAAACAAATTAAAACAATGCTACGTCAAGAAATGAAATCGCTGGGGGAATTATGCACCGCTTAACCGACTTCATGCCGAAACTATTGCGTGAAAAAAATTATGAAGCTGTACAAACTATTTTGGAAAGAGAACTTGTGTCCACAGAAGATTTGCACCTACTATCGGAACTATATTGCTTGAATAATGAGTACGAAAAAGAAGCTTTACTGCTGATGCACCCTTTGGCACAATCAGGCTATTGTGCCAAACGTCGGAAATGGCATGCTTTGCCCGATTTTGATAAGCTTGTGCCCCGTAAACCTTTTCATTTCGAACAAAATCCGGAATTTATACCACAACAAGAAACTTTGGATAATATGTGTTTTGTCACAGCCATTGATCACGGCATTTATGAATGGTCTGTCGAATGTTTAGAATCCATAAAAAACACAAAAAAATATAAGAAAACACCCATTGTTGTTGTTGATTTGGGACTGACTAATGACCAAAAGCATCATATGGCAACACGTCTAGGTGTAGTGAAATTCGTAAAACCAAAAACAGACAAGCTCCCACACAAACTTAAAACAGATGTTAAATTCGTAGCCAATCATAACTATTTGTATTTTGATGAACTCTGTTCAGAATATAAATACGTGATGCATATCGAAGCGGATACTTGGTTCCAAAATGAACACGGGATTGATCAGTTTTTATGCACTGCTGAAAAGCAAGGCTGGGCCTATCTGTACCACGTAGGCATGTCCTTAGACACTGGGAATTGGGCCAATATTTTACACCCAAGTCTTTTTGTGGTTAGGCAAGGTTGCCCTGTGTGGCAATATATCAAGAAAATTTATACCCAGGAATTAAACAGCAAATTGAAACAGAAAAAACATATAGCATATAACTTGTCAGAAATTCTGATGATGAATCTAAGACCCCAAGGACGATTTTTACGGGGAGACTATAACCTAAAACCACTCAGCTTCCCCAATGGAATTTCTTTGATTTTTGTTGGACTGCCTGTTGTTACTTCTAATGATCCTGACCAAATTCTGCGTCTGGCAGGCTCAGGCGAAATTGCCACATCAATTCATATTCAAAGCCAGTGCGAATATATTAGAAAAAACACTTTAGGCCGATTTGTGTACACAAGATCCTTTGATCACATCCCCACCAGGGAAGAATGGAACAACCACGTTGCGCGATCGGTCCCGACCCTAACTTATGGATACGATCTGCCTGATGCAACTTACAATCAAAAAATAAACTTACGCTTCCGCACCTGGCCTGAATATGAAGGAGATCTAATATACAGCCCCTCTACAGCTGAATTGGCATAATCTAATTTTTTTACATTTTTTTAGCACTCTCATTGCAAGAGTGCTAATCCTGTGCCATAATGATGATAGAAATCTAACTTAGTGTGGTGTTTTGATGTCTAGAGTAATTGGCATTGATCTTGGTACAACAAATTCTTGTGTATCAATTATGGAAGGAAAAAAGGCGCGCGTTCTTGAAAATGCAGAGGGACGCCGCACAACACCTTCGATTATCTCTTTTAAAGGATCAGAAATTTTAGTAGGCGAACCAGCAAAACGTCAGGCCGTCACAAATCCAAAAAATACTGTATATGAAGCAAAACGTTTAATCGGACGCAAATTTGATGAAATTCCTGCGAAAGAACGTGATATGTTCCCCTTCAAAGTCGTCAAGCACGACAATGGAGATGCTTGGGTCGACATTGACGGAAAAAAATATAGTCCCAGCCAAATGGGTGCTTATGTTCTTACAAAAATGAAAGAAACTGCCGAATCATTCCTGGGCGGCATAAAAATCACAGATGCTGTTGTTACAGTGCCTGCTTACTTTAACGATGCACAACGTCAAGCCACAAAAGATGCCGGAAAAATTGCAGGCCTGAACGTTCTTCGCATCATCAACGAACCAACAGCAGCAGCTTTGGCTTATGGTATTGATACAGATCAGAATAAAGAAGGTCATATTATTGTCTACGATTTGGGTGGCGGGACCTTCGATGTATCTGTGCTAGAAATTGCTGACGGCGTTTTTGAAGTTAAAGCGACCAACGGCGATACAATGCTTGGTGGCGGAGACTTTGATCAAAAGCTAATCGACTTACTCGCTGATGAATTTAAAAAAGAAAATGGGATTGATTTGCGCAAAGACACATTAGCTTTACAACGTTTGAAAGAAGCTGCCGAAAAAGCAAAAATCGAATTATCCTCATCAATGGAAACAGAGGTTAACCTCCCTTTCATTACGGCAGATGCCTCTGGCCCTAAGCATTTGCAGCTTAAATTAACCCGTTCTCGTTTAGAGGAATTAACAAAAACATTGATCGAACGCACAAAACAACCCTGTTTGAATGCTTTGAAAGATGCAGGCATTTCTAAAGATAAAATCCGCGAAGTGATTTTGGTTGGTGGTATGACCCGCATGCCAAAAGTTCGCGAATTTGTTAAGGAACTGTTTGGCAAAGAACCTCATACAGGCGTAAACCCTGATGAAGTTGTAGCCATGGGCGCTGCGATTCAAGGTGGAATTATCAAAGGTGATGTCACTGACGTCTTACTGCTTGATGTAACCCCTCTTTCCTTAGGTATTGAAACATTGGGAGGCGTGTTTACACGTCTGATCGATCGCAATACCACAATCCCAACCAAGAAAAGCCAAGTCTTTTCAACGGCAGCAGACGGACAAACAGCCGTTACCATTGTAGTTGCACAAGGTGAACGTGAAATGACCAAAGATAACAAATTACTTGGTCAATTTAACTTGGATGGTATTCCGTCAGCCCCACGTGGCATGCCCCAAATTGAAGTCACCTTCGATATCGATGCCAATGGTATCTTGAATGTTTCGGCAGCAGACAAAGGAAGTGGCAAAAAACAACATATTACCATTACATCCAGCAGCGGTCTTACAGACGATGAAATCAAACAAATGGTCCAAGACGCTGAACAAAACGCAGAAGAAGACAAAAAACGCCGCGCTTTAATTGAAGCGCGCAACCATGCCGAAAGCTTTATCCACCAAACTGAAAAACAATTGGATGAACATGGCTCTAAAGTCTCGACTGAAGAGTGCGACGCAATTCGAGAAAAAATAACAGCGTTGAAAGAATGTTTGGATTGTGAAGACAAAGACCAAATCCAAGCAGCTACAGATGCATTAATGCAGGCCAGCATGAAGCTTGGCGAAGCCATTTATAAGGATCAGCAAGCCGCTGGCAGCGGTGAATCAAACACATCAGGCTCGGAAGGGCCAACAGTTGAAGGCGAGGCTTCAGCGGATTAACAACATCCTGAAATAAGCTTTTGTAAATAATACTCCGCAGATCCCACAGCAAAATCTGATCTATCTATAAACCCTATCAAACTTTGCAAATCACTTTGCGCATCTAATCTAAACGATGAATAGCAACAGTTGTTACATGAAATCAATTGATGCTGCACGAAAATCCTGTCCAGCACGTCGGAAAGATTAGCAGAAACTGTCATAGGACCAGAAGCAGCGGGAGTAAAAGTCAATCCGCTACATCCAGACAAATCAGATAGATATATCGGTTCCCGCACATAAAGAATTTGCATTTGCACGTCTGAAATCGTAGGCGTTGCAACATCAACGGCTTTAAATGTAACGATATAATCACTGACCATTGCAGGGGACTGCAAACAATAACAATGTCTATTATCGTCAGAAAATTGATCACTTACCTGCAAAACATCACTCATAAAAATATAAACATCTTTCAGCAATCCTGTAGAGATAACATTAAAGCACACTTGAAATCTGCACCCTGATTTAATTGGATTAGCGCAGATGTTGACATCAGAAATAGTAATTGTCATTTTTTTAGTTTAATTATATCATTAAGTTAATATTTATGCAAATTATTGTGCAGCATCCGGAAATCTGGCATGCTCGGAATACACGCATTCAACGATCTTGCACTCTTGAAGCAAACGATTTTTCGCTATCCGATTTCTGTTGAAAACAAAGGGTGGATCATTTTTTTGATGATTGTATTCTTCCCGATTGGCTTGCTGTTATTACTGTTAAGTCTACGCATCCATATAGACGGCACACTTTACTCTTTAAAATATAAAGGATGTATGGGTTGGCTGATATTTTGGTTGATCGTTTGTTTCCCGATCGCTTTTATATTGATCATACTCAGCGGCGCTGATGTTGAGGCTCTTCCGACAACTTAAAGCATATAGATATCGTCCGCAAACCCTATTGGCTCATGAGACACGATAATTGTAGTTTTACCTTTTGTGACGCGATCGATTAGCCTTAACGCCAATTTTTTAGTAGCGTTATCCAACCCTGTTAAAGGTTCATCCAATATATATATCGGACAATCTCTTAACAGCACACGACAAAGAGCCAAGCGTCTTAGTTCTCCCCCTGATAACATAGAAGTTTTGGCTGTTTCTTTTAATCCTAACTCCGTCAGCATCTGCAGAGCTCTATCGCGATCTTCAGTCCACAAATTAGATAAAAGAGACCCTTCAAATACAGCACTTTCTTGCGGCAAATAAGCAATAGTCCGACGTAATTCTTCATTTTGAAATAACAATAAATCCTGATCATTGATCGAAATTGTACCTGTGGTTGGTTGATAAAACCCTGCCAGCAAATCGCACAACGTCGTCTTCCCTCCTCCGCTTTCACCCATAATTACAACACGTTTTCCCTCTGAAACATCTAGATTCACAGAGGATAAAATACTATCAAAAGACAGGTTGTGACAGGTGATACTGCAAGCAGCTGAAGGTGCAGAATGCATAATTGATAGACACTCTCCAAAATGATCAGGAGATAATAATGATTCAACCCGCCCAAAGATTGTTTGAATTTCTTGAATCGGCCCACCGGCATATAAAAGACGCTTGATTGATTCATATAAGAAAAGTAGTGTTCCCAAAAAACCAAGCAAAGAACCAATTGTCATGTTGCCTGACTTAATGGAAAAAACACCATAAGCCAACAAGCCGATCAATATAAGCCCCGCCCCCATTTCAAGCAAAGGAAAATTCCAGGCATAAAACCAAAAGGCCTGCCGCCAATATTTTTCAACAGCACTATTTTTCACTTTGAATCTGGTATTTTCTGTATCTTCTGCCCCACATGCTTTGATAGTTTTTATAAAGCTAAATAAAGCTCCTAATTGTCCTGCTACTTTTCCAGTATGAGTCTGCGCCAAATCCGTCATATGACGCATATGCTTTGTGAGCGCCACAAGAGGTAAGGCAATAACGGACGCGATAACAAATAGCATCAAAGACAAACGCCAATCCATCCACAACAAAATGCCAAAAAGAACAGTGGCGGTAATACTTTCTTTACCCACCACAAGCACTACATTCACCAAATTCTGTCTGATTTGTGATAGGTCCCCAACAATTCGTGATACTAATTCACCACTTGGAATCGTTTGAAAGAAAGAAAATGGTTTATGAAGCACATCCGTCATTAATCTTTTTTGTATCCGATGAATAGTGACACTGACGATGCGTGCAACGCACAATCTTTCACCAAATTGTCCAATCCCTTTCCCTATAAATATCACCATAATAGTAATCAAAAATGTATACACATGAGACCAAGAAACACTTTTTGTTAAGATCGAATCAAAAACAGGTTTAATACTTAATGTCAAAGCCGCACTACACACAGCAGAAATAGCCATAAACGTTCCGACAAACAAAATCCATGATCGATTCATCAGTAAATAGTTCCAAAACATCTTTTTTTGTATAGTTTATTCAGCGGTGTTATTGTGCAATAGAAAGAGTGAAAATTAGGTTAACGTGCGCCGTCTTGTCAGCGCCCTAGGCATGATTATTGCCATTGCACTTTGTGCCAACTTCATTGCCAATGACAGACCTTTGCTGATGATCCATCGCGGTCATATATACAGTCCTATTTTCCAAAATCTCAGCACCTCTGATTTTGGACTTGAAGAAGATCGTCCTATTACATTTTACGACTCTGAACAAGGAACACTATTGCTACAACAAAGCATTTTGGTACTGCATCCTTTCATCCGTTTTGGCCCTAACACCATTGACATAAGCTTATCAGCACCGCACCCTCCAACAGACACACATTGGTTAGGAACGGATGATCACGGCCGTGATATTATTGTGCGTTTGCTGTACGGCCTGCGTTTGTCCTTGTTATTTGGTTTATCGTTGGCCGCACTTGGCATATTGATTGGACTTTCCATCGGAGGATTGCAAGGCTATATGGGCGGAATGGTTGATATGATAGTGGGACGCTTAGTCGAATTGTGGAGTAGTATCCCCAGCATGTTTTTAATCCTCATCATTGTCAGCCTCATTCAGCCTAATTTCTGGTTGCTACTCGGAGTTTGTCTCATGTTCAACTGGGTTCAGGTCGCTGCCGTCACCAGGGCAGAATTTTTACGCATACGCGAACAAGACTATGTCCGGGCCGCAGAAATTATGGGGCTTTCACGTGCCCGTATTATGCTGAAACATATTTTACCCAATGCCGTTTTTGGTATCTTGGTTTATTTCCCTTATTTATTTACTAACGCCATCATCCAATTGACAGCCTTAACTTTTTTGGGATTTGGATTACCACCAGAAACCGCATCATTGGGAGATTTATTAAATCAAGCCAAAGATAATCTGAGCTCTCCATGGATTGGGGTTTCAGCAATTGTTACACTGGTTATTGTCCTAACACTACTCATGACCATCAGTGAAAAACTGCGCGATATCTATAAAAAATCAACTTGCTAGATCGTGTTCTAAGTGCTATTAGTATACATGACTTAAACTCTGTGCAAAAAAAGGAAAACAGCGTGCTCAATATTTTACTCTTAGCCGTTCACGCTATCATCGTTCATGTTCCTTATAACTCAGGTTCGGATCCTGATGGAACTGCGGCCATAAATTTTGAACAATCTACCGGTACGCTCGCCGTAGCAGATCGTGCAGATATCTTCAAAATGTCTTAGCTTCAGATAAGTGGAATCCAGATCTTTTCACAGAGCCTTCT
>ERZ1292633.6276-Hain-H41-02um-R1-6276-length-10438-cov-8_pt1 | contig 10438 bp, 9 predicted proteins | sample MGYA00564406_ERZ1292633 | MGnify/ENA primary metagenome ERZ1292633 (study PRJEB36523, sample SAMEA6512639) | groundwater metagenome | collected 2019-01-08 | study: AquaDiva: Metagenomics assemblies of 32 groundwater samples
AGCGAAATTCCTTGTCGGGTAAGTTCCGACCTGCACGAATGGCGTAATGATGGCTACACTGTCTCGACCCGAGACTCAGCGAAGTTGAAATCGCTGTGAAGATGCAGCGTTCCCGCCGCAAGACGGAAAGACCCCGTGAACCTTTACTATACCTTCACACTGAACTTTGAAGCTGTCTGTGTAGGATAGCTGGGAGACTTTGAAGCGGAGGCGCCAGCCTTCGTGGAGTCAACCTTGAAATACCAGCCTGATAGCTTTGAGGTTCTAACCTTGACCCGTGATCCGGGTCGGGGACAGTGTGTGGCGGGTAGTTTGACTGGGGCGGTCTCCTCCCAAAGAGTAACGGAGGAGCGCGAAGGTACCCTCAGCGCGGTCGGAAATCGCGCGACGAGTGTAATGGCATAAGGGTGCCTGACTGCGAGACGGACAAGTCGAGCAGGTGCGAAAGCAGGTCATAGTGATCCGGTGGTTCTGTATGGAAGGGCCATCGCTCAACGGATAAAAGGTACTCCGGGGATAACAGGCTGATACCGCCCAAGAGTTCATATCGACGGCGGTGTTTGGCACCTCGATGTCGGCTCATCACATCCTGGGGCTGTAGCCGGTCCCAAGGGTATGGCTGTTCGCCATTTAAAGTGGTACGCGAGCTGGGTTCAGAACGTCGTGAGACAGTTCGGTCCCTATCTGCGGTGGGCGTTGGAGATTTGAGAGGATCTGTCCTTAGTACGAGAGGACCGGGATGGACGAACCTCTGGTGTTCCGGTTGTCACGCCAGTGGCACTGCCGGGTAGCCAAGTTCGGACGGGATAAACGCTGAAAGCATCTAAGCGTGAAACCCACCTCAAGATGAGATCTCCCCGGGAGTTTAACTCCCCTGAAGGGCCGTGGTAGACCACCACGTTGATAGGCTCCATGTGTAAGCGCCGTAAGGCGTTGAGCTAAGGAGTACTAATTGCCCGTGTGGCTTGACCATATAACACCCAAAACGCCGGGTGTGGTTAAGCCAACGCAACATCCCCGCGCTTTTTACATCATACAGAAACTGCCCGTACATAGGCTGTGGCAAGAAATTGCCACAGCGTAAAAGGTCTGCCTGGCGGCCATAGCGAGCGGGAACCACCCGATCCCATCCCGAACTCGGAAGTGAAACTGCTCAGCGCCGATGATAGTGTGGGGTTCCTCCACGTGAAAGTAGGACACTGCCAGGCTTTTTATTCAAAACCCCGTTGGCGAAAGCCAACGGGGTTTTTCTTTGTTTGGCACTCGCCGCTTCCGTGACGCTGCTCGTCCATTGGGTGTTCCCGGCATTTCCGCCTCGCCCATCGGGTTTCTTATTGCCGTCCGTCAGGGTCTGCTTGCTCGGCACGGAATATCAGCTAGGGTTTGGAGATGGAAGAAGTGGTCGGGGTAAGGAATTGAAGCCTCAAAATCCTGTCATCTGTGAGATAATGTAGTGGCAATGAGTGTTCCAGCACGTCGTCTCCCCTCGATAAGCCTGCGTCCCCCGTCGGAAGTATCCTGCACAGGCAAGCCCGCCGCGCAACGCTTGCGGCTGCTCAGCTACAACATCCAGGCCGGGATTGCCGCGAACAGCTACCGCCATTACCTGACGCACAGCTGGAAACATGTTCTGCCCTGCTCCAAACGCCTCGACAATCTCAGCCGCATCGCCACGCTGATTGGCGGATTCGACATCGTCGGTTTGCAGGAAGTGGATGGCGGCAGCCTGCGCAGCGGATTTATCAATCAGACGGAATTCCTGGCGATCGAAGGACGGTTTCCCTACTGGAACGACCAGACCAACCGCAATCTCGGAAAATTCGCCCAGCACAGCACCGGGGTGCTGAGCCGGCTGTGTCCGGCCGAAGTGATCGAGGTGAAATTGCCCGGCATGATACCGGGGCGTGGCGCGCTCACGGTGCGTTACGGGCATGGCGACGATGCGCTGATCCTGGTCATTGCGCATCTGGCGCTCGGGCAGCGCGCGCGCTTTCGTCAACTCGAGTGCATCGCCGAGATCATCCGCGATTACCGGCACGTCATCGTGATGGGCGATATGAATTGCGGTTCGGAAAGCCGCGAGATCGACTGGCTGGTGAAACGCACCGCGTTGCGGGAGCCGACGCATAACCTGCTGACGTTCCCGAGCTGGCGCCCTTCGCGCAACCTGGATCAGATCCTGGTGTCACCGTCGCTGGTGGTTGAACGCATCGATGCACTCAACTGCGCCTACTCCGATCATCTTCCGATCGCCATGGAGGTCGTGTTGCCCATGGCATTGCCGCGGTATGACGATCAGCGCGTACCTGCCGTCCTGCCGCTGGCCGGCGCCGCGGCCTGAAACAAACTATCCCTGCTTTCGCAGTTCCTCCAGAATCATCTCGACCAGCTTCAGCCCCGCCGGGCTCATTCCGCGCGATAGTTTTTCGACGTCGTCTTCGCCTTGCTCCATTTGCGAGAGCGCGGAGGCCAGGCGCGCCATGTCGCCCCCGGCCTGACGCATCTGGATGGCCATGTCCGCCAGCGCCTTCAGCGCCTCGACATTGCCATGCCGGCTGGCGGCGATCATCGAGGCGAGGCCCGGCGCGGCATGTTCCGGGTCGGGAGTGGCGTTGAGGTCGGGCAGCGTTTCGGGATTGTGCAGCCCGCGCAGAATCGCCTCCGCAATGGCACGATCCTCTTCATCGAGGCCCAGCAGTACGCTGGTGTCGCGCTGGCCGCCGAGAATGCGCCGGATGACGGCGACCAGCTGGATCCAGCCGTTATCCTCGGAGATTTTCAGGAGCTGATCCAGTTGCGGCATCAGATCGCGATTGTGGCAGGTGCGCACCACGGCATGAACCAGGCCGGCGTGAGCCACCAGGATTTGCTGGTCTTTTTCGGGCAAAGCGGGCATCGTGAATTTCCTCAAGGCTTTGACGAGTCCGGCAAATATACTACGCTTGCGCCGGATGAAAATCATTTGTATTGGATGACACCTGCACCATGATCGGACTCCTGCAGCGCGTGCGCACCGCCCGGGTTGACGTGGATGGCAAAACCGTCGCGACGATCGGACCGGGCCTGCTGGTTTTTATCGGCGTTGAGCAGCGCGATGACGAGTCCCGGGCCGACCGGTTGCTGGAACGGCTGCTGGGTTATCGCATGTTTCCGGATGCGGCCGGCAAGATGAATCTGAGCGTCGAAGACATCGGCGGCGGTGTGTTGCTGGTGCCTCAGTTCACGCTCGCCGCGGATACGAACAAGGGCATGCGCCCGAGTTTCACGCCCGCCGCGTCACCGGAGCAAGGCCGGCGTCTGTTTGAATATCTCGTGAACCGTGCACGGACGCAGTATGCGTCCGTGGAAACCGGCATGTTCGGTGCCGACATGCAGGTGACGCTTACCAACGATGGCCCGGTGACATTCTGGTTGCGCGTGGAATAACAGCGCCATTCAGGCGCGATCCATCGGAAAGGCAAGCACCTCCGCAATCGTGCGCGCGCCGGCGGCGAGCATGACCAGGCGATCGAAACCCAGCGCCACCCCGGCGCAATCGGGCAGACCCTGCGCCAGTGCCGCCAGCAGGCGCTCGTCCAGCGGCGCGACCGGCTGGCCGTTGGCCGCGCGGGCATGCAGTTGCCGCTCAAAGCGGGTGCGCTGTTCTTCCGCGTCGGCCAGTTCATGAAACCCGTTCGCCAGCTCGATGCCATTCAGGTAAAGCTCGAAGCGCGCCGCCAGCGGCGGGTCGCCCGGCTGAATGCGCGCGAGCGAGGCCTGGGAGGCCGGGTAGTCATATATAAAGGTTAACCGACCCTGCCCCAGCATCGGTTCGACCACGTGCGTGAGCAGCAGGTCGCGCCAGACGGCCAGATCGTTTTGTGTCAGCAGCTCAGACGGCACGTCGATTTTGTGCGCCTTGGCCGCGGCGGCAAAATCCCCGGCCGAGGCCGTGTGCGGATCGAGACCGGCGTGACGCTGGAACGCCTCGCGGTAGGAAAGCCGTTCCGGGGCATCGAGCGACAGGGTCGGCGCCAGAAGTCGCATGACCAATTCATCGGTTTCGTCCATCAACCGATGGTAATCGAAACCCACGCGATACCATTCGAGCATCGTGAATTCCGGATTGTGCAAACGCCCGGCCTCGCCGTCGCGGAACACCTTGCAGATCTGGTAGATCGAGCCGGAGCCCGCCGCGAGCAGGCGTTTCATCGGAAATTCCGGCGAGGTATGCAGATAGAAAGTCTGCCCGCGGGGAAACCGCGGACCGGTGTAGCGCGTGGCCAGGCTCGCCAGCATCGGGTCGGTGACCGCGGCGGTGGAGAGAATCGGCGTCTCCACCTCGAGCACGCCGCGTTCGAAAAAAAACGCCCGGGTGCGTTCGAGCAGCCGGGCGCGGAGTTTCAGAACTTCCAGGGCGGCGGTGGGTTGCCAGTCACCGGAAGCGTCGGTGGTCATCGGTCAGGCGCGCGAGATGTACTCGCCGGTACGGGTGTTGACCTTGATGGCCTCGCCTTTTTGCACGAACAACGGCACGCGCACCACGGCGCCGGTTTCCAGCGTCGCCGGCTTGCCGCCGCCCCCGCTGGTGTCGCCTTTGAGACCCGGATCGGTCTCGACGACCTTGAGGATCACCGTGTTCGGCGGCTCGACAGTCAGCGGCACGCCGTTCCACAACGTGATGATGCATACGTCCTGTTCCTTGAGCCACTTGGCGTTGTCACCCACGGCGTTTTTGTCGGCCGCCATCTGCTCGTAGCTTTGCGGGTTCATGAAGTGCCAGAACTGTTCGTCGCTATAAAGGTACTGCATCTCCACGTCCGCCACGTCCGCGGCCTCGATGGTTTCGCCGGATTTGAACGTGCGCTCGATGGTGCGTCCGTTTTTGAGATTGCGAATACGGACACGACTGAATGCCTGGCCCTTGCCGGGCTTCACGAACTCGTTTTCGACGATCGAGGCCGGGTCGCCGTCAAGCATCACCTTGAGACCGGCCTTGAATTCATTAGTATTGTAAGTTGCCATCACACACCTTATCTATCTAAATACACTTCGTATGAATCACGTTCACGCCGCGTCTTTCCCCTCACCCTCATTCCCTCTCCCGCAAGGGGAGAGGGAGGCGAGCCGAGCGCGCTGCGCGCGACTTGGGTAAAATTGAGCGCGCTATGATACCCGGAACTTCTGTTTTAAGGCAGGTCCCTGTCTGGCAATCGGCCCTGGCTCGTGCCATCACCGAACCCGCCGAATTGCTGGCGGCCGTGGGCCTGGGCGATGAGTGGCTGCCGGCCGCCACGGCCGCCGCGCGACTGTTTCCCCTGCGCGTGCCGCGCGGGTTCGTGGCGCGCATGCGACTCCGCGACCCGCGCGACCCCTTGCTGCGGCAGGTATTGCCGCTGGCCGAGGAATGCCTCGCGGTCGAGGGTTTCGGCGCCGATCCGGTCGGCGATCTCATCGCCATGGCTGTCCCCGGCGTGCTGCACAAATATCACGGACGGGTGTTGCTGACGGCCACCGGGGCCTGCGCCGTGCATTGCCGCTATTGTTTCCGCCGCCATTTTCCCTACGCCGAGGCCAACCCCGTGGTCGATCAGTGGCGTCAGGCATTGGACTACATCGCCGGCGATGATTCGATCACCGAGGTTATCCTGAGCGGCGGCGATCCGCTCAGCATGTCCGATCGCCGTCTCGCCGACCTGGCGCGTCGTCTGGAGGCGATCCCGCATCTCCGGCGTCTGCGTCTGCACACCCGCTTGCCCGTTGTATTGCCCGAGCGCGTGAATGATGAATTGCTCGATTGGCTGGGCGGCACGAGATTCAAAACAGTAATTGTCGTGCACGCGAATCATGCCAATGAAATTGATTCCTCCGTGACAGCGGCGCTGGCGGGTCTCAAGGCGTCCGGCGTGGAACTGCTCAATCAGTCTGTGTTGTTGCGCGGCGTCAATGACAGTACCGAGGCGCTGATGGCGCTGAGTGAAAAATTGTTCGAGGCGGGAGTTTTGCCTTATTACCTGCATCTGCTCGACAAGGTGCAGGGCGCGGCGCACTTCGAGGTGGAGGAGACCGCCGCGCGGCGCCTGATGGCGGAGCTTAATCGGCAATTGCCGGGCTATCTGGTGCCGCGACTGGTGCGTGAAATTCCCGGCGCGCCGGGAAAGCTGTGGCTGACTTGAGCAGACGCACGCGTTTCCCTCGGATTGCGCATTGTGAAAAATTAAACTAAACCTGGTCAGGATTCTCGGGCTGTCAGTACCGGAACTTGTCTCTGGAGGCGCCGGAACAAGGCCTTTTCCGGTTTTCAAATTACTTGCCCGCGGCCGCAATAAAGACGGTCCCTCCCCCGGATCACATGGACCTTTGCTGGATATGTTCTGCCACACGAGAGTAAACTAATACAGCATAATTTGGATACCGGAAGTTTTTAACTTTCCTAGACAACATGCAACAAGGAGGAAGCGATGAACAAGAAAACAAGCAAATCGAAATCCGCAACCCTGAAGAAATCCCAGCGCTCGATGACGCGCCGGAAATTTCTGACGGCCACGGCGGCTTCTGTCGGTGGTGCGGCCGCGATCGGATTCCCGATGATTTCACGCGCGGAGATAACCTCGCTGCGGTTCCAGAGCACTTGGCCGTCCAAGGATATCTTCCACGAGTACGCGCTCGACTTCGCCAAGAAGGTGAACGACATGACCGGCGGCGAACTCAAGATCGAGGTGCTGCCGGCGGGCGCGGTGGTGCCGGCCTTCGGCCTGCTCGACGCGGTGTCGAAGGGCACGCTCGACGGCGGCCACGGCGTGCTCGTCTATCACTACGGCAAGCAAAACGCTTTGGCGCTCTGGGGTTCGGGCCCCGCTTTTGGCATGGATGCCAACATGCTGCTCGCCTGGCACAAGTACGGCGGCGGCAAGGAACTGCTCGCCAAGCTCTACAAGTCCATCGGCGCCAATGTCGTGTCCTTCCCCTATGGTCCGATGCCGACGCAACCGCTCGGCTGGTTCAAGAAACCGATCACCAAGGCGGCAGACTTCAAGGGGCTCAAGTTCCGCACCGTGGGCATCTCGATTGACGTGTTCACCGCGCTGGGCGCGGCGGTCAACGCGCTGCCCGGCGGCGAAATCGTGCCGGCCATGGATCGCGGGCTGCTCGACGCGGCGGAGTTCAACAACGCGAGTTCCGACCGCCTGCTCGGCTTCCCGGATGTGTCCAAGGTGTGCATGCTGCAGAGCTACCACCAGAACGCCGAGCAGTTCGAGGTCACGTTCAACAAGACCAAGTTTGACGCGCTGCCGGCCAAGATCCAGGCGATTATCGCCAATGCGGTAGAGGCCGCTTCCGCGGATATGTCGTGGAAGGCTATCGACCGTTACTCGCAGGATTACATCGACATGCAGACCAAGCAGAACGTCAAGTTCTACAAGACCCCGGACGCGCTGTTGCAGATGCAGCTCGACGGCTATGACGCGGCGGCGGCGAAGCGCAAGGACAACGCGCTGTTCAATGAGATCGCCGAATCGCAGAAGAAGTTCGCCGAGCGCGCGGTACGCTGGGACCTCGATACCAACGTTGGCCGGCGCATGGCGTACAACCATTACTTCGCACCCAAGAAGGCGGCGCCGAAGAAGGGCTAAGGTTGCACTCCTGAAACACCATCCGGTAACTCCGGGTGGTGTTTTTTTTGGATGCCACCGCCAACGGGGCGGAGGTGGCATATAATAAATTCCCGACCCGCCGCCACATCATCGGGGTTTTTCGGCCATGCAGAAACTATTGCTGTTCATTGACAAGCTGAGCACCTGGGTCGGCCAGGCCTTTTCCTTCTGCATCGTGGTGCTCACGCTGCACATCTCGTGGGAAGTGTTCTCGCGCTACGTGCTGGACGCCCCGCGCGCGTGGGCCTTTGACTTCATGATCATGATGTACGGGACCCTGTTCATGATGGCCGGCGCCTACGCGCTGTCGAAGAACAGCCACGTGCGCGGCGATGTGCTCTACGGCTTCTTCAGGCCGCGCACCCAGGCGACGCTCGACCTCACGCTCTATTTCGTATTCTTCATTCCCGGCGTGATCGCACTGACCTACGCGGGTTACACCTACGCCGCCGATTCGTGGCGAATCAGCGAGCACTCCACCATCACTTACGAAGGACCGCCGATCTATCCGTTCAAGACGGTGATCCCGCTGGCCGGGGCGTTCCTGATGGCGCAGGGGATCGTCGAGATCGTCCGCTGCATCATCTGCCTCAAGCAAGGCGAATGGCCCTCGCGCCAGTTAGACGTCGAGGAAGTGGATGTCGACAAGCTGAAGGAAGAACTGCACGTCAAGGACGAGGATATCCAGAAGCTCGACAAATACGTCGTACAACAGGAACGCCACAAATGAAGCTGCGCAAGGAACTCTGGTTCGGCTTCGCGCTGATGGCGATCATCATTACCCCCAGTCTTGTATTCATGCCCTGGGGCAATATTACCAACGGCCACCTGGGCCTGCTCATGCTGGCGCTGATCGTGGTGGCCATCATGCTCGGCTTTCCCACGGCCTTCACGCTCATGGGGATGGGCGTGTTCTTCTCCTGGCTCTACTATCGCAGCGTCGACCCGCAGCTTGCCGTCCAGCAGGTCCTCGACCTGTTCGTTCAGCGCACCTACGGTGTGATGTCGAACGACGTGTTGATTGCGATTCCGCTGTTCCTGTTCATGGGCTATCTCGTTGAGCGGGCAAAGCTGATTGACCGGTTGTTCAGGAGTCTGCATCTGGCCACCGCGGGGGTTCCGGGGTCGCTTGCGGTGGCGACGATTGTCACCTGCGCTATCTTCGCCACCGCCACCGGCATCGTCGGCGCGGTGGTGACGCTGATGGGCCTGCTCGCGTTCCCGGCGATGCTCAAGGCCGGATACAACGTCAAGATCGCGGCGGGCGCGGTCACCGCGGGCGGCTGCCTCGGAATCCTGATCCCGCCCTCGGTGTTGCTGATTGTTTATGGCGCCGTCGCGGGGGTGTCCGTGGTCCAGCTCTACGCCGGCGCCTTCCTTCCCGGCTTCATGCTCGCGGGACTTTATATCGGGTACGTCATTCTGCTCGCCAAGTGGAAGCCACATTTGATGCCTCCGCTGGCCGAAAGCGAGCGGTACGTGCCGCTTCCGCCTTTGGCGCAAAGATTGGCGCAGCAAAATCGCAACGCGTTGATAGGGCTGTGGCGTGCGCTCACCGGAGGCGCCGGCGCCGGCGTCGCGAAACACACCGTGCTCGGGCAGTTTTTCGTCGCGCTGCTCCCGGCGCTGGTCATCGTCGCCATCTTGGGCGTCACCTATCAGGCGGTGACCGCGCCGGTAATCGAAGCCAGCACCGCCGGGTTGGTCGAGGCGGGCGGTCTGGTCGCGGCACCTGTAGAGGAGCAGGAATCGACCGGACTCATCGGCGCGCCGGAAGCGGAAGCGGATAAATCAGGGGTCCAGGAACCTCCAGCCGAAGGCGCGAAAGAAGTCGCTCCGCCACCCGCTGCGGAGGCGGCAAAGCCCGAAGTCGTCGAAACGACGGCCGCCGCCGAACTCGAGCGGCTCCCGGCGCCGACGTGGTTCTGGGTCGTTTGCGGCATCGCCATCGCCCTGCTCGCCATCCGTTACCGGCGCTTGAACTGGCAGCGGCTCGAGATATTCAAGATGCTGCTCACCTCGTTCTTCCCGCTGGCGCTGATGATCCTCGCAGTGCTCGGCTCGATCGTGGTCGGTCTGGCGACACCTTCCGAGGCGGCGGCGGTCGGTGCGTTCGGCGGGTTCATTCTGGCGGGGGCCTACCGTTTCATCGCCTATTGGCAGGAGGGAAAGTCCAGCGGCAAGAATACCGGCAAGGTGATCTGGAGCACGGTGAAGGAGCTCGGCGTCATCGTCAAGGAGTCGTCCTTCCTCACCGCCAAAACGAGCGCGATGGTGTGCTGGCTGTTCGTCGGGTCCGGTATTTTCGCGGCGGCATTCGCGCTGCTCGGCGGGCAGGAGCTGATCGAGAAATGGGTACTGTCGCTCGACATGACGCCGCTGCAGTTCATGATCCTCGCCCAGTTCATCATTTTCATTCTCGGCTGGCCGCTCGAGTGGACCGAGATCATCATCATCTTCATGCCGATCTTCATTCCGCTCTTGCAGCACTTCAACATCGATCCCCTGTTCTTCGGGTTGCTGGTGGCGCTGAACCTTCAGACGGCATTCCTGTCGCCCCCGGTGGCAATGGCGGCGTTCTACCTCAAAGGCGTCTCGCCGCCGCATGTCACACTCAACCAGATCTTCGCCGGCATGATGCCGTTCATGGGCATCCAGGTGATCGCGCTGATCCTGCTCTACACGTTCCCACAGATCGGTCTGTGGTTGCCGCAGGTGTTTTATAATAAATAAGGGAAGTGCGGGCCGGAATCCCTAAAGTCGGTTACGCATCGCCAGGGATGGCGGGTATAGACTCGAAAAGT
>ERZ1292633.6277-Hain-H41-02um-R1-6277-length-10438-cov-4_pt1 | contig 10438 bp, 10 predicted proteins | sample MGYA00564406_ERZ1292633 | MGnify/ENA primary metagenome ERZ1292633 (study PRJEB36523, sample SAMEA6512639) | groundwater metagenome | collected 2019-01-08 | study: AquaDiva: Metagenomics assemblies of 32 groundwater samples
TGTGGTGTAGGGGCGGGCCATTGTGCCCGCTATTTTTTGGGGTCGACATGTTGGTCGACCCGTACAGCGCGTCAAAGGGCGAGGGTTCAAAAAGAGGTTCCCAGGAATACACGGTTACTTTTCGGGGTACTCGTTCGATGGTTTTGCCGGCTCTTGCGAGTTCGTACAGCTTTTTTCCGTCCATTTTGATGGCGGAATACATGGGAGGGATTTGTTCTTGAGGGCCGGTAAGCTCTCGGAGGGCGATTTTGAGTTCCTCGAGTGAGATAGTTTCGTTTCCGTTGTCTTTGGGTACTACGATTTCTGGTGATTCTGGGTCGAGTGTTTCTGTTGTCGCTCCAAGGGCAATGTCGGCGGTGTAGCTTTTATCCATGCCTAAAAAGTGTGAAAGATGCTTGGTGCAGTCTCGGCCTACGCCAATAATGAGGAGCCCGGTAGCGAAAGGGTCAAGAGTTCCCGAGTGCCCGACTCGCTTTTCGCCGGTGACGCGGCGTACGCAAGCCACGATGTCGTGGCTTGTTTTTCCTGCGGGTTTGTCGATCAACAGAAACGGCATAGGTAAGTTGGGAAGTTGTGAAGAGGTGAAGTTAGGAGGTCGGGGAAGGTGAGATTTTGATTGAGAGAAATGATCTTAGGATAGCAGATAAACGTAAAAAGTGTCTCTCCTTGCTCCAAAGCCCCTTATTCGTTACACTCTAGCGCATGAATATCTCAGAACTTGCCCGTCAATTACGGGTACCTACCGAAGAACTTCGTTCTCGCTTGCCGGAACTTGGTTTTGATATTGGTGGAAAGGCTCTTAAAATTCCCGATCGCGATGTTGGAAAAATTATTCGCGCATGGAATGAGCACAAAAAGCGCCTATATCTTCAAAAAAGAATGGAAGAGCAAAAGTCTCGTGCGGAGCGTAAGGCTAAGGTGCAGTCGGGTGACGCTGAGCGCGTGGCTATTCCTGAGCTTATTACGGTTCGTGATTTTGCAACGCTGTTGAACTTGCCGGTTGCAAAGGTTATGCAAGAGCTCATGCGTAACGGCATTTTGGCATCGCTTAACGAGCGTATCGACTTTGATTCCGCTTCTATTATTGCGGAAGATTTGGGTTACCTTGCGGATCGCGCAGAAGAAGGAAAGGAAGAGGCAGTTGATAATGAGGCAAACAATCGTTTGGAAAAGGTAAAGGAAGAAGAGCGTGCAACGGGTACTACACTTGCGCGTCCTCCGGTTGTCGTGGTGATGGGTCACGTCGACCACGGTAAAACGTCGCTTCTTGACGCGGTGCGTTCGGCGAATGTTGTTGCGGGTGAAGCTGGAGGCATTACACAGCACATTGGTGCGTACCAGGTGGTGCGTAATGGTAAGCCGCTTACGTTTATTGATACTCCGGGTCACGAAGCGTTTACGGTGATGCGTTCTCGTGGTGCAAAGGTTGCTGACATTGCTATCTTGGTTGTTGCAGCTGATGATGGTGTACAGCCACAAACGCGTGAGGCGATTGATATTATTAAAGCGGCAAAGCTTCCGTTTGTTGTTGCGATTAACAAAATCGATAAAGCTGATGCAAATCAAGACTTTGTAAAAACCCAGTTGTCTGACTTGGGTCTTGTTCCTGAAGATTGGGGAGGGAAGACGGTGTGTGTGCCGATTTCTGCAAAGAAGTTACAGAACATCGATGGTTTGCTCGATGTATTGTTGCTTATTGCGGACATGGAAAAAGAGCAGATTGTTGCCGACCCAGCGCGCGCGGCAATTGGAACGATTATTGAGTCGCGTGTTGATAAGAATGAAGGTTCTTTGGCGACGATTGTGGTGCAAACCGGAACACTTCGTTTGCAGGACTATCTTGGCGTCCGTGGTGTGAATTATGGTCGAGTGCGCGCCATGAAGGCGTTTGATGGAACCATGCTTAAAGAAGCTCCTCCTTCTACTCCGGTAAAGATTCTTGGTTTTAAGGCAGCGCCTTCCGTTGGAGATATTGTTGAGGCAACGCGTGACGGATCTACGCTTGAAGAGCTTCGTGAAAGTACATCGCGCCCATCGGGTGTTGATCAAATTTCCTCGGTTGCACAAAAGCCTATTGAAGATTCGGAAGGGGGAGGTGAAAAGCCAACGCTTAATATCATGATTAAAGGTGACATGCTTGGTTCACTCGAGGCGGTTATCGGTATGATTGAAAAGATCCAAAACCCTCACGTTGCCGTGAAGATTATTAGCCGTGGACTCGGAAACGTATCTGATGCTGACGTAGCTCGTGCTGAGGCAGGAAAGGCAATCATCATGGCCTTCAACGTAAAGATGGGCATGGGTGTTGAAGACTTGTCTCGAAATAAGGATGTCGTTGTTGAGACACACACGGTTATTTATAAGCTTTTTGAAAGCGTTGTTGAACACTTGAAGAGACTCCTTCCTTCCGAAAAGGTTTACTCTGAGCTTGGAACGGGTGAGGTGCTCGCACTTTTCCGTAAGACTGATAAGGGTGTTGTGCTTGGTATAAAGGTTAAAAAAGGAAAAATTATCCCTGGTACTACCGTGCGTATTATGCGCAATAATTCTATTATTGGTGAAGGAAAGGCAGAGTCAATTCAAGTTGGTACGACCGTGGTAAAAGATGCGCTCGCTGGTCAGGAATGTGGTATTTCTTTCATTGGTAAAACGAAGGTAGAAGTTGGTGACACTATTGAGGTATACCAAGAAGAGTTACAGGCACGTACACTTGTTGTAAATAAGTAAATACTTTTATGATGGAATTAACGGTACAAAACTTTGACGCAGAGGTAACGAAGTTTTCGCATCCTGTACTTGTTGATTTTTGGGCGGTTTGGTGTGGACCATGTCGCACGATGTCCCCTTTGTTTGAAGAGCTTGCTAAGGAAATGTCTGATGTGACCTTTGCAAAGGTAAATGTTGATGATGCACCTGAACTTGCAATGCGTTTCAATGTGCTTTCCATCCCAACTTTCGTAGTATTGAAGGGCGGTACGGAAATCGGCCGTTTTTCGGGGGCTATGCCAAAGGAAATGGTGAAAGAGCGTTTGGCAGCGATCATTGGAGTGTAAGTGTTTGTCATCCCGACGACAGGAGGGATCTTCCACTTGTGAAAATACAACAGGTAGATTTCTCCTAACGTCGAAATGACACCCATTCTTATGCACCAAGTCGTCATCATTGGTTCTGGTCCTGCGGGTTACACTGCTGCGCTTTACGCCGCACGTGCGAATATGCAGCCGGTTCTTTTTGCGGGTTTACAACCTGGAGGGCAGCTCACGCAAACATCTGAAGTTGAAAACTGGCCTGGAGAAGTGCAGGGGATTATGGGTGCTGAGTTGATGGAAAAATTGAAAGCTCAAGCGGAGCGTTTTGGTACGGAAGTGATTCAAGATGTTATTACTGCGGTTGATTTTTCTTCGCATCCCTACAAAGTGCTTTCGGCAAGTGGAAAAGAGGTGGTTGCCGAAACGGTGATTATTTCTACCGGCGCTACGGCGAGGTGGCTTGGGGTTCCTGGTGAAGAGCGGTTGCAGGCGAAGGGAGTCTCGGCTTGTGCTACGTGTGATGGATTTTTTTTCCGAGGAAAAGAAATTATTGTGGTTGGGGGAGGGGACAGTGCAATGGAAGAGGCAACCTTCCTTACGAAGTTTGCGAGCAAGGTGACTATTGTTCATCGGAGTGCAGAATTTCGTGCGTCAAAGATTATGTTTGAGCGCGCTCAAAAGAATTCAAAAATTTCTTTTGTGATGAATGCGGTTATTGATGAAATTTGGGTGCTGAACGAGTTGAGGGAGTTCGGCTTAAGGATACGGTGACCGGAGCGCTTACTGAACACAAAGTTGATGGAGTGTTCGTTGCCATTGGTCACAAGCCGAATACGGAATTGTTTAAATCTACGATTACCCTTGATGCGAAGGGTTATATTGTTACCGAAGGAAAGTCGACAAGAACCAATATTCCTGGTGTTTTTGCGTGCGGTGACGTCATGGACCCAGCCTACCGCCAAGCGGTTACGGCGGCGGGATCTGGCTGTGCTGCAGCGCTTGATGCAGAGCGATGGATTGTTGCTCATGAGTAAAACATGTATTCGTCATGAAATGCGTTGCATTCTTTTATGGACAAAGCCATACAAAATCTTATTAAAAAAGCTGAGACTCAGGCAAAGGGTGTCACTTTTTTAAATACCCCTGATCAGTTGAAGGATTTCTACCTTTCGAATTTAGAAAACTATACAGAATGGAGGGCGTTGGCGAGTATTGATGACTGGCTTCCTGTTGATCGTGAGTTTCTACAGGAATTTCGAGTTAAGCTTGATGCGAAAAAGATACCGACTCGCGTTATTATGAAATCGAGTGGTCTTCAGTTTGAGCCTCAGGGATTGCAATTTCGTTCTGTAAAGACTATTCCTGATTCTTACACTTTCCGAAGTAGTATTGATATTCTCGACAATAAAATTCTTGTCATGAATCCGCACATGTCTGTACTCGGTCTTGTTATTGAAAGTGAAGCGCTTATTGATGTATTTCGAGATATGTTCGACATGCTTTGGACGTCTTTGCCGGAACAAACAGTGTAAGATATGGCGTACGAATACGGAAAAGCACACTGGGATGATTTGTGGGAAAAGCTTGAGCAAGAGGGAAATGTTGGATTGGATTATGTTATTAATCCCTATCTTTATCCAGAAATTGCTCATGTACTTGCACAGATGCCAAAAGCATTTGTTGTTGATTTTGGATGCGGGACGAATCTTATGGGAATCCAGTTACTTTATGGGTATTCCCAGTCAATTGCAGCATTGAAAAATGTTGACGAATTAGATCATGCACGTTTTAACACGATGCTTTATTTGGGTCTTGAGGGTCAAGACGAGCTCGTTAAGAGATCTGGGTCGTATTTAAAAGATCTTGGCAATCCTGCAAACATTGCGACGACGCAGGCGCATATTGGCGCGATCGATGATACCTTCTTTGATGAAAAGAGTGTTGATCTTTGTGTTTCTAGAAACTTTTTAATGCATCTTTCTTTACAAGATTACGAAAAGCACATGTCCCATGTTTTTTCTTTGTTGAAGCCTGGAGGATTTTATATTTTCGCAACATTAAATCCTGCATACGAATGTTTAAAGGCGGAAAGAGAACTTGAAAATGGTGAGCGCTATGACTTTATTCACGGAAAGAGTGGGGAGCACGGCACTTTTTATCACTTTTATAAAACCGTTGAGACTTACGAAACTTCAATGAGTCGTTTTGTTCTTCAAAAGAAGATCTCCTGTATTCCAATATCTGAAGAATTTAAATCAACGCACGAACGTTATTACGATCCTGAAGTTCCGATGGCTTTTGTGTACGTTTTGAAAAAAGAAGGATAGCTTTTTACTGTTTGACAGATTTTCTTCCTCCGTTGTGAAATGAGTTTGTGACTTTAATCTTATGAGGAGCTATGGATTCAGAAATGAAATCTTTTTTGGAAGGATTTGAACAGCGCATGAATGTGCGTTTTGATGGAATTGACGTTCGACTGGGTGGTATAGATATGCGCCTTGATGCTATGGATGCTCGGTTTGGCAGTATAGATGTTCGGCTTAATGGTATTGATGGACGCCTTGATGCAATAGACTCTCGTCTTTACGGCATTGATGTTCGTCTTGATGCTATAGATGCGCGGTTTGATGGAATTGACTTGCGTCTTGACGGGATAGATTCGCGTCTTGACCACTTCGAACGAAATCAGAATGATATGCAGGAACAAATTGCATATCTTGTGGGAAGCTTTGGCAAGTTTGCTGATGATATGAGAAAACTTGTACACGCGCATGATGTTCGTATTACCAACCTTGAATCGCGCGTGCAGTTTGTTTAGAGATATTTTTTATCTTTGAGTTCAGAGGGGAGGTAGTCTTGCACTGCTTCTTCTTTATTTTCAAAAGCCGGGGTGTATTTGTAGCCTTTTCCGTAGCCTAAGTTCTTCATGAGTGATGTAGGAGCGTTTCTGATATGGAGAGGAACGGGAAGATTAGGGAGGTGTTTTATATCTTCTTGAACGCTTTGATATGCCGTGTAGAGTTTGATGGATTTTGGTGCGTTTGCCATGTAGGCGACACATTGTGCAATAACCACGCCGCATTCTGGCATGCCGATTGCGTGGGATGCTTGATGTGCCGCGACTGCCTGTACGAGTGCCTGCGGATCGGCAAGACCGATGTCTTCGCTTGCAAAACGAATGAGGCGACGGGTGAGGTAGAGTGGTTCTTCTCCGGCTTCGAGCATACGTCCGGCCCAATAGAGTGCGGCGTTTGCATCGTTTCCACGCATGGATTTGTGAAGTGCGGAAATGATGTTGTAGTGCTCTTCGCCGCCTTTGTCGTACAAGAGCGTATTTTTTTCTACGATTTTTGCAACGGCATCTTGGTCGACTTTTTCTTTTTGTCTATGCTCTGCTTCGAGGACGTTTGCAACGAGTTCGAGCATGTTCAGCCCGTTTCGTCCGTCACCATTTGCGATAGTGGCGAGAAAAAGAAGGGCTTCATTGGTAAGATTAAGTTTAAGCTTGCCGAGGCCTTTTTCTTCGTCGAGCAGTGCGCGTTTAAGAATTTTAGCGAGGTCTTCTGGGGGGAGTTGAGAAAGTGTAAGTACGCGCATACGGGAGAGAAGCGCTGCGTTTACTTCAAATGAAGGGTTCTCTGTTGTTGCGCCAATGAGCGTAACGACGCCTTGTTCGACGGCGGGGAGAAGGGCGTCTTGTTGGGATTTTGTGAAACGATGAATTTCATCGATAAATAAAATAGTGCGTTCGCTGTAGAAATTTCTTCGTTCATCGGCATCCTTAAGAATGGCGCGGACTTCGGCGACGGTTCCGTTTACTGCGCTCAGAGGAATGAATTTTGCTTTGACGTGGTTGGCGATGATTTTTGCGAGGGTTGTTTTTCCTACTCCTGGTGGCCCCCAAAACAAGAGTGACGGCACTTCGCCCTTTAGGAGAAGCGTGCGCAAATATTTTCCTTCGCCGATGATTCCTTGTTGCCCTTCGTATTCCTCGAGATTCGTGGGACGTATGCGGTCGGCAAGGGGAGTATGGAGGCGTTTTTTATTTTGGGCGGATGCGAAGATATCCATATTTATTCCTTTCTTAATTTCACCACAAAGAATCCTTCGCATTCATTGCTAGGAAGAATGATTGTTCCGTACGACGTTGATCTGACGGGAGATACAGGAAGGGTGATCTTTTCTACTTTCATGCTCGGGTGTTCCTCACAAAACCATTTAATCTGATCTTCGTTTTCTTCTGGCGCGAGTGTGCAGGTTGAATAGAGAAGTGTGCCGCCTTTTTTGAGCATTTTGTATGCGCTGCGCAAAAGACGGCGTTGAAGTTTGGCGTGTTCAGTGATGTTTTTTTGTGACCAAAAAGTAAATGAACGGGGATCGCTTAAGTCGATACGGCCTTCTGCGGTACAGGGTACATCGGCGAGAATGGCGTCGAATGTTTCGGGGTATTCGTGGTAGAGCGTTGCGCTGTCGGTGTTTTTTGCTTGTACATTTGCGCCTTGCATGGTTATGGTGTTGACGAGCTTTTGGTAGCGGACGGAGTTATCTTCGCATGCGATGATAGTTCCCTTGTTTTCTCCGCCAAAGGCGGATCCGCCTTTGGCGGACATGAGCGCGGCGATTTGTGTTGTTTTGCTTCCTGGCGCTGCACAAATGTCTGCAACGGATTGGCCTGGGAGGGGATCGAGAACGAGAGGTGGAATCATGGACGCGATTCCTTGGAGGTACACGTGACCATCTTTCGTGAGATGGTGTTCGAGGAGTTGATCGTCGGTACGGTTTTTGATGCGAAGAGCGTGGGGGATGTTTTTGATACGTTCAAACGCAATGCCTTCTTCGCGGTAGACGTCCATGACGGCGTGGTCAGTGGTTTTGAGCGTATTTACGCGAAGCGTTGGGAGGCGTTTGGTGCTAAAAGACTTCACTATTGCGGCGACAGTTTGTGGGCCGAATTGTTTAGTAAGGCGGGCGAGGAGGGGTTGTGGAAGAGAGCGAGCCATAAATATAGAGATATCGTACACTAGGAACATATGGAAAGTCTCTCTCCTCAGGAACTTAAAGTGAAGCGTGATGCCGTCGATTCGGTAACACTTGTTGATTTGCAGTCGGTTGAGGGATACGCCCATCGGCATATTCCTGGAGCGGTTCATATGGAGCCAACCCCTACCTGTGGCGATGAATGTGTTCATCTTTTGAAAGATAAAGATGCGGATATTGTGTTGTACGGTGAATTTGATGAGCTTGGAAAAGGGAGTTTGGTTGCCGAAGCACTTTCTATAGCTGGTTATACTAAGGTTTCTCGTTTGGCGGGTGGCATGATGGGGTGGATGGAGGCGGGATTTGGGGTTGAGGGTGGCCAGGAGAGTTAGTTTTAAAATGCAAAGATATGGAGAAACTCCGTTTTGAAGCACAATTTGGACAGACAAAAAAGACTCTTGAATCTTCGCGAGCGAAAATTAACGAGTTTTTGAAACAGGAAGCCCTTGATGAACGAGATAGAGTTCGCCTCACTCGCGTTTTGCAGTTGGTGGAACGTCATCAACCCAAACGAAAAGTTGACGAACCGAAAGTTAATAAGTGGCGAAGCTATCTCGAAAGTGTCTATCGGCTTTTACCAAGCCGAAAAAAATCGCAAAAACCGATTGAAAATATTTCCGCTCACTCGTATCTTCTTGCTGAAAAAACAATTACTTCGCTTCGCGATCTTCAACGTATAGATTTTAAAATTGAACAAGAAAAGGGATTTTCAGAAGAAGAATTTTTGAATCAAGAACGACCTACCGAAGTTGAAAGAAAAGAAACATTAGACACATCACTTACTCTTGAATATGAAAAGAAAAATTGGGGCGTAGAACGGGTTTGTCTTGATGGTATTCAAAATCACTTACCGTCAGACTCAAAAGGTGAGCATGTTTGGATAAGATGTTTGGTCGGCGACAAATGGGTTTCGCTTACAGAAGCGAGAGAAAAGAAAAGAGAAATAGAAGCAGTTAGATTTGTCGATGATGGTGTTGGTTTTGATGTTAAAAATTTGGCTCTTTTATATTCCACAAAAGCGGGAGAGAAGGAGTCTCGCGGACAATTTGGAGAAGGTATGAAAATGATGGCCGCTGCTGCTTTGCGCGAGGGATTAGAACTGGAAATGGAATCACAAGACTGGAGCGCGAAGCCAACATCAAAAGAAGTAAAAATAAACGATACTAGAAACAAAAAGGATCAAATAGTTCAACAGCTATCATTTCAAGTTAATCATTTGGCTGGCGAGCCAATGATTGGATCACGTACAACATTTCACAAACCAACAGAAGCGTTTATTGATGAGTTAATGCAGATTGAAAAGAAGGTGCTAGCTTTACGTGAAAATTATCGTCCTATTTTTGTGGGAAGCACTGGCGAAATAGTAGATCGTGAATCTGGCAGTTTATTTGTAAAAGGAATTTATGTTAGTGGTAAGAAAACTTTATTTTCTTACAATTTTGAAGACGTTGAAACAAATCGAGATCGAAACAGTATTGTTTCGGAAGGTGTAGAAAGAAGAATCGCAAGAATAGTTCAAGAAATTTCTGATAAGCGGCTGGTAAAAACAATGCTTCAAAAAAGTATTTTAGAACCGAACGCAGTTGAAAGTTCGTACTATGACCTAGAAGCTGAACATCCAAGTGTGTGGATTGAAGGATTTTATGAAGCATTTGGAAAAGACGCGGTTTTAGATACCAGCTTCAACATTCCTGGCACCTTCAAAGATAAACCACTCAACAAAGTTAAGTTACCCTCTGGCATGTCGAGCCTGCTTTTAAGAGCAGGAGTAAAAACTGACAAAGAAGCAACACCTGATTTTTGGGAGGAAACAATTCCAACTTCCTTAACACTTGAATACGGAAAAGATATTTGGAATGAAGAAAGAATTTTACTTGATACTGTGCAAAATCATTTACCAAATGACTCTGGTGGTTCAAGTATTGGTTTGCGTTTTAAAACCAAAGACGGAAAATGGCACCCATTTAGTGATTTGTCGGATACACAAGACGATCAAATAGCATTAGTGAAAATTTACGATGATGGACGCGGATATGATTCTCGTTTGCTTGGATTTTTCTATTCCACAAAGGGAGAGGGTGAAAGCACCGGAAAATTTGGCGAAGGTTTGAAAATGCTTTGTGTAGCTTCGCTTCGCAAAGGAGTTGATATGACTTTGCGTTCTCAAAACTGGTCATCAAAACCGAGAGCGTTGAGACAAGATGTTGATGGAAAGCAAATTGACCAACTTGTTTTTGATGTAACGCATGCTGTAAAAAAACAAGAGATGGACGATGATAAAGGAATTTATCAAAGTAGTTCAACAACATTTTCAAAACCTACACCAGAATTATTGCAAGAGTTTAGACAGATTAACAAAAAAGTTCTCGCAA